>JAABUL010008363.1_pt1 | contig 10572 bp, 9 predicted proteins | sample 5559151 | NCBI WGS metagenome assembly JAABUL01 (sample SAMN10711876, study PRJNA513368) | rock metagenome | isolation source: Antarctica rocks | place: Antarctica: Victoria Land, Pudding Butte sud | reverse complement strand
GTGGTCACCCACGACCCCCGCTCGCGTGCGCCGTCACTGGCCGGTGGCGGCGGCCGTCTGCACGGTGCCGAGCACGTCGGCGGGCGCCTTGCCGCTCGTCGCCAACTGGCAGGCCTGCACGATCGCCGCGCTGAGCTGCGCCCCGATGCCGTAGGAGCGCACCTCGGTCGCGGACCCGAGCTGCTTGGTGATGCCCTGGAGCGCGGGCCCCTGGACGGACGGGTTCACGAGGGTGACCTTGTCGAACTGCACACCGACACCGTTCAGCGTCGGGAACTCGTCGAGGTTGTTCGCCACGACCTGCTGGCCGTTCTTCGTGTCCCCCAGCCACAGCGCGAACGTGACCGCCGCGCTGCGCACCTTCGACTTGGTGTTCACGGCCTGACCCGCGTCGGGGTCGGTGAACAGCGTGGAGGGGTTGCCCTTGCCGGCGACGTCGGGGAACGAGATCGGCATGATCGTCACCTTCTTGGTGCTCGCCGGCACACCCGCGCCCTCCAGCGCGGCCGTCAGGCTGGCCACCGACGCGTACTGCTGGTACCAGGTGCCCATCTGGACCATCGGGACCTTGCCGGTCAGGAACGCGTTGTTGACGTCGGGGTACTGCTGGATGCCGGTGGCGCCGGCATCGAGGATCTTGGACTTGGTGAGGTCCTGCAGGATCTGCATGGACTGCACGACGCCGGCGTCGGTCCACTTCGCCTTGCTCGCCAGCAGATCGGTCCACAGTCCGGGCTGGACGCTGTCCATGATCGAGTGGAGGGTGTCGATCACGAAACCACTCGTGCCCCCCATGCCCTCACGGAAGCAGCCGAGGCCGTGGGAGCGGAAGGTGTCGCAGGCCTGCTGCCACTCGGTCAGGTTCGTGGGCACCTTGACGTGGTACTTGTCGAACGTCTCCTTGTTGATCCACATGATCCCCGCGCCCACCTTCGCCCACTGGGAGGCGACCAGGCGGCCCTTCACGGTGAACGCCTCCACCCCGATGGGCGCGACCTTCGACTTCCAGTCCGCGCCGAGAAGCTTCTCTGTGTCGGCGGTGAGGTCGTAGGCGTAGGGCGCGAACGTCTGCCCGGAGAAGGAGCCGCTCGCGTTGACCGTGAACACGTCCGGCCCGTCGTTGGAGGCGAGCGCGGGGCGGAGCACAGCGGCGTAGTTGTCGATCGGCACCTTCTTGTAGGTGACCGCGATGTTCGGGTAGTCCTTGTTGAACGCCGCGATCTCACGAGCGGCGAGGTCGTTGTCGGGGGTCCAGCTCCACCAGACGACCTTCCCGCTGGTGGCGGACCCCTGGTCACTGGAGGCGCTCGGACTGCCGGAGGTGCTCTTCGCCGAGCACCCGGTGAGTGTGGCGGCGATCAGTGCGCCACCCGCGACGGCCGAGAGAGCGGCGCGCCTGAATCGCTGAGAAAACATCTTCGTCTTCCGTCCGTCAGATGGACGGGACCCTCAGGGCACGTCCATGGGGCTGTGTGGCGGCGAGCGTAACCTCGCCTCCCGCATCAAAGCAATAGTTGCGAAAGAAAGTCGGCCGGCGTGTCGCGTCGCGGCGGGTGCCCGCTCGAAGCCGGGTTCAGACGACGGGTGCGGCGAGGTGCGGGGTGAGGTGCCGCTGCAGGACGACGGTCGCAGCGCCGAGCGCGGCGGTCTCCGAGCCGATCGAGGCGAGCCTGACCGTGATCGGGTGGAGCTCACGCATGAATCCCGTGCTCACGACGCGATCCCGTGCGGCTTGCAGGAAGATCTCTTCCACGCCGGCAAAGCCCGGCCCGGCGAGGACGACGAGGTCGAGGTCGAGAGTGTTCACGAGATCGCCGATCGCCGAGGCGAAGTACCCGGCGGCGGTCTCGAGCACGTGGCGAACTCCGGCGTCCTCGCTCCCGTCGAGGGATGTGAGGCGCCGGAACACCTCGCCGATCGGGGTCCCTTCGTCGACGCCGACCGCGGCACGCAAGTGGGCGTCGGCCAGAACCCGGTCGACCATCGCCCGTGGACTGGCCACGGTCTCGAGGCAGCCATGGGAGCCACACCAACACAGCTCGCCACCTGGCACGGCGATCATGTGCCCGATCTCCCCCGCGTTACCCGAGACCCCGCGGTAGATCGCGCCGTTGATCACGATGCCTGCGCCGATGCCGTGGGACATGTACACGGTGACGAAGTCACGGCGGGGCTCCTGGCTCACCCAGAACTCGCCGAGCGCGGCGCAGTTCGCGTCGTTCTCTCGGATGGTGGCGAGCCCGGTCCGCTGCGCCAACTCGTCCTCGACGGAGTACGGCTCCCAGACGTCGAAGAACGACGTGTCGACGTTCCAGCCCTGGGGGAATCCGCGCCGGCCGGCCGAGGCGACACCCAGCCCGATCACCGCGTCCCGCTCGACGCCCTCCCGGGCCATCAGGCCCTCGATGTCCGCGGCGAGCCGGTCGAGCACGAGCTCCGGCCGATCGAGGCCCGTGCCGCCTGCGGTCGCCCTGGCGAGCTCCGTGCCGGCGGGACCGCACAGCACGACCGTCGAGCTGTGGAAGTCGATCGTGAGACCGACCGCGTACCGACCGCCGTCGTTCAGCTTCAGCAGCACCGGGCGCTTACCGCCCGTCGACTCGGCGTAGCCGGTGTGCACGATCAGGCCGGTGGCGAGCAGCTCCTTGACGATCTTCGAGATCGTCGCCTCCGTCAGCACCGACCGGCGAGCGAGGTCGACCCGGCTGATCCTGCCGCTCGCCCGGATCAGGTCGAGCACGGCGCTGCGCGTCTCCGCGGACGAGCGACCCCGAAGGGTGAGCGGCGACACGGTCGATTGGTCCGAGATGTCGGTCATTCCCTTCCTCCGTCGCGACGCGCCGAGGCGGGGGTCCGATCAGCGTTAGAAATCTACACCGGCCGCGGACAGCGCCGCGGCGCGCTCGTCCGCGTCGATGCAGTTCCCCAATTGGCGCGGGGCGCAGCTGAACGGGCTGCTGCGGCTTCGCCACGGCCATAGTTCCACCGGATGGCGGGTCGTAGACCTCACCGAGAACCCGTGAAGGGGGGGCTGCAGGGTTCCGTACTGCCCTGCTGGCGACGGTGGTGGGAGTGGTGATGACGTCCGATATGGAGAGGGGAGTAGTCGGGCGAGATTTCGGTACTGGTGTGAGTACCCAGCGGAGGCCCCCGTCGCTCGAGATCTGGGCATGGCGGGTACAACCGACCCGCCTAGCCCGACTCGGAACTCGCGAGCGGGTCTGTCGCCGTCAGAGGCAGCGCAGGCCTGCTTTCCAAGCGGAGGGCAGGTGGAGTGTCAAGGGTCTGTGCGTTCGTACTCGTGCACCGATTCGACGGCGCGGAACCCGAGGCGGGTGTTGACCGCGCGCATCGCGGTGTTCGACCGGGCCGTCCAGGTGTGCAGGAGTCGACGGCTGCCGACCGGCCGGCCTCGTGGGGGTGGCGCGGCCGGGTCGCCGCCGCCACCGGCGGCCGGCTCCGGGTACGTCCCGGCCACGCCGAGCTGCGGCACCGGGACCGGCTCGAGGCGGTCCGCCGGCCGCTGGTCGGGGCGCGGACCGTGGTGGTCGTCAACCCCAAGGGGGGAGCCGGAAAGACCCCCGCCGCGCTGCTGCTCGCCGCGACCCTCGGCGCCCACCGCGGCTCGACGCTGGCCTGGGACAACAACGAGACCCGCGGCACCCTCGGCCTACGCGCCCTCGCGCATCCCGACGCGAACCGGACCGTGTGGGACCTGCTCGCCGACGTCGACCACTTCCAGACCGTGAAGGCCCGTATCGGGGACCTCGCCGCCTACACCCGCCCCCAGGGCGAGGCCCGGTTCGACGTCCTCGCCTCCGACGGCGACCCCGCCCGGATGGCGCAGGTCGACGCCGTCGAGTTCCGCCGGATCCGGGAGGTCCTGGCCCGCTTCTACGGGGTCATCGTCGTTGACACCGGCAACAACGTCCGCGCCAGCAACTGGCAGGCCGCTGTCGACGCCGCCGACGCCCTCGTCGTGGTGTCCACCTACCAGGCCGACACCGCCGAGACCGCCGACTGGGTCCTACGCCACCTACGCAGCACCGGGCGCGGCCGGCTCGCCGACCAGGCCGTTACCGTGCTGTCCGCCGCGCGACCGGCGACTCACCGGTGCGCCGGGAGCTGATCGAGCACTACGCCCGGGTCACCCGCGCCGTGGTCGAGATCCCCTACGACCCCGTCATCGCCACCGGACAGGAACTGGACCTGTTCGCCCTGCACCGGCGGACCCGGGAAGCGTGGCTGGCCGCCACCGCCGCCGTCCTCGACGGCCTGTCCCCCACCCCAGACAGCGGTCGTCATGCATAACCGGAATTATCCACCCAGTTTCAGCGTGGTCCCGCGGCCGGTGGATCAGGCCGGTGCACCCAGCCCTCTCCCCCGTCGACGTGGTCATCGCAGGCCAGCTCTCCGGCGGGACCGGCTGAGCCGCCGTCCGCGTTGGAGGTCCGCCCGGCGGGCGCAGCCCACCGATCTCGGGCCGCCGCTGGTGCACGTGGGTGGCTACGCCCCGCGGGGCATCGTCGCGCGGTAGGCCGATGTCTGACCCTCGACCCGGGGCCCCGGAGGCGCCTGGCGTGCGGCGGCCTTGCCACGCGGTCATCGCGAAATGACAGCGCCGGCGACCTCAGCTCCGGCCCGCTGGAGCAGTTCCAGCGGCGCTTCCTCACTCCCGAGCACCGTGTGTATGGTGGGAGGCAACCGAAAAGTTAGTTAGGAGACGTCATGAGTGACACAGCATGGGCAGTGGCCGGGTCGAGACAGACCGATGGCCGTGAGGACGGGAGGACTCCCGTCCGCGGTGTGGAACTGGGCTGGACGGCTGAGGGGAACGGACCCCTCACGTTCTGGGCGCACGGGATGACCAACGACCGGTGGGCGCTGGAGGAGGCGGGCCTCTACGACTGGTCGCCGCTGGTGGCCTCGGGTCGTCGACTGGTGCGTTTCGATGCCCGCGGTCACGGATCATCGGGAGGCCGGCCGGTGGTCGAGGACTACGTCTGGACAAGTCTGGCGCAGGACTTCCTCGCCCTGACCGATGCGCTCTCACCGGACCGGGCGATCTCGGCCGTCGGTTCGTCGATGGGGACAGCGACGCTGTTGATCGCGGCGTTGCAGGCCCCGCAGCGTTTCGACCGGCTCGTGCTCACCGCTGCGCCGACGGCGTGGGCGGCGCGGGAGGACCAGGCCGCCCTCTACGAGCGCAGCGCCGACATGGCGGAGCGCGACGGAGCTGCTGCGTTCGGACAGCTCGCGTCCAGTCAGCCCAAGAGGGGTCTGTTCGCCGACCTGCCGGACTACCCGCCGCACCTGAAGGTCACTGACGCGCTGCTGCCGTCGGTGCTCCGCGGGGGCGCTGCCTCCAACCTGCCCGGTGAGGCGGAGATCCGGGGCCTGTCGGTGCCGACCCTGATCCTGTCCTACCGGGACGACCCCGCCCATCCGGTCTCGACCGGGCAGCGGCTGGCGGACCTCATCCCGGGAGCGGAGTTCGCTGTCGCAGGGTCGGTTGCTGAGCTGCAGACCTGGGGCCGTCGGGCCGCGGCCTTCCTGTCCGCGTGAGCGCGCAGAGCATCGGGCCCGGGTCGACCGGCGTGGTCGCGCTGACCCGGGCGATGTTTACCCACCGCCGTCGAGCCGGCACCCTGGACGTCTCGCGCATCGGCGTGGCGGTAGCCGTGACCACTGCGGTCTGCTGGGCCGTCTTCCGAACGGGCGAACCGGTCTTCGGCATGATCGGCGCCCTCGTGACCGCACAACCCCTGGCCCGCGACTCCGTGGGGCGTGCACTCGAGCGAGGTCTGGTGGTGGTGCTCGGGGTCACACTCACCTTCGTCCTCGTCTCCCTCGTCGGGGCGGGGCAGTGGGTCGCGCTACCAGCGGTGTTGGCGGCCGTCGCGATCACCTGGTTCGTCGGCGCCGGGACGGCTTCGGCCACGCAGGTCGGCGTGATCGCCATCCTCATCCTGTCGCCCGCCGCCGGAAGTCCCGTGCTGGCTGGTGAACGCATCGCACAGACCGCCATCGGCACCGCCGTGGGGGTCGCCGTCTCGATCCTGGCCCAACCCGTCAGCCTTCGCACCGACACCGAGGCGCTCACCCGGTTCGGTGCCGAGCTGACGGCGGTACTGGACGAACTGGCCGCGACGCTGCGGACGGGCCTACCGACGATGGTCACCCTGGAGGGCTTCCGGCGGGTGCGCGCCTCCACTGGTCGGGTGGGGTCCGCGGTGGAGCGCAGCCGCTCGGCCCTGGCCTTCGATCCATGGGCCTCTCGCCGGCGTGCCGTGGTCGAGGGGGAGGAGCACCGGTTCGCTCACCTCGAACGGATCGCCATCGAGGCGGTCGGACTCACCCGGACCCTCGTCGAGTCCGACGACTCTGCACCCCGAGCGAGCACGAGCGCCGAACTCGAGCGGCTGGCTGCTGACCTGCGGGCCGCTCTGACCGGAGCTGGAGCACGCACCCGTGAAAAGCTCCGCGCCCCCTCGTCCTCCACTGCCGCAGCGATCGAGCAGGACTTGGGACGCATCAATGTCGAGATCAACGGGCTCACCCGTGGGGCCGAGCGCCCACCGCGCGATCCTGCGTCCTGATCAGCAGCGCCCCGCCTCCCTCCGCCGATCGCAACCCCCCAGCGGCCGGGCGCATCAGGGGCTGACGACGGCGCTCACGGCCTCGTGGACCGTCCGCCGCCGGGCGGCCACAGCCGCCTCGGAGGTCTCGGCAGCCGGATCGCGGCCCTGGAGGCGACTGAGTGCGATCACGACGTCGAGGAGGTGATCGGCGGGGATCCGGTCACTCACCGAGCCGGCCCGCTGAGCCGCCGCGATCGCATCCACCTTGGCGGCGTTCGTGGTGCGAACGAGGTCGGCCTGTAGCCCCGTCGCGTCCCGCTCCAACCGGTCCCAGGCCGCGAGCCGGGTCGGATGCGGGTCCTGCTGCGCCTCGTCGAACAGGCTCACCGCATACCCCGCGAGGTCGTCGGCGTCGATCGGCACCCGCGAGGTCACCGACGCCACCACCCGGTCGAACACCGACTTGAACAGCAACTCCTTGCTCTCGAAGTAGGCATAGATCATTGCGCGGTTCTTCCCTGATGTGGCGGCGATGCGCTCCACCCGCGCGCCGGCGAAGCCGTGCCTGCTGAACTCCGCCGTCGCGGCGGTCAGGATCGCCTCCTTCGTCGTCTCCGCGTTTCGGACGCCAGCCACCGTCCCACCTTTCGCTGCACTCACTGAACAAGAAGAACCCACTCTCTCACAACCAACTAATCGGTTGACGTCGCCGAGGGTCCAGGTTGAGCCGGCTGAGGTGGCTGCGCAGCCCCGGCCAGCTCCGTTCCGGAGAGGTCGTCGAGGACTGTGGACGTGGCGAAGTGTTCGGTCTTGACGCTGGGGCGGAGGAGAGGCAGATCTCGGCGCAGATCCTGATCCCGGCAGGCTCGGACGGTCTGTCGACCGAGGGCGTGAACCCGTCGGCGGCCCGGAGTAGACGGGCGGATCACCGTCCCGAAGCGCGGACCGTTCCCCCTACCCGTCAACCAGTCGTGCCACGGAGGCGCGCCGCTCGGGGACGCTGGCGGCGGGCCGGACGTGCCCCCGCGCCCTGCACCGGCCCGGGTGAGCGACGCCGCCGGGCTGCCCACCACCTACCTCGAGGATCGGTGAGCGGGACGTGCTTGCGGCGAGGACATCGAGTACCCCCGGCAGCTCACCGCGGCCGGGGTGTCCATCGAGCTCCACCTGCACCGGGAGGCCCGCCACCGGTTACGAACTCGCTCGCGGCACCGACGTGACGCGGCGGTCGGCCGCCCAGTGGAACCGGGTCCTCAGCACCTTGTGACCTGTACCGGCGGGGGACCGCCCTACCTGTGGTGGATAATGGTACTTATCCACCATTGGTCGCCTGGTCCCCCGGGGGTCCGCCTTGAGCAGCTGTTGGTGTTGCGCCGGCCGGGGTTGGGGGTGAGCGCGGCCTGCCGATGTCCGTGGTGGGCGGTCAGCCGACTGGGTCGACCGGGCTGATGGCGGCGCCTCTGTGGACGTCGGCCGCCTCGCGTGTGTCCTGGACGGCAGGTCCGGGTCAGTTGAGTCCGCGCTCACCGAGGTCCAGGTGGAGGTCGACGACCGCTGGGTCGCCTGCTGGGATCGTCCAGTTGAGCATGGTGAGGGTCCAGTGCGCCCAGTAGAGCCGGAGCAGGTGGGGCGCGACGGTCTGGTGCAGGTGCGTCTCGAGCCGGTCGGTCGCGCCGGCCTGGACGTGCTGGTGTCCCCCGGTCGGGGACGCGGCGTCCCAGGTTAGGTCGAACAGGAGCTTGACCAGGGCGTGGTGGCGGTCCCCGCGGGCTGCGCCGTTGTTCCAGTCGATGACTCCGGTGACCTGCCCGGCGTCGTCGAACAGGACGTTGGGCGCGGTGAAGTCGGGGTGGACCAGGTCCGTCCCGGTCATCTCCGCCGGGCTCGCGGCGCCGATCTCCTGGATCCGCCGGAGCAACCGCCGACTGCGGTCGCTGTACCGGTTCACCAGCTCGTATCGGGGGTCACTGGTGCCGGCCCTGGGCAGGTTCAGCGGCGGGACCGGCACGTCCGGTCGCTGGGCCAGCAGACCGGCGAACCGGTCGTTGACTGCTACCAGCGCGTCGATGACCGCAGCGTCGATGTGGGCGGCCCGGGTCCCGGGCAGCTGTTCCTGGGCCACGGCGACCACGCCGTGGTCGAGCTCGACGGTCAGTTTATGACGGGGGACGGGAAGTCCCCGGTCCCGGGCCATCTCGAGCACATGGGCGGTCTGACGCATCCGGGTCGCGGAGACCGTTGCGTGGGTCACGACGCTGCGCCGCCCGTCGGGCCACCTGACGTAGGCCGCGCCCGACGTCTCACCCGAGTCCGCGTCCCCCAGGTGGACCAGGCCGCTACCGGTGTGCTGGTTGATCCGCCGGACCAGACCCCGCATCCCCGCTACCCCAACACCATCAGCCACGGGTATCCGCCCGTCGACGGACGGCCCCATCAGTGAGCCCGTCCCTGCGGGGTCCGGCGTGGCCTGGACCGCTTCCACGGCTCGTCCTTCGGAGCCGTCGGCCTGGCCGCTGCTTCAGCGGAGAGTCGACCGGCGGATGTGAACCGCGCCGGCGGTGACCGCGGCGATCACCGCCGCGGTCAGGAACCCACCGCCTGGGCCGGTGCGGTCCACGATCACGCCCGCGGCGGCGGTGCCACCGGCGAACCCCGCGAGGCCGGCAGCGGTGACGGTCGTGAACGCCTCGACCCGGGCACCGGCCGGCGCGAGGACGTCGACGAGGCCCAGGTAGCACACCGCAGCCGGGCCGAGGAGCAGTCCGCCGGTGAACAGCCCGACCGCCAGCCACCCCAGCGACGGCGCCGCCGCAGCACAGCCAGCGCTTGCGACGGCCACCGCGACGAGCAGCACGGTCAGCGCGCGGCCCGCAGGTCCGGTCCGCCGGAGGGCGCCGTAGCCGACCGCTCCGAGCAGGCTTCCCGCCGACAGCGCCGCGTACAGCACAGGTGCACGTCCCGGCAGTCCGCTCCGGACGGTGGCTGCCGCCGCTGACACCTGCACCAGGCCGGTGATCATCCCGTGCGCGGCGGCGACACCCATGACGGTCCGCACCCCCCGGCTCCGAAGCGCTACGAGCCGCCCCCGGGCCTGTCTCGTCGGGGGCTTCCAGGCTCGGGCCGCGGTACTGCGGGCCAGCATCCATGCACCGACGGTGAAGAACGCCCCGGCGACCAGGACCGCCGCACCCGGGCCGACCACGGCGAGCAGACCGACCAGCAGCAACGGCCCCAGCAGCACCGGGGCCTCGAACAACACCGACGACAGCGCGACCGCGGTCCCTCGGAGTTCATCGGGCACCAGGTCGGGCCACAGGCCCCGCAGGCTCCCGCCGATCTGGGGCTCGCCTGCTCCCGCCAGCAGAGCCCCCACGGCCACGAGGCCGGTCGGACCGTCGACCCGGGTCACCTGGACGAGAATGACCAGCGCCACGGCCTGCACAGCTGCCGCCGCGAGCAGCACCCGGGCCGGTCCGAACCTGTCGATCAGTCGACCCTGGACCGTCATCCCGACCCCGGTGCCCACCCCGAGCAGGCCCACCACCAGACCGGCGTCGGCGAACCCCGACGGAGACCGCTGCCGGACCAGCAGGAGTACCGCCAGGCCGAGCATGCCGATCGGCAGGGAACCGACCGCGGCGCCGGCAGCTGGGCGGGCCACACCCGGCCGGCGCAAAACCATCAGATACCGGCGGAACCCGCCGGTGGCAAGGGTGGTCCTCGTCAGATCGGTCATCGGCTCGGCTCTCGGTGAAGGTCACCGGCCGCCGTGCGCGCCGCGCCCGGGCCTGATCGGGCTCGAGGGGTGACAACAACCTACCGAACGACCGCGCCGCCGACCCATGATCTGGGCTGATTCACCGGGTCCTGGGCGGTGTCAAGCGGTCAGTGCGCCACCGGCTTGGATCAGGAGTTCGTTGAGTTTCTCGGTGGGGTTCTTCCAGTGGAGGGTCTCCCGGGGTCTGCCGTTGAGTTGGGCGGCGACGGCGTC
>JAABUL010008362.1_pt1 | contig 10572 bp, 10 predicted proteins | sample 5559151 | NCBI WGS metagenome assembly JAABUL01 (sample SAMN10711876, study PRJNA513368) | rock metagenome | isolation source: Antarctica rocks | place: Antarctica: Victoria Land, Pudding Butte sud | reverse complement strand
CTTCTCTTGGCAGGGTCCAGTTGAGCGCGGTGGCATTGAGAAGCTACAATGCAGGTACGAGATGCAACCAGAATTTCTTGTGATAAGAACATTGTGATTCAAAACATTGTACGAGCTAAAACAGACAACATGGCTCCAAACGATGCTCCAGCAGCTGGCAAGCTATGGGGTGGCCGCTTTACCGGAGGCCTGGACCCGATAATGCAACAGTACAACGAATCCATCTACTTCGATCGGGCCTTCTATTCGCAGGACATTCGAGGAAGCGTAGCATACGCGCGTGCCAACACAAAAAACGGCATCTTGACACAGAAGGAGTTCAGCGAGATCGAGCGGGGCTTCAAGCAAGTCTCGAAAGAATGGGAGGACGGGACTTTCGAGATCAAGCCTGGCGTAGACGAGGACATACACACCGCAAACGAGAGACGGTTAGGCGAGATCATCGGGAAGGATATCGGTGGAAAGCTCCATACGGGACGGAGTCGAAATGATCAGGTTGCTACGGATATGCGATTATGGTTGCGAGAACAGCTGGAGAATCTGGAAGGCTATCTGGTCGACCTCTTGAAGGTCATTGCGGCGAGGGCGGAGCAGGAGATCGAGCATGTCATGCCTGGCTATACACATCTCCAGCGTGCACAACCCATTCGGTGGAGTCACTGGATGTTGATGTATGGCTCATTTTTCGCGAACGATCTACAGCGACTACGAGAGCTCAAGGTTCGGGTCAACAAGCTGCCGTTGGGATGTGGTGCACTGGCTGGCAACCCATTCAACATCGATCGCGACGCAATGGCGGAGGAACTCGGCTTCGACGGACTGATCATGAATTCAATGGCTGGCGTGGCAGACCGAGATTTCGTGGTTGAGTTCATGCAATGGGGCAGCATGCTCATGATGCACATGTCGCGGTGGGCTGAGGATCTGATCATCTACTCCTCTGGCGAGTTCTCGTTCGTGAAGCTGGCCGATGCCTACTCCACCGGCTCGTCATTGATGCCACAGAAGAAGAACCCGGATTCGTTGGAACTACTTCGAGGCAAAGCCGGGCGTGCCTTTGGCCAGATGTCCGGACTGATGATGAGCGTCAAAGGCATCCCGTCAACATACAACAAAGACCTCCAGGAGTCCGTCGAACCGATGCTGGATCATGTCAAGACAGTCGGCGACAGTCTGCAGATCGCCACAGGAGTGCTTTCGACACTGGCGATCCAACCAGAGAACATGCTCAAGTCCCTCACACCAGATATGCTGGCGACAGATCTCGCGGACTACTTGGTGCGCAAAGGTGTGCCGTTCAGAGAGACCCATCATATCTCTGGGCAATGTGTCGCTCTGGCTGAGAAGGAGGGCCGACCAATGGACAAACTCAGCTTCGAGCAGCTACAGGGTGTCGATAAGCGGTTCGAGAAGGATGTGCTCGAGGTGTTCGACTACCAGAAGAGTGTTGAAATGAGGTCTGCGAAGGGTGGTACTAGCAGGAGTGCGGTCATGGAGCAGATCGAGGCTGTGAAGAAGGCGCTTGCTGGGGAGGCATGAATCGGGTGTTGTGCTGTGCTGCGTTTGAGCGAATACGCGCTATTTCGGGAGGCTATAGAGTCGTGTATTATCGTTATGATGGTCAACGCCTTCCCCAAATATGCTGCCTGTGCCTAGGTTGCCTTTGAATGTTCGGCCATGCCGTGCCAAGCATCTAGACCTCACTTCGTATACCTTTACACCCTTCCTTGCTTGCAACGTGTAGCAGAACACTTTGCGCTAAAACAAACGACTTCTTGCCGATTGAGAATGTCCAAGACCGCGATGCGTATCACCGAAAGCGACGAAGCGGGCAATGTGCTCGCTACCTACGTTCCATCGCCAGGTGGACAGGATAGGCTCAGTAGGGTCGATGTGATCGTAAGTCTTTCGAGACGAGCAAGTATCTACTTGCTGTGACGCTTGCTGATACGATTGTATAACTAGTATCCAGCGACCACGAAGTCGCTGTGGCAGCGCTCACTAGACGTCTTTCTACCTGCTGGTTACCCACATAGTGTTACGGATGACTATCTTGAGTAAGTCCGACGAGATGAAAATTGAGAGTAGATCGCTGAACGCTCCAGATACCAGATCTACGTAAGTGCTTTTCCTCAACTTGAGCATCGCCACAATCTAATGGCCTACACAGGACTCCCTCCAAGCCTTCTCAAGCAGCATAGCCGGCATGCTCTCCTCCCGCGCCGTCCTCTCAAGCGTCGGCGTCGGCGACTCCACCGCCTCCCCAACAGCCTCTCTACTACTATCAGTCCTCCAGGAGTCAGCCGGCCGCATCGCAACAATCTTCTTCGCCCACCGCTTCGGCACAGCTCTCGAGCCCGAGTGCAAGATGTACCGCCTCCTTGCAGACGTGCTTAACGACATAGCCTTCATCCTAGACGTACTGTCCCCGGTCTTCCCGAAACCAATTCGGGTGGTGATTCTCAGCTTCAGCAGCGTGCTACGAGCTCTGTGCGGTGTAGCAGCTGGCTCCGCGAAAGCAAGCCTCAGTGCGCACTTCGCTCGCTGGGGTAATCTAGGAGAGCTGAATGCTAAGGACTCGAGCCAGGAGACTGTCATCTCTCTGCTTGGAATGCTGGCGGGCAGTGTCGTGGTGTCGTGGGTCACTACGCCTACAGCTACATGGACCGTCCTCATACTTCTGCTGTCGATCCATCTGGAGACAAATCGGAGGGCGGTGCGAGCTGTCAGTATGCGAACGCTAAATCGACAGCGAGCGACACTCATGTATCGCCACATCAAGCAATACCGCAGTCCGTGTACACCGCAAAAGATCGCACAGCAGGAACACATATTCGAACGGGATGGTGTGCTCCGCGGCACAAATGGTCAGATTTTGGCATACTGTCGGGTTGGCATTTCGATGTCTGATCTGATGTCGTCGATGGCTACCAAACAGAACCGGAGTACGAAGTCAGCTCACCTATTCAGCGACATTCTCTCGACTTTACTCGATCTCTACAAAGATGAGAAGTACGTCCTCTGGTCGAATACGAGCAGCAAGCCTCTACAGGTTAGTGTTGTGGTCAAGGAAGGAGCTTCAACCAAAGACATACTGGTGGCGTGGTGGCAGGCATGTATGGTGGCGGAGCGGGTTGCAGAGAAGCCGGAGGATGGGCTGTCAATCGCGAAGCCGGAGAATGGGGTAGATGAGAGGTTTACGATGTTGAGGCAGACAAAGGAGCAGGCGGTAGGGATGCTTAGAGATCACCAAGACGGCCTGAAGAAACTTGGGTGGGATCTGGATGTCAATGCTCTGCAGACAACGTCTAGTGTTCGTATAAGTATAGCTTGAACTATCTGACTCCATGCCACTGTCGTCAGCAGTCTTAATTCGGAGATGCTATCGACCTCTCTTTGTCCAATACATTGGGAGATGTTGAGGGACACCTGCCACCTGTGCGCCTTAGCACTCAATTAGCAAGTTTCTTAGCCCTCGTGTGCCTCCAAGAGCACCCACCAGCCTGCCATGCTCAAGGCATCGATAGCCAAGTAGATCTTTGCCGCATAGAACCAGCTACGTGAGATTCCGCTGAGCTGCAGAATGCGGCCGGTCCGTGTGCGATCAACGTGGAGCTGCCCAAGTCGCAAACTGAGTGTAGGGCCTTTCCCACTATTCTCGTGGTTCATCGTCGCCAGACGTCGTATGTATGTGAGTAACACCTTCACGTACGGCTGCCCTCACGATGTCCCGTTCGCCTTCTGCTGCTGCGTACTCGCATTGTTCTCCACGAGCTCCGCAACGCCCAGCTGCCGGCCGACCCTGACTTTGCGCTTTTTCTCCTTCTTCGCCTCAGCTGCTTCGCCTGCCTTGCCAGCACTACCCACTTCAGCGCCTTCGTCCTGGCCAAGGGTATCATCACCAGAGTCTTCTGCATCCAGAGCCTCCTCCCGCAGGTAGTCCAGATCCATGCGCATGCTGAACGCATCTTCACCATCCGCGTAGTACTTCGCCTCCGTACCGCCGACCTTGAAGCCCAAAGTATCTCGGTACAACGCCAGAGCTGCGATGTTTGATACACGCACATGCAGGGAGACGTAGACGGCGTTGTATGTCTCGTACATAGCTCGTTCTGTAGGTGTGGTCAGCGACATCCATGCCTCGCACCTGATCTGTACATACGACTCTGTCGCATGAGCTTCTCCGCCAGCCCTAATCGCCGATGTGTCCGCATTACGCTGAGAGATGTAATGTGCCCGTGCTGCACGCCATCTGCCGGGTCTTCCTCCATCTTCGCAAGCACATATCCTACTATTTTGGGCGCATCGTAGGGGGACTTCTTTGGACGAGAGACCTGCGATCATTAGCTCGATAGATGCGACAGCGGTTTTGTCGTTCGTACATCCACGGCAACGTAGCTGAGTTGTGGCCAGCTCAAGGCATGGTACATGTAGTATTTGCAGAAGTAGTTCTCGGGCAGGTTTGTGATGTTGGTTTGCTGGACATGGGGGATGTCGGAGGGGTGGAGGAGTCGAATGTCCATCGTGGCGGCGATATACTGCTGCAATGTGGTTGTTGTGTGCAATTTGTGGAATTTTGCTGTATCTACGATGAAGTGAGGTCGAATTTCATGTGCAGAGCATTTAGCGCTTGCAAGCGGGCCGAACCCGAAGCTAATCGAACAGCCGAATCGGGAAGCAGCACATATGAATTGCGGCACATGTGAATGATAAAGTCCTGAGAACTAGACGAAACGGCGCTATGACGTCTTCCCAGCCATCTTTAATTAAGCGAAATAACCCACCAAGGTCGAAAACCTTTCCTCCTTCTTCGAATCACCAACACACACCGAACATTGTCAAGCACCACCACTGCTGCCACTGTTCCTCCCACCACACCACCGATCAAACATCAGCAAGCACCACTGCGCGCGACCTGATCACACCCACCACACAATCACCGCCACAAGATGGCAGCGGTCATTCCGCAACAAGCGCCTGCTGGCATCACCAGCGGCACAGACACGGCGAGCATGACTCGTCCCTACGACTATCAGCCGATTGGCGATAGCAGTAAGTGCAATAGCCGTCGCCCTTGACTGTCCTTACCTCACCTCACTCCGACTGCCACTGACACTTTCACAGACAAGCGCGGTCCGCCGCTCGCAGGCCATGACGGCCTGCATTCCTCTCAGAGCCGCAAGCGGACGAGTGCTGCCGGCGGCCATAGCTGCAGTGGGGGCATCGACACCCAGAACTTCGAGAGCAGCATTTTCGGCAACGTCGAGCACGAGGCTCTTCAGCTGGCCGTGAAGCAGGCCGTACCGGTCCTCGAGCTGCAGCATAGGCTGACGTTGGCTTCTCGGAGAGAGCAAATGCTCACACAGAGCTTGATCTCAGCTCAAGCCGCCAATCTTGCGGCGGAGAGCCAGCGCACCGTCGAGGCCGTGGCGGAGAAGGCCAAAATTGCTGAGCTGCAGCGACTGGTCGATTCAGCAGCCTCTCCGAGACCGCAAATGCTCACGGAGAGCCAGACGTCAGCTTCAGACCAGAAGCTCATCGCAGAGAGCCAATTCGCCATCGACGCTGCCGCGGCTCAGCAGCAATCCAACCAGCGCATCGCCGGCCTCGAGCAAGCGCTCCAACAGAGCTCTCAGAGAGAGCAAAACCTCACGGCCAGCCTGACGTCGGCTCAAGGCCTGATCACTGCCGCCGAGAACCAGTTCGCCAGCTCTGCCACCTTGGCCCAGCAGCAAATCGAGCGCATCGCGGTGCTTGAGAAGCAGCTCCAAGAAGGCTCTGGACTATATGACGGAGCCATGAATAAGGTGTCAAACCTTGAGGAGCAGTATCGCCTCTACAAGAGGCAGGTGGACCATGCAGTCGAATGCGAGAAGGATCGTCAAGGGAGGGTTGAGAATGCCTCCAAGAGACAAGTTGCTAGCCTCGAGCAGCAGCTCAAGAGCGAGAAGGACAATGCCTCTCGCAAAGACGAAGAGCACGCCGAGAGCATGAGGAGGCTACGTGAGTGCGTTGCTTTCCCGGAGAACCAGACCAGCGCCATGGACCTGGACCAGACCTCTCCGGATGGCCAAATGCTCATGGAGTCGTCGTCAGCCTCAGATGACCTGCTCTCGAATCTCGAGAGCCATTTGTACGCGGATACTGCACCACTGGCCCTTGGCACCGACAGAGTGCGGAACGAGAGCACATCGGAGCTCTGCACGGCTTGCGAGGAGAAATGCAGGCAGTACAGGTCCGAAATCAACGTCGAGTTTACCATCAAGGAGTACGATCTTCTGAAGAGGGATGATGAATTGAATGCCGCCTACGACAACAAGGTCAACCACTTCAAGGCGAAGCAGAAGAAGATGGTCGATGAGGCTGAGAAGAAGAAGAAGGAAGCGAAGACGCTCATGAAGAAGGTCAAGCAAGAGATCGATAGTGGAGTCCAGAGGCGGCTCGATGATCTAGGCGCTGGCCAGTTGACCAAGGAGGAACTTGAGCTCAAGAAGAAGTGCACCAAGCTCGAAGAGGTGGTGAAGGAGCTCGAAGAGGACGTCAGGTTGGGTGAAGAGGAAGTGCAGGGGCTGAAGACGCTGAACCAGCAGTGGGTGATTGGCTTTGAGTTACACAAAGCTCAGGCCGCAGAGGAGTGGACCCAGCGCGAGGCGAACTTCGAGGAGGAGCTTCGAGCAGTCCGCGGCCAGTTCTGTCGCGAGCCCCGTGTCCACAATCTCCGGCTCGACAAGTGGACCTCGGAGCAGCCACAGCCCGACTTGATGGCATACGACGGTATGACCGAGGAGGAGAAGATTGCGGCCGAGTACAAGGCGCACACAACTTCGCGCAAGAAATCGCACGAGGAGTGGCTTGCCAAGCAGGCGTACGAGCGCCGCGAGAGGATCAGGGGGCGGAATCCGGCGAAGTATGACAACGTTCCGTGGACCCGGGAGGTGAGGCTCATCAAGCAATGCCTGCTTGATGTGGAGCAGAAATTCTGGAACGATCGTCACCGTGCGGCAATCAACGACCGTGATGTTCAGACCGGTATGGTGTACTTCAACCCCCTGATCGCCAAAGACTCGTCCGAAACCCGCGCCGCATACTTCGCATATCGCGGCGATGGCCTCTCTGACAGCAAGCATATTGAGGTAGCTCAAGCCGATTTCGATGAGGAGCAGCCCCTGGGTCGTAGGACACTGCCGCTCAGAGAGATGGAGGATGGCATCGAGACCGAGATCTTCGCTCTAGAGTGCGCAATTGCACGGCTTCCTGAGTGCCAGCTTGAGGCAGCGGCGGCGTTCTTGACCACGGACCAGCAGAACAGGTTCCACGCCCGAGCATTCCAAGCGCCAGACGCGCCTCGTCTCTACAGCTGCCGCGACAAGGAGATCTTCCCCGCGTTGTGGAACAAGGTAGTGCGCTTGCTGCGTAGTCTGCCGAAGTTCAAGAGTGCCGCGGTGGCTTTTGCCGACGGTGTTGGTCTCGGCAACAACACAGACGACTCGCTCAACAAGGACATCACCTGGTGCTGGCCTGTGCTCTTCTGCAACATCGAGGTGATTCAAGATCTGTACGACCACGACTCTTTCGACGACGCGGAGGAGGCCAGGATGGCGAATTACAGGCCTTGCGACGTGAAGGACGAGAATGCGGTGAACAGGATCGCGACGAGGGCGAGCCTTGAGGACGTTGAGAGGACTGCGGAGGACGAGATGGAGTCTGCGATGGCGGACATGGATCCGACCAGGGCGCCTAGGATGAGCCGCCCACTCCCGTTGAAGAACTTCGAGTCCACTCTCTTGACCGCATCTATGCAGAGTATGCGCGAGCACCAGCGCCGCTCGGTATCAAGCGCCAACCAGATGACCAACGGCGAGGGCGCAGACGGCAACGACGACAGCGGGTTCTTCGAGGAGGATGCTGCGGCATGGGCGCCAGCAGCAGCGGGGTTGCGGTGTCAGAACTGCGACTCCGATGAGGAGATGTAGGCGAGTGGCGCCAGCAACCAGTGAACAGAACCAGACGAGGGCACCGAGAGCCGAGATACTGCCCGAGCGACGAAGAGAGCCACGCCGCCTTCCACCACCACAGATCGCAGAATCACCCACAGCTTCGAAGTCGCCACCACACCACCAGCCACCACCACACCAAGCCGTAGCCACCGGCCACCACCAACATGGCCACCCCGCCATTCGCAGTTCGCGGAGACTCACCTACCCAGCGTGATCCATCCGATGCGAAACGGCACCTACCCACCACCACTAGCTCCCACCCAACCAGGCCACCAAGCATCACACACCCCACACCAGCCATTCGTAGTTCGCGGAGACTCACCTACCCAGCGTGATCCATCCGATGCGAAGCGGCCACACCCGCCCATCAACCCATCCATTCAGACGCCTACACTACCAACTCCGTCGCGGAATCCTCACACCCCGTGAAGAGGCCATCCGACAACTTGGCGTACGCAAGCGCGTGTTGCACCGAATACCACCCTCCGAGCCGGCCTAGCGGCAAGCTCGTCGAGGTTTGGACTGCAGAGCAGTCTGGTGGCCCGGAGACTCGCTCTTAGCAGCGAGGACTCTGTTGAGTGTGCACGTGCAGTATTGCGTGGTCCTTTGGACCCTGGATGAGATTGTGATGCTTGAGATCCGCGCGGCATGCACCCTCATCCCTAGTGATGAGGCGCCCCAGCCGCGTTGGGAGATGGCTCGTTGCGGTATGCACCCTCAACCCTAGTGGTGAGGCGCCCCAGCCGTGATGGGTTTCGAAAGAGCTTGGGAGCCGGTGTGGTGATAGGAGAGGTGGAATGGCCCGCGCGGTATGCACCCTCATCCTTTAGTGGCGAGGCGCTCCAGCCGACGGGTCTTCGTGGTGGCTACATCATGGTGGACTTTGGTGGTTAGCTAGTAAGTTCTCCTCCACTCCGCACAAAGGCCGCTCATGCTGACACTTCCTTCGCAGGTTTTTATGGCGACTTCATCTCCGAAAGCGGTTCACAGATCTGTGGTGGATCTGGTGGCGATGGCTCTCTTTTTCAATCTCGCGGCGGCGATTCGACTCTCGACTGTTCACGTTTGGTTCACCTCACTGGTTGCACGGCACACACTTCATCTCACCGAAAGAAAAATCACAAACCCACACACTTATCACTCTCTCCACATCACTTTCTCAGCTCATCCGCAACCACGAGCTCACACAACTCCACTCACAACAACCGGCACATCGTCTTCCGAACGGCGATGCTTGCTCAAAAGACCACAAAAAAGAATTTCTTACGACTGCCTCGTTGGTGGATTTTGCTATGGGCTCAGCGAGGCGCTCCGGCGTTGGCTGATGCTGGCTGATGAGGGATGGACTCAGCACATTGCTTGCTTGCTTGTTTCATGGACGGTTCATTGCTGCGGAATGGTTACTACTTGAGCGAGGAGATACTGTGCTGGCTGGAACACTCACTGTGTATTGCTGGGACGGCTGGGCATGGCTGCCCTAGCTGTTGTCACTGTTGCCTCGGATGGCTATTGCGAATGCTTTACTTGCTTGTACTTTTATCGCGTGCAAATGATATAAAATCAACTCACTTCCCTGTTTTCCTACTGTCTTACGAGCCATTACTTCGGGCTTCCAAGTATACCGGCGTGGTGAGGTCGTTCGGTGAGGTATTTTCACATGCACAGCTAGTGGAGTGAAGTGGAGGTCGAAACTCTACGCCAAGATTACCCCTGCATTGAGTTCCACCTCCGATCCAATGGCGTTCAAGCTTCACATTGAATCGTGGGAGAAGACGCAAGCAGAAGGGTCGCGGGCACGCAAGTCTCGATCTGAGACGAACCGCACCGACGGAGCAGGTTGCCCCTGCTGGAAGGAGTGAAGGTTGGTTGGGCCCCGCGATGCCCTCCTTCTCCACCAGCAGCAGTAGTTCGTCCGTCTTTGGTCGCTTTGGAGGCAGGCGGCAGCCCAACGAGCTCGCGATAGGAGACAGGCTGAGTCGGCCATTGGAAGTGCCGGCAGAGGGCGACAAGAGCAAGTTGATCAATGGGCACAAGCGGGAGAGCAGCATCTACAGCCTGACCAGTTCCGTCTCCGATCTGGGTCAGAACGTCAAGAGAAGTGTCTCACTACGTTCACACCGCACTCAACCCAGCACTGGATCTGTTACCTTCGGACACAAGCCGCGGTTCCCCTCGTCGGGCAACCTCATCACGTCGTCCTTTCCCACTTCGCCGGCGGAGGAAGAGGAGCCCAAAGAGCTTCCTCCGCCGTCATCCTACGCTCCACCAACCCCACGACGAGGGAAACTCTCCATATCCGCGCGATCACTCTCCTCCAAGTTCAGATCAACCGACAACCTCCCTACCCTCGCCCACCCCGACCTCCCGGAGCCCACAGCAGACCGACCAACAACAGCAGTATCCGTCCACCCCCCTCTCACCGCCACCTCCATGCTCGCCCCTGCCCTCCCCAAACGCGCTCCCCCGGACCGACCCTCCCTCCAACCCCAGGCATCCTTCACCCGCGACCTTCCCTCCTCTCACGGCTCCAACCTCACTCTCCAACCCACCTCCACCATCCCAACCCACCCCCCAG
>JAABUL010008361.1_pt1 | contig 10572 bp, 10 predicted proteins | sample 5559151 | NCBI WGS metagenome assembly JAABUL01 (sample SAMN10711876, study PRJNA513368) | rock metagenome | isolation source: Antarctica rocks | place: Antarctica: Victoria Land, Pudding Butte sud | reverse complement strand
GAAATTAACACATCTTTCATCACGTCTTTGATGAAAGTCACTAGTTTTTTGCCTCATTCTTCAATTTCTCTGTAAATAATTTCTTCTCTTCTTTCAACATGATGATCTCATTGAGACAAGAAATGAATGCATGAGATTTCAAAGTACTAGTCTTCAGCTGAGAGTAATTCTTTGAAAGATGACTTGATACTTTGCAGTTGAAGCAGATGATTGACATTCTTGATCATTCAGATTCAAGAGTGAAAAAAGTAGCAAGTTGAACATAGTTAGTAGTCAAGACTGATGTTAACAAAGAAATAACACATTTTTTTGAAGTTGCTATTGATTTGACTGTTCATTGCTCATCACGTAGCTGATAATTGACTCATTGTTTGTTATTCACATCTTGAAGAAAGATCTTGAGCTTATCAAGCGAGCTAAACTTTATGAGACAAACTGATAACACATTCTGAAGATGATTGTTGATTTTATTCTGAATGTTGTTCATCAGAATGATATCATCGTAGTTCAGAAAGCTGAATATTCTAGTGAATTCTGAATAGAAAGAGCTGAAAGACTTGTTGAGCTGCTTCAGAGTAACGTATTTGCAACGACACTTTTGAATCAGATTCTGATCTTCATAAATTTCTTTCAGATGTTTCAGTAGCTCTGATAGTGACTGATAGAATGAGAAAGCATCAACATGATGCTTTGCATAGATTTGCTGATCAGCATCATCTTCTAGTCTGAAAATTACATAGACAATATGAATCTTTTCAGTAGAGTAATGATTTGCGTTGACATCGAGCTTGTCAGCTATTTTGATATTTCATGTCTCTCAGATAGAATCATCTGTTTCAATGAAGATGAGTGAATTTGAAAACTTGATGAACTTGTGATGATCATTTTCATTATCAGATAGAGTAGAAGATTCTTGTTGAAAGTGAGCTTTGAAAGTCAAGCTTCGTTCAACTTCAGAATGATGAATCAAAACTGAGATCATAGAAGCTTCTTTCTGATTAACTTGTTGTTCAGCTGACTGAGTATCTTGACGAGACATAAATTGATTGACTTGACGTTGTTTCACTCTGAAGTTCAATCGCTCGTCTTGTAGCTGACTGATCTTTTTCTCTAGCTCATCATTTTTATCAAAAGTGACTTTTAGTTGTTTCACTCTCTTTTTGTGATTGTCTTGTATGAGAAGTCAGTGTTCATTGAGTTGTAAAGTCAAGTCTTGCTGACTTTGAAGCTTGTTCAGCATATTGATAACTTCGTTGAGTTGATTGCTGACTCAATGAAACAGTTGTTCTTCAATGTTTATGTTTCATGCAATGACAGCTTTCTCAGCTTCGACTGAAGCATTGATGAGTAGAAGTGAAACTCTTCTACTGACAGTGCTTCTAAGCAGATGAGTTGTTCAAGACTCAACTGACTTGACGTTGCATGTCATGATGAGAGAAGAAAGAAGTAGATGAGAAATTAATGTTTTGAATTGATATTTTTTGATGAGTGAAAATTCAAAGAATTTCTTGTGAATTTCAGATAATAATTGAGTGCTTTATTTGAAGAATTTCTTGCAAATAGAATGATGAAAATGAGTGTAGAATCGAAGAATTTCTTGCAATTTAAAATGATGATGCAAATTTGAAGAATTTCTTGCAAATTTTTCTTACTGAATAGATTGTTTCATATCGTTTATTCGTCGATAGTAGAGTAAATGATTAGCATTTATCTGATGTTAAAAGTCAGCATAGAGTGAGTCAATATGAATGTCATTTAACTAGAAGATAAATGCTAAGAAAGAAAGATAGCTACAGAAAAGAAGCTGACTACATATATGTGTTTCTCAGTCGACGCTAGACTCAATAAAAACTAGTCAAGATGACGAAGCAAGAATAAATCTGACAAAACTAGAAGACTGAGTCTGACAAGACTAGAATCGTGACAATTAACATTGAGTTGAAAGTTACACAGATAACATTGAATGTTTTTTGAATGCATTTATAAAAAGAAATGAAGAAAAAAATGTAATTATACATCATTTAGAAGTAACATTAAGTTAATTAAGCACTTTGATTTCAAAAGATTGATTCTTAAAGTCAATTAAACTATCTGATTCATCTTTGTTCAAAAATTCAAGACAGAATGTAAATAATTAATTGTTTTAAATGCAAAATAAGTTGAAAATAAACAAGAATCATTTTTCTATCAAAGAAATGAAGATTGCATATGTGAAAAGTTGAGTCAGTGAAACGATGATCAAATACATAGCACTCAAAATAAAAAACATGATCACAAACTCATTTCTTAAAGCAGAAAAGATACTGTTGATTATAAATAAGATGTATGATGATTTCAATCAACATTACATGATTCAACAACAGTTTTTGAAGTTGTATTAAAACAAGATTTTCTTTCATGAAATTTGAATGAAATTTCAAAGACTTAGTGTGAAACTAAAGTATAATAATGAAATTCTACTAAATGATTTTCAGCATAAAATTAACTCAAATCTTCAGCAAGTTATAATTAATAAATGAATTATGAATTTGAATAAATTTATCAACATTTGCATGCAAGTTGACATTCAATTGATGAAATTGAATGCTTAATCAGCTCTCAAAACATCAACGACTTAAGTCACTTACTTTATCACTAACATCTTGATGATGATCATTACTGCAATCTCAGCTTTAATCTTTGCATGAAAGAAATTCAAAATATCAAATGTTGATTTTGCTAAAAAGAAGTTATTTAAAAAAGAACTTTGTTTTAAATGCAAGAATTTAAAACATAAAGTACATAACTGTTTTAAATCAGCTCAAATGCACAAAATTGTAGTGAATTCAAAAAATGATTTGCTCTCATTAAAGTAGTGATTGAGAGCAATATACTTATATTTTGCTTCATCAACATGTTTGATGATTCATTTAATTTCAAGTCGTTTACTGTTGACATCATCTTAAATAGTTTAGAAAAGATATTCAGATTTCTTGCTCTGATAAATACTGAAGTCACTGACATGACTTTCATTGATGAATCTTTGATGTCAAAGTTATGTGAATACTTTGATATTCAATTAATATCGCTGTTAAAATCAAAGTTAATTTAATTGTATGATGAAATTTCTGATTGAACGTCAATTACATATGCTTTGTATACATTGATCATGATATAAGAACACAAGAATGAAATGATGTTTTTATTAATAACTTGTCTAAATCAGCACAAAATAATTATTGAAAATCTTTGATTGAAAAGAAATCAAATATTAATAAATTCTGCAAATGATTAATTGATATCATCATTGAAGATTTGAACATTGAAATCTGTTGTTTCAAAAGTAAGCAGTCAATCAGCATTTTACAAATTTGAATTAAATGAAATTTGCAAAATGAAACAAAAGAACTTGAACTTAATTATTATATCAATGATCATCTTGAAGAAACTTATGAATCAGAAATCAGTGAATAGATTCATTAAATCTGCTTTCATAGCAAAGTCAAGCACTTAAGTTAACTTTAATCAACTTTATTTCTTTCAGTTAATTAAGACAAAGAAACTCATCAATATTATCATGATTGAAGTCATTGCATATTGAACTCTGATCAAGAATAAGAAGATCAAGATCTTCTTTTTGATCATTAATGAAATTAACAAAGTGTTTAGCTCAGTTGAAGATTTCGCGAAACTTAATGAAATGATCTTTGTCATGTCATTAAATGAACTGAAGAAGAAGCTTTCAATAATTTATCATGACTTTCTGAATATTTTTGATAAAGAAAAGATAACGCAGTTGCTTTTGCATCAATCATATAATCATAAGATTGAATTAAAAGAAGAAAGTCAATCTTTTAAAAGTTGATTATATCTCATGTTAAGTTACAAGTTGCAAAAGATCAAAGAGTATCTAGAAGAGAATTTGAAAAAGAAGTTCATCACTTTCAGCAAAGCTTCTTTTACTTCGTTAATACTGTTTGTTGAAAAGAAAGACAATAGTTTTCACTTTTGCATGAATTATCAGAAACTGAATGCTCTGATCAAAAGAAATCATTATTCAATATTTTTGATAAACGAAGTACTAGCTTGAATTTAAGACAGTAAGTATCTGACTTGACTTAACATTATCATCACATTCAATAAACTGCACATAAGTTCAGAAAGCGAAGATTTACTTACTTTTATTACTTTTTTTAACATTTACAAGTATAAAGTAATGTTCTTTGAATTAATCAATGAATCTGTTTTTTTCAGCATTATATCAATGATGTATTATTCAACTGTCTGCATAAATTCTGTCAGATATAATTAAATGATATTTTCATCTACAGTAAGACATTGAAAGAACATAAAATTCATGTGAAAGAAGTGTTAAAAAAACTTCATGAAGTTGATTTATAAATAAATATTGACAAGTGCAAATTTAAGATTCAAAAAATCTCATTTCTTAAACTATTGATATTCATCAATGATCTGCGAATGAATTCTTGAAAAGTAAATGTGATTCAAGATTAAAAAGTGTCTTGATTATTGACTTATATGTAAATCTTCATTGACTTCTGCAATTTCTATCAATGATTCATAAAGAACTTTTCAAAAATTACTTGATTCATGATAAAGCTGACTTGAAAAGATAATCTTTTTGAATGAACAGAGATTTATCAAATGATCTTTGAAAAATTGAAGCAATAAGTGATGACAGCTTTCATTTTAAAGCATTTTAACTCAATCAAAGAAGTTATTCTGAAAACTGATTTCTTGAACTATATCAATGATGAAGTATTGTTTCAGTATGATGATGAAGACATTCTACATTCAATGATCTTCTATAGCAAGAACATGATTTTCGCAAAATGCAACTATAAGATTTATGACAAGAAATTGCTGATTATCATTCATTGCTTGAAGCATTGATGCTTCAAATTAAAATGTATAAATATTTCAATCAAGATCTTCATTAATCATCTGAATTTGAAGTACTTTATGATCATTAAAAAACTGATCAAACAACAAGCTAAATGAGCTGAAAAGTTATCTGAATATAACTTCAAGATCATATATCAGTTGAAAAAACAGAATCTGAAAGTCAATGTGCTGATCAGAATATCAGACGTCAAGTCAGTTGAAATAAATGATGATCATAAGTTATATCAACATCAGATGCTATTGTCAAAAAACAGATTTGAACTTCAGTTAATAAAAGATGATCAGAAAGTTGATTAAGATCTGACTCAAATCTTGCTTAAATCTGACTCAGAATTTTACTCAGATTTGAAACTTGAATCAAAAGCTAATTAAAATTTAATTGAAGAAAAGATTTTTATTCAGAATCAAATTATAGTTAAAAATCAAATGAATCAACTATGCTTTGATATTCAAATAGTTATGAAACAGAACAAAAAAACTTGTCAAGATATTAGTTTAGACAATTGCAAAGTACTTGATGAAGTACTTTGAAAAGATGAGAAACTATGAATTCTTCAGTCAATAATCATTTTATTAATAAGAAAAGCATATGATCTTTTGATCAATGATCATTCTGACATGAATTAAACATTGAACTTGTTGAGATGATCATATTGCTGATCAAAGATGAGAATGATGATCAAGCGTTACATTCAAAACTATTACGTTTATCATAAATCAAAAGCATTGAGAAATTGAATCAATAAACTGCTGAAGTTATTACTCATACTCAAGCAGCATCTGCAATTTGTAAAAAGTGACAGAGACAGATTTTAGTGCTTTTAATGATCAATATTTCAAATATTCATTTAATCTCATGTCTCAGATTTGCGTCACTTTTAGCTGATGCATATTCATAAAAGCGTCAATATTCTCAACATCTTTAGCATTTCTAGCATTCTCATGAGCGCAGTATGCGTCTTTATCGTTTAATTCAATAAACATGACTATTTTGACATTTATAACATTGATACGTAGTTGCAACGTTGAATAATTAATGATTAATTTGACTATCTAAATAATAGCTATTTAATATATGCATCAAAAAAGTTAATGAGAAAGTTAATGAGAAAGTTAATGAATAAATTAAAGAGGTAGAAAGTCATGTAGAATGATTGATAAAGTCATGTTTAAAGCTTGATAAAGAACAAATTTGATTCTTGATTGTGAAGTAATTCAAAGCTTGATAAAAAGTCTTGTAGAAAGTCATGAAGAAAGTCATGTAGAAAGTCATGTAGAAAGTCATGTAGAAAGTCATGTAGAAAATCATGTAGTAAAAAGATCAGTAAATGACTTGATCAAAAAATCAATAGAAAGATCAATTGAAAGATCAGTAGAAAGCTCATTAGATGACTTGATTGAAAGATCAGTAAAAAGATCAGCAAAGATGCTTGATAGAGAAACATGAAGAGTGCTTAATAGAAAGTCATGAAGAATGCTTGATAGAAAGTCATATAGAAAGCATTGTTTAATTCATGTTATGCACTCAATTGACGCGTATTTTGAAGCATGTAGAATGTTTGATAAAGTGTTTGATAGAAAGTTCAGTCGATAGCTCAATAAATAGCTCAGTAGAAAGATTAATAGAAAGATTGATAGAAAGATTAATAGAAAGATTGATAGAAAGATTGATAGAAAGATTGGTAGAAAGATTGATTAAAAGATCAGTAGAAAGCTCACTAGATGACTTGATTGAAAGATCAGTAGAAAGCTCACTAAATGACTCGATCAAAAGATCAGTAGAAAGCTCACTAGTAGAAAGATCAATAGAAAGATCAATTGAAAGATCAGTAGAAAGCTCAGTAAAAAGCTCAGTAAAAAGCATTGTTTGAAGCATTGTTTGATGTGTTTTGTGCACTTGATCAACGCATTTGATAAAGTGTTTGATAAAGCATTTGATAAAGAGTTCAATAGAAAGTAGAGTGATGAGTAAATGAGCGAGTAAATAAACAAGTAGAGTGAAGAGTAAATGAGCGAGTAGAATGACAAGTAAATAAGCGAGTAGCTAGATGAGTAGAATGAAAAGTAGATGAGCAAGTAGAGTGAAGAGTAAATGAGCAAGTAAAGTGAAGAGTAGATGAGCGAGTAAATGAGCGAGTAGAATGAAAAGTAGATGAGCGAGTAGATAAATGAGTAAATAAGCGAGTAAATGAGTAAGTAAATGAGCGAGTAAATAAATGAGTAGTAGACTGAATGTGATGAAAGAAACAAAAGCGATGAAAGCGATGAAAGTGATGAAAGTGACGAAAGTGCAATTCAGTTCAATAATATATGAATAAACGCAGATTCAATTCAACGACATATGAAATGATTGCAGATTTTATTCAGATGAGCTCAGCTAAAATTTCGACTTTATTTCGCTTTAAGCAACAAATGTTTCTTTAGCTAAACTCAATAATTCAGTTCACTTTTCAAACTGTAAATGAGCAATGACAGAATATATCATTAAACTTCATTATTAATCTATCAGAAAGTGATGAAAGTAACATTATTCTGACAGTCATAGATTGATTGTTTAAGAAATGACACTATATATTATGTTGATCAGATGACAAAGAAATCTTCGCAGAATAAACAGTCAAGCTACTGTTGATATAAATCTTCAGAACTCATGATTTTTTTAATTTCTTCATTAAGTGCATGCAGTCTATAACTATGACACTATTTAGACACTGTGTATATGCTATTTTATTTTTTATTTCTTCATTAAGTGCATGCAGTCTATGACTATGAAACTGTCTAGACGCTGTATATATGCTAAGTTACATGTAATCTGATCAAAGTCGCTACTTTATATTCTCTTGTTGATCAATCACATCGATAGTTTGTGCATACAAGCACTTTTTCTCAATTCTCATCATCGTACTTTCGTTTTTCTTTGTTTCTTTGCATTCTTCACATTCTACTCTTTCGTTTCTAATAGTCATTTTCTCGTCGCAATTCGAGTATTTTTCAAATACTTTAATGTTGCGATTCTTTCAATTTTGATGATGAACAATGTCAATATAGTGTCTGTGTTTTTGAGCTGAGCTTTTTCCTTAAGCTTTATCTGCTCTGCTTTATAATGTCTGCAGTTCAGCAGTAAATGCTTCGACGTTTGCCTTGCATTGCATATTTCATAGCATTTGTTCGAATTATTCTCTGATAATCGATGCAAATAGCTCTTGAAATAGTCATGTTTCATTTTCAGCTGAATAAAGATTGAAAACGTTAGTCTATTGATTTTTCTCATCTCTTTTAGTGATTTATGACTTAAATTCACATTCAATATGTGCTTTTGATACTGATTTCTCTTCTTGATGCTGCTTTTTCAGACATTTAACCATTGTAATTTCGTCTCTTTGCAAATTTGCTTTTTAACGAAGCTTATGATGATTGCTTTCATGTTGTCGATAACTGATAATTCTTGAGCAGCACTTTTAATCAATTGATCTGCTTTTTCATTCTCAATAATGCTTTTGCAACTTGATATTCACTGTATGCAAATTTGACACTGATTTTGACGTAAATTGATTAAGTTTTGTTGTATATCATCAAATAACTTTGCATTGATGTTGCTCTTTGCATTTAGTCTTTGCAAAGTCATTTGACTGTTCATGTACATTCAAATTTCGCTGTTTTTGAGTGCTTTTTCGCTGCATATTGCAATTGCATCGCTAATAGCTTGCAGTTTCGCTTTCGTTGTGATTATTTTGTCATAAACGCTTGTTGCTTTGCTGTATCTGATGAGTTTATGCATGAATATCACTGTCGTTTCAGTTTCTGTTTCAATCTCTGCTATCTTTTTTCAAATTTGCAATGCGTTGATATACATCACTATGTTTTTCGCCTTTTTGATAATTCTTTCTAATTTTCTGTAGTGCAAATTGATCATTTCGCGAGTTTCGCTTTTTGCAAATTCGATTTGAATTCTTGCTAAATGCTTGATTTCTTGATCTCACGATTTCTTGAAGTGAGAAATTTCGATTTCTTTTATTGAATTCAGTGTTTTTTGCACTTTGTTCAATATTTGATATATCTGCGTAAGTCTGTCTTTGCACTTCTTGACTTTTCAAGATAAATTCTTCTTCATCTCATTTCAGTTCAGATATTTTAATGCATTCAGATTTAGATTTAATTCAATAGAGTATTGAGATGAGTATGAAATAAACATTCTTTTTCTGATAGAATGTTTTTTCAATAATTCAACTATTCAAATTGCATAGTTCTTGCACTTTTGATCTAATTGCATCTTTATCAACGAAATTTCTGCTTCTATTTGCATAGCATCTATCGATGATGTTTGAAATGCACTCAGAATTTTCTGTAATGCAGCGTTTTGCAGTTTGCGAAATTTGACTAAGTAGCTTTTTGATTATTTCATCATATTTCGATGTCATAATCGCTAATAGACGTGATGCATGTCAGATATAACTGCTTTTCTGATTTGACATTTAGTTCTCACTCGCTATTCATTAATCTAAATAACGAGTGTAGCGTTCTTGTGACTGTCACGATTTTCGTTTGCACATGAACTTTGAAGTTGAGCTTTCAATTCAGTCAAACTTTTAGTCATTGTACGCATGTTTTTGATTTTATGATCATGTTGTTGAGTAGAATAATCATTTGATTGAGTGTCGTCTTGTGACTTTCAAAGTGTATCAATTCAGATTTCAAGTCATTGAATTGCACTGCGTTGTTCTCAGCTCATGTGAAAGTGATTTTTGCTGCGTTTTTCAGTATTTTCACATTCTTGTCAATATTTCTTCTCTCAACGTATAGCATCACGTCATCAATATAGCTGAGTGACTGTAAATTTTTGAACTTTGCGCGAATCTTTGAAAACAGATATCGAATATAAATTAGAAATAAAATGAGCGAGATAAATGAATCTTGTGATATTTCTGTGCTTATTTTCTTTGATTTCTGACGTTCATCGTCAAATGCTAAGTCAATAATTCGATTTTGTAAGAAACATTTTACTCAATTGATTAAATTGACTGATATTTTCAATTTAATCAATATTTTGATCAGCTGTTTCAATGCAACATGATCAAAGACTTCTTTGACATTTAGAAGTAGACAGATAAGTGTGTTTTCTCGACTTTTTGTTATTTGCACATTATGTACTAGGTTGAGTACTGCATTTATAGCTGATCTTTGTTTTCTGTCTTTCATTTGATCAAAATTCAGCAGCTTATCATTAATTTCAGCTGTGTAAGACAGTTGCACTGCTATTATTTTTTCTGCTACTTTGTCTAAACAGTTTAGTAGCGTAATAATTCTGTATGTCTTCAAAATTGAATAATTCAATTTGTTTGATTTTTTCAGAATAATTTTTGTGTCTTCACATCATATCTTTGAATGATAGTCATTTTCAATCAAATATGAGTACACTAAATTGAAGATTTTCAATATAGTTTTATACGCTCGCTGTATGATTGCAAATGATATATCATCTGATTTGAATGCTTTTCTGAATGTTGAGAAGTTAATAGCGTGCTTGATTTTCTCTTCGATAACTCTTGATCACTGTATACTTTCGTTTGATAGTAATTCTTCATTGATTTGAATTTTCGAAGATGATGAATACATTGCTTTCAGAAATGTCTCGCACTTTTCATTGAATTCAATCTTCAATTCTTTTTG
>JAABUL010008360.1_pt1 | contig 10572 bp, 2 predicted proteins | sample 5559151 | NCBI WGS metagenome assembly JAABUL01 (sample SAMN10711876, study PRJNA513368) | rock metagenome | isolation source: Antarctica rocks | place: Antarctica: Victoria Land, Pudding Butte sud | reverse complement strand
TTTTATGAAGAGATTGCTAAAGTTCTTCGTATATTAAACGCGAAAACGCTAATTGTTGTTTAACACTTTCTAGTCGTTGTTACTTATTTGTCAAGTAAAATTGTCGAAAAAGTTTTGTTTGAAGACATTTAAGAAGTTATTTTTAAAGTTAAGATTAATCTTTTCTAGTTAATATAAAGTAAATGATACAATATTCGTATTTTTGAGACATGCGTAGACGACAAACATAGAGTTAGTTAATTTTTGTATGTATTATAACGTTTTGATTGCGATAATTATAATAAATGATGTTATCTAAAGTAAAGAGAAGATTACGATTGAAGAAACGAGCAATAACGCAATTGCTAAAGATCTCATTCTTATAAAGACTATATATTAAGATAAAATATTTATGATTAAGAAGCATAGTCGCTCAACTATTTAGCAATAGATTTAAGAAAACTACATAACTAGAAAAAATATTCGAATATTTCATTTATATTGTTAGAAATTAGCATTGCAAGTACTTTACGAAAAAGTTTTCGATACAAGTACAAATTAGCTTTTGATAAAAAATCTTAAGCTTAAAACGTCGATGCTTACTTAAAAGATAAAATTTAAGAATAATTTATTTTATTAAAAGCTTAATCTAATTAATGCGCTCTAGATATAATTTCATTAATTTAAAATCTTTTAACTACATAATTGTTTTAGTGCGAACGAATAAATTTAATTTACAAATGTCTAATTGCAATTTTAGATCGTTGTTTAGTTCTTCGAACATAATTGCAAAATTGAGCTCAACATTTGACAAAAACTCTTAAGTGAACAAAACTTCAAACGTTTCGTCTTCGTTTTCAAATATTAATTGCGTCAAATTATGAATAAGAGTCGCAATTGATCTTACATTTCAAAATTCTTGTCTCATTATTTATTATTGTCGTTCGATTAGTATTGTAGTTATGTTTATTTTCTTGTTTACTATAACATTTTGCGATTTCGTAGAAACTCAAGTTGATGTTCGAATTTTTATCTAAATTTGCTTGTTAAAAATACTATTATTTCGCGCATATCAAATAATTAAAGCAAGTAGTTTTGAAACTAAAAGCGACTTGATTTATGTCTAAAACGTTATTGTTCTCACTTAACAACTTTCTCTTAACGAGAAAGAATGATAATATGTTGATCGAAACGCTAAGTTTATTATTAAGCGAGCCAAAAATAGCAACGAACTTTGAAAAAATAAGATAAGTGTTTAAATAAATGAAAGGTTGTACTAGATATAATGTTTCTATCTTTTATGACAAATCGTAAACAAGACTTTGCTCTTATTGTTAAAATGCCTAGCATTTAGAAACTTAGCGAAAAAGACAATAATAATAGTTTTAAATTTTTAAAAATTAATGCGCTCTTTCTATGCTTAATTAAAGATTCGCTCAAGACATTAACGCTTATTTAAAAATAAGTTTTTAATTTATTGCAAATAGATGACACATAATTGCAATATAAGTTTCGAAAAAATACGATTTATCTTTTCGTTCGTTGAACGAACGAAATATCTTACGAGTTTTAATCTTTGCTTTTATTTATATTCTTCGACTTTGTTTATTAAATTACAATCTAAAAACGCTATATTTTTCGAAATAAAGTTCTAGTTTAACTAGCATTTTAAACGTTAACTTTGTTAACAAAACTTATTTAGACTTTCTTAAGTCATTGTGACGTAAAAAATTATTAATTAGATTTCTCTTTTATATCGTTGCAAAACGTTTATCTTTACGTGACAACGTTTAACTCTAAAAAACTATTTAATCTAGTTGTAATAAGCGCAATTTTATTGTTCGACATTAAAGCGTTAAGACAAACGTTAATAATGTGCTTGTTAGTTAAGCAACATCTTTTTAAAATATAAGCTCGTGAAGATCATTTATAGACTTTGTTGTTTATTAGCTACGATGTAAAGCAAATAATACAACGATAATTTAATTTAGAATTTTACAATACTAACTTAATACGACAAGATACTAGAATGTGCAACTTTATAAACTACGTAATCTCGTTCAATTTACAATAGATTCGCTTAAGCATGTAAGCAATTTTCGAATCGCATATATTAATTATTAGACTAAAAGTTGTAGAAAGCAAATCTACTAAATCTTTTCGAAATTTCGAAACTTCAAATATCTTTTTTTTCTATTTGTTCATTAAAGTCATTGCAACAACGTTAAGAACAAAAAAATCATTATAAAAAGTTAACTTGTGCATAAGAATTCGACTAAAATTAAAAATGAATTGCTTAATCTCTTTTACAAGATACGAGATTGCGAAAATCTAACTTTAATTATTAACGTCATATTGATCATTTAAAACAACAACGTATTGCGTAGAGTCTTAGTGATAAACTTGCGTTTCAAAACTTTACTTAATAGCTTTATATTATCAAGAGATTATTAAATCTTCTTTCATTATTTGGCAACTTCGTTTAAATTTATGCTAAATTAGAAATATAATTGTACAATTTATGCGTTAATTGTATTTTAACTTCTAAACGTAAAAATAAAAAAATAACGTTACGAAATAATACGAAATCTTAATACGTATTGCTTTGAAAGATTTGCTAAATAGTTTTACGTCAAAGTCTTAAGCTTAAACTTAAGCATTTTTTCGCATTCTAAAATGTAAAAGAAAAAGTTTAACAACGCTACTTTTATTTTAAGACTTAGATAAATTATTATTAAAGAATTATAACGTTATATAAATAAGATATCTTTACAATCTTAAATAACGTATTAGAAGAGTTTTTGTAGAATTAAATAACTAAGTTCGCGACGCAATTTATCGTCTATTAATCTTTTTTTCTTGTTACGTTAATTTAACATTGCAAGAGTCATAATTATGTCTAATCTTTAAAAGACGACAAAAATAATAAATAAAATAGTAGATTATCTTTTTTATCGTTGCTATACTTTTAGAAGTTTTCGAATTAATCGTTGCATTCATTAGATTGTACTTTACACTTTATCTTCTATATATTATTAGTAATAGTTAAATATTAACTTAGCAATATAAACAATCGCTAGAAATCTAGTATCTAAATAGATGTGTGCGTTTCTCGCATTCTTATTACGTACTATTTTGCATTAATATCTAGAATTTATTTAATCGTTCTTAGATAACTTATTAGTCACATTTAAGTCTTTTAAAATAAATAAATTTAAAATTATAAATGCGATCGAATGCGAACTTGTGAGTTCTACACAATTTTGTCGCAACAATCGACTTCTAAGAGATTTCTCGTCAATTCGATCGCAATTAAGCATTAAGATAAGTCGCAACTTAACGATCGTCTTTATTAATACATTGTAATGTTAATATGCATTCGTATTATTAACAATTTATACAATGAAAATCTTTCGATTTCGCAATGTTTTTTAAATCATTTCAAAGTATAGAAAATTCTTATTATGTTGTTTTACGAACGACGAATTGATTGTCTTAAGGCGAGCTATTAGATTCTAATTATCACAAAATGAGAAAAAAACTTACTTAAGTCTAATATAAGACATTTTTAAGAATTTAAACTAAACTTAGAGCGTTGCACAAGTCACTATAATGAGTCGAAGTCTTAACGATTGTTAACTTGAGACTTGTTTCGATAAGCAAATTCTTATAACTCGCGCCATAATAATGTTATTCATTATTATGATTTAAGCTTCTATTTGCTACGATTCTTTAAATCTATGAACAAAACAAATTTAATCGTTTATAGAGCACTACACATCTATAAATGTTATTAACGAATTTAAGAAACGCAATAGATAAAATGCGATCGCAAGCTTGACTCTCGAAGAATTGATAATTAAAATAAACATTTTAATCTTTATAACATTTCTAAGCAAAAACACATTAAAATAACAATTAAAAACGACAACGATAAACAATACGACAATTATATTAATCTTTTAGTTGAAGCTTAAGAACGTAAAGCGTATCACGATTAAAAAATTAAAATTATTCGATATTTTTTATATAATAACGTTAGTAATTATTTACAAGATAATAGATGCGTTTATTATTATAACAAGCGATTCTTCTTTTTTAACATGCGTTTTGCTTATTATTAAAGCACATCTAAATAATGATGAATAACCTAGTTCGCAAGTGTTTATGCGTGTAATAAATAAAGAGCAGTCTCGTCTTACAAAAGACAAGAATGAGCGAATAAATTAAATAATATAACATTATTCTAGAAGATCTTAGTTCAACATTAAATTACGTTTTTTCACTTAATTAACTATCGAACAATGCAATGAGAAATGTCGTTAAGAAGTCGATATCACATATGAAGAATTAGAACAAGAGAAATCGTAAAAGTCTAGAAAGAAAGACTTTAATTAGCTAGCTTTATTAATATATATTAGCTAGAGCAAACTAATTTTAATCTTGTTATTTAAATCTAGTTGTGTTGCACAAATGCTATTTATTTCTTTAGCTATGAAGGTCTCGAGACTTTGACGCTTTCGAACGTAATTTTTAAAAGATCTTAAAATAAATTTCTTAAGTTTAGTTTGTCGATCGTCATAATTTTTTTGCAAAGCGTTCATTGTTAACTTTAAATTAATCACTTTTACTTTTATTTGCTTTATCGTAAAACGTATAACGTAAAATAATTAAATTTAAAATCTTTTTGCACGTTTGTAATTGTGTTTCGCATCATAAGTATATTTTACGTTAAATTAGCTTTAATTGTTTTGCTCAATTGCGAAAGTTTAACTTAATTTTCTTTTTAATTAATGTTCTTTTTTGTATTATTATTCGAAATAGTTTTAACTTCTTAAAAGAAAGAGACACTCTTGTTAGACATTACGATCTTGTCGCGACTTAACACTTTAATTAACAAAATAAAAAGTTAAGAATAATTGCGTAAATAAAGATTTTATTTAATGCTTAAATGTTGTGTAATATAACTAGTATTTCAACTCGTCTTTAGTGTCGAATCAATCATGTTTAACAATTTTGCTAAGAACTTTATTAAATTGATGAACTAAAATAAAAATACAACGATCTTCTTTTGCAACTCACGATTGTTAATATCTTCTAAATAAGTAAAAGCATTAAAAACATTTTCTCTAGCTCTTAGTCTATGATTTTTAGTAATTAACATAAACTCTATTGAGCGAAACGATTTATAAATGACAAAATTTTGCAATTTATCATCAAGATGCTCGTTCGCATTCGTATCATTTATAAGATTTAATACAACGAACGTCTAGTAATTCGTCTCTTTAATAAAATTAACAATTTGAAAAATCATTTAATGAATTAGATTCGCAATAGCATTATGCAATTGATCGCTAAACGAAGCTTTAACGTTTATGCAAATATCTTGTAATTTATTCGCATATTGTTTGATAAAAATTGACGAAAACGATGCAATGTTAACAAGATAATTTAATGATACAATCGAGTTATGTGATGTTGTTAAGAGACTTGCAATAGCGACTTTTGTGCGTATGTACTCGTTAGTAGTTGCTTCTACTTGCGACGAATTCGAAGCTTAATCTAAAACAATAAGTGAGAAAGTCTTAGTTTTGCTTAATGATTAATTGAAGACTTAATCGATTCGCATAACGTTTTTAGACTTATTAATTTCAAGATTAATAGCATTTGTTAAACAAACGTATTTGTCAAAAGAAGACGAATTAACTAGTGGCGATTTTATAGAAGTTTCGCTAAGTTAAAAGTTAACTTGTTTAAAGACAAAATTAACACAAAAAAATTTAGAAAAAAGCTAAATTTTATCGTTATTTAACAAAATTCGCTCTAGAAAAACAAAATTATTAAGAAAGCTTTAAGCTAGAATTTGCGTTAAAATAATTATATTTAAGTGCTTATGCAATAAAGAGAAGAAAAGAACAAGAGTTTTATATTTAGCGAGCTTTTCTTAAATTTGTTTCGAACGACATTAATTGTCTTATGTCGCGCAATTATTTAATTTAAATCTAAAATAGAATCGATGCAAAAGTTGTAAATGTGTCAACTTTAACATTAATAAAATGCAAAGATATTAATTAGCGTAACATTATTTTAAGAGCTAAATTGCATAAATGTAATGCAACGTCACTAGTTTACGAATTAAATAGCAATCAAATTTTAAAGTAACGTCATTCGTAGTATGCGATAATTATATTTAAGAAAAAATTCGTTCGCTCAAATAAAAAAAGATCTCTTGCGATAGACTCTTGATCAAAATAACTTTAAAATATGAACTCGTATTGCATTTGTTATTAACTTAAAAACAATCAAATTTGTCGCACAATGCTTCGTCGATAAACATCAACTACGAAGATTTTTCGCAAAATTGTTAAATACAAAACTTTCGCTTTTTAACTTATTTATTATTTAAAATTGTTAAATCAAATAGCAATAATATAAGTATCGCAAAAAACATTGTAAATTTATGTGATCTACATAAAAACAATTTTAGTTAAATAATTACATTCTTTCTAGCATCGCTAAGTATAAGAAAGATAATAATAAGACTACGACTAAAGATACGCTTATGCACGTCTAACTAATAATTGCGCAAGTTTTGATCTTTCTTGACGAACATTGTCTACTATTTTGTGTCATTGTCGATACATTAGTTTAAGCGTTCTTTAATCGAGTTTATCGTAGTTCTTCTATAATAAAGAAAGTATAAATTGTCGATTCATTTTAACTTATAAATGCAAAAGATAAATGTTAAATAATTTTTAAAGCGACATTAAAGCGATGTTAGTTATAAGTTGCATTTGATCGTTAGCTTTTGTTAAAACTTACGAATTTTAAAGAGATTTTTTCGTTAGTTTTGACTTAAGATTGGACAAAAACATTACGAAAAACGCTTTCGCATAATTATTTTTTCACGTTGCTTATTAGATAGAATCGTCGAAGATAAAGATAAATACAAATCCCATGTTCGAACTTAATTAGAACGAAAACTTGTAAAAACGAAAATTAAGATTATAAAACTAAGACGCTTATAGTCGTTCGCTTACTTTAGCGACTTTAAATTTTGTCAAAATTTATTACTCATTAATAATTGTATTAATATTTTTTATCTAAAGTACTTTATATAAACGTAGTTAATAAAATAAATGTACGTTAAGATCAAGCGATTAAAATGATGCTCTTAATTTTTAGTGCTTTAATTTCAATTCTATGTTTAATAGATTTCGCGTACTTTAACTCTTTGTAATATTTGATCACATATCGTTAAAAACGAGCAAATTGTTCGCAATTTACGTTGTGACATTGATTTAAATTTCTCACGAAAACATAGTAGAAATTTTATCATTTAATTCGCTTATATACGTAGAAGACTAAGCTATAAATTCGTTGCGTCGTTTCAAAAAGCACATGTTATCTACATTAAATGTGATCGCATAATAGATTAATCTATTATTAGATTCTATTGTAAAAAAGTTTATTGTATATCGAACGCAATGATTGACATACGTGATCAAAGATTTAATAGAAGGAAGTCGTTAAAGATTCGTAATCAATAAGTTCATTTTAATCGTTAAATTGATTTAACATAGTATTATGTACAATAGAAGTGTGTTATTAAAATTATAAAATTTCTCGTTCGAATTAAATAACATCTATATACTAGTATGCCATAGTAAACAATTTATAGATTGAGGAATCTCAATATATTTAGCAACGACTAAATTGATAATTAATGCTAAGAATTGATATCTAGTTTTTAAAAGTTTTAGAGATGACTTTTAAGTAATCGTAAACTAACTTTGCGAAACATTAAACAAAAAGAATATCGAAACGATCGTAAAAATTCTAATAGCGATAAGATTATTATTAGTATTGTTTAATTTTGCGACGCAAAACGTGAAACAAAGAGATATATATGCTCTAAAGTACATTAATTCTTTTTTGTTAACAATTTTTTGCGATCTAAGAAATATTTTTTAAAGCAATTCTTTTTAATAATTAAGAATATCAATAATAGAGTCTTTGTTATATATAAATCTTGCCAAATAACATAATTAAAAATGTTCGTATAAAAAGAAACAATAATAAATACGCTCTAAACTAGAAGACACTAGAATGAAAGATATTAAAAAAGTATAACAAACGTAATTAATTCAAACATAACTTAATAACGTATAACTAGAATTGCGAAAATAATTGACGTGATTAATATTCAAATATCTATGATTACATCAATATAGTTACACAATATAATAACGATTCAAATTTGTCGCAAAGCAATTTTAAACAAAATCTAAATAAAAGACTCTTTAAGTCTTCGATTCTGAAATATATTATTAAGTTAAGAACGTAATACTTGAAAAGCTAACACAAAAAAACGTTCTATAAAGTGCACAAAGATTAATTTATCTTTTAAGTGAAGATTTAATTCGACTAATTTTTAAAAAATGAAAAGAATTTTTCACTATAATTTAAAGTCTAATTATAACATTCTTTATCTTACAATTCTTCACGAAGTTCGATGAAGCACATGCTAGAACATTTAACAACATTTGCATAAAATTTGATTTACGTTCTAGAAAGAATTTGTCATTATACATAAATTTAATTTTATATCTTAATCATTGTTGTAATTATAAATAACGTAATTATTTTTTAGCAAAATATATTTTGCTATGCAATCTTAATTCTAAAAGTAGATCATCTCTTTGCAACTATAATTTAAATTAACTAAAAAAAAATTATGTTTTTTAAAAGATTACGAGTTTTTGTCGTTAACGTTTAATATATTATATCACATATTAACATTAAGTTTGTATATATATTCGAATTAAGTAATGATGCTTTGATCGAAAGTTTATGTAATGTTCGTAGTCGTTTTTATCGTTTAATTCGACGCAATCTTGATTAAAACTTCGTTGTCGTTAAGATTGACTCTATATGTTTTACGATACATTTCTTTTGAATTTAGAATTTGCGACAAAAAGTCATCATTAATACAAGACTTCAAAAAGATCAAAAAACTATATCGATTTATTATTAAAGCATGGCTCAAATTATGTCTTAATATAATTTCTTAAATGTGCTTATAAACAAAGAGACTTAAAATAAACTAAATAAAGAACATTGTTATTCTTGTCTTTAATCTAGGTTTATGAGCAAATATAACAAAGATTTAATCGTAATATTGTAAATGTTTGACACACTAGCAATCAATAATATAATGCTATGAAAAATTGAAAAAGAAAGCTAAAGAAATCTTGCACAATTTTGACGCTTTATCTAAGTACTTATTTTTCGACGTTCTCGTTTAAGATTCATAATTTCGTCGCAAATACGTAACATCACTTATGTTTTATTTAGTTTAACTCGTTAGAATTTAAAGAATTTGTAATTCTAATACAAAAGTTTGTAAAAAGCATGTTTTAAACGAACTTTTAACAAATTAATTATTTTAAAGAACATAACAACAATTATTGCTTCGTCTTTCGAATTAACGTTGCGAACGTTCTTCAATATGACTCAAAACGTACCTAACAAATCGTTGCAAATCTTTTTGATCTCGTTGATCAACTTAGCTAGCATTTTTTGCATAAAGATATTAATTTTTCTTTCATTATAAAAGAGACTATTATTTCTATAGTAAATGTCAATTTAAGCGAATTATTTGCTCAATGATTCGTTAAGAACAAATTATAGTCGTTTTTGAGCGTTAACTTCTTATGTGAACAACATGTTAACATAGTTTCGTTCTCTAGATTTTTACGTTTTGCAAACGTCTAATTTAAATACGTTGTTTTTTTTACGTTATTTACGTTTAATGTTTCGTACATTCTTTTGTCTTACAATTATTGTCTTTTCTATATTTTTTTTTTGAATTTTATTTACGATAAAGATGCAAGTAATGAAGTTAAGAATTTAGATTTATCTACTTGAGTCAATGTTTTTTAAAATTACAATTAATATTATTAAACTTAACTTTATCTATTGTTTGTTATTGTCACAATGTTTTGTTAAAAAATTTACAAAAAGATGCAAATTTATGTTTGCATGCGTCAAAATTATCTAAAATTATCTTTGCTTGCGAACAAGTTTTGCACGACAATTTTAATAATAAATATTTTTATAAATTTACGATTAATTAAGAAGCTTTATGCAATTTACGATCAATTCGTAGTTGACGACGTTTTAACAATTTAAATCAATAAAGACGTACACAAATTGTTTGACAAGATTTAATAACGTCAAGGTATTGTAATAATTTTAAAAATAGCGAAGACTACGTTTATATAACTTTGCTTAAAAGCTTTAAGACACAATTATAACGAAAAATTGCGTCAATATATAGACGACAATATGCTAGTATAATAGCAATATTTTGTAGCGATCGAACGTCTTAGTTTTTGTTTGTCATTTAAATCGTAAATGCTTTCGATCTTTAAAGTGAGCAAAAAAATTAATACGATTAAACATTGTTAATAGAAGTTAGCTCGTCTTAACGTTAGCATTAATAATAATTAAAAGAGAGCAACGACATTTCTCTTACTTAGCTTCGCGTTAATATAGTTTAGAATCGAACAAATTGCGATTGTAGTTAAT
>JAABUL010008358.1_pt1 | contig 10574 bp, 19 predicted proteins | sample 5559151 | NCBI WGS metagenome assembly JAABUL01 (sample SAMN10711876, study PRJNA513368) | rock metagenome | isolation source: Antarctica rocks | place: Antarctica: Victoria Land, Pudding Butte sud | reverse complement strand
GGTCAAGTATCCTGTGATGCAACTTGTGGCGCTCTATTTGCCATCACAGCAGCGCACACATCCCACCTGTGATGTGCGCAGCGGTGCTCTCTGCGAATTGCCGCGCCAGGGAGCGGGTCTGACGACGTTGCATGCGGGCCTGCAGGGTTTAGGGTTTAGCATAAGCAACAGGCAGTGGTGGACGAGCGTCAGGTGACAGCCTACGACCCACACCCTATTTGATTGGCGATGCTTGCGGGCACAGGAACTATTTAGGGTCTCCCTAAACCCTAAAACCCTAAACCCTTCCTGGCGGCACAGAAACCACCTGATGTCAAGACTCTCCAGCATCACTCACTGAACTCACCGCGCGGATGGCCAGGTCCTGGGCGGCACAGACTGTGTCGTCAAGCTGGCGCCGACTGAGGAACAGCGGCGTGAAGCGGACGTCGCCCTTGGCAGAGGGTAGGGTCAGATACACGCCAGGGATGGTGAACACAGGCAGGCCCCTGCGCAGAGCGTTTAAACCCTAAACGCTAAACCCTCCCGCACAGATGGAAAGCCGCTAAGGCACCTCTGCTTGGTGTTATCAGCTCGAGTGCTGGAGCTCTGGGTCCAGGATGCAGGTTGCCCAGGGCAATAATGGGTCATGCTCTGCTGCCACGGGCTCCTTCTCACCTGAAGGGCTCCTGTGAGGGGAGGCCTTTACCGAGCTGCGCTTGCCGCAGCTGCTGCGCCTCCCGCACCTGCAAGAGACGACATGCGTCTGGAGGCAGGGATGCACGATAAAAGTGCAGTCTTGCTGCGTTGGCAGGTGCTGTCGTGTTCCTGAGTTTGCAACCCGTGAGCGCTGTCGCCTACAGTCAGTTCTAGTTCTGGCGGACGAAACCCTAATCCCTACATGCTGTCCCCCGCGCGTGCGGCAGCACATCAGCGCATCACCCTAACACAGGTGCGGCTGTGATGCTGTGCTTCTGACGGCCGAAACCGTAATCCCTACATGCTGTCCCCCGCTGCGTGCGGCAGCACATCAGCGCGTCACCCTAACACAGGTGCTGCTGTGGTGCTGTGCTTCTGACGGCCGAAACCCTGACCCCTAGATGCTGTCCCCCGCGCGTGCGGCAGCACATCAGCGCATCACCCTAACACAGGTGCGAAGCTTACGCACAGGAAGACTTGCAGCTGTACTCGCTCCGCACTGCTGTATATGCCATCGGAGATCCAAGATCCGACTTCAGGGACTGATGGACTTCAGCCAGCGGCATCAGCTGTGCCTCCAGCGCCATTTGCGACAGCCGCTGCTCGTGGCGCGCGGCACCGCCGCCTGGAACTCCCGCAGCTCCTCCGGCGACAGGTATGGCTCCGGCTCAGCTGTCGCCGGCGCGCCCGGCGCATGATGGCCGCCTGTTCACGGCAGCAGCCGTGTTTCAGCATGCGCAAGCGCAGGGACAAACGTGAGTCCGATGGGGTTTTGAACGTGCATGGCCACCGGAACAACAGTGAGTCTAGATGACGAAACATCTGCTGCTGGTATTGCGAAGCCCACCAGCCAGGCACTGCCGGATGCGGTCAGGCACCGCCGGAGACAGCGGCAGCTGGCAGCTGTGCAGCGGCAGCTCGTCCAGCGACAGCAGCGTGCACTGCGCCGCTAGCAGCACGTAGACGCGGTGGAACAGCGCCGCATCGCGCGCCGCCTGCACCAGCACAAATACCAGGCTGGCAACAGCAGGGCGCCGCGTGCTCCCGCCGGCGGGATTTGCTCAACGGTGCCCAAAAAGAGCGAAATTCAGCAAGCTGGCAGCAGCGCTGTGCTCGACACATCCAACAGGCAGGAACCTTAGAGCCTGACGTGTCCATGGAAATGCCTCTTGAAAATGCCATCCAGCATCAACACCCACCTCCTGCACGACGCCGTCAGGGCGCGCCAGCTTTCTCCTGCAGAAGCGACCCACCGCATGCCCGACATGCCCCACGTCCCAGCAATACTCCACCAGCTGCGCGGGCAGCGGCAGCTCCAGCCACAGCGCCGCCTCCACCAGCGCACAGTATTGCTGCCAGGAGATGCACTGTTAAAGGTGTTATGGTGTAGGGTTTAAGGTTTAGGATTTAGGGTTCGAAACCCTAAAACCACCAAACCCCTGCCCCTACACGCCCTGCCACACTTGTGCTCAGCAGCACGGGTTGCCGTATCCGGCTCAATCTGGCAGCACAAACACAGCTGCATGACGAAACGGATGAAAAGCAGGGTTGAAAATCAGGGCAGTGGCACTGCTGAAGAGATGCCGTGGACGCTGGCGAATGTGTCTGCACGGCGAGCAATGAGGGGCAGTACTCACAGGGATGCAGGACGAGCGCAAAGTGGCAGGCTTAAGAGGTCTGCCGGCCGGCCAGCCAGGCTGGCGGATGGTGCAGAATTCTCAACCGATGATGAGCTGGGTGTCCCGCTGCTCACAAGAGCTGCAGCTTCGGTGCCTCCGCCGGCTGCCACCGCCAAACGCGCGAAGGTGCAGCATGAAGTAGTCCCATCAACAGATGCAGGAGACCCACATGCGAGGCCATCCGAGGAAACGGCAGCACACCACGAGGATGCCGCAGGAGAGCGGGCTCCCAGGAGGAGTGGTCGTCACCGTACGCCCAGCAAGAGGCTTGCAGACGCCATGGCGGACGCCGCTGGGCACCAGCACGGCGCATTGATTGCGCCGAAGCGAGCAGCTGATGGGCAGTCACCAAGCGCTGATGAAGGCCGACCGAAGAAGAGCAGGCGCCTCACAGCGCAGCTACATCCCTCCATTCCCGAGGGGGATACCCCAGCAACCCTGCTGCCTGTAGAATACATTTTTTCAGCTGGCGGCGGTCCGCACCTGGACCCAAGCATGCATGGCAAAAGGCCTCGTACCACTCCAGCCACATTCGTGAGCACTACCTTTGTGCCGATCACTGGGACGCAGGCAGCCCCCTCGCACGTCGCCGCTGCAGCTCGCACAGTGTGCCGCTCCCGCCGACGCCAAAGTCGGCGCAAGACCGCGCCGGCACCGGCGCCAGGACAGCCTGCTGCCCCGTCGCCGTTCGCCCGGCCCAGAGCTACGCCCCTACCCTCTGCATCTCTTTCGCCTCCTCAGCATGCTGAGCTGCTTGTGGGAAACCCTGTTTCTCGGCCCAGATGGATGGCCTGCCTGTTGACCATGGGCGAATTTCCATTTCAAGGGGACAGAAGCGCAGAGCCACGCACTGTGGCCTGCAACCCTGCTCTCGACGTCAGTGGGGCTGCAATGTTTGTGGCCTCGCGAGGGATGGGCAGCCTGTGCTTTTAGCGAAGTGTCAGACTTGTCTGTCAGCAACTAGGGGATTGGGAATCCTATCGCTTTATTCACGCCTGACGCCCTTCTAGGCGCAGAAGGCGTCAAACTTTCAACTTTCAACTTTCAACCTTTGGTGCAGGAGGCGCCGAAATTTCAGCTTTCAATTTTCGCCAAGTCTCACCTTCTCGAGCGCACAGGCCTCTTCTGCCGGCGGTACCGCGCCTGCACAGACCGCTGTTGCTTCAGGACACGCATCTCGAAACTAATGACGCGCCACACAGCAGCCGAGCGCCACCATGCACAGCCGGATGACGAGCCTCCTGCGCATTGGCCGATCGGCGGTTGCGGCGCACACGCATTCGGCCACTGGCAGCTGCCTGCTCCGCTCCCCAGGTGCCCATGACCGGTGCCACACAGTGCCACAGCATTGTTCAGGGCTGTGCTGCTGCCACTGCGTGCCATGACCTTCACAGCCATGCTGGCCTGCAGGTGACGGCTGGACGCCAGACCTGCGACGGCAGTGCTGCTGCAGCATGCTGCAGTCGCTGTTAGCGGCCTTTGGGGTGAGTCTGAGTCGCTGAGCTGCTGGACTGCGCACTGCGCCCTGCTTCACACCCACTGCCATCATGCAATGGAGTATCTTTGCACGCAGTGCAAAAGATATGAAACCCAAGGCACGCCCAACTCGGTGTGGTTTTTTCCCGCAGACCACATCGTGCTGGACATGCTGAGTGAGGGCGCTCTGGATGCCACATCTCGTGGCGATTATGAGGCACAGTGGGAGGCTGCAGCGGGCAAACCGCGCAGTCGGCCAATCATGTCGGAGCTCGCCAGCGTCATGCAATGGAACCCTGACACTGAGACCGTCAAAAAGTGAGGCCGCTGCAGCATTGCCGGCAATTGCGTTGTGCATGTGTGGGCACAGCAGCCTGGCTGGCCGGCTGCCCTGCGCAGTGTCCTGTTGCGCATTGCTGGTGTACGAGCCTGTGCGCGAGGCCATTTTCAAGGTTAGAGCGGTAAGATCATTATTTGACACCATTAAGCAATTCAACAACTGATACCGTTTATTTTGTTACAGGCTGGCGGCCATCACGTACGATGCCATGACCTGCGAGTGGGACGACGGACGCCACCGGGGGCCCTCCACAGTGCGCATGTCATTGGGGCTGATGCCAAGAGAGGCAGCAAAGGCCTCGGCGCACCTGGCTGAGCGATACCACATCCGCCACAAGCTGGTGCATGCATGAGGGGGTTGCGAGAGCAGGGTAGCGGCAGGACAGCGTGCGGAGCTTGACCCACATCGCACGGAGCTTGACCCACATCGCACGGACTGATTTCACTGTCACAAGCGCTACAGGTGACAGGTGGATAGAGCTTCTCCAGCTATTCGCGGTCATCCTCGTTGCTCCAGATTGTTTATGATCGGCGGAGTTGCGGCACACAATTCGGTTGGCAAGGTATTCCCATTAGGGTGCAACTGCTGCATTAGAGTGCAACTGCTGCCCTCCGAATTGTTTGCACGCTTGCTGGAAGTGCTGGTGTGTGTTTGCAACCTCTAAAGCATCACTTCTAGGACACATGTAATGCTCAGATATGTCTCGAACGAGGCGGATACGACCTCCAGCATTATTGTATCATAGTATATTTCCATGGCGAAACAGCATATATCCAGTGTCCACACCCTGTTGTATCCTGTCCTAAGTCAAGATATATCTTGCCCTAGGTCAGGATATATCTGCCTCCAGAATCAAGATATATCTGCCGATGTAGCATGGATATAAATACAGCTGCTTTTTGCTACATCTTTTATTGATGTTTACCCTTCGGATACATCGTCCATCCACCTGTAGAGAAGCGCGGCGATGTGTTGAGCAGGATGCATTGCGACAACCCGCGGGCAGAACAAGATGTCGCCCGAGTGCATGTCGACATCGGTGATGCATACATGAATGCCTCCTGACATGTGTTTCCTGGTTCTGTAGTGCCAATAAGCGCTGGTACCAGTGGTGCTTCTCGGGCAGCGCCAGGATGTGCCACAGCGCAAAGTCGGATGTCCTTAACATCATCGGATTGTCCACCCTGTGGATGACACTCGGAACACGAGGAGTTGCGCCTGCGACGGCGAGAGGGCCCCTTGCTGACTACCACGCTTTCACGGAAGGCAGCAACGCCACTGTATTGCGTCACCAAGAGATCCAATGTGCGTCGCTTCCTTCGCTCGCAGTCTTCGCAGTCCATATAAAAACTCTCTTCGATCGTATATGAGAAGCTCAGCAGGCGAAAGGGCGCTGGCTTGCTCAAAGGTGCAGACTCTCTGGGAAGTACGATTCCCACACATCTGAAACAGATATCCAACGGCGCAGCGCCACTGCTGCAACGGTGCGTGCTCCACTGGAGCCCCTGCTGTGGCTTGCAACACATCAAGTAACCAAGATCAAATTCTTGGCCTGGCAACATGCGGGCGCTCTGCCAAGCTACGCTCACAAGAGCACCCCCGGCTGGGCGTGGCGGGCGCATATGGGCTGTGCTGCCCCTTCACAACACTGCCTTTGACCGCAAGCCCTGTGCTTACCGCGCCATGATCCTTTCGACAACTCACGCACACAGGGGACCAATGGCCGTGAACCATGCAATAGCAGCAGCAAATGCACCAGGCTTCAATCGACGCTTTTGCGGCGGCGGCGCAGCGCATGTCCGAGATTCTGTCTGTTAAAAAGATCTTTCTTACAATTGGTGCTGCTGCGCGCACCGATTGACATGCATCGACCAGCAACCGAAGCACAAGCAGAGGTTTATCCGAGCACGAGCGTATCGGCGATGCTTCAAGGTGCGGCAGGATGAAACGAATGACAGGCTCTGTTGCTGACGTGCCGTCCCTCATCGTTTTTCAAGCTGCGGTGCGCACACTGTCTGGTCCCACGACAACCGCTCAGAACGGGCGGCCAGCAGTCTCGTGCCATGCATTGCTCGAATGCTTCATTCAACGCATTGGTAAAATGTTGCACCTTCTTGTGGAAAAACGGTTTATCACCCATGACACTCAAGCTGCAGGTGCTGCTGGCCCACTGGACGACAACTATAGGGCCGCCTCTGCGCTCCCTCCTGCAATGCACACGCCACGGAAACACCACCACAGGCCCCGCACTGCAGGTGCACGAAAGTGTCTGGAGGCTGTTGCCTGCATTCGATATTGCCGCAGTGTCGCAGTGTCACTAAATCTTGTCGGCTCTACACTCTACACGGGAAAAACCCACTTTACCACGGCGATAAACCATGGGCTACCACGGTATACCCTGGTTTTGTGGTGAACCACAGAGTGCAGCTTGGTGCACCATGGGCTGGCACTATGGTGCGGACTAGTGGCTGTAGGTACCACGGTAATCATCCAACTGCACCATGGTGAACACGTGTGCCTGCTGATTGCCTTACTAGCGGCTGAGAACAATTCGTTTGATTGTAGGCAGGCTTGGAGTTTGAAGAAAGTTTGAAGAAGGTGGAGAAGAAGCAGTTGGTAGTTGCCTAGTAACACAGGTGTCCGCCCCTTGAAAGGAGGTTTGAAAGGGCTCTCGGGCAACAAAGGGCGCTGCCCCTCGGGACAAGTTGCCTTGTGACGCACGTGTCCGCGCCTTGAAAGGGGCGGGTGACCTTCTCCACGAATCGTTGGCAATCAAGTTTCTCCCATGGGCGGGTTCAGAAATGGTCTCGACTGCATTTGCCAGTGCAGCCGCTGCCATAGACGCGCGGTAACATGGTGGCACCCCGATCATTGTGGTGGATCACCCCACCGACTCGCAAAAGTGAATGCTGCTGCACCGTGATGGCAAATTCTGTGAGAAGCACTAATTTTGCATGGTCATGGAGAAGGGTTTTGTGTGTGTGTGCGATTCCTTCTCATTTAAAGGTAGTGTCCAATGCGGCGGCGGCATTGTGGTTCACGATTGCAAAGTCATGGCAACCCGGCGCTGTCACAACCATTACGTTCACAAATTACGGACGGCAGTGCAATCAGGGTGGAGCATCACTGCGAGGCTGTCCCCACGGCACCACATGTACATTGTTGGCACGTCTGCCAGACGCAGCAATCCTGTGACCAGAAGCATGCTGAGTATTGAGTGAGCAATCGAGGAGGGTCTGACATGCCGGACGAGGGAACACCTTGGCCCGATTTGAAGCGCGCTGATTTGACCTTGCAGGGTGTTGATGCTGCAACACTTGATCGGCGCCGCCCATTGTGCGTGCGTGCACTAGACATATGCTGCGCTTGAAGCCATGTCGGCCATTGCTGTGTTGGGCAGTCGGAGCATGTCGAGCAGCTTAGATGTTTGAGGCGCCGCACCTCATACAGCTCTGTCTTCTCAGAGCTGATGTCCTCCCACTTCTTGTTGTCGAGGCGGTCGTCGTTACCGATCCACTTGAGGTGCCTCAGACGCTTCTCCAGATCCATTCTGAAATCGCTCTTCGCCGCCGTGAGGCGGCGCGCGTCCTTGGCAGCATCGCTTCCGCTGGTGGAGACGCTGCCAGCTGGCCCCCCGGAGCCTGCGGCACAGGCCAGCGACGGGACTCACGATGGTCCGATGGGCACTAACGCTAGAGTACTGCACGCTCGGAGCAAGGGAGCGAGTTGCATATCGAAAGCATGTGTTGCTGGTGGGACTGGGGCGCCACAGCAGGCATGCCGAAGCTCATTCACGTAGCAGCAGCGCACTCGTGATAGAAGACACACGGTCCCAAGGTGCTGCAAGCGTGCCTGAGGGGGCGCCAGCTGCCGGCGTGAAGGCGCCCATCACCTTGATGGCTTTTCCGAAAGACATCCCCAAGGCCTGCAAGTCGGCCGGGCGCACTGCGCCGCTGCTGAGCACCATTTCGTCGACATCGTTGTCAGACAGCAATTTGCGGGCGGCTGTTGCTGATGCCGGGCTCAGGTGAGCCTTTGTTGCAGCCTGTCTGTGAACGGCGAGAGGTCAGCCAAAGGCTGCCGGACGGGCGATTCTGACGGGTCACTGCCCTCATGCTGTTACATGGTCCTTAATGAACGTCGCGTGGGCGCTGCCGACGGCTGCACAGCAAGGGCTGACTTTCGCGAAGCTTTGGGGCGGCTATGATTCGCAGTAAGTGTGGCAGCTGCCCCAAGCAGTCCAATGCTCTCAAGCAAATAGCGGTTCTGGAGAATGCGTTGCTGCCTTCTCTCTTCGTAGGGGTTGCCGCTTGACATGCCAACGATATCTGGCACGAGTCACAACGAATCACACAACGCCAGCCGATCTGCGGATTTTGAACGGGGAGGTAGGAAGTAGGGAATGCCCTCGCATGTGATTGGCAATAAGGCTGCAGCCGCATCTTCCGCAGCGACGCGCAGATTGCGATCGATCCGCCTCGACTTGCGGGATGCCCCCTCAGCGGCGATGGGATCAACGCCAAAAGGGCTGCCGGCCGGGCCCCTTCATTAAGGCAGGAAAGGCATTGTTCTGCAACCACGGCGCCTGCGCAGAGCAGAAGGCCACTCGCGTCCTTCGGGGCTACGGATGGTCGGGCCTTAAACAGCACATTTCGGGCGAAGATTCTCCGCGGCACCGGGCGGCCGCCCAGGAGGAGCTGACGGCGGCAAAGCGGCAGAACCTGACAAACCTCCTGGACCCGGCCGGCTACCCCATCGAGGGGTGGCTCGTCGGCACGATAGTGGCCGCGGAGGATGCGGTGCAGCCGCCTCCGTCGGTTCAGCGCAAGAGGGCCGCAGCGGCAAAGGAGGTGGAGGTGAGCCATGCGATCACTGATTGCTTCATCGGCCGAAACTGTCAATCGATCTTTCTGGGCAACACTGGATGCTGGCCTCGTACACAACACGACCAAGCGTGATGAAGATGCTGTTTCGCTGACTCTGGTCGTGCTCCTACGGTGCAGGCAGTGTGTCGGTGCGCAAGCGGCCCTCGCACCCGCGAAATGCTGCAGTTCATGTGCGTGGTCTTGGCAGTCGGCACCCTGGACCGCCTGCTCGAGCGGGTGAGCCATGTCGCGGGCCTGCCCGCGGCGCCGGCGCGGAGCGACGTCATGGAGCAGAGTTGCTGCTGCGTGTGTGGGCGCTTCATGCGCATGGAGATCGTCAAGGTATCTTCAAGGCACCGGGCGGCGGTCTAGGACCCTCCAAATCCTTCATTGAATGTTGCGTTACGCCAGCAATCCACACACCACCACAGGTGTTCATGCGTGCAACTGCGGCGCCTATGCGGCGCATATGCGGCGCATATGAAAAGCAGCCATAAACAGCATAGCAGCATGCACAATCAATCAGCCTCATCAGCACTATGCGGTTGCAGCTCACCTCAGAGCGCTCCCTCCATGCCCCTGAACAACTTTGGCATCATGGCGACGTCACTTGCTCACATCCTCTTAATGAAATCCTCACAGTGAAACGGTAAAAGGTCTACATGCTGCTATGCTGGTGTCTGTGATGCAGATCCTGGCAAGGCGCGATTCTTCCACGAGGACTGCGCCGCGCGCGGAGCTGCCGATGGACATGCAGGAGCCGCTCTGTTGGGCAGAGGCGCACCATCTTGCGGACATCCGGCACTGGCTCGAGGCGTGCAAGGTGGCCGGCGGCGGCGAGGACGTGGTCATCATCGACGACACCGTGCCCAAGGTGGGCAGTCTCAAGACATCGCACTTTGCAGCTCTGACGACCTCAAGATCTGGTTTGTCATTCAAGCCTAGCAGCGCGCAAGGCGGGGAACAGCTGTGCTGCAGGTTGAAATCCCCATCACTTTTAACCTGCAGCACTCCTGATCTCAAAGCCAGCCTGGCGACCCACCAGGCGGAGGACAGCGGCGGCGCCACCGTCTCCAGCGGCGCCACCCTCGCCAAGGTGGGCAGCTTCATTGCTTTGCGCCTGCAGCACTGCTGATCTCAAAGCCAGCTTCATTGACAACAGCGTGGCGACAAGCAAGGCGGAGAACAGCGGTCCTGGAGTTCTGACAGCTTGATGTTGCTCGGCTCACAAGCTGTCCTCCGGACTCGCAGCTGTCGGTGCAGTCCGCCTACATCGTGCCGGATTTCTGCTGGGACTCTCTCACCAACCTGGATGGGCTGGTGGCGGGCTTGATCTACCCGCGCATCAACCGGTGAGCGTGTTTTCTCAAGTTGGCGCTCCCTCTTCCCCGTGTAGAAGTCACCTCTGCATACTCGCAGGGCACCAACTTGAGGTGCGCCTACCAGTGCCACATTGCGCAGCCATGCCGGTGTGCCGCACACACAGCCTTATCAGGCGCCTATATGCCAACAAGCTGGTCTTCATCAGAGAAAGCC
>JAABUL010008357.1_pt1 | contig 10577 bp, 10 predicted proteins | sample 5559151 | NCBI WGS metagenome assembly JAABUL01 (sample SAMN10711876, study PRJNA513368) | rock metagenome | isolation source: Antarctica rocks | place: Antarctica: Victoria Land, Pudding Butte sud | reverse complement strand
ACGGCCGCCCCCATCGCCGAAGGGCGCTGCCCGCGCGCGGCCTCCAGCACCATCCAGGTGAGCATGGCGGCGGCCGAGGCAAAGTGCGTGGTCACGAAGGCTTGCACGGCCTGGGCGTTGGCCCCCAGCGCCGAGCCGGCATTGAAGCCAAACCAGCCAAACCACAGCAGCCCGGTGCCCAGAATCACGAACGGAATGTTGACCGGCGCGTGGGCGTGGCCGTCGAGGTGCGAGTGGCGGCGGCCAATGGCCAGCGCCCCGGCCAGCGCCGCGAAGCCCGCCGAAATGTGCACCACCGTGCCGCCCGCGAAGTCGAGCACGCCCCACTTAAACAAAAAGCCATTGGGGTGCCAGGCCCAGTGCGCCAGCGGGCAGTAGATAAGCAGGCTGAAGAAGCAGATAAAAATGAGGTAGCCCCAAAACCGGATGCGTTCGGCAAAGCCGCCAGTAATCAGCGCCGGCGTGATGATGGCAAACTTGAGCTGAAACGCCGCGAACAGCACCAGCGGCAGCCCCGCGCCCAGCGTGGGGTGGGGCGCGGTGCCCACGTTATTAAACATAAAAAACGTGCGCGGGTCGCCAATTACCCCGCCAATATCATCGCCAAACGCCAGCGAGAAACCCACTACGTACCACAGCAACGAGATGACTCCCAGCGCGATAAAGCTTTGCAGCATCGTTGAGATGATATTGCCCCGGTTCACCATGCCACCGTAGAAAAAAGCCAGCCCCGGCGTCATCAGCAGCACCAAGGCCGTCGAAACCAGCATCCAGGCCACGTCGGCGGCTTGCAGCGAATTGGGCGCGGCATCGGGGTGGTGGGAGGGCAGGAAGGCAGCGCCGAGCGCCAGCACTGCCAACACCACCAGCGAAGGACGGGCAAGCATTTGTTTGCGCGACATACGGAAATAATTTAGCTGAATGACCTCTGCGAAGTTAGGGGGTAGCGCCAAATTTCATCAGGTTTGGGAGGATATGGCCTTATTTTTTAACCCTATTCCCATTAAAACAGATAAAAAATACGGCGGAGTGTTTATAAAATAAACCCATTTCCTCCGTTGTTGCTGGAGTTCAGAGCTCGGCGGCAACTTTGCTGGCCGCTGGCAAGTATGTACAAGCTGATACCCTACCTCATCCTGTTCACGAACCGTACGCCCCTGCTTCTACACACATGACACACAAAGAAAAATGGTTGCTTTTCGCGCCCGCCGGGCTGCTCGCTATCGGGGCCGGGGCGAGCTTGGTTGATTGGGCCGGCAGCCTGAAATCGAAGGGTAAGCCGGCGGGTACCTGGGTGCTGGCCGGCACGGCGGCGCTGGTAGTACTCAATGCGGGCGTGAGCATCTTTGGCCGCGGCGTAGTAGAAAAAACCCTGTACGAGCTGCACGAAAAAGCGCCCGGTAATGCGGCCGGCAACTAACGCGCCTACCCCCGCGTCAGTCCACGGCGCACAAAAAAAGCCCTGGCCGGAGCCAGAGCTTTTTTTAAGGAAGTGAGCAACACTACTCGCTCTTGTTTTCCATTTTCTTGGTGCTGGTGCGCAGCTTGCGGCTGGCTTTCTGCGAGCCGTGCTTGATTTTGTGACCGGCTTTCGACACTACGTTGCCAGCGGCGTCAGCTGTGTTTTCGAGGGCCGCGCCAACGTTGGTCTTACCGGTTTTGGTCACGACTTTCTTCGTGCCGTTGTTGCGAACCTTTACTTCGGTTTCGGGAGTCTGAGCGAAAGTGGCAGTGGCGAATGCGCAGGTAACTGCCAGCAGGAGTGCTTTTTTCATGGCTTTGGGGAAAAGATATTTTCGAAGTCTTTTACGCGGCAGCCCAACCTGGGTTGCCACTAAAAGCCGGGAAGTACTTTTCAAAGCCCGTGCCAAAGTCAATTAAACCCCAAAATTATCCTATGGGTGAGGGCAAGAGCAGCGACGAGTCGCCGTAGCTCAGGAATCGGTAGCGGTGGGCCAGCGCGTGGTCGTACACCGCCCGCCAGCCGGGGCCCAGCAGGGCGGCCACCAGCAGCAGCAGCGTGCTTTCGGGCTGGTGGAAGTTGGTAATCAGCCCCCGCACCAGCCGAAAACGGTAGCCCGGCGCGATTAGCAGCCGCGTGCTTGCCTCCACGGCGGCCGAGCCGGTTGCCTCCAGGTGTGCCAGCAGCGCTTGCAGCGCCGCCTCGGCCGAAATGTCTTCCTCACCGGCGGCTAAGGGCTCATATGGCTGCCACTGGTCCACTCGCAGCTCAGCCGTGGGGGTAGGGCGGCGCACCAGCGCCGCGCCCAGCCAATACAGGCTTTCGAGCGTGCGCAGGCTGGTGGTGCCCACCGCGATAACCGGCCGCGGCCGGTGCGCCAGCAGCTGCCGCAGCAGCTCAGCCGACACGATAATCGGCTCGGCGTGCATGGGGTGGTCGGCCATCGTATCGGCCTTCACGGGCTGGAAGGTGCCGGCGCCCACGTGCAGCGTCACCTGGCCGGTGGCGATGCCGCGCCGGTCCAGCTCGGCCAGCAGCTCGGGGGTGAAGTGCAGGCCGGCGGTGGGCGCGGCCACGGCGCCCTCGTGGGCGGCGTACACGGTCTGGTAGCGCACGGCATCGGCGGCGGTGTCAGGGCGGTGCAGGTAGGGGGGTAGGGGCAGGTGGCCGGCGGCGCGCAGCACCTCGGCAAAGGGCAGCGAGGTCGGCTCCCAGCGGAAATTAATCAGGCTTTCGCCGCTCGCTTCGGTGGCCTGGCGCTCGGCCCATAGCGTGGCCGGTTGGCCCGCGAAGCGGAATTCCAGGCTCACGGGGCCGCTTTTCCAGCGGCGGCCATTGCCCACCAGGCAGCGCCAGGTGCAGGCAGCGGTTTGCTGCAAGGCCGGCTCCAGCGCCCGGTGCGGGGCCACGGGCTCCAGGCAAAACAACTCGACCACGCCGCCCGTGGGCCGCTGGGCCAGCAACCGTGCCCGCACCACGCGCGTGTCGTTGAAAATCAACAGGCTATCAGCCGGCAGCTCATCGGGGAGGTCGCGGAAAGTCTTATCGATGATAACACCCTGGCGGCTCACCAGCAGGCGGCTGGCGGCGCGGTCGGGCAGCGGCTCGGGCGCGATGCGCCCGGCTGGCAGGTCGTAGTGAAAATCCTGAATGCGAAGCTGGTGCGGGTCGGGGGGTAGGGGCATAGTAGCGCGAACTTGGTAGCTCGCGTCCCCGAACGACAATCGTGGAACCGGCGCGGGGACGCGAGCCGCAAAGTTCGCGCTGCTGGGCGCTACCAGCGCGTAGCCCGGATTGGGTGCTATTTGCGGCAGCAAAATTTTATCTGGCTTATGCTCTCGTTTTTTCTGGCGCTGCTGCTCGTCGGCCCACCCACCCGGCCCGCCTACGCCGACGCCACGCGCCGCCGCATCGCCACCGCCCAGGACGAGCGCCAGACGGCCGCCCTGCTGCCTTTTCTCCAGGATAAAAATCCGGCCTACCGCGCCGCCGCCGCCGAAGCCCTGGCCTCAGTGCAGGATAAAAAGGCCACGCCCGCGCTCCTACCCCTGCTCCGCGACGCCAACGCCGCCGTGCGCCGCGCCGCGGCCTACGCCCTGGGCCAGGCCGGCGACAGCCTGGCCGTGCCCGCCCTGGCCCGGCGCCTGGCCCAGCCCGAAGCCAGCGCCCCCGCCCGCCGCGCCGCCTACGAGGCGCTGGGCCGCTGCGTCACCAGCCGTACGGTCAGCCAGATTTGGGCAGTGAAGCCGCCCGGCCCCGACTCGGCCGCCGCGCCCGGCCGGGCCTGGGCGCTGTACCGCGCCACGCTGCGCGGCCTCGCCACGCCCGAGGCCGTGCGCCAAACCACGACGTTGCTGGCCCGGACGGGGGTAGGGCTGGCCCCGGCGCGGGCCGGCGCGTCGGCCTCTCTGGCCCGCGTGCGCGGCCAGGATTCGACGTTGGCGCAAGTAGCGCTACCGGTGCTGCTGAAAGCCGTGGCAGGAGACCCCGATTATTTCGTGCGCGAAAACTGCGCGTCGGCGCTGGGCCGGGTGGCGCGGCCGGTGGCATATGCCGCGCTCATAAAAGCAGCTGGCTCGGATGTAGACCACCGGCCGCGTATTGCGGCGCTCCGGGCGCTGCCAGCCCAGCCGGCCATCGGGATAGTGGCCAGCATCGACCAGGGCCTGATGAGGCCGCTGCCCCAGGAGTCGCTGACGGCGGCGGAGTGGCTGCTGCGAGTGCCCACGGACAGCCTGTGGGCCAAAGCCGATTTTCTGGCCTACGTGCAGCGTGCGCCGCACTGGCGCACCCGCGCCACGCTGCTGCAAGCGGCGCTGCACCACGCCCGCGCCGCCCGCCGCCCCATCCTGGCCGACACCATCCGCGCCCGCTACCAGCACACTGCCAATCAATACGAGAAAGCCGCGCTGCTCACCGCGCTCAGCGAAGACCCGGCGCAGTTCGATTTTCTGGCGAAAGAAGCTACGCTAACTACTAGCCCGCCCGTGGTGCCCGGCACGGCGCTGGCGGCGCTGGCGGCGCTGCGTGGCAATAAGAATTTCTCCACTGCCCGGCAGGCCGATTTCACGGCGGCACTGCGGCGGGCGCTGGCCGGTGGCGACGTGGCCCAGCTCGCCACCGCCGCCGAGGCGCTGGCCAACCCCGCGCTCGTCCCTACCCCCCAGCCCGAAGACGAAGCCGCCCTGCGCCAGGCCCAGAGCAAGCTCACGCTGCCCCGCGAAACTGAGGCCTGGCTGGGCTTGCAGCAGGCCCTGGACAAGCTCACGAAAGCCCCCAAGCCGACGCCCGCGCCCGTGGGCCCCGCCAGCGAGCACCCCATCGACTGGGCGCTGGTGCAGACCATCCCGGTGGGCCAGCGCGTGCAGCTGACGACTACCAAAGGCGTTGTCATCCTGGAATTGAAGGTGGTGGAAGCGCCCGGCTCGGTGGCCAGCTTCGTGAGCCTGATTAAGCGGCACTTTTACGACGGGCTGTATTTCCACCGGGTGGTGCCCGATTTCGTGGCCCAGGGCGGCGACCCGCGCGGCGATGGCTCGGGCAGCACGCCCTACAACCTGCGCTCCGAATTCGCGCAGCTAAACTACGGCGCGGGCGCGGTGGGCCTGGCCTCGGCGGGCAAGGATACCGAAAGCTGCCAGTTCTTTTTTACCCACCAGCCTACCCCTCACCTCGACGGCCGCTACACCATCTTTGCCCAGGTGGTGCAGGGCATGGCCGTGGTGCAGCAGCTCGAAATCGGCGACCGGATGCTGCGTGTCGAGCTGCTTAAACCTGCCCGCTAGCGCCGTAGCGCCGTATAAAATTGCCCTACCCCCACTCCGGTGCCCGCTTACTTATGCCTGTTCCCGCTGCTTCCCCTGTTTCCGCTATTCAATTAAATACCTACGTCGAGCGCCTCACGAGCCTCGTGGTGCTCTACCTGCCCCGCCTGGCGGCGGCCGTCCTGCTGCTGGTAGTGGGCTGGTGGGTCATTAGCTGGCTGAGCCGGCTGGTAGCGGAGGCCACCGCGCGGCTCGATGTGTCGCTCAGCTCGTTCCTGACCAGCATGTTCAGCATCCTGCTCAAGGTGCTGCTGCTCATCTCGGTGGCGGGCATGGTCGGGTTCCAGACTACCTCATTCGTGGCCATTCTGGGCGCGGCGGGCCTGGCGGTGGGCCTGGCCTTGCAGGGCACGCTGGCCAACTTCGCGGGCGGGGTGCTGATACTGGTTTTCAAGCCCTTCATGGTGGGCGATGTGATTGATAGCCAGGGTAAAAGCGGCACCGTGCAGGCTATCCAGATTTTCAATACCATCCTGCTCACCTCGCAGGGCGACACCGTGATTTTGCCCAATGGCGCGACCTCCAACGGCGTCATCGTCAACAAGGCGCTTCCGCAACGGGCGCTGGTCGAAGTGCAGCTGGAGCTGGACAGCAGTACCGACCTCGACGCCCTGCGCCAGCAGGTGAAGCCCCGGCTGCAAGCCATTGATGGCGTGCTGCCTACCCCCCCGCCCCAGCTCAACATCGTGGCGCTTAAGCCGGGGGCCACCATGACCGTGGCCATCCAGGCGCATACCACGCCCGGCAAGGAAGACGCCCTGCGCGAAGAACTTATGCAAGAGCTACAGCAGTTTTTCGCGAAAGAAGGCGAGAAGAAGTAGGGTGCGGGGCTTGTCCCCGCCCGTCGTTGAACGACTCGTAGTGCATTCGTTCAACGACGGGCGGGGACAAGCCCCGCACCCTACTTTACTATAGTTATCCTCCGGCCGGTACCACCACCACTTTCTTCGTTTCGAAAAACTCTTCCTCAAAAAACTCGCTCAGGTCCACAACCCGCACCACGAGGCCGCTCTCGGCAATCTCTTCCTCCAAATCGCCGCCTTTTAGATAATACAAGCCAGCGCCCTTGGCGGGCTTGGCTTTGTAGCGGTGGGCTATCCAGGGGTGGAAGGTGGCCAGGCGGGCCACGGCGCGGCTCACCACGAAGTCGAATTTCTCGCGCACATCCTCGGCGCGGATTTGGGCGGCCGTCACATTGGTCAGGCCCAGGTCGGCGGCCATGAACTGCACCGCCCGAATCTTTTTGCCGATGCTATCGACGAGGTGAAACTTCACTTCCGGGAATAATATGGCCAGCGGCAGGCCGGGCAGGCCGCCGCCGGTGCCCACGTCGAGCACCGCGCTGCCGGCCGGAAACTGCACTACTTTGGCCAGGCCCAGCGAGTGCAGAATGTGGCGCTCCACGAGGTTGTCGGTATCGGGGCGGGCCACCAGGTTTATCTGCGCGTTCCAGGCTTTAAACTCGGTTTCGAGGCGCGCGAACTGGGCGAGCTGGTGCTTGGTGAGGGTAGGGAAATATTTAGTAAGAAGCTGCATAAAAAAATTGTCATTGCGAGCCCGCGAAGCAATCGCACTAGAACGATTAGCGGTCGGGCTTTTATTGGCTCGTGCTAAGTAGCTCGTTCTGGTGCGATTGCTTCGCAGGCTCGCAATGACAGGCGATTTTAGTTGGTCTAAAATTAAATAAACTCCTTCTTGTCCTTCACCATGTCGTAGAGCAGCTCGCGGGCGCGGTGCAGCTGCGCCTTCACGGTGCCGAGGGGCGCTTTTAGCTCGGTGGCGATTTCCTCGTAGCTCAGCTCGTCGAAGTAGCGCAGGCTCACGAGGCGCTGGTACTTGTCGGGCAGGCGCGACACGACGTGGCGCATGATTTCGATTTTCTGGTTCTTAATCGTGGTGTCGGCCGGGTTGAGGTCGTTGTCCCGAAATTCGAGCTGAATCTCGTCGCCATCGCCCATCTTCACCGCCGAGTCGATGCTCATGGTTTTGATTTTATTCTTGCGAATAAAGTCGATGCAGTTGTTGGTGGCAATGCGGAAAAGCCAGGTGCTGAACGCAAACTCAGGGTTGAATTTGTGCAGGTTCTTAAACGCCTTGGCGAAGGCCTCGATGGTGAGGTCCTCGGCATCGTCGGGGTTACGCACCATCTTGAGCACCACGTGAAACACGGGCTTTTTGTAGATGTGCATCAGCTCGGCGTAGGCCTTCTCGTCGCCGTGGTCCACGGCGGCCCGAATCAGCTTGAAGTCGTGCTTGGCCTTGGACGAGAACTGTTTTTGAATATCAGCAGGATTTACTTCCATTGGAGCGGGCGGCGCAGAAAAAGGGACAAGCCCCAGGCGCAGTAAAGAGCAAAGTAGAGAAAGTCGAGTGCCGGCAACAGCAGCGGCGGGAAGCGGGCGCGCAACCGGCGCGCCAGCGGTACATAAGCGGCCAGCAGAAACAATGTTCGCGCCAACCAGATTATTGCCAAAGATACCAAATTTTCACGGGATAAGCCTACTGCCAAAACGACCGGCGTGAGCAGGTAAAAAAGCACGTTGCTGCCCATAAAAAGGCCGATTCGGCGGCGGTCGGCGGCCCGGTAGCGGCCGCCAGCCGAGAGGTGCCGGCGCTTCTGGCGCCACCACGCGGCCCAGGTGGTGGCGGGCTGGCTCAGGGTGTGGGCGGGCGGGTCGGCCACCACGGCGGCGCGGGCGCCGGCGGCCACCGCGTCCTGCACCAGCAGGTCGTCGTCGCCGCTCAGTCGCCGCATGTGGCTGGCAAAGCCCTTGGTGCTCTGAAAGGTGTTTCTGGTATAGGCCAGGTTGCGCCCTACCCCCATATAAGGCCGCCCAGCCCAGGCCAGGCCCAGATACTGGGCCGCCGTAAGCAGCGTTTCGTAGCGAATGAGTTGGTTGAGCAGCCCCGGCATTTCGGCGTAGCCCGAGTAGCCGAGCACCATATCAGCCCCGTTTTTTGGGGCAAAGCCGCGCTGCATCAGGCGCAGCCAGTCGGAACTGCCAGGCCGGCAGTCGGCATCGGTGAAAAGCAGCCGCTCGTAGCGCGCCGCCTTGATGCCCAGCGTGAGGGCGTATTTTTTGGGCGCGAAGCCGGCCGGCGTGCGCGCCACCGTCACGAGCCGGAAGCGGCCGGGGTAATATTGGCTCAGCTGCTGGGCGTAGAGGTAGGTGTCGTCCTGGCTGCGGTCGTCAATCAGCACCAGCTCAAAACCAGGGGGGTAGGCCTGGCGCAGCAGCAGCGGCACCAGCTCGCGCAGGTTGTCCAGCTCGTTGTGGGCGCACAGAATAATCGATACCGGCTCGGTATCGGGGCCCGGCTCATCAGCCGCCGCTTCGGCGGGCCGCCGCGCAAACGGCCGGAAATACCGCAGCCCAAACCACAACTGCACGAGCAGCAGGGGCAAGAGCAAAAGGGCAGCGGGCAGGTGAGGGAAGGGGGGTAGCAACACGGAACTAGTCCGCAAAGGTAAGCCGGCGGTAATTTTGGCAGAATGAAGTTTGACCTCCTGGCCCACGACCCGGCCACCAAAGCCCGCGCCGGCCGCCTCGCCACGGCGCACGGCGCCATCGAAACGCCCATTTTTATGCCCGTGGGCACGGCCGGCACCGTGAAGGCCGTGGGCCAGCGCGAGCTGAAGCAGGACGTGCGGGCCCAGATTATCCTCGGCAATACCTATCACCTCTACCTGCGCCCCGGCCTCGACGTGCTGCAAGCCGCCGGCGGCCTGCACAAGTTCAACGGCTGGGATGGGCCCATCCTTACCGATAGCGGTGGCTACCAGGTATTTTCGCTCAGCGGCACGCGCAAGATTAAGGAAGAGGGCGTCACGTTTCGCTCGCACATTGATGGCAGCAAGCACCTGTTTTCGCCCGAGGGTGTGATGGATATTCAGCGCCGCATCGGGGCCGATATCATCATGGCCTTCGACGAGTGCACGCCCTGGCCCTGCGAGTATGACTACGCCCGCCGCTCCCTCGACATGACGCACCGCTGGCTCAAGCGCTGCATCGAGCGGCTGGATAGCACCGAGCCGCTCTACGGCTACGAGCAGACGCTGTTCCCCATCGTGCAGGGCAGCACGTTCAAGGATTTGCGGCGGCAATCGGCCGAATTTATCGCGGAGCAGGGCCGCGCCGGCAACGCCATCGGCGGCCTGAGCGTGGGCGAGCCCGCCGAGCAGATGTACGAGATGACCGAGCTGGTCTGCGACATCCTGCCCCCCGACAAGCCGCGCTACCTGATGGGGGTAGGAACGCCGGCCAACATCCTGGAAAACATCGCGTTGGGCGTCGATATGTTCGACTGCGTGCTGCCGACCCGCAACGCCCGCAACGGAATGCTCTTCACCACCCAGGGCATCATCAACGTGGGTAGTAAGAAGTGGGCCGACGATTTCTCGCCCCTTGATGAAGAGCTGGGCGGGCACGTCAGCACGTTCTATACCAAGGCCTATTTGCGGCACCTCATTCACTCCAAGGAAATACTGGGCGCGCAGATTGCCTCGCAGCACAACCTCACTTTTTACCTGTGGCTGGTGCGCGAGGCGCGCAAGCAAATCGTGGCCGGCACGTTTGGGGCCTGGAAGCCCGGCATGGTGGAAAAGCTGATGCGCAGGTTGTAAGTGTTGGCGTTTTCAATCGTTTGTCATTGCGAGCGCAACGAAGTGGAGCGCGGCAATCTTTCCTTCACGCTTGCACGACCCGCAAACCTCCGCAAGATGAAACTCTACTACATCTATATCCTCACCAATCAAAACCATACGGTGCTCTACATCGGCGTCACGAATGATTTGATGCGCCGAGTAGCCGAGCATAAGGCTGGAATCCATGAAGCATTTACCAAGAGATATAAGGTGGATAAGCTGGTGTATTTTGAAGAATCGCCCAACATTATGCAAGCTATCGAGCGTGAAAAGCAATTAAAAGCTGGCTCACGGGCGAAGAAGTTGGCGTTGATTGATGAAATGAATCCTTATTGGAATGAGCTGGCAGATGTTGGCGAATGATGCGGTCAGCAAGGAAAGATTGCCGCGCTTCACTTCGTTGCGCTCGCAATGACAAGAGGTGCAAACGGTACAGACGATTACACGATTCATGAAGATTCTCGATAAATACATCATCAGCAAGTTTCTCACCGCGTTCTTTTTCACGGTGCTGATGCTGGTATCGGTGATTTGCGTGATTGACTACACGGAGAAGAACGACGACTTCCTGCACCACAACCTCACGTTCTGGCACGTTTTCACGCACTACTACGTGTACCTGTTTCCGTATTTTGCCAACCTGCTG
>JAABUL010008356.1_pt1 | contig 10577 bp, 13 predicted proteins | sample 5559151 | NCBI WGS metagenome assembly JAABUL01 (sample SAMN10711876, study PRJNA513368) | rock metagenome | isolation source: Antarctica rocks | place: Antarctica: Victoria Land, Pudding Butte sud | reverse complement strand
GTGTATGACGATGAAATCGCCGCTCTCGCTGCCGACGATGCCGACTTGCCAGCAGGCAGGCTGACGGTGTCGGCGCCCCGGATCCAGGGTTTTCGCGCGTGGTCAGCGCGGCGATGGACTCCTCCAATTCGGCTACGTTTTGTGACGGGTGCGATCAGTTGACCGCCGGCAGAGAGGCCTGCGCAGGCCAACGAGATCGGGCGCAGTCGTCCCGTAGGTGGTACCTCTGCGGGAATTTTCACCGGACGGGTGTTACGGGACGGTTCGGCAACATGTACCCCGGCCACCTGCAGCGTTCCCGTAGGACGTTCGGCAAACGGGACGGTGCCAGCGAACCAATTCCGTAGTTGGTTGGTAGCGACCTGGCCGTCAAATACCTGGCGGTGCCGGCGTCACCGTTGCCAATCGTCGGCGGGCGGATGAGGCAAAGCGTGGCCGTAGGCTTGGTTCATGCCTCGCCGCCCTGCGTACACCGATGGTGAGAACACCGCACGGCTGTTGGCAGCGGTCGCCGTGCTGGTCCTAGTCGTGACACTCGCCGTCCTCGCAGTGGTCGGGGTGTCGCTGCATTCGGTGATGCCTTGGTTCTACGTCGTGCTGGCGTGCTTATTCATCGTCCCGTTCGCTGTTAACCGTCGAGTCGTACGACGCCGAAAGGGCTGACCGGCGGGGTTGGCCGCACGCCACGTGAATGACTTGACGATCGGCACGCGGTGAGGCCTTACCGGTGCGGATAGGTAGCATCCGGGTCATGGCAGCAGGTGCGGCCTGACAGCAGTCCTGGCGCACGGTGCTGCACAGGGCCAATGGTGCGCCTAGCGAAGGACGACGAGTGCCAATGAGCGGAGCAGTTCCGGACCGAAGAGATCAAGAACGGGCGGTGGCGGCCCTTAACCTGGCTGACGGCGGTGGTAGCGCTGGGGCTCAGGAGTTGCTGCAGCGCGGTAAGACCCGAGCAATCCGCATGCGGATCGTTTTCGTGCTGGGCTCTCTGCTCGTGGGTGGGGCGATTGGTCTGATATTGGGTGACCGGGGTAGGACATCTGATGGATCGAGCGTCGCTCACTGGCGGACCGTCGCCGGGCCGGTCTTGCTGATCGCCGCGTTCCTCCTAGAACTGGTTGTCATCGTGGCCCGAGTGAGATCGGGTCAGTTCAAGGCCGGGTGGCGATCGCCGTCACTGGTCCTGAGCCGCTCGCAGCGTAGGGGAGTTTTGCGGCAGATCCGCGGGCGCGCCGCCGTCGACGAGTCAATGCTGCCTGTCTCGCGTCAACTTGCCGGGCTGTTGCGCCAGAACCGCTCCATCATCGGGTTGTTCGTCGCAGTACCGCTGATCTTTCTGGGTCAGGCCTTGCCACAAAACGCCCCATTCCGCTGGTGGCTGGCCACCTTCATGGTCGTCGTCTATCTCGTCCTGATCGTCTTCATCTATCGCGACTCCGCCCGGGCGGAGCGTTTTCTGACGTACTACCCATACGACAGACCGGCTCAGCAACAGCCTTGAGCTTCGGGACCGTTGGGCCGGGAACCCTCCGGGGCCTTCGACTCGACATCTGTCCAAACTTCGGTCATTTCGGCGATGAGCCCATCTCGCAGGGCGATGAAGGTGGCCACCTCGAAGTGCTCGAGCTTCTCGTCTACGAGGCCGGTAACGTGCGACCGGCCCGCGGCCCGAGCACCAGTGCCGACGCAGTCTTGGAGCACGAGGTGGTCAAAGCCGGGATATTCCGCGTTGAGGCGTACCCACGAAGCGCGATCGAAGACCTCTCCGGTGTGCACGTAGCGGCAGACGAAGTCATCGTGCAGCAGCATCGGCAGTCCAACCCAGTCGTGTGCATCGATGACCTGGGCCAGACGCCTCATCATTGTGGGAGCGTCCATGCGCTCAAGGTGCCCACCTCGTGCCGACCACGGCCAGCTGATCGATGGCCAGTTTCGAAACCGCCCCATCCATCGGCCGGCGCCCACACCGAGCATTCCGACGCCATCTTGGGTCCTTTGGCCGATTCGTGCGCACATTCACGATGGGCTGGGGCGCCCTTGGTACTCAGGGTGAAGTCAGCTCCGGTGAGGGATGGCTGTACGGAGTCCGAGGACCAGCGCTCAATCAGTGTTCTTCAGGGCTGTCTTCGTAGAAGTCGAGGAGCAGTTCACCTGGGACGGACAGCAGCCTGCTCATCAGACTGCGACTGAGTTCAGCTGCGTGCTCCATGGCATGTGAACCGACGTAGCACCACCAATCCGCCTCGTAGCCGAGGGCTGAAAGTTCCCACAGCTTGTCCGAACGCGGCTCGAGAACAGCCAGCAGCTTTTCTAGCTGAGTCGAGAGCTCGACGCGGTCCTCGGGACCGGCTGTTTCCAGGAGCCACCTCGATCTGCCGGCTGTTCTGCGGTTTCCAGCGGCCAGGTCGCCCGACTCGCGGCTTCGTGTCGGTTCGATCCCAAGAGCCCGGGTGACCCGTTCGGCGGTGAGAGACGCACCATCACCGAATACGCTATACGTTGCCTTCGTTCGCACCGATGGCCACCCCTTCATCCTCAACGACCCCTCAACAGTGGCACAGCCGTGACCTGGTCACGGCGACAGCAGCAGGCGACACCCCCGACCGTTGAGCATCCGTGACCGGTCACCGATCCCCAATCGACGCGATGATGATCTTCGACGCCGGCCGCTTCGAGGCGTGGTTCTGGTAGCCGTAGGACGTTCCCTTGTGGCCACGGCCGGTCGTGCGGCGATAAGCGTGAGACACGAGAACATCCGGATGAGTGCGTGCTGTGGGCAAAGGCGCACCTCACCCGGAGGTTCACTTCATCTCACGCCCGAGTCACCCTCAACTACGTTCTGGCCGGGTACGCCTAGGCGACGTCGGGCCGGGTCATCAGCGGCGCCCGTAGGTGTACCTCCAGACTGGGACTGGTCAAAGGCACGGTGCTCCACGTCGCCACCGCGCTCCCCTCGCCTGCGTGGACCAGCAGGCGGACACGGTGCGGGGTGGTGATGGGGTACAGGTCGGCGACGAATGTGTCTTCCTGCCAGGCGCCGGCGGCCAGGACCGGGCGACCGAGCGGTGAGCTTTCGCGCCAGTCGCCGTGGCCGACGGCGACCTCGATGGATGGGCCCAGGCGCAGGTGCCATCCCCCGTCCACCGGCTCGATGATCACCGACGTCGCGGCGGGCAGAGCGGACCCTCCAGCCGAGGCGTCAATCTTGGCTGTGGCAGAGCGAGAGGGGTCAGCCGCGCCGGGCACGGGCGCGAAGGACAGTCCTTGCAGCCGCTCCGCGAGGTCGTCGTCGTCACGGGCGCTGGCAGGGTTACCCACTCCGGGCAGCAGGCAGTCCCGAATGGCGCCGACGGTTGCCCCGTGCGGGCCATCGCCCGCTGTCACTGTGACGAGCAGGTCATGCTCGGGGTAGACCATGCACAACTGCTCGAAGGCGCCCTCACCGCGGTAACCCTCACGCGACATCCAGAACCCGTACCCATACCCGGAGCTCGAATCGGCGTCGAGCGGGTCGCCGGCCGACTGCAGGGTCTCGACGTGCCGACTGGTCGCCAGGCGCACCCAGTCGACGGGGATGAGCTGCTGGCCTCTCCAGGCGCCTTCGGACAACAGCAGCTGGCCGAAGGCGGCGACCGCTTCCGTCTTCAGGTGCAGTCCGTGGAATCCGAACGCGGCGCCGCTGGCCACCCGGTCCCATTCGGCGTGGTCGATGCCCATCGGCTGGAACAGGCGCTCATCGAGCAGATCCGGGAGACTGCGGTCTGCGGCCCGCTCCACCATCCGGGCCAGGACGTAGGTGGTTGCGTTGTCGTAGACATGCCGTGTCCCTTCGGTCTCGGTGAACGGCACGCCCAGGAAACCTTTGGTCAGGTCACCCGGTTCGAGCCGCCAGGCGGCGTCGAGGCTGTCCGTCGCGTGACCGGCTGTCATGGACAGCAGGTGGTGAACGGTGATACGTCGTCCCTGCTCTGAGACGCCGCTGGGGACGTGGTCGGGCAGGACGTCCACCACCCGGTCATCCAGCGAGAGCAGCCCATCAGTGACCGCGAGCCCTACCGCGATCGCGGTGAACGACTTGGTCAGGGAGTAGAGCAGGTGCGGGCGTTCGGGCGAGTACGGCGCCCACCAGCCTTCGGCGATGACGTGACCGTGGCGCACCACCATGAGGGAGTGGCACTCGACGGACTGCGCTTGCAACCGATCCAGCAGCGCGGCGATGGAACGCGAGGAGACTCCCGCGACGGCCGGTGTCGACCGTGGCAGCAAGGGCGGCTTAGAACGCACTCGGACAACCCTAGCCGGGCGGGCTGCCTGGGTCCTCAAGATTATTTGGCGGTCAGCAGGCTGATCCCGGGTCGGGCGGTCAGCAGCCTGAGCACCGGAGCGAAGGCCACAACGCGTTCAGCGTCACGGACGTGACCGACAGCCTCGGAGAACGTCGACAGTCCAAGGACGTTCGGCGTTCGGCGTTCGGAGAGACGGCCGGTGCCAAGGGAATACGCAACGCACACCCACTTCTCGAGATGCGCCGCACCGGCAACGTCGAAGTAGGCCAGGTCATCATCGTACGGGCGAGTCTGTGAGAAGGCTGTGATCGGCGCAGATAGGCCCGGAAATGTGCGGCGAAGGCGAGGGCGGCGGCGGTGGCCATGCCGATGAGATGCTCACGTCCGGCCAGGTTCGGGTGGATGACGACCTCCCCGATCATCATCACTGCAGTGAGACAGCCAACGATCGGAGCGCGATGCACGATGGCCAGGTAAATCACCATGGCCGTGATCAACACGGAAGGGCCGGTGTCAGCCTTGCCCGCGACATCGGCGCTGATACCCACGGGCTATGCGGTCCCAGCCACGCCATGACCCGGGCACCGGCGGTCGCCGCGGCATTGGCCACGACGCCGACCACCAGCATCCGCCGCCAGCCGATCAACGCTTCCGCGGCCGCCGCGATCACCGCGACCTGGACGAAGGCACCCCACGCAGGAAGGTTCGACGCGGGCACCAACATCGACGCGGGTAACCGCAGAGCGGCCTGCCACCACGGAAGGTCAGCCGATACTGCACTCACCGAACGCACCATCGCGCCCAGCCTGCCGCCGGTGGGGACCGCGGCGAACAACAGCATCACCATCCGCAGCACGACAGTCACAGGCACCGCGCCCAGGCGCCGCATCCGCGGGCCCCCCCACAGCGGACCCAGCAGCAACACCAGCTCAGCACCGACCGAACTCACCACGGCCAGCAACGCTGCCCATATCTGACTGTCCCTGCTGGGATACCTGCGCCCGGTGCGGCTGTCAGAAACGGCGGCGGCGGACGTTCCGTCCTAGCCACCACCAGGAGCCCGAACGATAGAGGCCAAGGCAGGAATGCCATCGAGGCGCCGACACCGTCGGCAGGTCAAGTCCTCCAGCACGGAAGCTTCTTCAAAACCCACGACAACAACGTAAATGACGCGCCCTGGTGCGAGCACAAGACTCGGACCAGCTCATGTGCGGGTTCAGCCCCACCATAGTGACGGCGATCGCGCAGCCGCACAGAGGCCAGATCGCTCCGCAGACCATCGGTGTCCGGTCACCGATCGGCTTACGCGACGCCGAAGGCCCGGTCGCAGCCGGCCGGTGAGTCGTCGGGCGTGCGCGCCATACTCTTGGGCATGCCACCGGTCACCTGTCACCTGCGCTACGAGATCGATCCGTCCGCACTCGACGCCTTCGAGCGCTTCGCCAAACGATGGATCGCTCTGGTTGAGCGATCGGGCGGGCAGCACCACGGCTACTTCTTGCCATCGGAGGGCGCGAGCGACGTGGCGTACGCGCTATTCACCTTCCCCAGCTTCGCTGCGTACGAGCAGTACCGGCTGGGCTTCGGGACGGACCCGGACTTCCTTGCCGCCGACCGCATCCGCAAGGATTCCGGCTGCGTCTTGCGCTATGACCGCAGCTTCCTTCGGCCAGTGCTCGACGGCGACCTGAAGGCCTAGGGCCCGCGCTGCGGGCCCGCACGCAGCGCCCGGTCGGTGAGCGACCTCTTCGGCGCGTCCGATTCCGACGAAGCGGCACCCCCACGTGCCGAAGTGCCTGCTCCCGTCCCGCTCACGGATCCCGCTGCGGGCCGGTCATTCGTGTAATTCGCACGTCCAGGACTCTGTAGGCCAGCCCCTCCGAGGCGGAACGCTGGACATAGCTGGGCCGAGCACGTACCCCTGCTGCCCAGTCCAGAGCCGCAGTGTGGTTGTCTCTCTCGGTGACTGACAATCCGGTGCCCGCCGACTCGCCGCAGACCCGTGAGGCAAAGCGCGCTGCAACGCGGACGTCGGCCATCGCACTCATGGTCATGTGGCTTTTGCTGGCGGCATTGTTGGCCTTCGGTGCGATCACAGCGCATTCTCATGGCCCCGCACCGTCTGCCTTTTTCTGGGTCGGCTTGGTGGCTCTTGTCCTCTTCACCGGGAGCATTGTCAGCGTCTGGCGCAGGCTAAGCACTCGCTATCCCAAGCTCTGAGGACAGCTTCCTCCGGTTCGTGACTATCTGACACAGCTGACCCGCTTCTGGTCAGATCAGCAATCGCGCAGGGCTGAGCGCGATCCCTTCGTCCCGATCGGGGATCCCTCACTGGAGCAGCGTGCGGTCTGACTCAGGCACCGCACCATAATTGGCGGATGTCAGGTTCATGCATCCGTTCTGGGCAGGTCAGTGACGCCGATGACGTCGGGCGATTTCAAACACGCTGCTGGGATCAGACCTACCGCGGACTGGTCCCAGACTCATACCTCGACGGCACGACGTGGCAGATGCGGTCCGCGAGATGGCGGGACCGGATGGTCAGCGGCGATCGCCAGGTCTGGTTGGCCGAGGACAGCGGTCATCTAGTCGGCGTCGCTAGTACCTCACGGCCTACACTCGCTAACCCCCAGTTGCCTGGCCTTGAACTCAGCTCGATCTACGTTGATGCCGCCGCGCACGGCAGCGGCATTGCCGCCGCGTTGCTCGGAGCCGCCATAACGACCGAGCCGGCCCACCTCTGGGTGTTCGTGTCCAATCTCAGGGCTCAGCGGTTCTACTCTAAGCGCAGGTTTCACGCCAGCGGCGAAACGCGAGTAGACCCCGATACCGGCATCGACGAGGAGCTGTGGCTTCGAACGACAGCTTGACGAGGGCAGCGCGGACGGCCGTTCAAGGGGGGTGCCTGGCGTTAGACGCGAGCGGATCTGTGACCGGTCATCGATCGTCTGCGGATCGTCGATTACCCATGACCCCCGATGGCGGTGATGTCGGGGCGTGGCGCCCGCCGGCTCCGTTGCCGGGTCTGGGATCGGCCCGCAGGATGGCCATCTTGTGGGTGTCGATGAAGACACCGTCCCATTGCAGCGCGTCCCGCAGGGTCCCCTCGAGCTGAAACCCGCACTTCTCGTAAACGCGGCGGGCGCGTGGATTGAAGGCGAAGACTTCCAGTTCGAGCCGGTGCAGTCCGATGCGGTCGAAGGCGTAGTCGACGACGAGCCGTGTGGCTTCGGTGCCGTACCCGTGGTTGAAGTGGGCCGGGCCGGCCAGCCAGATCCGGTAGCCCGCACTCTCATTGTGCGGATCGAAGTCGTTGATCACCGCCTCACCCAGGAAGGCGCCGTCGTGTTGGCGCAGGATGGCCCAGTCAGCCCGGTCGTGCTGTTCACTGCGGTGGCGTAGAACGGTACGGACCTGTTCCGCCTCGAAGGTGGCGTGAGTGCCGGTGAGCCGGCTGACCTCTGGATCGACCAGGGCCGCCCAGTATTCGTCGAACACGGCTTCGGTCAAGGGCTCAAGCCGGACCGCTGGGCCAATCAGCACCGGGAGGTCTGAGAACGCGTCCGTAACCAGCACAGTGGCCACTTGACCCGATCTTCGGTCAGCAGTCAAATCATTTCCGCGAGATAAAGATCAAGGCCCACCGCAGCCGATCAGTGCCCGGTCATCGATCCCGTTTCGGTCACCGATCGTCCTGCGGGACGGATTCCCTGTGCGCCATCATCTTGGAATCGGGCCGCTGGAGTGGCTGGTACGAAGTCGTAGTCCGATGTCGCAGGTGAAATGATTGGGGCTTACGGTGGATCAAGCCGAAGGCTTGATCCACGGGCTGATGGTGACCGGAGGGCCGGCCAGGCCGGCGACAAGCTGCTCCAGCTTCGCTGTATCCACCACCGCCTGAATCTCGTTGGTCTGGGTGCCCAGGATCGGCTGACCGGTGGCCACGGTGATTACTCCGGACTTGGTCATGTCTGGGCCCAGCGCGGCCAGGATGGTGGCAGCCTGGTGATCCGTCACCGCTTTCGTCGCGCTCGCGTGGACAACGCAGAGGTTGCCTTGAAAGACCGTCCGGATGGCTTTGGTCGCGACGGCGATGTTGCCGGTCACGCCGACCACGACCACCTGTTCGGTTTGGGTCAGCTCGTAGCTGGGGTTGTTTCCGTCGACGTTGGTTGGCCCACCGTGCGGATAGCCCATCGACAGGCCACCGAAGTCGGCGCCCACCGCGGCCTCGATCTTGGCGATGCCCTGGTCGTTCTGGGTTGGGCCCAGGGCCCATCCCCGGGCCGGGGTGGCGCAGGTCAGGTGATCGACCCCGTTCGGCAACGGATCCTGGTCTTTTGGCTGCGGGTCGCGCTGGGTGCGGACTGTCAGCGCGCTGCCGTTCCAGGTTGCCTGGATGTGGGTGTTGCCCCACCGATGGGTGGTGTTGTGACCCGGCGATTGCAGATGGTCCAGATCAACCCCGGAGACCGGGACCGGATCCAGGCAATCGGGCGTCGGCGTAGGCCCGCCCGATACCGTTCCGACCTCGGACACCGGGAACGGCGGGCACATCACCGACTTGCCTTTCGTATCGGCCAACACCAGGCCGGTGACCTGGACCGCGATCGGATCAGCGACGGTGCCGAAGGGCCGCTTTCCGCGGGTGGCCGAAGTGGTGGATGCCGCAGCCGTTGGAATCGTGGCCGCTGGGGCGGCCGCGGTCGGGGCAGCAGTTGCCGAAGAGTCGTCGGTGGCCGCTGGTATTCCCGCAGACAAGGTCGCACTGGTGGGTCTTGGCGTGCTGGAGCTCACCGCTTCACTAGAAGTCGATGCCGTATCGATGATGCTCCCAGGGTTGCCCGTGGTCGGAGCGATAGGCGTTGGCGCGCCGAATCCGGGAGCCGGGGGGTTTGCGCATCCCGCCAACAGCACCCCGACCGCGACCAACGTCCCGAGCATCGCGGTCAAATGCCGACCCATCACAAGACCTGCCTCATAGCCGGGAGACGGATTGCTGCTGGAAATCGTTGCACCGATCTTGCTGCAGTCACTGTCAACTTGGTGAATCTGATTCTCAGTACTGACCGCAGCTGACTCTAGGCTGATGGTGCCCGGATGGCGTTGGCGTTCCTCTTACGGTGAGCCGCGCTCGCAGATCTGGCGGCAGATCGTCGCAGAAGTGCCCTTGTGGTGTCGATTTCACCGGTGGTCGTTCGCGTGGTGGTGACGGAATCACCGCAAGGCGCCCCGCAAGGCGAAAGGAACTCCGCGATAGTTTTGATCGGCGCAACTGAGCGTGACTCTCGATGGCGTCGTCCAGGTCCCATCGGTCTTGGCCTACACCTCGGGGATCGTGTGGGTTTGGAAGTCGGGCTTGGTGTCCAGGCCGAGATCACGGGCTCGTTGGGGGGTGAGCAGCATGTCGCCGAAGTCGCGGCGGGCCGGCAGGAGGACCTCATCGGGGAGGGGGGTGTACTCGCGGCGGGGCTCGGCGTACCAGGGCCCGAGGTCGCGGGCCTGGACCAGGACGTGGTTCTCGTCCAAGCGGGTAGTGACCCAACCCGAAAGGTCGTGGGCGGCCTCGAGGTGGGTGTTGGTCAGCACCTGGATGCCCGAGGGCTCCGGGATGAGCTGCGCCCACCGCTCCGGGTGGAATCGGAAAGCGTGCCCGGCATAGAGCTCGCCGTCTTCCGGGCCCCGCCGGGACAGGCTGGCCCAGTCCCGGTGGGTCACCATCGCGACCGACACCTCCGCCAGCGGCAACCCAAGTAGCGCAGCGCGCAGCGCGGCCACCGTCTCCCGCCACGGATAGGCCACCGCCCTCGCGGTGAGCTGGAGGATGCCGGGGTCGTACACCGCCATTCGCCGGATCTCGCGACGCTGCTCGTCGTAGGCCTCGCTCCCCGCGACACCTCGCCGGGCGCCCCCGCGCACCGCCAGGCGGGCCGCCGCGGCCGGCTCGGACCACGACGAGAAATAGTGCGGGCCGGTGAAGATCACCGTCTGCGCCGCTCCCGCCAGCCAGCGCGCCCCTGCGTCGATCACTGCGGGCTCCTGCTCTGGCCCGCCGATCCACCCGTCGTCGAGCCACCGCCGGCCGGTCTGCGGGCGGAACCCGATGACCGCCGCCAGTTGCTTCGCGTACGGGACGTCGTTCGACCAGGGGGGGCCGCCGGCGCTGCTCGCCCCGGTCAGCGTCCCCTCGATACCTGCTGCCTGCATCCGGGACACCAGGTCCGCGACGAACGGGTCCCGCTCGCTCGCGAACCCCTCCAGCAGCAGCACCCACCCCGGCTTCGCCCG
>JAABUL010008355.1_pt1 | contig 10578 bp, 6 predicted proteins | sample 5559151 | NCBI WGS metagenome assembly JAABUL01 (sample SAMN10711876, study PRJNA513368) | rock metagenome | isolation source: Antarctica rocks | place: Antarctica: Victoria Land, Pudding Butte sud | reverse complement strand
AAGAGGAAGTTAATGGCATAGAGTTTGAATGCTGGGAGAAAGAAAGGAGAGACGAGCTGACCCCGAGATGCCCTTGGTTCTAACTGAAATTGGAAATTGAGGAAGAACTGGTTCCAACAGTATAAGGTTGATGTGGTGAGAGCACACAACAGTACACAAGCCAACTAAGAAAGGTTCAAACATATCGAGACGCCATTGGTGATGAAGCAAGCAACATCGATACCGATCCCTTTCATAGATACCTTTTCGATCGAGAGAGACGCACATCTAGGATGTTTTGGAACCGAGATTTTTCACAACGCCCGGCATGGACAATGTCGATAGCAATTCTAAGGACTTTCCATGAGCATTCGGCGACTAAATTGAGTTTATTATTGATGAAATAGGAAGTCGTGACGAAACGATTAGACCAGGTCCTGGCGTGTTACGTAGAAGCCATATAGTCCACAGCGGGCGGTTTGCACCCAAATGAAAATTGGTAGCAGGCAGAAGTACCTGTATTAGAGCAAGGGCTAACATTCATCTACATGAGAACGAACCCTGCTCGCAGACTACTCGGAATCTCTGAGTGCTAGCTTCAGTCAGACGCCAGACAAGCGAAGGTCCGAAACCAAATCATTCCACAAATCGACTTCCTACTACGAGTATCATGTGAAAGCAGGCTCAACACACACAATACGGACCTTGACCCACGGGATGCTCGTGAGACCTTTGCTATATTTTGTGACCGATTGGGATTGGGTGCCGTGACTTCCGCAGTATAGCTTACCCGTAATTGCACGTATCGCTCAAGTCTTATAAGTGACTCCACTGAAGCCTTGGGAAGAGGAGAAACATTTGAGCTTGGTCGCTGAAAGCAAGCTGCACCATGACGTTCTCCCGTGGACTCTGACCTGCCTAAAAGATACAATTAGGTCTGTCGTGCTCGTAGCGATCGAAACGGTGTACTGGGCATACAATGAGAATGTATCAGATCTGAGATCTGTCCGTATGCTTATCCGTCTTCCCCACGCTTGTCTCTCATCATCTGCTTGTAGTTTTCAACGATATTTTTCCTTTCCTCGGCCAGCTCCACCTGCCTCTTCAAACCGCCTGTAACCTTGCCAATATTGAAGTTCTCCCTTTCCTTGAGCGCTTGTGACCATTTGGGAGGAGCAAGAACCACATCATGAAGCCCAATGAGAGGACCTCTTGATCCATTGGCAGCCTTTTCACTGTTGCCCTCTGTCCCTTTTGCCTTTATATGTGCCCAAGGATCGTCGTCATCACCCATATGTGCACTGTCCCCAGTACCACGCCTCTTTCTCTTCCCGCCTATCAACTTACCATTCTTTGCAACCTTCAATAGATCACTCATCCCCCTTCCGTCGATCGCCGCCTCGTCTTCTTCCCCCGAGAGCTTCTCTTTCCTTCTCCGTTCTTCCTCCCGCCAATCTTTCTGCAACTTCTGCATTTTCCTCTCGGTCTTCGTCTTCCGCCCCTTCTCGACCTCTCTGCCACCATTACTCCTCTTCGATAAACCCGTCAATGGCAGCGCAGCGTCTACGCGTGCATTGAAAGATGACAGTGGTTCATGAGATTGGATTGTGAGCACAGGGAGGGAAAGAGATGGGACTATGGTTTTAGACCTGGTGCTAGAATATGCGCAAGTATGCTTTTTTGAGGGCCGCGTTCCGTCGTCCAAACCTGAGCGAGGGGGTGGGTAGCCAGATCGGAGGCGAGTGAAGGCTCGAGGGGTGTCATCGTCAAGGCGCGGATGCTTGCGCTTGAGAAGTTTGGGCTGCGGCTTGGTGTTGTTGGTTGTTGTAGCAGCTATCTTCACTGGGAGAGATTGGGCAGTTTTCGACGGTGGGAGATCATAATAAGAAGCATCGTTCTTGCCTTTGTCTCTTTTGTGTTTGTGAGGCATATCGTCGAGTTCGGAAGAAAAGGGAAGTCCAGGACACGATCAGATACCTTCACTATAGGTGGATAAAGTAGTTTCATGCTAAGCTTTCTTGGCTTTCGATCAAGCATTCTGCCCTTACCTTAAGATACCAAGGCGTGCAAGGATAAGAACCGAAACCCAGCAAGCAACCTATTCTAAAGCCACGACAGTACCTGAATCTCCCCCTGCCTTGCAATGATATCGGTGCTTCCGCGCCAATACATTTGCACGTGCTCGGCCGAAGACTCTTGGGCCTAGACCGCCTCGAAATGCATCAGCTCCGACAACGACTCTGGCCTGTACAATAGCTGAAATTCCTTTCAGCAAGTCGTCAAGATGGAGAGCGTGATGCTTTTCCAGATTATCCTTTGGTATCCGACCGGGGAATGCTACACCATAATCCCATTACTGTGCAACTACTCAGCCAAGGGTCAAGGCGCAAAGTAACCACATTGTCACACCATCTCGACCGCAATACTAGCATCTACTTACTGGGACTCCCTTTCAACTGACATTCTGTCAGAGCATTGTTTGCTTCACTGCGAGCACATCTGAGTGACCGCTGGACAGCGACGACTCCGCGGATAAATGACTGATGAATCTCCTTCGTTAAAGCATCATGATTACGTCCGATGGGCACTCCATTGGTCTTACTGCTAGACCTCTCTATCCCGACGATTTCGCCTCTCATAGCGCCACCCATATTTCCTCCTCTGCGCCTCTCCTTGGGGAAGACCTTTCAGGTTCCAGTAATCCGAGAATGTCGGAGTCGACTGCGAAAACCTCGTCAAAGTCTTCAACCAGATCGCGGCGCAACCCCTCAAAAGCTGGCAATGGATTTAGTGAAAAGATGACGCCAAAAAGGCGGAAAGGGCCTCGAATCTGTCTGAAGCTCTGGGGCGGTTTGTTATTGCTGCTGTACACACAATTGCAACTGTCTGAATGTCGCAAACGCTGATTACATATAACAGTGGTGTGATAGAGCTATTCAGTCTCATCGGTAGCTTGATCAGACTTGTTCTACACAATGGTGTTCACGATGTTGTAAAATCTTGGGGTCGTCCTGGACATGTTGGAGCATGGCTGTCGTCTTGGCCTACCGATTTCTCTCGAGATATCCTTCCTATACCATGTCACTCACACAACGACTACTGGCGGACCGTGCCTTTATATTCGGCAATTGAAGTCGGATGTATAGGAGTCGAAGCTGATATCTGGTTGTTCGACGAGCAACTATGTGTCGGACACTCCGTTGCGAGTCTGACGCCAAATAGGACAATCAGTAGCCTTTACATCGACCCTCTCCTCGACATATTGTCGAAGCAAAATCCCGAGCGTACATTCCTTCCGCAACGACGACCACGATTGAATGGTGTCTTTGATACCACGCCGGGGCAGTCGCTCATCTTTCTTATCGACTTCAAGACTGCAGGGGATACTCTCTGGCCCTACGTTCAGTCTGCTCTTGAGCCGTTGAGACGTCGAAATTATCTGACTCACTCTAATGGCACTGAGATCATCCCTGGACCGATCACCGTTGTGGGCACGGGGAATACACCATTCAATCTCGTCAACTCCAACGAAACTAATCCATACCATGATATCTTTTTCGACGCGCCGCTTAGCAGTCTGTCTGAAAGTCGTAATGGCGGAAGTTCTCAAGTTGCCTCGAATACTGTCGTCATCCCGCATCAGATGAATGAGCAGCTCCAGGAAGCCAAGGAAGGCAATAATACAGCAGCAGGAGAAGTGACATTCGAAAATTATATGAAGCGATCAGATGAGGAGGGCCAAGGAAAGTCCGGTACTGACGGAGATGACCCAACCGTCTTCAATCCTGGCAATTCTTTCTACGCCAGCGTGGCTTTCGGCGAAGCCATTGGCCAATTGACAGACGGAGAATTCTCCGAGCATCAGATGGTCCTGCTTCGAAGTCAGATTCGAGGAGCACATGCGAGGGGCCTAAAGGCCAGATACTGGGACCTGCCTTTCTGGCCAATTAGCCTGAGAAATCATGTCTGGGATGTCCTCGTGAAAGAAGGCGTGGACTTGCTGAATGTTGATGATCTCAAAGGGGCAACTAAGAGGAATTGGAGCAAGCATCATGGATGGTGGAAATGAATGAGGGGGGATTCGTTGAACGTGCATGACGGCGTTACCGGGTCTGTTGGAAGCTCTGCTGAACGGTTTCCCTAAGTTCCACAATAAGTATGGGAAACGGCGTTGTGTTGATCTACGTGTATCTCTTGTAGAATGACCAGACCTTAGGCGAGATATCACATTTGCCCGCTACATAGTGAAAGCTTTCAATACATCGCCCTGCGGAATGTCAATACCAGCTCCCCTAATTCTACTTGACAATCTAGACGTCGATTTCGTCAAGTAAAACGTCCTGACCAGGATCTGGCCTGTCTCAACGGTAAAACGAAGGCGGTTGGTACAAGTAATTTTGATGCCTGGAGGCATTGCTAGGCCAATCTCTGCCAGACATTGCTGAATACATCATAGAATGCAATTGCAGCAGGTCGCTTTGCTCGGATCCGCATGCCCCATAAGATGAATACCTCGTGCTTAATACAGCTGAAAAACAGATAGTATGGCTCTTGGCATACGCAGAAACGACAGCCGGAACAGAATCAGCTACGGGGTATTTGAGCTGGAACTAAAACAATACTCTCGAAGCGGAAGACTAGATCAACGATCAATACAGGTGGTAGGTATTCTGTTACGCACAAGTTGGTAAAGTAGGTACCTTAGTTCTATGCTCTAGGATCACGATGCCGTGGATGCCTACCTTAGGTAAGATCTTTATCGTAAGCCGAACCGCTAATCCAGCCTTACGGTAATCGTATCGGTATGTATGGGACCCCGCAATATGAACACACAATCATTGAGCACTCCAGTACACTACCATCCTACCATCTATGCTTGTGACCTAGAGGCCACCGTTCGAATCTCGCTGAATAAATCTTTCTTTGCCGACCATGGCCTAATTTTACCACTCTAGCGACCCTTCTAGAGGGGGTCATAATGTCACGATTAATATGGCGAGAAGTTTGGATGGTCTGATCCACCACCTGTTGGACTGTATTGCCCTTTGTGGAGAGTATGGTGAGTCATTCGAGAAGGAACGTCACGAGCTGTATTTCCAGTCCATGTCCGAGTCCGATTCAGTCTATTTCGCCTAGTAGCATGGAGTATCCCAACGAGCTATTCCTTCTTGAGTCAATGTAATAGGCAACCTCAGCACGTTCCACTCTAGCTACTGCTCTTCACAGCTCGAATTATCCACCCTGCGATTTGTATCTTGCTACGGTCTACACACAGACTCAGTTGGCTGATGACTTTCTTTTAGGAGCACTGCCATCCGATTACATTGCTTATGTCAGGACCTATTATGATCCGCCTGAAAAGGCTGTTGTCGCAAATGGAGACGAGGCTGCCGCGCAAAAACTAAGCAGCGTTCCTAATGTTGACAGATCTTTCCTGGAGCAGGTGTGGCTGTGGCTGATCGAACATCCCGAAATCAGATTGGGAGATCGTACTGTTTATAAGAGACTGACATTGTCCGATGCAGAAGCAGGCAATGCTGCTATTGAACAAACAGGAAGTTCTGAGCTAGTCTCCCAAGCTTCACAGCCTGGCGGCAACGATATCGCTTTTCAAGGGCCCGTGTCCGTGGCAAACGTTTACGATGGACTTGCGTCCCAACAATCAGAAAGTACCGAGGTGGCTGACACAGCTGAGACAGCCATCGAGATCGCCCAAGACTCTGTTACCGCTTCAGCCGCCGATCAGTATGGCCAGAATACACAGAAAGATGAGGCCACTACGCGGCCTACTGCATCTGAGAAGCCCGCCATGGACATCGGAACCTCAAGCCACAATACTGAGATTCGACTTTATGCAAGCGAAAACCGCATGTGGCATGCCCTCACAGGGCATGGACCAGACCTGAACAAAGTCAGGGTCCTAGATTTTGCTTGTCTCTCATTAATAGCAGCTTCCGGTCCTAGAGGTATCTACCAGAACGACCTGGTCAGAAAAAGTGGTCAAGACAAGAGATCCCTTCCTACACGGACGGAGCGCTTGTACAAAGATGGGTATATTCAAAAGGAGCGCGTGTGTGTCCAACTCCTCAACGCTAAGAGACTGATGCATACAAGCCACTTGATGCTGAAACGCTTCGCTACAGAGACTACGTATCAGAGAGCGCATCCAGAACGAAACAAAGACCCTGGCGCTCCCGTGGAAAAAGAGACTGTAGAAACCCAGGATCTTGATGAAAACCAAGAAGTTGAGCTATCGGCAACAACAGCCCTCCGACGCGGAGAGCTTAGTAAATTGGAACGGCCTGTTCCTCAATGGACCCCAGATAGGTCTGCTTGCAATCAGATCTTTGACCTAATAGATCGATCTGGGACACAAGGAATGAACATGAACGTGAGTACACATTCTGTGGATTAATTCATTGAGCGTGGGCACACTGATCTTGCGCCTAGGACATACGAGACACCCTATTTGGTGAATATGTCCGCAGACCGGCCACTGAGTATGTCACACGACTTACTGAATGTTGGCAAATGTCACAACCTTTGCACCTCCGCCATCTTTCGATCATACGAGACACTATATTGAAAGGCAAGGGTAGCATCTTTAATTATTACACGTATGAGAGCTTCAACAAGCTTGTAGAGAAAGGCGTCGGGTTTTGGGAAGCTGTGGTGACCGTGCCTGACGATTTGACAGCTGGAAGGAATTTCGCCGCCTCTTTGGATGAGGTGCCGGATTTGGATGATTTTGGTTTCCCAGTAATCGACTCCAACCTTTTCCATGGGCCTAATAACAGTGCAACTCTTGAAGAGTGCGCTTCGGTACTCAAGGAGGATACCTTCAATATTTCAAGCAGCGGTCCAGTCCTTCAAAGACAAGCTAACAGCATACATGGTAATATCATCAAGCTACTGGTTTTGCTTCGCTTGCTAAATGCTTTAAGGTGTTCATTTTTCTCACCCTAAGGCAGCATCGAACAAGCTAAAGGCTCCTGCGCGCAACATGACCTTCTCGCTTGCGAAGCCCCCAAATTTCGATCGGTCGATACAAATGGGCGTCGGCGTGAAACGAAGAGGCCGGCCGCGCAAATATCCCGCGGCTGGCGCTTCTATCGATATTGACCAGTTGGACACTCACACCATCCAGAGACACAACCGCTCCCAAGAAATGGCTGAGAAGTATGCAAGAGGTAAGATAGAGAAAGAGATCTCTTTGCGTATTGCTGAGGGAAGGGATGCTGTACTGGTCACCTCTTGTGTATTAGACCAGACTGAGTCCCTTCGCAAAGAGGCAGGACAGGAGTCGCTCTCGGAATATACCAAGGGCATGATAATTCACACGTTTGCTGGCGGACCAGAGCCACCTCCGCTCAGACACAAGCGGTCTCTCAGGGGACAACCCAAAATAGCTCCGTACCGGCCTTCAATGGCTGCACATACTATGTTTGTTCCGGCTCCGGGGGAAAGGGTCTTACTAGGCTCAAGTAATCCTCTGAAGCCAGGGAGAAAAGCGGATAAAAATTCCAAAAAGATTAGGCGTGTCCCTGCCCATCTCCTGGAGCAAGAGATTGAAGCAGACGTCCTCCCAACGGAAAACAACGATCAGCGTAAAGCCGATACTGAAGATACGGCTGTAACGCCTTATTGGCCTTCAATGACTGCGCACACATGGTCCCATACCCTGCCACCTTTGTTGAGCGAGAAAACCTCGCAAGAAAAAGTGAAAGGAAAGCAAGGCCGACCCCGAAAGGAATCAGATCATATTGGTCCTCGGCCAAGAAGGAAGCAGCCCTCCGACCTTCGGTTTTGTTATCTTCCCTCCATTCTCGCTCACTCGGCCGCTTTTCTTCCACTACTTTCACTGCCGATAGTCCAATGTCCAAAGAGGAAGAGCAGATCAAAGGCGCCTGTGCAGTATGGCTCGGCAAATCTAACCCCAGGTAGTATTCCATACGGTATTCAATTTGAATATTTTCCGTCAACAGCTGCTCATTCATCGTCGTTTCTTCCGATGTACATACCGCCACCAGTCCAGGCTCCAAAAGCGAAGAAGGCTGGAAAAGTGGCTCTGCAACCAGACGAAGTGCCTGCAACACCAGCAAGTGAAACTTCGGCTCCACGAATACCACTTACAACCCCGATACGGGAACTATCACAGGCACCCTTGGGTCTTCATGCCGGTCCCTACCCTGAAGGATTTTATCCCGGCTGGGTCAAATTCATGTTCAGGTACTACGAGTCGGATCTAAAAAATATCATAAGGACCCACGATGGCATCTATCTCGGAAAAACTACACGCCGAAGGAAGAGGAATATGGAGCCTGTAGGCTTTCGGCCGCAATCTTTCAAAGTTGTGGTCTTCAGATCTGCACGGCTACGTGAAATGCCTTGGTTTATAGAGAAGGCAGAGGCGCCGCAGCAAGCGCCTGCTAGTCTTGCTAAAGGGCAGAGCCTGATGCATTCTGAAAATCCAGCTCCTTCGCGACTCGGCCTAGAGCAGAGCGAAGTACCGCCAGCGGGAAAGCCCTCCCCTCAGACGTTGATGCCTATTCCACGTGTTCTGCATGATCAAAGCCCATTGCCGCCCGCGTGTGGGCCGTCTCCTCAGCCTTCGAGACTGTCTCCTTATTACTCTCAAGAGACAAGCGTATTGCCATCAGCTAGGAGTGCCTTGTCTAGTTCGGGGGAGCCGGTCGATGGGTCCATCGTATCCACTCATCCGTACTCACAGTTATCATCCGACAAAGAATTGGACAGCCATCCTCCATTAGTACACAATTCTCCGTTTCCTGTTAAGACTGGGGAAAAAAGGAAACGTGACGAGTCTCACCAGCCCCATCGAGGCCAACCTTCGTTGAACCATCTTTCCATGGATTTGCACGGCGGCTCTGGTTGTTCAGCGCAAACCATCCAATCACCGGAATCTAAAGCGCCTCATGTTGTTCAAAAAGACTCTCCTACTTTCGAAAAGATCGGTTCACGTAATATCGACAATGCAAGTTCCGTAATTGACGAAGCTCCATCTCACGGTATCGGCAAGACGAGTGTTGAAGTAGAAAGAATGCCTTCTGGTATTGAATGGAAACATACCACTGCGACAAAAGTGTCCTCTCCTATCACTGAAGATACGGTCATGGCAAGCGCAAGTGTTCCTCCTACTTTTGAGAGAATTTTGCCTCTTGAGCTTGGGAAAGAGGTCTATCCTATTGTTGAAATGACACAAACCGTAGATGATAGAAACCGTCCCGTTGCCGAAGAGCTACCTGCCATCACTGGAGGGATACCGTTGATGATTGATGGGACAGGAAAGCAGACAAGCGATCCACATGACAGGACGACCATTGTGCTAGGTTGGGCAGGAACTACTCAACAACCTCCCGTCAGAAGCACGACTCCTCCTTTTCCAGACGAAGGTGAGATTGTTGATAAGAACATGACCGCTGCAATCCAGACTCCTAGGACTTACGAGTCCAGCCAACACGATGGCGGACCGACCGAGATTCCCCTAACTCGGCATCTCTCTACATTGGACACAGGATCAAGCATCGGTAGCGAGAAAAGCCCTACCAAGTCTCCCAAGCCACTGTTGACTGCTGTGAACTCAGTACTCCGTGGCACAGACGAAGCACACTATTCAAGTCTCAAAGCTAGCTCACTCCAGAGTCCGAGACCGCCTGTAACTCCCGTTACAAAGCCAAAGCCAGTGACACGCCGCAAGCTCTTTGGCAAAATGAACCGACAAGGAGGTTCAGTCGCCATGTTGCGCAAGATGGTGATTTTGGAAATCATTGATAAGTGTGGAGGTGTATATCCGGGCCACAAAGAGTTGATCAAGGCTTTTGTTATTGAATGGGAGAGAAAAGGATTGGAAGGGGGAACACCAGAAGACAAAACGATGCAGAATTCGGTGGATGCGCTATGCAGTGAGGGCAAGCTTCAACAAATCATATTCTTCTTCAAAGACCAGAAAGGTTTAAAGGTAAAGAAGGATATGCTCATGTATCCTAGCATTGACGTTATGGATCCCAGGGTGAAAGATGTTCAGAGGCGCATGATAGCTCATCATCCGCGCTTCTTTTGGCCAAGTGCTGTGGTGCCTCCAGACGAATACTCTGCCAAAACTCAAAAGATGATGGATGGAAAAGAGAGAGTTCAAGACGCGAGATACACGGCCTTGAAAGCGAAGGAACAGCTCGCACAGAGGGAGAATAGTGGCCAGAACGGAACGGAAGGAGCTTCAGCGCAATCCGCTCGCTTGGAGTCTGACCAGATTCTGGAAGTACCACACATCCCTCAGATATCCCCAAGTCGTGCGAGACGCCCGGATGGATCAAGACCCCGAAGAAATGGAAGAGAACGCAGAATGGGGGACTTGACTAGTCTTAGGAAATTCACGACAATGGGGGCATCATCTCTTGCAGCGACAGCCCAACCACCGCTCCCAAGACCTGCAAGCGCCCCGGCGAACAGTTCTAGGGATTTATTATGGCTGCCGGAGCAATATGCGTTCTCGGAATTTAATTACGAGGAAGAGCGACCAACCGTGCTAGAGCCCACAATTAATGACCATCGTCATCGTCCTCATGCCCGATATGGAAT
>JAABUL010008354.1_pt1 | contig 10578 bp, 9 predicted proteins | sample 5559151 | NCBI WGS metagenome assembly JAABUL01 (sample SAMN10711876, study PRJNA513368) | rock metagenome | isolation source: Antarctica rocks | place: Antarctica: Victoria Land, Pudding Butte sud | reverse complement strand
ATGGCCGTGATCCCGGCCGCGGAAGGCGAGATGGGCGTGCTGCCGGGTCATAGCCCGCTGATCGTGCTGCTGCGCGGCGGCACGATCACCCTGCACGAGGGCGGCCGGCCGACGGCGCAGCTCTATGTCAGCGGCGGGTTCGCCGAGATCACGCCGGAGCGCTGCACCGTGCTGGCCGACGAGGCGACGCCTGTGGCCGAAGTGTCGCGGGCGCGTGGCGAGGAGCGGCTGCGCGCGGCCGAGGCCGAGTATGCCGCCGCCGACAAGATGAACATCCCCGCCGTCGATGCCGCCCAGGCGCGCATGCAGGCCGCGAGGGCGATGATCGAGGCCGCCGGCGCGGCTTGAGCCGCACACACGGGCTTTTGTCGGGTGTGGCGCTCGTGCAACCCCGAGTGTTGCTTCCGCGTGCTAGTCTCGGGATGCCGGGATTAGTAAGCAAACTGTCATGAAACACTGGTCGCTGAACGATGTGGCCTGGGACCGATTTGATGCGTCCCGGGTAGACGAAGCCATTGTGCCGTTGGTCAAGGCGGCCGCCATGGTCGAGAAGAACGGGTTGGACTACGCGGTCTATCTCGGCCGGGTGTTTGCCGATGACCCCGATTTCAAGCAGGCAAGCGACAATTGGGCGGTCGAAGAGGTCCAGCACGGCGATGCGCTCGGCCGCTGGGCCATGCTGGCGGACCCGAGCTGGGATTTCGACGCCGCGTTCGAGCGCTACCGCACCGGCTACAAGATCCCGCTCGACCTCGACGTGAGCGTGCGCGGCTCGCGCACCGGCGAGCTGATCGCGCGCTGCATGGTCGAGACCGGCACGAGCAGCTACTACAGCGCGCTGGGCGACGCGACCGCCGAGCCCGTGCTGCAGCACGTGTGCCGGCTGATCGCCGCCGACGAATACCGTCATTTCAAGCTCTTCTACGACCACATGCGCCGCTACCTGTCGCGCGAGAAGCTCGGCCTCCTGTCGCGCCTGCGGATCGCCGCGGGCCGCATCACCGAGAGCGAAGACGACGAACTGGCCTTCGCCTTCCACTGCGGCAACGAACCGGTGGGCCGGACCTACGACCACGCGCGCTGCATCGCCGGCTATATGGCCCAGGCCATAGGCTTCTATAAGAAAAAGCACATCGAGCGCAGCACCGGCATGGTGCTGAAAGCCGTCGGCCTGCCGCCGCGCGGGCGGCTCGGTAGCGGTGCGGCCAAGCTGGCCTGGGTATTGATGCAGCGGCGGCGGCGGACGTTAGAGCGGAGCTTGGCGGCGGCCGCCTGAGGGCCGGTACAGCGGCTTCGCTCGCACGCGGAAGATTTCCAAAACGTAGTGCAGCCCAGCTCGATCATCACGGAAAGCGACACCTCCGCCAGGACGGGTGCGGCGAATTGGACGTCGTCATGTGCGCGTGGTAGGCGCGACGCGTGCCGCTCGAGGACTGCTGAGGACATTCAATGAGTTCCATCCAGTTCGATCCAGAGGCGATCCGCAGCCTCGCCAACATCCTGCGCGACGTCGGCTTGACCGAGATCGAGATCGTCGATGCGGACCGGCGGATCCGGGTGGTGCGGGCGGCACCCGTCGCCGCGCCGGCGCCGGCCGCCGCCCCGGCCGTGGCGGTCGTGTCCGCGCCGGAGCCGGCCGCAAGCCCGGCCGACGAAGTCATGCCCGCCGGCGCGGTCACCAGCCCGATGGTGGGCGTCGCGTTCCTCGCGCCCGACCCGGCCAGCCCGCCCTTCGTGGCCCTCGGCCAGAACGTCACCGCCGGCCAGACGGTCATGCTGATCGAGGCGATGAAGACCTTCAACCAGATCAAGGCGCCGCAAGCCGGCACCGTCACCCGCATCCTGGTGAGCAGCGGGCAGCCGGTCGAATACGGGCAGCCGCTGCTGGTCATCGGGTAATGGTCCGCGAATAGTGTTCGGCAAGATCCTCATCGCCAACCGCGGCGAGATCGCCCTACGGATCCAGCGCGCCTGCCGCGAGCTGGGCATCCCGACGGTCGCGGTGCATTCGACCGCCGACTCCAACGCGATGCACGTCCGCCTCGCCGACGAGAGCGTCTGCATCGGCCCGCCGGCGGCGCGCGACAGCTACCTGCACATCCCGGCGATCCTCTCGGCCGCCGCGGTCACCGGCGCGGACGCGATCCATCCGGGCTACGGCTTCCTCTCGGAGAACGCGGCGTTCGCCGAGATGGTCGAGGCCCACGGCATCACCTTCATCGGCCCGTCGCCGCAGCACATGCGGACCATGGGCGACAAGATCGCGGCCAAGACGGCGATGGCGGCGATCGGCGTGCCGCTGGTGGCCGGGTCGGACGGCGCGGTGGACAACATAGCCGAGGCCCGCCGCGTGGCCGACCGGATCGGCTATCCCGTCCTGGTCAAGGCAGCGGCCGGCGGCGGCGGGCGCGGCATGAAGGTCGCCCATGCGGCCAGCGAGCTGGAAGAGGCCTGGACCGTGGCGCGGACCGAGGCCCGCAGCGCGTTCGGCAACGATGCCGTCTACATCGAGAAATACCTCGACCGGCCCCGCCACATCGAGCTGCAGGTGCTGGCCGACAACCACGGCAACGTCGTCCATTTCGGCGAACGCGACTGCAGCCTGCAGCGGCGGCACCAGAAGCTGGTCGAGGAGGCCGGCTCCCCCGCGCTCGATGCCGCCGGGCGCGACGCGATCGGCGCCGTGGTGACAGACGGTCTCCGCCAGCTCGGCTACCGCAACGCCGGCACGCTCGAGTTCCTCTACCAGGACGGGCAATTCGCCTTCATCGAGATGAACACCCGCCTGCAGGTCGAGCACCCGGTGACCGAGATGGTCTGCAACGTCGACCTCGTGCGCGAGCAGATCCGCATCGCCGCCGGGCAGGCGCTCGGCTACGGCCAGGCCGACATCGGCTTCCAGGGGCACGCGATCGAGTGCCGCGTCACCGCCGAGGACCCGGTCACGTTCGTGCCCGATCCCGGCCGGGTCGATCTCTACCAGCCGCCGGGCGGATTAGGCGTGCGCGTCGACAGCGCGCTCTATGCCGGCTACGTCGTGCCGCCCTACTACGACAGCATGGTCGCCAAGCTGATCGTGCACGCGCCGACCCGGGCCGAGGCGATCGCGCGCATGCGCCGGGCGCTGATGGAGTTCGCCATCCAGGGCATCAAGACCACGATACCGCTGCACCGGCGCATCATGGACGCGCCGGAATTCCGCGCCGGGGACTACACCATCCACTGGCTCGAACGCTTCGTGGGTACGTGATTTGACGAACTCTTCACCGCTGCCGGCGTGAAATCCTATTGGCACCGGGCCGCGGCGCCCTCAACATAGCGTTATGTCACGCCGAACCATCGAGGTTACGCCGGAGCTGATGCTACGGGCCTACCGGGTCGGTCTGTTCCCGATGGCCGAGACGAGGCGCGGCCTGCGCCTGTACTGGCTCGACCCCGAGCAGCGCGGCATCTTGCCGCTCGACCATTTCCATTTGCCCAAGCGCCTGCGCCGGACCGTGCTGTCCGACACCTTCCGGGTGACGTCCAACAAGGCGTTCGCGGCGGTGATCGCCGGTTGCGCCGCCGCCGCACCCGGCCGCGAGGACACCTGGATCAACGGCGACATCGAACGCCTGTTCCAGGACTTGCATCGCCAAGGCTGCGCCCATTCGGTGGAGTGCTGGCAGGACGAACGGCTGGTCGGCGGCCTCTACGGCGTCTCGCTCGGCGGCGTGTTCTTCGGCGAGAGCATGTTCAGCACCGTGCGCGACGCCTCCAAGGTGGCACTCGTCCATCTCGTGGCGCGCATGCGACTCGGCGGCTACGCGCTGCTGGATACGCAGTTCGTGACCGCCCACCTGGCGCAGTTCGGCGCTGTCGAGGTGCCGCGCGACACCTACAAGGCGATGCTGGCCACCGCCGTGCAGGCCCAGGCGCACTGGCCCGCCGGCCCGGCGCCGGACGCGCTCGAGTCCGAGATCAAGGCGCTGCACCGGCCCACCCCGCTCGACGCGATGGCCGATCCGGCATGAGGCGAGCCTTCTTGGCCGCGTCGCTGCTGGCCAGCCCGGCGCTCGCGCAGCCGGCGCCCCAAACCGTGCCGGTGGCCACGCTGCCGACCCATGACGTGACCGTCGTCTACCAGCCCGAGGGCGCCGCGCGCGACGCCATTCCCGGCGGCGTGTCGGGGCCGATCCGCGTGGCGTGGAGCGCGGAGCGGCAGTTGCTGCGGGTCGAGCCGGAGGGGCGGACGCAGGTGCTGCTGGTCGATCTCGGCGGGCTCAGCGTCAAGGTGCTCGATTCCGGGCTGCATAGCGCGATGACGCTGCCGGTCAGGGCCAAGGACCTCGACCCGTTGCTGCTGCGGGATGCGCGCATGACAAGGCGGGGACGGTCGACCGTCGCCGGGCTGCCCTGCACCGAGTATGCGGTCGAGCAACGGCGGCGACGCGGCACGCTGTGCCTGACCGACGACGGCATCGCGTTGCGCGCGAATGGCGAGGTCGACGGCAAGCGGGGCAGCTTCACCGCGGTGTCGGTGACCGCCGGGCGGCTGCCGCCAAGCTTGTTCGAGGTGCCGACCGGATACATGCAGCTCGCGCTGCCGAACTTGAGCGGGTTCCGATGAGCCGGCTGGCATTCCTCGCGATGGTCGTGGCAGCGCCGGCCTTCGCCCAGGAACGGCCGTTGACGACGCCGACGCGCGACGTGGACGTGACCTACCGTTCGACCGCCGAGGGCCAGGCGGTCGAGCAGCGCTCGCGGTTCGCGGTGACCCAGAAGAAGATCCGGGTCGATACGCCCAGCCCGGGCCTCTACATCATCGTCGACCGCGCCGCGCAGACCATGAACATGGTCAGCGACGCCGATCTCGGCGTGCTGCAGCTGCCCTATGACCAGGCTACCGTCAGCGGCGTGCCGGCGAACCAGAAATTCGTCCGCCAAGGGAGCGACGTCGTGGCCGGGGTGCCCTGCACCGATTGGCAGTCCACCGATGCAGCCGGCCAGTCGGTGGTGGTGTGCATCACCACCGACGGCGTGCTGCTGCGGGTGAAGTCCGGCAGCGACGTTCTCGTCCAGGCCGTCAAAGTGGCATACGGGCCAGTGGATCCGTCCGCCTTCGCCGTCCCGCCCGGATATCAGCGCCGGTCGGGCGGGGACTCCAAGTCCCGGGACTCCAGGTAATGAACGCGCGCGCGGGATCACACGGATCGACTCATCCGTCGATGGTGTGGGCGCCGTGGACGGACAAGAAGGGACGATTGAGCGCGCTGCGGGCCAGCGTGTTCGTGCTGCTGCTGCTGCCGGCGGCGTGGCTCGCGGCGCGGGCAGCGATGGGCATGCTGGGGCCGCGGGCGCTGACCGCGGCGATCCACAGCACCGGATACTGGGCGATCTCCATCCTGGTCGCCTCGCTGATGATCAGCCCGATCAAGGCGCTGTTCGGGCTGCCCAACATCATCGTCCTGCGCCGCATGATCGGCAATGCGGCGCTGGCCTACGCCGGGCTGCATCTGGCGCTGTATTGCGCCGACCAGAACTGGCGGATGCTCACCGTCATCCGCGAGATCGCGGTGCGGTTCTACCTGACGATCGGGTTCGTGGCGCTGGTCGGGCTGGGGGTGCTGGGCGCGACGTCGACGGATGGCGCGGTCCGCCGCATGGGCCGGCGGTGGAAGCGGCTGCACCGGCTGGTCTACGGCATGGCCGTGCTCGGGCTGGTCCACTTCGTGCTGCAGACCAAGGCGGACGTGTCGCTGCCCCTGCTGTTCATGGGGGTGTTCTTCTGGCTCATGATCTGGCGGCTGCTGCCGGTCGGCCACGACCGCAGCCCGGCCGCGATCCTGTGCATGACACTGGGCGCGTCGATCCTGACCGCGGCGGCCGAATGGGGCTGGTATCGGTTCGGCACCCATGCCGACCCCAACAAGGTGCTGTTCTCCGAGTTCGACGTCGAATTCGGGTTGCGCCCCATCGGCCAGGTGGTGGCGCTCGGCCTGGCGGTCCTGCTCGCGGTCGAGCTGCGGCGGCTGTCGCAGGGGGCGGCCGGGCGCACCGCCTGGTTCTGGGTGGCGCTGTTCGCGTCAGGCGCCGCAATCAACGAGCTGGCGATCTTCATCTTCGGCATCGACCGCTTCATCGATCCCGGCGATTGGGGCTGGCTCGAGCAGGACCTGGCCTGGGCGGCGCTGCTCGGCGTGCTCGGCTTCGTGCGCTGGCGCTGCGGCGAGGGCGCCAGCCGGCATGGGGTCGACGCGCTCGGCGCCGCCTGCGTCGCGTTCCAGATCATGCTGGCGTCCAACGGCATGCGCGGCGCCGGGATCGTGCTGGCGGCCGCGATCGCGCTGCTTTGGGCCATCCTGGCCTGGCGGACCTGGGACCGCACCAAGGCCGCCGCCGTGTCGCTGGTGCCGTTGGGCATCGTCCTGGCCTATGGCGTATCGAGCCTGATGTAGGCCTACCCCAGGGCCTGGGCGGCCTTCAGCACCTCGGCGGCGTGGCCGGGGACTTTGACCTTGCGCCAGATGCGGGCGACCTTGCCCTCCTTGTCGATCAGCACGGTGCTGCGGTCGATGCCCATATACGTCTTGCCGTACATCGACTTCTCGACCCAGGCGCCATAGGCCGCCACCACGGTGCCGTCGGGGTCGGACGCCAGCGGGAACGTCAGGGCATATTTCTCCGCGAACTTGTCGATCGCGCGGACCGGGTCCTTGGACACGCCGATCACGTTCAGGCCGAACTCGGCCATCTGCGGCAGCGCCTCCTCGAAGGCCTGCGCCTCCTTGGTGCAGCCGGGCGTGTCGGCCTTCGGGTAGAAATAGAGCACGAACGGCTTGCCCTTCATCTGCGCCAGGCTGACGCTGCGGCCGGCGCTCGCCGACAGCGTGAAGTCGGGGGCGGGTTCGGTCTCGGCGATGCTCAATGGATGTCTCCCACCAACGATATGAAAGCCGCGCGCACCTCCGCCGCGGTCGCCTCCATGGTGGCGCGCAGCCCGCTCGCGTCAAGCTCGCGTGCCTCCAGCCCGATCGCCCGCAGCAGCCGCTCGGCCGCGGCCGGCGGCAACTCGGCGGTGGTGCGGCCGACCAGGATGCGCAGCATGCTCTGGATTCCGCGCCACAGCCGATCGGCGCGGATCAGGCATTCGGCCTGGGGCGGCGGCACGGCGCCGATCGCGGCCAGGTGCGCCAGGCCGACCCGGGTGCTCTGGCAGAAGGGGGCGACGCCGGTGACGAGCTGCAGGCTCTGGGCGATGAACTCGACCTCCATGCCGCCGCCGGGCCGCAGCTTGACGTCCCATGGGCCGGTCGGCGGCAGCTCGCGCAGCAGGCGGGCGCGCATGCTGGCGGCGTCGGCCAAGGTCTTGGCCGGGTCCTGCTGGTGCGCCAGCGCCTCGGCGATGGCGCGTGCGGCGCGGCGCAACATCGCCGGGCTGCCGGCCACCACCCGGGCGCGGGTCAGCGCCATCCGCTCCCAGGTCCAGGCGTCATGGGCGTGGTATCGGCGGAACGCGGCCAGCGAGACGGCGACCGGGCCTTTGTTGCCGGAGGGGCGCAGCCGCATGTCGACCGCGTAGAGCGGCCCGTCCGGACCCGGCGCCGTCAGCGCGGCGACGAAGGCGTGCGCGGCGCGGATGAACCAGGTGCTGGCCGGCAGCGCGCGGGGGCCCTCGCTCTGGGTGACGCGCTCGGGGTGGGTATAGACCAGCATCAGGTCGAGGTCGGAGCCCGCCATCATCTCCCGGCTGCCGGCCTTGCCGAGCGCCACGACGGCGACGGCGCCACCGCGCATCCGGCCGAACCGGGCTTCATGCTCGCGCAGCACGGCGTGCAGCAGCGCGGACAGCGCGGCGTCGGCGAGCGCCGTGCGCGCGAGCCCGGCGGCGTCGACGTCGAGCCAGCCCTCGATCTGGCCGACGCAGAGGCGGAACTCCTCGGCGCGGACGAACGCGCGAGTGAGGGCGATGACGTCCTCGAGCGCACGGGCGTCCTCGAGCCGGCGCGCCAGGGTGCGCCGCGGCGCCGGGTCGAGCGCGTCCGGCGAGAGCAGGCCCTCGAGCGCGGTCGGGTTGGTGGCCAGATATTCGGCCAGCATCGGCGCCGCCCCCAGCACGGTCGCGACCCGGCCCAGCAGCGCCGGGTTGCGCTGGAACATCGACAGGATCTGCACCCCCGCGGGCAGGCGCGACAACAGCTGGTCGAACCGGTTGAACGCCGCATCCGGGTCGCTCTGGGCGGCGAGCGCCTCGAGCAGGTCGGGCAGCATCCGGCTTAGCAGCTCGCGCGCCCGCTCCGAGCGCAGCGCGCGCAGCCGGCCGGCGCGCCAGCCCCGCAGCGTCGCGATCATGCCGGACGTGTTGGCAAAGCCCATTGCCTGCAACGCCGCCACAGTCGCCGGCGGGTCGTCCATCCCGGTGAGGTCGAGCGTGACCGTGCCGGGCGGCGCTTCCGGCACCGCCTCGAACACCTCGGCGTAGCGCGCCCGCACGCACGCCATCTGCCGTTCGAGCGCCTCGGTGAAGGCGGCCGGGCCGGGGCATCCCATGAACACGGCGAAGCGGGCGAACTCGTCCGTCTTGGCCGGCAGCGCATGGGTCTGCCGGTCGGCGACCATCTGCAGCCGGTGCTCGACGCTGCGCAGCATGCGGTAGGCGACCGTCAGTTCGGCGGCGGCGCGTCGCTCGAGCTTGCCGGCGCGCACCAGGCGCTTCAGCGCGCCCAGCGTGGTCGGGTCGCGCAGGCTGGGGTCGCGCCCGCCCCAGACCAGTTGCAGCGTCTGCGCCGCGAACTCGATCTCACGGATGCCGCCCCGGCCGAGCTTGACGTCGTAGCCCGCCAGCGCGGCGCCGCCGCCGAGGCCGCGATGCTGGTCGATCCGGCGCTTCATGGCGTGGATGTCGGCGATGGCGGCGAAATCGAGCCCGCGGCGCCAGATGAAGGGGCGGATCTGGTTGAGGAAGTCGCGCCCGAGTGCGATATCCCCGGCCAGCGGGCGCGCCTTGATCATCGCGGCGCGCTCCCAGTTCTGGCCCATGCTCTCGTAATAGGCGAGTGCTGCGGGCAGGGCGACGACGGGCGGGGTGGCGGCCGGGTCGGGCCGGAGGCGCAGATCGGTGCGGAACACGTAACCGTTGGCGTCTCTCGTTTCTAACAGCGCAACCAAGTTCCGTGCCAAACGTGTGAAGATGGCGCTCAATCCGTCGCGATCCCGATGCGCCGCGGGATCGAACAGCAGTACGAGGTCGATATCGCTGGAGTAGTTCAACTCGCCTGCGCCGAGCTTGCCCATGCCCAGGACGATCAGGCCGCTTCCCGGGCCCGGGTTGGCCGGGTCGGGGAAGGCCAGCTCGTCCGCGTCGTGCGCGGCGCGCAGCAGGTGGTCGATCGCCTTGCCCAGCGCGGTTTCGGCCAGGCGCGAGAGCGTTGCAGTCACCTGGCCCTGGCCCCAGGCGCCGCCGATATCGGCGATGGCGCAGATCAGCGCGACCCGGCGCTTGGCGGCGCGCAGCCCGGCGGCCAGCGTCGTCCGCAGGCCGGCAGGGTCGAGCGCGGCCAACTCCGCCTCCGCGGCCTGAAGTGCGGCCTCCGGTCCCTGCCGCAAAACGGCCAGCGCGGTCTCCCGCTCCCGCACCAGCAGATCGGACAGGAACGGGCTGCCGCCGCCGAGGGCGAGCAGCATGGTCTTGGCGCCATCCGCCTCGCCGAAACGCTCCAGCAGGCGCTGTGCGGCCGCAGGGTCGGCAGGCTCGGGCCATCGTCGGGATTGCAGCATCGGCGCCGAACGTGTCCGCAGTAGGCGAGGCGCGTCAACGCCCATCGATGGCCTGGCGCGCGGCATCCTGGCCGGGCCGGGTGCTGCAGTGGGTGCTTCGGATCGGCTTGGTGGCTCTGGCGGTGGCGCTGGTCGCCGTCTCGGCGCTGGCGTGGCGGCTGTCGCAAGGACCGATGGAGATCGGCTGGCTGGCGCGCCGGTTCGCCGCCGCGGCGCTGCCGGCGGACGGCCCGGCTAGGCTCGCCATCGGCGACGCGACCCTGGCCTGGCACGGCTTCCGTGGCGGCGATGGCGGCCTGGAGCTGCGGCTGCACGATGTGGGGCTGGTGGAGCGGACCGGCACCAAGCTTGCTCGCATCGACCAGGCTGACGTCACGCTCTCGCTGCCCCGCCTGCTGGAATTCAGGCTGTCGCCGCGGCGGATCGCGCTGGACGGCGTCGAATTGCGGGCGGTCCGCGCCGAGGATGGCGCGCTCACGCTCACCCTGCCCGGCCTGGGCGGCGAGGACCCGGCGGTCGACTCCGGTCCCGGAGCGGACCTTGCGGACGTGCTGCAGGAGCTGCGCCGGCCGGCCAGCGGCGATCGGGCACGCCCCGCGCCCGGGCTCGACGCGTTGTCGCAACTGCGCCAGGTGCGTGTGCGCGACGTGTCCGTGAGCCTGCTCGACGCGGCCTCCGGCGCGACGGTGCGGGGCAAGCTCGCATCGATGGATCTGGAGCGGCAGGCCGGCGGTGGCGTGAACGGATCGGCCAGCGGCACGCTCGAGCTGGGCGCGGCGACGGCGTCGCTGCAGGCGACCGCCGGGCTGCTGGCCGACGGCG
>JAABUL010008352.1_pt1 | contig 10583 bp, 8 predicted proteins | sample 5559151 | NCBI WGS metagenome assembly JAABUL01 (sample SAMN10711876, study PRJNA513368) | rock metagenome | isolation source: Antarctica rocks | place: Antarctica: Victoria Land, Pudding Butte sud | reverse complement strand
CGGTGATACCGAATCCGGCAAAGGCTCTACAAGTAATTAGGGTTATCTGAGCCCTATCCTACGGTACGTCTCTGGAAAAGTACCAAAGGTACTTCCTTAGCGGTCTTGGCGGGCGGTTTCTTAGGATTACATGAGAAATGCACCTGGTTTTTTGGTTTGCGAGGAAAAATTTACTGCAGGGATGTAAGCGAGCCACGTACAAATTTGCACGTGGCTATTGAACCCAACATCCTATATATTATCATAGGGATTTCACAGTACGTCAGGATGCTACACGTTTGCACAAATCTTGCAAGACATGCACAAGAATTGCAAAAGATTAAAATTAAAAAATTAAAAATCTCGCTTTCGCGGGATTCGAATCTGAGTCATAAATTGACTATGTTACTTAATCAACTGCACTAGACGTTCCTGGACTAGAAATATTTATATTATTTAATTATATATATTAATGTTTTCTAAGATGCTAGTGTTGTATTTCAATTATCACCAATTATTGACCTTCTCCTTGCAATCTCCTTTAGTTATCTATGCATAGTTACAACGCATGTTGTTTCAACAGTTGTATCTACGAACAGTCTATCTTGAACAAAGCGATTACATCAACCATACTTCTACTTGTGACACGTAAAAGAGTGTCAAAGGGATAATCATGTAACATACCTAGCGCGGTACTATCCCAATCCTTAGAAATCGCCCGCATGAACCGCTAAGGTTCAGCGACATGTATGTTGATCTCAGCCAAGTGCAAAAATACAGGACTGACAGTGTTGTTGATATACCCCTTGTGATATAAGTCCTTGAAGTGCCATGTTGGGTTCCGTGAGAAATAGTTAGTGAACATTAAGGTTGCCCTCCGTAAGGTAGGTGAACAACGATCAATAGCGGCTTTGATACATTCAACCTCTCTAGCTATTCAAATGTTTCATTACAATCGCCAAATTAGCCCTCTTGCTGGCATTACATACAACAAAGTTCTGACAACGAGCATAGAGATCAGACAGTGCATCAGCCTCTTCAGTCTAGTAGCCCAGAAGCCAAGTTGAAGTGCTGCCCCCCATGAACGACCGCTCGTACACATGCGCAAAGCTCGATCTTTGAGGCAATGGATGGAATTTCAATGACGTAGCCAGATTGCATTGGACACTTACCGCCATGGCTGAAAAAAAGGCTGACCGACCAAAACATACAAGGCAGTCCTGCCCATACGATAGCTCTGCCGAACAGGATAAATGCCGATAGGACCGAGAAGAATGATCAAGGTTAGGTTCTTCGCGATGGCGAAATTAGGTGTGGCGAGAAGGCTCACATGTGAAGCTGGCTGCTGGCCAGACGAAGCCACACCCCATGTTCAAACACGCCGCCGCCGCTAACGATGTTGTGCCAAGGAAAGAGTAAGATCATCCTGAAGTTTCGATCCACCGGAGATTTCTGAAGGGAAGTAAGCGAGGCCCCTACAGTGCTTCTAACATTCGGGGCACATCGCGGTAGTGGATTCATATTCTCATCCGTATACTTGTAGAGGGTTTGGGTACGGCTTCATCTCTGCTGGGGATGAGCAAACGAGAAGTTCCAGGACTGTCCATGTCCTCCAGCATCCAAAGGATTCGGAAACACGTCTTCGGTTGAACTTCGGTAAGGGCTGTTCATCAGCGTGTTTCCAAATACGTACTCGTCGTCGAAGAATGGCATATCCAGGGTAGATGACCCGCTATGGCTGGTAGGGGTTAAGCTCCCGTTGAATCCATTCCAAGTAGAAACTTGCGGGAGGCCATGATTCCGAGGTAGCTCACTGCTGTCGCCAAAGCTTGCATTGCCCGCGTCAATATGGGACTCGCAGAAATTTGTGGCGGCATTTCGATGAGAGGTAGAAGTTAAGTCTAGACGTGCCGACCCAACGTTGCGGTATTCGAGCCGGGCGTTGTGTCTAGTCGCCTGGTGCTCTAAAGCGGACACGTTATAGAGACGATCGTTTTGGATGTTACTTGTCGCTTGTGAGATTTCCTTTTCTTCATTCTTGAAAGCCGGGGCTTGCATTTGCTGCCCACTGAGCTGACATATCTTATTACTTCGCCGGTTGGATAGATGTACCAAAATCTCATCCTCAATTGCGGCTTCCTGCTGTGAATTTTCAGAGTCCGGTCTGGCAGCTGCTTTGGAGAACGCTTTCGGGCTGTTCTGAGTGGTCAAGCTTTTTTTGATCGTAGTCGCGATTATTGTGGGCTCTTGTCTGCCCCTCGCTGGGTTAGACCCTTGATGGCTCCCAGTTGGCAGCGATTCAACAGGGATGATCGTACCACCATCTGGAGGAGGACACAATTGGCCGTCAGCTCGTACAGGGCTCGTTTGGAATATACCACGATTCTCACCTATTTCACCTCTCTCATACCGCTCTTGCTTGTCTCGTAGGCGATAGATTTCTCTGAGATGGTCAATAGCATGTTGTTTCATGCCTGAGGGGCTCGCTTGCACCTCCTTGGTACTGTCTTTCAGCATGGCAACGGGACATATTTTCAGCATGTGCTTGAGAAGGACAAGCCGTTCTACTCCCAGATAAGCTTCACACTGGTCAACAAGAAGACAGCATACCAGGTTTCTTGAGATGATCAGGCTCTCTGTGGCGGCATCCCCCGTTATTCGGCCACCCCTCTGTAGACGGCCACCAAGGGGGTTTTGTGAGCTCGCCTAGATTTTTGCCGCCATACTGACGAATCGCCTCTTCCTGAAGTATACCCCCGTTGTATGGGTACTTCGTTTGTTTTTGAGGCTCATGAACCTTTATCCAAGCCTTTGCGACTAACTTGCAACTCGTCTGCTGCATTAATTGTAGTCTGGTATCCATAATGCCATCTAATTCCACCACATCGTCCAACCGGATCGCTACCGATGAATAGCCAGTGGCAACAAACTCGTCATCATCTGAGTCATCGTCCTCGTCTGTAGAATCCTGCCCTGTTTTGATAGCGTTGTCGTCAACCACACTGCTCAAGCGAAGCAGCTGTTCTGTGTCTTTGAGGCAGGACTTCCTTCGCTTGGTCGACATAAACTCATTGGACACAGCACGCTTGCTTCTAGCTGCAGAAGCATGCTTCATTGTTTGATCATCGAGTTCCGGTGACTGGGATCCAAGGCTGCCCACATTAGTCTTTTTGCTTTCGTAGACTATTGACTGTCAGCTGTCTGGCCTTGTGCAAGCGCGAAATGATCATGAAAGTAGAAACGTGAGTTACTTCCGAAATACTAACCTGCAGGATCAATGTAGATTGATGGAGCCTCTTTAGCGACTATTGTAACGAGCTTTTGCCGGAAATGTGGGGAGAAGAGCTCGTCCAGGTGACTCTTCAGGACGGATGACGATGCAAGGTTGAATTTCCCAAATTGATCAAAGTAGCCCGAGAACCAAGCTTGAGCTTGCTTGGAATTATTTGAAAGGGATTGAGGCTAAAGTAAAGTAAGAGGTGCAGTCATTAGTCATCCACCCTCTCCGTTACCTTACTATTGGAAAGATGGTGTTACATACAGGTGTGGGCCGATCCGCATTGGGTTTTCGAAAGCTTGTACGAAAAGGAAGCGTTGAAGATACGTGATGTTTGTCTGGTATAAAGTCCTCTGTACCAGAAGCGCATTGACCTTTATCTTGTGCTCTTTTTGCGATCTTGCTGGCGGGCAATGCAACAACCATATTGACTTGGTAACGAGCGATGGTCCTAATACCGGATGACTCAATCTCAAGGGTGTATAGTAGATTAACCGGCTTCAGGAGTCATAGACGTCAGGCAATGCTTGGTCGGGGATCATTCAGCCAGACTCGTACCGTGACTCTGGCAAAAGTATCAGCAATCACTTCTTATGGTATGTAGCTACTGGCTGTACTAAGAGCCAGGGTTACTGAACGGATAATGACAGCGAGCTGAGAAGATCTAATTCGCCCACCCAACACCTGGTAGTTTGCGAGTTCAGAGTATCGTCCGGCAGCTCAGAAAATATCGAGTAGGAAATTGAAACTAAGTCTGCAAAGCGTCTCACAAGCAAAGGATAATGGAGACTGAAGACTGTCGCTGGCTCTGCGTACCCCTGGGGGAGGCCTGTAAGGGGCAAACAGCTCACTAAATATACGTCTTTTCGATGCCTGGATTCGCTAGGCAGTATCGGAAGAATTGGCGCACACACGACACGACTGCACAAGGGTAAAGAATCATTAGACAGGGAGACTGGAGGAGCATCGTTCAGCCTACGATTGGCGATAGCTTTTGATATAGCCAAGCGATATACAGACAGGCGATCTAAGGCATCGGAGTAGCCTTCAAGCTTCCGGGAGGCCTAAATCTGCAGCTTCCATGCACTCAGAACCCCAAGGCCAATCGCAGAACAGGACTTGGAAGACGAACAGCAAAGATCCGCACAAGATTAATGGAGGGTAGTCCGACCCATCAGCAGGACAAGGGTTGAGCCGACAGCCTGTGGATAGCCATTCGAATCGATGCCGCAGAGAAGATGCAGCGGAGCACGGAAATTGTGGAGTGTGTCACATCAGATCACCTAGTCCGCTTCGGCCCGGCCCTCACTCATCGTGATATTTGCGGCAGCTGTGACACAACACAGCTCCAGAACCTTCGGTTGAGATGGGTTGTGATGGCTATTGGCCGGTAGTTCTCCCATGTGTAAGCTTTGAGGAGGTAGCTAGCAAAAGAAAGGGCATGAGAGGAAGCGTGTGTTTAGATGGCTACTTCTTCACCTTCCCTTCGACATTGAGGTCCTGTATGTCTCCGGGCGGTGGCGAGGGTTGTCTTGTGGGGAAGCAAGACATGCATCCGTGGCGGAGCTAAGGCAGCTCGCCGCTGTTGTAGATCGTCACCTCGTAGAACCAAAACTAGATGCGTGCGGATCCTGTAATTTGCTGTAGGACTTGCGGCTCGAGGATTGATCTGAGGGAGCAAACGTGAGCATCCAGATCTCTTCACTTACACGCACGATGATCCTTCGAAGGATCGATTCGAAGGGAAATCCGGGTCTACAAACAACCCACGCGCCCCGGCCAATGCACGACTCGCATATTCATGCAGCTACGTCCACCTGCGCATCGAAACCTTGCCAGTGTGGTCAACACGCATTCCCCACGGTAAATTCCCTTCCCTTTATGCTTAATCATAAACTTATACTGTCTCCGGCTCGGGGCGCCGGGCTGGCTATGCGACGCTGTCAAGCAGACCGGCTTCTCTAACAAGCTGGTAGAAAAGGCCCTTGCGGCGGACCAAGGCTGAAGGCGTGTCGAACTCCGCAATTTCCCCATCTTTTAGGACAAGCACTCTGTTCGAATCAAGAATGGTGTTGATCCGATGGGCGATGGTTATAATGGTGCGGTCTTTAAACATGTTACTTCTCAAAGTGGATTGCAGCAGGGCATCGGTCTCGATGTCTACTGCGGCCTGTGATGATGATAGATTAGCGCAAAATTGGGCCCGTGAGCCTTGGAGCAAACTTGCCGTGGCTTCGTCCAGGACTAGAAAAGTCATAGACCTCAGTGTCAGCCAAGCCTTCCATCTCGCTCAAGGGCGTGGCAGATCATTACCTAGAATGTTCGTGGGTGTCAAAAGAGCTCGGGCCAGCGAAACCAGCTGCCGTTGGCCTTGGCTGAGGTTGCTCCCTGTTCCCGATGCGTGTTATTACATGCCTGATTCTTGCAGGGTATGCACGACACATCATTGGTGCATGCGTCAACCTCGAGGAAGATTCAGCACTCACCACCTTCGAAAAGCCGGGCTTCCAGAGCCCCTGGCATAGAAGCTACGTGCTCTTTCAACCTCGCGTGTTCTGTCCCGCCAGACCGTACGTTAGCGTCTGCAACGCATCAGAGAGGCGATTGGGTGGTGGGACACTCGCCTAGTACACTCCATAGCTCCGTATCATCATGGACGTGACCGGGATCGAGATTATCTCGGACGGAACCTTCGAAAAGTGCAGCATCCTGAGGAATGATAGCAAGCCTTTGTCGAAGATCGGTCAAACCGATAGTCGACGTATTGATCTCATCGATAGTGATGTTGCCCGTCGAGGGCTCAATAATTCGAAATAGCGCCATAGTCAAGGAACTCTTCCCAGCCCCTGTGCGACCTACCACACCGATTTTCTCGTGCGGCTTGATGTCGAGATTGATGTTCTTGAGAACCAGACCTAACCCTGGCCGGTACCTTGTGGAGTAGTCAGTGAACTGGACTGCCCCTTGAGCTGGCCAGCTGATCTTAGGTTTGTTCTTTGAGACAACTTCGGGCGCCTCGCTTGGTAGTTCGGCGTACTCTAGCACACGTTCGACTGAGACAATGTTGGTCTCGACCTCCACCGTCTGCCTCACGATCCAATTCAAGCTCTGGGTAATCTGCAAAGCATAAGACATAGCCAAGCCTACCATGCCCGCCGAGAGCCTGCTTCCCGTCGCAACCGAAATGATTGCGAAACCCGCGGCAGCGAAAATAATGAACGAGCCGAGGAATTCAAGACGGACCGCCAACCATCTGTTTGCATTAATGGAGGGAAAGTACGCCCGTAGATTGGCATCAACGCGCCATTCATTTTCCGAAGCAAACCTTCGTTGCTGATGGTATGCACGAATGGTTGTGATCCCACCTAGTGACTCCTGGAAATGAGCGTATATTGGACTTCTGCTTGTGCTCTCCAATCGTTTGAGCTCCCTCGAGGTTCGCAGATAAAAGCGCTGGATGTAGAGGTAGACGGCGGTCAGAGGTACGATGAGGGCAACGAAGATTGGAGTAGATGCTGTGATGAGTACCAGTGTATACAAGGCGCGTACGGTATTCACAAACAGCTACTTAGAATCAGTCTGAATCCAATCGAAGCAATCGGGGATCTAACCATGTTGAAGGTTCGTGCAAGAACCTCATCTACTCGGTATATGTCACTACCAGCACTGTCAGTCAAGCGGACAACGTGTCATTGCAGCAGCGTCATGCATGCGCCATGCAGTGAACCGTCGAAAATGGCATGGTGGCGAAGGGCACGACGAACCTTGAGAACCGGTTGAGAATTCGCCCCGCCGGCGTTGTTTCGAAAAACCTCATGGGACTTCTGAAAATAGCAAAGGCCATCCGTTCGTGTAGCTTTCGAGATGCCTATAACGAACGATATGCGGAATTAGGCTCTCAAGTGCTCACGATAGCCACAACATCCCGTAAGAGATGATAAAGCAAGCATGAGACGGGCCGGCGTACCTCGATAGAGCAGAAGATCCACAGTATCAGTGTTTGAACGACTGCTAAGGCCGCACCGCCTATTCCGAAAGCAAAATATATGCCAATGTACTTGCCAACCGCAGGATTTCTTCCTTGACGCTCGTTGACCTCAGACCAGTTCTTCAACCAGAGACTGCCGCCGATTTGCGCCGTTTGTGCACCCACGAGCATAATAAGGTAAACTGTCACTGCAATCAGGTTGCTGGTCTTGGCGTACTCCGCGTAGACACTCCATTTGACTTTGCCTTGCTCGGAAAACTCTTTAGTCTGTTTTGTCTTGATGCCTTCTCCCTCTTCGTCTACCATTTTCCCATGAGGTCGTTTGAAGGATGCAGTACTGGCACGCCGCAGTTCCGTGCTGCTGGCTTTGCGTCCAATACCACCCCCCGCTTTTATTGGTGCAAGGAACCCTATGCCTTCCTGAATCGGATCTGTGCCCTGTTCTTCCGAGTTGCCAGTACCTATTACGGTTGTCGAATCCTCGCTTGCGGAGCTGCTTGTCTCTTTGCTGTCGCCCTCACTAGGGGAGATTGGTTCGTGATCCTCGTTGTTTGCGGTCTTGATCAGGTTAGCTACCTCGCCCTTCATTGCCATCAGTTGCTCGTAGGTCCCCTTCTCTAGGACCTTTCCGTCACGGAGTAAAGTAACGTAGTTGGCCTCCTGCAGAATAGGAATCGAGTTGGTTGCCAAAATTCGCGTCTTGCTCGAGAGAAGGCCTTGAGGGCCCAGAACATTATCAATTATATGCCTTCCCACGTGCTGATCCACTGCAGCAAGGCAGTCGTCGAGTAAGTAGACGTCGGCGCGAGCATATACAGCTCGGGCTAATGTTAAACGGGCCTTCTGGCCTCCCGATAAAGAGATGCCCCTTTCACCGACTTCTGTCTGATCCCCATCCGGAAGAGACTTGAGATCCTCTGCAAGTCCACAGGCGTGCACTGTGCGCTCATAGAAGTGTGGATCCCAACGATGCCCAAATGTAATGTTTTCTTTGACGCTAGCGTTCATGACCCAAGGTTGTTGAGAGACGTAAGCGGTGTGACCATGCACGATAACTTCGCCGCGCAGCTTCCAGAGATCTCCAAGCACAGCTTCGAGGAACGACGACTTGCCGGAACCCACACGACCAACGACACAAGCTAGTTCTCCTTTGCGGGCTACGAAATCGATGTCTTCCAAGCAATTTCGGCTCTTATTACGGTCCCATGTAAACGTAGCGTCGCGGACTCGTACAGTTTCATCACCTTTATTTATTGCAGGCTCCTTGGTGAGCACCGCGTCAGGTTGCAGCTCTTCTGCTATCAAATATTCTGTGAGGCGTCCTACAGCTACGGTTGCTTCGATAATTGATGTGATAACCATTGGGAGAATTGCCAGCGGGAAAGATAAAAGATTGAACAAACACAAGGCTGGAAATACAATCTCGGTAGTCAGAGGCTGGTCAGTGGTAAGAACGAAAACGGTGAAGGTAGAGCATGAAACCAAGAAAGGCGTGGTGGACCAGGTAAAATTTGCAACTGCCTGAGCGGCACCAATTTTGCGGAGAGTCTTGAGCTCTAAATCGTTTCGAACGTAGTTAAGTTTCTTCATGAAAGCTTGAGACCAAGCATGTAATTTGATACTCTTCATGTTGTTGAGGATTTCCGTCATGAGTCGCGTCCTCGAGTCCTTGTTCTTCATCTGTCTCTTCTGTAATGTCTTCATCACCTTGGCTACTGCTCCGTTGATGGGGATCATAAGAATCATAGCTCCAACCCCCGCCAGCATGCTGAGGCCTACGAGCTGGTAGAGTGAAGCCATGCAGAGCATGATCTGAAATGGCGCAGACCAAAGCATCTGACCGTATTGCGTCAAATCTTGTAAGCGTTGGGTGTCTACAGCCATGTAATTGACGATGTCTCCCGTTGACTTCGCCGCACGTCCTTCATTAGATAATTTCAATGACTTGACATAAATCATAGCAGTCAAGGATGACTTGACTCTCATCCCAGTCTCAAACGCACGCTGAAAATATTGATGGAGGCAGACTGTCTGGGAAACGGATACGAGGAACATGGCTATTGCAATTGCAACGCCTCGAATTACGGGCTGTGGTTCTCGGCCATCGCCGCGATAGGAGTCGATGAACGAGATTAGTAACCTAAGGAGCTGTGGTTGCACAAAAGATAATGCGTCGCTCAAAGTCTTGATCACAGTGCCGCGAAAATAGGGTCCGCCGAATCCTCGGAACAAAGCCAACCAGAGAGATGGCCGCTTCTTCTCTAATTCGTCAGCCCAGACCTCTTGTAATACTTCTCCAGTGATCTTGGTACTGTCCCTTGTTCTTAGATTCCATAGGTCGTCCTGAGTGAGAAACTGCTTATAACCGTATTTCATCATTGGAGTCATCCAGCTGAAGGTCAGGATACTAAATACATCCGCATATTCGATCGGGCATTCGTCCTCGTCTCCCAGGGCATCGTATGCCGAAAGCTTCTTTGGAACCAGATACTCCAGTGCGAATTCTAGTGTGGCCAGTCCAAAACTGAGACAGAAGGTGACAAAATACAATAGACGATTACGGAAGGCTTGTTGCGAGATAAGGGACCTTAGCTTGACACCGAATGCCATCAACAGAAGAAGCCAGTAGAACAACACCACGCCATTCGCTTGTCGGCTTCGCCAATGCTCGATATATTGAACCGAGCCAATGACGAACAGCGAGCAGAGCGTGATGATGGAGGTCCAAAAACGGAAGTCACCGTACCATAGACCTGGCAAAGCCGCTATCTGAAGACACCCTTGAAGGGCAGTAGTGAACACGAGCACTCCGATGACGGCAAGCTTTGTGTAGAAATGCCAATCTTTACTGACGGATGCGGGAAGTCTCCTTGTCGACAACCACCATACTGCTGCGGCGCCCAGGACGATGCCGAACAGCGCTACGGTGGCGATCCAGACATCAATGAAGCAAGGCGTGAAGTCATATCTTGTGGCACTTAGCGGGCCCCATCCTTCAGAGTTCCCTTGTTTCCGAATAGTTAACAATGCACATCTGGATAAAAGAGGTTCTTTGACTTACCGCATAATGGTTGCTTACTCTGGCCGGGTGACGGCGCGCCCAAGTAATCTGGCCAAAATAGTCGCGGCTCCGAGCCGATTGAAGAGATGACTTCCTGAGCAGAGCCATAGGCCAGCATCCCCGCTGCGGCCTGCTCCGGCACACCAAACATGAGGATCTGCTTTGAGGAGAGCACATTCGTAGATGTCATCCAGGACTGAGAACCTTGAAGATCACCAAAGAGCCTCAGAGGAGGCGATTATCTTCCACACGTATCCTGTCCTACTGGAAGTAATCAA
>JAABUL010008351.1_pt1 | contig 10586 bp, 8 predicted proteins | sample 5559151 | NCBI WGS metagenome assembly JAABUL01 (sample SAMN10711876, study PRJNA513368) | rock metagenome | isolation source: Antarctica rocks | place: Antarctica: Victoria Land, Pudding Butte sud | reverse complement strand
CCAAATCATGTGGCAACATATTCTCAGGGCTAGCTGGCTAGCCTGGTTTCTGTTCAACACCATAGATGCTCGCTCGTTCCAACCAGGGTTTGGCAGAGGTCAGGCTATGATTATCAACCGGTGTAGTTTTCCCATATTTTTGAAATCCTGTATCAACGATGACCCTTTACCACAGATACTTAAAGCCGGCCACATCTATCGAGAGACGTACCGGTTGAACCCAGACGGCGGTGGAGTGGCAATAAAGCTGGCCTCGAATCAGAGTATCGGCGCCGCAGAAAACATTGCAGAAGCTTTTGATAACAGTTACATCACCCAATTCGAATACACATATACACCTCATATACCACCGGGTCTGTACTACGACATCTCCAATGTCAACGGGGGAATCCCATGGCCTTTTGCGGCATACGGACTTGATCTCAATGGGACAAGTAGAGATTGTCAGCGAGTATTGTGCCCAGCGGGTAATTCGACGTGCGCCGCAGCATACACGATTCCCACCGATGATTATGCAACACACGGATGTGCGAGTAACAACACGCTTACTTTGACACTTTGTTCGTCGACCAATCATACTCGGAATGGACTGGCCCAGGGCAGTTGTGGCTTGAATATCGTTTGAGTTTGGGGATTTCATTGGGATAGAAGCATGACAGACCACCGCGAGCGCTATTGGATTTTGTGAAAAATATCTATTCGTGATGGCTTGAAACGATAGCCTTAAACACATTTGCAAGTTCCGCGGACGAGAAGAATGAGATGTTTCGTCCCTGAAAACTACTCCTCGACCGCTGACGATTGACCTTGCCCGCCCCTCGCGCCTCGATTCTCGCACCTCGCAGACGGATAAGAACAAGGTAGAACCAGAGAAGCAGATAAAATTCTTGATAAAGGGATTAAAGAGGCGAGGAGCATGAGAAAGAAGCTAAAGAGACAGATAATCGATCTATGCTGTTATTTCTGCCATTACCTTCTTGTTCTTCGACGATGCTCTTTACTCTTATTCGCTATTTACATAGCCACGAAAGAAAATTGCAAGCACACTCCAACTCAGGTATCTCACTTTGTGCTTCCAATTGCCAGCAAAGTTTTCCTATGTATACTATACGCACCGCTACATGTGTTCTGCATACTGTACAAAAACAACCAGAAGCGTTAGACCTGCCACATAATAACGAGAAATGGCGACCAAACTTGCACCGTGCCCTCGAAATGCACTTATGCTTGTTGTCGGCCTAGCCCATAGCGTAGACCCTGAGGGAAAATTCGATGGCGATGATAGATTTGTGCGATATGGCGTTGCTGTCAAGGGGATATGGTGCGGCCAGCCTGCTGGTAGCGAGGAACCGAAAGGCGTCACCCATGGATTGAAGGATGTATCAATAGGAATACCAGTCTGTTTGACGACACTCCCCGTCGATCGAGTCTTTGTTGGTTCGAAAGTATTATGATGAGAGATCGACTGTGTCTCCACGGCGACGCCAACGTCGATAATGATCGTGGCAAGCAGAGGTTGTCTGTTAGATGCAGGAATCGACGACGTTTGCAACGTCAGAGATATATTGGTTGCTCCAACATATTGCCAGCTCAAGGCTTGGATTAGGTAGATGGACCGCAAGACCGTGAAAGGTTGACGCATATTTCGACACGATGGAATCTACCACCTTCGTGATCACTGATTCGAGTAGAATTTGGCAGAAGAGAGCTAGCTTTGCTACGCATCAACAGCTTATAACAGGGAATTGTGAAATTCAGCTTTGAGCTTGTTGCGGGTTCTGAGCGAGAAACGCCATTTCGGGAATTGGCAGAACGTTTGTGGAGTTATTGGCGGACAGCCATTCCAGAAAACGAAGAACAATTTCGTCAACTTTGATGTGCGCCGAAAGAGCAATTGCTCTTTCCCAGAATCAATATAAAGGAGGTCTAGCTTTTGAAAATCACAATTCAACATTCAGATTACACTCGTCTCTTACAGCATTATGGGGGATAAAGAGAATCCGCCGGACAAGAAGCAACAGCGCACGAATAATGATAGCGAGGAACAGCCTTCCAAGAAGCCTTCCGAGACGTCTTCCTCATTGGGTGCTTTGCTGAACCCAAACCAAGCTCCGTCTCAGCAGGGCAGAAGCAATGACACTCAAGGTGGTAGCAAGGGCAGCGGATCTGGTTCCAAGAAGCCAAAAGCAATCGAAAGTGGCAATGCGCAGCCGATCGCCAATAAGAACGAAAATCAAGTGCAGAAGCGTGGAACGCAAGCTGGGGGAGACACTGCAGCAACTGCTTCCGATCCGAAAACGCAAGGCAACAAACCGAACAATAAAGGCAAAAACAAACAGGAGGATCCCGACCCGTTAGCTCGTTTCCGGAACACACAGGGCAAGCCGCAGGATACCACGCCTCTGGAATTTCTGACAGAATTGGAAAGAATCGAGAAATGCGCCGATACGGATTATTATGGCATCCTTGGTTTCCCAACTGATGGCAACAACGTTGATACCGATATACGAACACAAAGACACATGCGGCTGACACAGTTGATGCATCCTGATAAGTCCGAGGAGGAATTCAAAACGCGTGCCACGGGAGCTATACAGAGTAAGAGGGAGTCATATGGAATGCTTAATTTTGCTGACTTTTGACATAGAACTCAATGCTGTGAAAGAGTACTTGGGGAAAGGCAGCAGTGACCAGGCTTTTGCCCCGAATGCGTTGGAGGATGATGGCGGTGCATCCTCCGACAAGGAAGGCTCAGGGAATCCAGGCGACACAGGGGAGGTACCCTATCCACAACTCGAGGGCGTCGAGGAAGCCAACAACGATGACAGCGGCCAAGCGGAGGGAAACGGAGATCAAGCGGATGGCAACGAGAATCAGAATAAGCCGGATCCGATGAATGTGGACCCTCCAGAGCGAGAAGGTGCAGAAACTACAGAGGAGGGGAAGGCAACTGCGAACGATGAACCAGACGCAGATATGCCAGACAGAGACTCGTTTACTGATCAAGGGCAGCGAATCCACAAGTGGCGGAAAAATGGTGCAAAGGGTCACCAGTTCATCGTCGAAGTGGAAGAAAACAGTTTCGAAGTTCTTCCAGGTGGTACCATAGGCTATAAGTGCGCCGATCGGTTCCTCGAAAACGCCGGGCCGACCGCTCAGATTGGTTACAACGACGCTCATTACACGAGGGAGCACGCAGTAAAATTTGTAGAATTCAGAGGCGTCGCTTGCAGAGAGCCACAAACACAAAGCAGGAACCACAAGAGATTGCCGAACACATTCGCATGGGGCTTCTTTGACGACGACACTGACGAGTGGTTGAGTAGATCGGTGTATAGACGCATACTCGGACCCAAATATGCGGACGACCTCATTACGAAGTGGTGTACAGAGAACGAGCAAATTCCGCCAGAAAAGATGTCTCCCAACAAATGGCTTTACGATAATCCTGATAAAGTACCCCAGAAGTCGGGCAATCTGGTCTTGGTGACAGATTCATCCAAGCCAACATCCGAGCCTGTGGTCGAGAAGCGGCTCAGTAAAACGACGAAGCCGGCCGGCATGCCAATAGAGTCACCAAGGACCCTGCCGAAGGAAACCGAGTCGGGTGACGCGCGCGTGAAGATGCTGGAGTCAAGCGTCGAACGGATATCGGACATGATGGAGACTTTGATGAAGCAATTAGCGACAGCCGGGGCAAGCAGGAGGGGCGCCGAGACATAGCAATAGTAAATTGAATCAGCTGGCTCTGATTTACCTGAGATTGTTACATGATCGGAGACGATGGTAGAATTATTTGACGATCAAAGCCCACGATTTTGCATGAGGGTTTGTGACATGTTCAAACCCCATCCGCCGGAGATTTAGTGCCTTGCCAGATTTGTCCGGGACCAGTCACCGCTGAGGGGCTAGTCTGATACGACGACTGGTCGTACCGGTTCCCTTGGGACGGGGGTTTTGTAATCCATGACCAGTCACCCAAACTCTGTCCCGATCACGATAAGTTGGTCTGTGACTGGTCGCCCCAGATTGGCCTAGTCTGACTTTCAAGACCAGTCAACAATGCCCTCATCCCCAACCCTAGCAGCATTCATAAGCGCCAGAATTTCTCATTTTACACGACTATCGATCGATAGGGGAAATTTTCGCTCCGGGAATTTTTAAAATGTTTGAATTATCTCGATGCATGTAGTCTGGTTGTTATCTCAAGCTTGAGAAACGTGCAGAGGCACTAACCTTACTAGCTGGACTCAAGAATCTCCATTGTAAAAGGCAAGGATCATGCGAGTGCATTGCGCATGGTTCGTGCTGCTTACTAGGAAGAAACATGCCTCATCAAAAAGACATCTCTTCAAAAAAAGATGCTGTCAATGAGCCTGTCAATCTTTAAAAAAGCAGGTGGTCTTCCTACAAAGCTGAAAGAGCTTACACGCGAGCAGCCAAAATCGAGCAAGGCTGTCTTAGAGAGAATAGGCGGAAGGCCGATTAGTTGGGGGACAGATTGGGAGAAAGGCCGGTTCTGAAGATCGGTTGGGGTGGAACGCCGTTATGGCTGATGGCCGTTCGTGTGGAATGGCCACTTCTGTACGGTTTATCAACAAGCTGGTTGGAACTTTGCTAAGTTCACTTATACATTGCGTTAAGAAGCCTACCGATATACATCTTAACAATTACAGGTCGTTCCTTATCCGAAAGGCCATCTTGCTTAAGATTGCTCTTCGTCCTGCCGAACATTATCTTTAAAAGGTCACTCTGCGAAATCGGTGGCGGAGTTGCGATCAAGGATTATAACGATGTGTCTTATAATCTTGCTTCGACCCAAATTTCGAATGAAACCGGAATCGGATAGCTCTCGACCAGAAGTTGTCAGTCCATATTCTGCTCCCCCTCGTCGTCGAAAATCGGTAAGCAATTGGCTTCGAAGCAAATATCCGCACATCTTCCAGACCAACGGTATCTCTCAACAAAACCAATCAACAGACGTATCTCTTAATGGCTGGACAGCATCCGAGCTTCCGAGATACCATAAATGACTTCATTGTGCAGGTAGGTTGGCTGCGTTGTGCGTGTGGAAGCCGCTTGATATAGAGGTTCTCTAGGAGCTTCTAGCAACATCACGTTTGTAAGATATGATCACGGAGAACTATTGGTCGAAGATTGGCATGGCAAACATACAGGGTAGAATGTACTTCTCGTGGAACACATCAGGCCAACGAATTTCTGGATCACGCTCGTCTTTACCTTTTCTATTCGAAATTCTGAATATTCTTATTATACAGCGTGTTCCTCTTGTTGTCGTTGATCTCTATTTTTGAAAGTCTTTAATCTAAACTTAAATCTGCTTGCGCGACCTCAATCGACGATCAATTGAACAGTGATAATCTAGGGGTTTATGAATGTGCTAGAAGTAGTGTCCCTCTACGAATTACAGTAAGTATGCCACATAGTACATACACGATTCAACAATAACTTGATTGATGTGTGTGGTGTGTGAAGTAGCGTCGAGAATTATTGAATTCCAGGCACCTTTCTTGTCCAGCAAGTGGTCCATACCATTGAAGGCGCTCCTGATCGAAGATTCTGAGTACCTTGGGAATGGTCCCTAAGCATTCCCACCAATGTTTACGATGGAGCAGGCGGCCCATCAACATACGAAACCTTTGCGTCTGGGTCCAGAAATGCATTCTCGTCACTGATTGGTACTGTCGCGCTCGATTGATGGGTCTTGCGAATTTCATGTGCGCTCATACCTAGATTATCCTTTGGCAGCCATATGGTTGGTGGATCCTTTTGAATAGCCTCGGGCATAGCGTCAAATGAATCGATCTGGGGCATTCTAGTGACCTGACCCGGCCTTGAACTCCTCTGTTGACCTTCAACAGAAACTCGTGCTGTTTCCAGCATTTCTAGCGTGTCTTCAACGACAAAAAACCGCAGTATCCCTCCAGCTCTGTTGATGAGGGAAGACTTGTTCAGAAAGTCTAGCGTCCGAGAGTTCGTCTTGGACTTTGGCATGGCACTATCCTGATTAACTTCCTTCGCATCGCAGATTGGCAGATGCCGGAAATGCGACTGATCCCCTTGATTGACGATTCTTTGATACACAATCGTAAGTAGTGCGACAATGGTCATAATGACAGCTTGGCCTGGACAGGCAGCTCGATTTTGACTGTCTCTTACGAGAGAGAAGAGGCCTATGAGATATATCTCCATAACGTAGAGGCCTACAAATAACTGGTTCAAAGCTTCTGGATAGACCAGACCTCCTGTGTCGAGATTGCTCTTCGATATGTTGAGAATATTATATCGTTGCACGGCGTAGAACAGAGCGAATGTGAAGATGTTGAACAAGAGGATCAAGGGCGAGACGACAGAATAGATTATCCCTGGTGAGCTGTTAGCAGTAATATCTTGAAGACCATTGCGCAAGTCCAACCAATGACTGCGAGGTTTGTATACACTGGGAAGTAGGAACCCCAGCTGATCTCCGTCTCCTGGTTCCTCATCCATTGCTGTCTGGCGGTGTCGTCGTGGAAGCACGCGACGAGCTGCGTGAAGACTCGGTTCAACTGCAGAAGCGTAGTTGCACTGACAGATAGACCTTGCAGGAGCATGTAGGAAAAGAAATAGTTGCCGGCTTTTGGTAGATTGCTTGTAACCAGAGTCGCAATAGACTTAAAGTTCTGCGTTAGCCCGTTCAAGACCGCTGCCGCGCTCGAAGAGATTGAGATAACGACAAACAATTGGAGGAACAGGAAGATAAAGTAGTAACGCTGCATCGATAGCTCAACGGCAGTTTGGGTGTGCTCCCCTTGCTCCGCGACTAGAAGTCGAAGAATTATGGGTGACAGAACCATTACCACTGCCAACAAACAAGGAGGTAGTGCACCCTGGATTAACGACAAGAACCATGTGGGCAGTCTGGTGACCCATCCTAGCCAAGGGAAGAACGAATGGAGATAGTTGATCTGAGACAGGAGGCCAGTGAAGGCTACAGGCAGGATGCAGCTCGTGCAAAACGCCAGAATGAGGCACTTGACGACGTGAGATCGCACGCAACGTTCCCACCAGCTCAAGGCGATATGCTTCCAGACGATTTGACAAGCTGCTTCCGGAACATAGCTCGCAATCATTGTACGAGGCTGAGGATGCAGAATGCACTGAGAAGCCATGTGGGCGCCACGTGGCTCGTGGAACTGGACGAAAGCGGAGCTAACAATATCGAAAGTCTTCCATTTCGCCTTTGCCTGGAGAATGCTGTGATTTAAAGAGTTCACTTCTGTGCGACAATAGTCGATGACGTCCTCAAAGCCGACGAAAAGTGATGCAAAGGGCATCCATGAAAATCGTGATCTGGCCATTTTCTTGCGATCCGAAGGCTTCACAAAATCCAGGGGTGTGAGCTCTGCATCGATCCTGCTCCCATACCAAGCCTTTGAGGAGCTTGAACCATTATGTTGGTAGTCATTCACTAGCATGTACTTCTGCCAGCGAAGATTTGCTCTACGAATCAATCGAGTCTCAGCACTTTCAAGCTCGCCAATTAGTTGATCTCGTTTGTCGATATCTGTCAGCAGACTGTCATACTTCCGGTTTAATATGACGTTGGACACGCCACCTGGGTAGACGCTGTAAAGAGCCTTCAACTTCGATACATCACGGAGATGGGGAGGTATGTCTGTGATTAAGACAGTGGTACCAAAGAGGCCAGATTGCTGAGAAGTAGCTATGCTGTGCTGGCGCAATCTTGTGTAGAATTGCATCTCTTTGGCAAATACATAAGCGACCCAAAGAATAACGATCAAGGCCATTGACATGTGCACCCAATAGCGTATAGTGTGATTCGGGGCCACATTGATCCAGGAAAGCCGATCCAGACCTGTGATCTCATATTTTAGGCTGTCGCCACTGACGAGGTTGACAGGAAGCAAGACAGGGAGGATGAGAAGTGCGAGAGGCACAAATATAACGAGCAGCAAACGAAGGTAGCGCAGAAATAGATAAGCGTCCAATCCGCACTTGATAATGATTTCCACATCGTCGGATCTGAAAGGAACGGATTTATCCGTGACTCTCCCGGAGTCGATTCGATGGCGACTAGAGATGGCCCTGGTTAGCATTTGAGCAGAATGTTCGCAGAGAGACATCCAAACATACTATATATTTGGAAATCTGGCCCTCAGCACAAGGAAGAGTAGAATTTCGCCTAGGAAAATCGCGCCACCAACGCACAAAGAGGCCAAGAGTGACTGAAGTGATCGTCCTTGAGTGGTGGCAGATTTAGTCTGAAACAAAGCCGCGGCCGATGGCGATCTGAGGGTTAGGTAATGCATAATTTTCGAAAGTGAGGGACTTTATCGAAGCAGAATGATATACTGTGTCATAAGTCTAGGACATACGTTATAGGTCTAGGACGACTAGCTCGGAAACTCAAAGACAGCCATTGTCAGCTTGTCCATTATCTAAATACCGTCCATGCCAATATTGCGTATAATGGTCGCATGAAGGCTCTAATCAAGACATGCTTTTCTGTGCTAAAGGTGCAAAGTCGGCGGACACCATAGCCTTGACTCAAAGCGGCTGAAAGCAAAATCGGCGTAATGGTGCCAAACGGATACATTGCCGAAGTTGGCGTATCAAGCGCGAAGAGCATCGTTGTCGCTTCTCAACTCTCCATAAAGTCGACGGCCTCGCTACGACTCTCTTTTCTAGAATGTTTCTCCAAGCCAAAGGCTATATTTGACAAATGTCGGCGTGGACAGTCTTGAGGGTTACGCTGATCGTTCTTGTGGGACTTCTGAAGACAGTCTGTGCTGAATTTAGCCCCTTGTCCGCGAGTAATCTGGCGAGCTATTGGGGTATCGACTACGATCCTGGTATTGTTCTATCATCAGCAGCTCACAAGGACATCAGGGCAGAACTCGCTCGGAGCTGTGGACGGTACCAAAATGCAGCAGAGTTTGGTGGAGTATTGTGCTGGTGAACTTTCCTTTAGTCCGCATTCATGACAGGGAGGAATGCTAATATACTTCGATCTGTGGGTAGATTCTCATCTAGACGTATGTTCTTGGATGCCTGCTCTTGACACGAAGCTGATCTCATTCAGGTAATTGCACTGGCCTTCGTTACTCTCATCAATGGCATCGGCGGAGAGCCTGAAATCAACTTCGCCAATTCTGGGGATAATTGCCAAAAGTTTCCCGGCACCGGCCTGCTCGATTGTCCGCGGCTTGGGTGAACATTCTTATCCTAATAATCTCTGACTGCTTGCTCTAATCACCTCTCAGTAAAGAGATAACTCTTTGTCAGCAAACCTACTCCAAGACGATTTTGCTGTCCATGGGCGGTGCAAACTCTCCGGAACGAGGCTTTCCGACGTCAGCTGAGGCAGAATCAAGCGCGGACAGAATGTGGAAGATCTTCGGACCACGATCGTCTGACTCTTCAGCGCTTCGGCCTTTCGGATCAGCGGTCGTCGATGGCTTCGATCTGGATTTCGAAGCGGTCGTTGACAACAGTGTGTCTTTTGCTAATCGGCTGCGAACTCTCATGGACGCGGATCGGGTGCAGACCGGAAAAGCCTGGCTCTTGACAGCGGCACCGCAATGCCCGTACCCAGATCAGAACAATCAAGAAATGTTGAGCGATAAAGTATACTTTGATGCCATCTGGATTCAATTTTATAACAACGACTGCGGGCTACAAAGGTTTCAAAACAATGTTGACGTTCAGAACAAATTCAACTTCGAGGTATGGGACTCCTGGGCCAAGACTTGCTCGAAGAATCCTTCTATCAAGCTTCTGTTAGGGATACCGGCATCGCCAACCGCTGCTGGCAGCGGCTTTGTATCCGCCCTTGAACTAGGGCAGATTATTAAGTTCTGCCAACAATTTTCGACCTTTGGTGGTGTGATGATGTGGGACGCCAGCCAGGCGTTTCACAACGCCGACTTTATACCTGCAATTAGTGGTTACTTGACAGGCTAAAGTGAGCTCCTTGCGTGGTAGAACCATCGGAGGGTAGGACCGTTGGAGGGTAGGACCGTTGAAGAGCAGGACCGTTGGAGGATAGGACCGGGAGACTTTTATATAGAAGAAGTTTCGGACCATCTGCTTCAGATCTATGAATGTACCGCCAGACCCTCCAATCGTGGTAGCACGATATATGTTGCCAGTATCTCTAGCCGGTGTTACAGCAACCTGCCCGCTTGATTTTTCCCTTCTGCGCTTCATACACTGATGGTTGTAGGTATCAATTGCTTGCTCGTTTAGGTTACCGTCCGCTCACTCATATCAGGTCCCGTCACGCCAGAAAGGGTCGCTCACCGCACCTTTTGCTCTAACGGGATTAGTCGAAAAAGCCATTCACAATATTGTCTGAGTGACCGCTATCTTTGTGACTTGCTGATGCGTCCGCCGATCTTTTTTTCTGACTCGCATTGTCAGTATGCAGCAACTGTGAGTCACGTAATATAAACTCACTCGATGAACTGGCGGACCAGCAGGATTCTCTCCTCTTCGCTGCACTTCGTCTGGGTAGGGTCCGTATTACTGATGCTGCTAGTGCAGGCTTGAATAGAGCCCCA
>JAABUL010008350.1_pt1 | contig 10586 bp, 15 predicted proteins | sample 5559151 | NCBI WGS metagenome assembly JAABUL01 (sample SAMN10711876, study PRJNA513368) | rock metagenome | isolation source: Antarctica rocks | place: Antarctica: Victoria Land, Pudding Butte sud | reverse complement strand
CTCGACGTGCAGCTACGAACACCAAGCAGGCTCACCTGCTACGGCGGCGGGGGTCCACGGAACGCCACTCGCCCCTCAGATGCGCCCAAAACACCTACACCTGAAGTAATCATGTATAGCACATCAGGCCGTAGGGTCCGCCTCACTGACAGGGTCCGCGCACAGGTTCTTGTGTGCAGCCTGCTGCAGACGACCAAGAGGATGCTCCGGACATAGAGACGCCGTGGCGTTCACGCACTCACACTGTACCGGCGCACTTGCTTGAGGGAAGCGCCCGGGATCCGAGCCTGAAGGGAAACTGCGGTAGACCTGCGAGTTACATTGACAACACTGGATAAAATGCTGAGCAGGAGGCATCGGATGCTGGTGAGCATGAAAAGATGTCGAAGGGAAGGAGGCAACAGCCGCCAGATGGGGCCCACGAGGCAGACGACGGCGGAGGAGTCGCGATGTGTGCCGGCAGACCAGATGTCCAGGTCATCACAAATTCTGACAACCGTGCCGATCATGCTGCAGCAGGTGCGAATGGAGCCCCTTCCACTTCGTCGGATGCGCCACAGGGTCTAGGGCGCAGTAAACAACGGTGCGCACTCACCTCGAGGGCCGCAGCAGCAGCTGCACCGCCGATGTCAGATGCCGATGGTCCGGGCCAGCCTGACACGTGCAACCACGCGCCGCCAAGCGACCACGGTCGCTACGCTGACGACAGGGAATTCCCCTGCAGCAGCATTCTATACGTCAAGCGCCTATTGGCGCTCTTGACCATGCGCCTGTGAGCGCAGCTGCCATTTTGCCTGCGAGTGCACCTGCCAATGCGTCCACGGGCGCAGCTGTCATTGTGTCCATTCACGCCACTGCTGACACATTGCCGCCAAGGAAATGCAGATGCATGCCGACAACTGAGTTCACTGAAACGACCTCTGAGCCGATCGCAGCCTCTTAGACACGCCGTACTGCCCAGCCCAGCCCGCCGCCCAGCCGCGCGCTGCCGCAATTGCCGCCTCGTTCTCTGCCGCCTTGCTGCGCGCGCCACAGCCCGTCACGCCGCTCAACCTGGTCGGTCACGCCTCGGCACGCTAGTGCCGAGGCCACCGCTGCACGTAGAGCTACGCCCCTCTCTCCTGCCCAAATTCGACGTAGCCAATGGCCGCAGCCTGCCCCTGCAAGTGACCTGGCCGCCGCCGTGGGTGCTGTGGTGCAACACGACACAGCGTGCAGCGCTGCCTTTTGAACGCGGCAGAGTGTCCACGAGGGCGCAGAAGCGCTCACTATCGCAGATGCGGGAGTGAACGTCGTTATTTGCGTTCGTGCTAGCAAGGACTGCTTTGCAGTACCTGCGAGGGTTCGGGGCCCAAGTGCCTTTCGGCGAAGATGAGGAGCCGTCCGGCCGATCATGCAACCGAAAGGCGCAAAAGGATCTGTCACTGTTTACGCCTCTGGCAGCCCCCTGCTGCTGCATGTGGCGATGAGCGCGTACCAAACCCCCCAAAAAATTCGGCCCTTGTCTTCTCAAGGTTTCCGAGCTGCACAAGTTCCATCCGACAAGGAGAAACGCGAGTTCAAGGTTACTCACATGCCCGCAGGTCGTATGCCGGAGCTGATGGCTGGAGTTGGAGGACCCAGGCTTTTCAGTCGTCACCCAGGCAGGACAGCAGCCTCCAGCGTGTGCGCGATATTTGATTTTGCTCCCTCGCAGTGCTGCTGTAGGTACGGTCCCCGGGACGAATGATTCCTTTCGTCATCCTTTCTGGGGATAAACCCAGGGGCAGCGTGGTCGAGTGCCAGCCGCCATTACAGGCTGCAGGGCGTTCTTCTTCCTAAAACGACTGTGCTACTGCGGCCAGTTCGCTGTAGCTCCTGTCCAACATGCAGTAAGGTGCGCAACTATATGAAAGGTGATTGCTTGTGCAATGTGTTGAAGAAGTGGTGGGCGAAGGCTCACCAGCGGAGGGATTGACGTGGCAGTTGACTGTGCCACCATCATTCGAAATGTCGTTACAACCCTTTCCCATGACCAGCTAGGGCTGCGCCGCCCCTAGTTCGTCGACTTGGCACAGGATGATTGCGTCACACCCTGAAGCCAAAAGTGGCAGCCATTGCGGCGGGTACAGCTGGTACGCTATATCCGCACTCATTTGCCGCTGACTGTAGTAGAGGCAGCTTGCGTCGTAGGTTCCCCGCCCAGCTCAACACCCAGGTGGAGCAACTGCACGGGGGGAGGGGGAGCTTCTGCCGTCAGTCTGCAGCACGAAGGTACACGAGGACATGCCTCGCAATAGCGCAGCTCGTGTGTACAAGAAGGCGTACCGCTTGTCATGCCCTGAGTCGCAATGTTCACCCACTGCATGGCGTCTGCAGGATCGCACTTGACGAAGGCGTCCCAGCGTTCCAGGACTCCTGCACTGCCGGCCCCAAAGAGCTGGCCTCTGCTCATTGCAGCCTTCATATCGTTTTGGATGTCTTGCTCCACTGCCGCCACCAATGAGGCGTCCTGCATAACTATTGTACCATGGCGTATTTATCATAGGCTGCACAGTTGCAGGCGAAACATGGCACACTGCGAAACGCAGGCGGTATCAAAACCTGCCCACGATGGCACGCAAGCCACTACACAAGGCCAGGAACTAGACCAGCAGCGAGCCAAGCACCAGCCAGCACAGCAAAATCGAGTGGATATCACATAATTCTGAGCTCGCAGACGCCTTTGGCATCATGTGCTCGAGCAGCATGTACACTGCTGCACCTGCCGAATGGTGATGTCGAAGCAGAAAATACCCACGGCGCCAAAGCCCTCCGGGAGGCGCAGGGCGAATCGCTCCGCTCTGTCGGTATAGTGCAGCACCCCGAGGTGGGCTGATGCGTACGCCGCTGGAGGAGATCTGTGCGAGAGTTCCGATGTCAACCTCGCACTTCACGGTGTCGGTCGCGAAAGTGCCATTGACCTGGACTGGGAGCATGGCGAGCGGTGCACGGGTAATTTGAAACCGTCTTCAGCATCCCGTTCGAGATTGCATTAACACACTGTCCCGAACTTTTTTTCCGCGTGTGACACATGAAGCGCTGCTGCTGCCTCAAGTTTTTGGCATAACGGCTGCTGATGCTGGAAGGTGCTGGCTCTGAGGCCCTCAACGCCAGAAACTCTTGTTCTTTATCACTTCGTGCAGACGCTTTGGGGCATGTCTGGAAGCTGTTTGATGGTTATATGATGGGATGGTGCAATCTCTAAATCCTGCTAGCCCCTTGCGCAGATGTAGCGTCTCTGTGAATCTAGGGCTGTCTCGGTGTCAGCACAGCGGCTGCGACGGAATGGCAGGCCGCGGTGCCTGATTGATGTTGCATTTTGCTGCGGCGCGATACTGCCAGTGGTGCTTCAGCGCCAGACTACCGTCCTGTACCCGTTTGTCTATTGAACCAATGTACTGCGCCATACAGGTGCCATTAGAGCTGATAGTCTTGCTGTCGTCGGCACGGCTGCTGACGGTGGCGGTGGCCTGCGGCACGGCGTAGCACCGCGTGTTCGCCTCCGGCGCCGACGTTGACAATGCGCGTGCTGGCAGTCGCAAACGCGGTGCCGGTGGGGTGCAAGGTTTGAGGTGCTGGCGCCGCGCTCTACCTTGCCCAGCTACACATGGCCCCCGTGGCATGGGCTCATTGTAACCACAGCTCATGTACTTGCGACAGGGCTGTGATTTCACATGTACTTACATTTATCAGCCATGGGGGCTTCGGATATGTGCAAGTGTACCGGTGAGAAGCCTATGAGAGCTCACGCATGGCATTTTTAACAGAAGTGTACCACGTCACGCTGTCTCCTTTTTCCTATTGCGAAAATGGTTTGAGGACACTGGCTCGGATTTAAGTTTTACCCCTTCACGACAAATCTTACCGGTCATTTCTGCCACACCGGTGTAGTCCCTGAAGGATCGATGCCGTAAAGTTTGAAGCCGGCTACATAGGCTGTGTGCTCCAGCGTTGCCTATCCGCCAGGAGGCTTTAACGTCTTCAGTCTAGAATGCGTCAGCCAGAGGTCAGCCACCGGCCGTGAGAATTTGCAGCAAGATCGGCCTACTATAAAATCAACACTCTGCGAAAGATGACACGTTGCGCGAAACATTTGCTGTGAAGTAATGATCCACTTCAGCGGATAGGGAAATGACCGGGGATACCCTGCGACTCGTTCTAGCGAATAAGACACGCATCACCCAGCAAGTGCTGCCTGCTGCAACATGCAGAATGGTACAGCGGCCTTCCAGCGCATCTGTAGTGACAGATCAAGGCTTGGTGGGTAGCTGGTGGCGCCGAGATGGCAGAGTGTGATCCATCGGCCTTTCGGAAGTCAGCACGTCTCTGGGATACTGACGCATACTTCAAATACCCTGGCTGGCTAGCTGAAGGTGCAGGTCACGTCTCAGACTGGCAAGCCGGCATGCTTTGGCACCTCGAGCCTGTTCTGGCTTCCGAGAATTGAGCCAGTCTTGCAACTGCACAGCCTGCCAGAAATTCCGCCAAAGTGCAACGGACACCCTGCAGCTCTCAGGTGCAGCCTTTATATCTGCTGGCCTGCCAGCATTCCAGGGGAAAGTATTGAAACTCGCGGTCCTTCCACCTGGCGGAAGCTTCTGGATGTCATCCGTGCATGCGGCCCCGAAAAAACTGCCTCACGCGGCTTTGTAGATCTTGGTTTTGGAAGAGCCCAGTGACTTGGCAACTGCCTTTTGGATGCTGTAGCCCCTGCAACGATAAGGCACTGCTTCCGAATAACAGATGGCAGGCATGGGTTACATGTCCTGCACAGCTATCGGCCGCTGCACTTCCGTTGACCGCCTTGTCACTTTGACAGCAAGCTTACGTCACCACGGAACTGCCTTGCGAGAAGCTGATTGCCGCAGGCTGGTCGCAAAACTGACCTCATTTGCTTTGCTGCCACCGGATCAGTAGGTTATATTCACATCACATTACATTACATTCGCATGCAGACCAACCCCCAGAGGACAACGTACAAGGCTTTTTCAGGACTCCTAGCTCGGGACAAGGCAAGCTCGGAGCAAGACGACGATTGTCAGACGCCAAATGCTAGAAGAAACCTGATTGACATGCGGGCCGCTGTCAACCTCCGCGCCGCGCTCATCGTGGCGCCGCTGGCGACCAAACCCGGCCATGTCACCATCTGTCAGGAGCTGCCTTTGAATGGACATCACTTGGCAGCCCACCTTTCGCCTGAGCAGCTGCCTCTTGCAGCGTCCTTTGCACTGGGGCTCCTATGTAGGGTCTAGTAGCAGAGTTGAGCCGGCGGCCGGCTCGCGCGCCGCACACAAGCCCAACTGCCCAGCCTGTCAGACGAGGGACGAAAACTTTTGCACCAGTCTTTATGTACTGTCCATTCTGATGGTTCTTGATGCTTTCGCCGCTCAGCACCGCCCAGGGTTCTATGCATTTCAATGTGAGCCAGTTGCAGTCCAGTTCATGAATTGATCCTATTGCAATACTGTATATTGCAACACTGTCCAGCCCATTTGTGCCAGCGCAGTCAAGTGTATGTCCAGTCTGTTCACGCAATTGTGTCTGCACCGCAGGTGGCACGGTCCTCAGCGGCGCCCGACCCGCTGGCGGCCTGCAGAAACAAAGGGTCCCGGCTGGGGCGGTGATCAGCCATGTCCTGACCGGCTGCTGCCAGACGAGGGTGCCGCCCTCAGGCCGCCCAGCCTGTGGGGCCAACAGGAGACCCTCGGCCGTTGCAACCCATTGGTTCAATAGACAAACGGGTACAGGACGGCAGTCTGGCGCTGGAGCACCACTGGCAGTATCGCGCCGCAGCGAAATGCAACATCAATCAGGCACCGCGGCCTGCCATTCCGTCGCAGCCGCTGTGCTTACACCGAGACAGCCCTAGATTCACAGAGGCGCTACATCTGCGCAAGGGGCTAGCAGGATCTAGAGATTGCACCATCCCCATCAGACAACCATCAAACAGCTTCCAGACATGCCCCAAAGCGTCTGTGCACGAAGTGATAAAGAAAAAGAGTTCCTGGCGTTGAGGGCTTCAGAGCCAGCACCTTCCATCAGCAGCCGTTATGCCAAGAACTTGAGGCAGCAGCCGTGCTTCATGTGTCACACGCGGAAAAAAAGTTCGGGACAGTGTGTTAATGCAATCTCGAACGGGATGCTGAAGACGGTTTCAAATTACCCGTGCACCGCTCGCCATGCTCCCACATATATATGCTGGTTCTGACAGTCTCGAATTGAAGGCAGTCACCACTTCTCGTTGCAACACGAGCTATGCAAGCGAGCTTGCATAGCTCGTGTTAACTATGCCACTTGAAAATATGAAGCATCCTTGAAATGGTGCTATCCTATTGCGTTCATCGCTGTGTGGTTCACAGCAAGTTGCAAGTGCCAATCATTTCTGGCCGATGTCAGCATGCATGATTTCTCTTTCTGGTGACGACACTATGTGAATGATGCAAACAATGCTGGTGAGCAGTCCATGTCCTTCTGTCATTGTAACCGAGCTCAGTCCTGGTTGGCCGCGCCCCACCTGCATGCAAAGACAGCGAACACTCAAGTACAGTGTGCATACCTTTGCTACAGCTGCAGGCAAACAGACATCTCACGTGGCTAACAATTGAGGTACAAAAGGCATCTATAAGATCGGCGCTGGTGACGGGCATTGCATACTGTTTGACGCACTGTTGACGGGCATAGCATGCTATTCACGGGCACATAATGGGTACCTGAACCGGGGCTGATAGGTCTGCTGTGCTCATGCACAGCAGCCGGTGCTTTGGCCAGCTCCAGCAGGAACGCAGTTGGCACCACTCTGGCAACCTCCTTCGCTGAAGCAGCACTGACCCGGCAGCCCAGACTGCCCGGCAACTGGCATGCCACCAGGACAGCCGCAGCCCGTTGAACTGATGCCAGTGGGAGCTGTGACAGGTGTTGGCGATGCCTCACCTGCGCCCCATGTTAGGACAGGCTCATCTGAAGTTTGCAATGGTGGTAGTGAGTGATTTGACTGGCACAGCTGACGGCCGCCTGGTGTGAAGCCAGCAAGGAGGGTCATGTGAGGTCATTGACGATTGACATGGCGGGTGCTTAGTAGCTGCTCGTAAATGGCTTCACTGATTGACCGGCCAATGTCGAGGCCTCACCCCAGTTCGGGTTCTTGTAGACATCGACGATGAAGGATCCGGATGCAGCATCGCCGCCGGTGTAGACACCAGCAGGGTATGCTGCCATGATAGCTCGAGCCACATTTGCCACGTCCTTGCCGTTGAGCCGGCAGTCAGCCACGAGGTCCGTTGTTTTGATGACAATCTGGCAGACTCCGGCGGGACCAGTAGCGACTACGTTGTTGTCGCCGGGCTGGCAGGACTGGGATCCAACGGGCTCGCCTGCGGGTATACCGTCCATGGCCGCAATGCAATCCTGCACGTGGCGGGACGATTGCCAATGACGAGTATGATGCAAGCTTGCAAGGTGCATGCATGGCTCATCACAGGCCTCGCAACGACTCTTCAACAGACGATGCAGCCATCGGTAAGCATAGACCACCGAAACCGCAAAGGAGAGTCACCAGCTGGCTCACACCTGTAGTATTGGCATGCCGGACGCGGGGCCGATATTGGCACTCAGGAGACTCCACCCATCAGGCATACCACCTGTGAAGACATGCCGCCTACGTCAGCTATCGTCACTGAGACCGACTGTGCAAGCAAGGCAGACGCCTGTGAGCTGTGCAACCTGGATATATAGGCATGGAGCACTCACCGTCGCACAAGGTCTGGCCCCCAATGTCAACCACATCGACACAGATGGGCGTGAACACCTGGATGGGACTAAGGGTGTACGAGTCCAAGCCAGGGTCGCCATAATGGCACCAGGTCAGCAGGAAGCAGTCGTCCGTATTCAGCCACGGTGTTGGTGTCATGAAACAGTTCTTGGCATCCACAAAGCTGTACGAGCCGGACGATGTTCCGCAACCAGGTGGCGGCTCTGCAATGTCACACGCTTCGATGAGCACGTGAAAGCTGCATGCACATCACCAAGTTTTCGCCAGCCGAGTACTTGCAGGTCAAACATCCACAGGAAACTGCCATGTCACCTGGAATGAATAAAGTAGAGGCGTCGCGCTTTTTGCCGAAAATGCTGGCGAGTCCTATCGTCAATGCGGCAATCAGACCCAGGCCGGTGCCTGCAATCTTGTTGTCGGTCGCGATGTGCGTTCGAACGTCCTGTTGACGGTTGTAGTTGGCAGCGAAGTCGGCTACGATGGGTGCGGTGGCCGCCATAATGTCGCCCCTGGACGCATTGGGGTCGGGATACCGGGGGTCGCCTGTGGCAAACGAGAAAAAAATAGTTTTGCCCACGCACCACACGTATGTGCAACACCTGAAAGGGCGATGCGGGCCAACAGAGTTGTATGCTGCAGGCAACCGGCTCACCTGTTGGAATATCTGATGGCAACGTCACGGGAAGCGCCTGCCGAAGGTTCGGAGGCGACCCATCCGGAATGCAGTTGACTTGGATGCAGTCATAACCTTCGGTTTCGACACATCGAAGTCCGTCGGGTCCGGGTAACACCCACCCGGGGAGCAGGCCAGTTTCCCCTGGTTCGACATGTTCCGGCGTCACCAACGCGCAGTCCATCGGCCAACCCTGGAGCCAGCAGGTGGGGGGTAGGTTCATGACATAGACGCTGCTCAAGGGTAGAGGACTGTCCGAGCTGAGGGGAAATCGGGGGTCGCCGAGCGTGTCCCTGCTCATGTGGCCGCCGGTGGCCGGGCACGTAACGACGGGGCCCATAAGCCCGTCGCAATTGTCACCGGCATAAGCGAGGGCCCAAGCATCCTGTCCGGCGCAAAGACCTGCGCGTGGAGGGAATAGTCAGACCACAGACAGCCACGACCGGACCTTATCGGCTTTCATCCACCCTTTCACTGCGGTTTCAGCGCCAGAACCTCGCCGGCTGCTACGTCCGTCAAGACTATTCGTCGGCGCTGAGATGTGTCTTGCAGCACGTCTGGCAGCGTTGTACCCATGGCTGCGGTCCACTTGTGCACTACGATGGTTCGCATGTGCTCACCTGCCAGGAGCAGCGCCACACCGGCTGCCAGCAGCACGGCCCACGGCCAGCAGCTCCGCATCATCGAGGTCACACGAGACTTTATGATTGGAAAGGATGTCTGCGGTCAAGCGCAGGCAGCGTTCCAAAGGGCCACACCTCAAACCCTGACTAATAGCCCACTGGCCCTAGTGATGTTTGATCCAGGCTCGCATGTCAGCCATGGACCTGGCAGGGTTTTGCGCTTACGTGACGACTCGTTGGGCCAGTGCTTTCGTGGTCCGTCCCAAAATTGGTTCGGGGCACGCGCACCCCTTATACGATCACACAGCCTTTCACTGCGCCCGTTACCCTCAGCGTACTCGGCCTGTCGTGCGAGTAAGACTGCGCGCACGACTGCCGCGCCCATCATGCGGCCCTTCGCCCGCTCACACTGTGCGGGGTCGGCTCTCTGCTGAACCGCCGTCTTAGCACGATTGAACTGTGCCTGTTGCGTGTGACATCGATGATTTCACACGGTCGCCTGGTTGCAGGCGTGCAGGGCCCGCACCTGCGGGACACTGATCCTGGCGGACTTGCAGCTGCTGTTGCTATGTCTTCCAGATCTTGCCGATGCGGCAGAGTTGAAGCTCGGCTCGGAATACAGAGATCGCGAAACGGCTCCATGAAATATGGTACTGTGCAGTCACTCGCGTATGACGGCAACCCTCCCAACGCCTGGACTGTGCCGAAACGTCAAAAGATCTCATAAAAAATTCGTACAAACTGTGCTCATAGCTCAATGGGCCCAGCTCTTTGGCAACGGCCTCGATGCCACATCGGGCTGTGGCCTGAAACTGCCTGCAACAACGACGGCATCACACAGCCCGCCTTGTATTTACTAGGTCGTCTACGATCTGGGGGAGTCAGGCAGAGAACGACGTAAAAGAGCTTCTCCATCGTGTGTCGCCTTTGGCATCATGTGCTCGAGCGGCATGTACACTGCTGCACCTGCCGAATGGTGATGTCGAAGCAGAAAATACCCACGGCTCCAAAGCCCTCCGGGAGGCGCAGGGCGAATCGCTCCGCTCTGTCGGTATAGTGCAGCACCCCGAGGTGGGCTGATGCGTACGCCGCTGGAGGAGATCTGTGCGAGAGTTGATGTCAACCTCGCACTTCACGGTGTCGGTCGCGAAAGTGCCAGTGACCTGGACTGAGTTGCAGGTGTAGAATGGCTCTTGTGTGGCGGCACCGCCGGAAATTCGACCTCCTGAGTGTCGTGCTGCGGTGCGAACACCTGCCATGTCTGATTAGTCCATCTTGCCCAGTTTGCTGCGCAGTCAGTGCCGAGCACCCGACACAGGTGCGACGAGACTAACGCCAAAAACAGCAGAAGCAGCACTTTGAGTTGCCACCGCGAAGACATGCTACTGGTGCGCTCGACAGCGTTGTGCTTGAGATTGTGGACGGGGGGCTTGCAGCCGCCTTCCGAAAGGACGCATGACCCAGACCTTGCGGTCAAGGACCCCTGTACGAGTGTGTCATG
>JAABUL010008349.1_pt1 | contig 10586 bp, 10 predicted proteins | sample 5559151 | NCBI WGS metagenome assembly JAABUL01 (sample SAMN10711876, study PRJNA513368) | rock metagenome | isolation source: Antarctica rocks | place: Antarctica: Victoria Land, Pudding Butte sud | reverse complement strand
ACATGCGATATCGCTTCCTAGTTGCATGAAACTGCATGAGATGTGCATTCAGTCTGCGAAGTGGGGCAAACGTTCCAGACAAAAAAGTAGAAGCTTGATGTCGGCAGTAGGACGGGGAAAATGGCTCGAACCATGCTTGACCCATGGCTCGGTACAAAGTACGGAGTAGATTGCCTAATGATCTTCCTGTTGCATCATTAGTCGATTCAGCCGCTGCAGCTCGCGACGTTCTCACTGGCCACATCCCGCTAGTCCCGCGCCTCGTCGCGTGGGGAATCTCAGCTGGCCCCCGGTTGAAAGCCTGAGTCGGGGGGTGTAGCATTGATATGAAGTGCTGTAAACGACGAAGATCAGAGTCTAGGCTGGTAGAACACTGACTAAATACGTTTTAGTACCAAAGATATTCTACTCTCATCGGACGCCGATCTTTGCCAACAATACACACTCTGCATAAAACGTGGATAGAACTGAGATGGTAGCGATCTTTTAACTCCCATGAACGAGTTGAAGAAGCGTCGCGATGGCTCGAAATCCAGATCACCACCTGCAAAGCCGCTTCTCTGCGCAGCAGCGCAGAGAAGGTCGAGCCCTGGCACTAAGACAAATCACGCTCCTGGTATGACACATTCGTGCCAAAGGTATGGGTCTTGAGAATCCCCTCGTCATTTTCTGGAGGCCGCTGCCGATTGGCAGTAACGTTGGTGTGATTGTTCTGCGAAGGACCCAGCTCGATATAGCTGGCATCCATAAGCCCCGGGTCGCCGTAAGATTTTCCTGGCGCGCTGGTCTTGGGTATGGCATTTCGTAGCTTGTAGTCGGTCGATTTGTACGGGGTCTGCTTCCCGCCATAGAGGATTGAGGGAAAAACTCTGGAGACGAGGGGTCGTAGCACTGGCATACAGCCACAGACAATGGAAACGTTGGTTTCGATGACTCTGTGTCTGATCAGCCCGCCTGTCATTTGTCACAGAGGATGTGGAATGAGGACATACAGCCATAGCAGACTGTTGGAGTTGTGCCAGGTCGCATCAGGATCACGGAGTGTCTTCACAACTTCAACCTCTCGGACGATAGACGCTATCAGTACACTAAAACATCTCAATCAGTGAAGATTCTTCGAGTCAGGGCACGCAACCCACAATGTTCCGGTCATGAAAATGCCAATGATCGCAAGCTTCATCTTCTTCGCCAACTGTAGCTGCAAAACCATAGGTATTGGTAAGACGAGCAGGATCACATCATAAGCGATAGCAACGAGGCCGCTGGAAACGCCGAGGTGGATGATATCGATGCAACGGCCGGGCAGCAGAGGGTTCCACGCCTTGCGGATGGGCGAGCATTCGAAAACGATAAGGCAGAGAGCTATGATCGAATACAACGTCCAGGTCGAGATGACAATCAATGCCGCGACCCTGAATTTGTTGTTGACACCGAATATGCGGTGTAACAGGACAGCAATCGTAAGTTTGGCGAAGTAAACAGCGACAACGTACACGCTAGCCTGGGCCAAAGAGACCTAGGCTCCGTAAGCAATTGCGAGTACGCAGCGAGTGGCAGTTCTGCGTGCCTTGAGGAACGGGACAAAATACGTTTCTGGAACGTCCCAGAGATGATGGCCGACTCCCCATTTGTTGACGGCTGCTTTATATCAGCCAAAGATCGCTAGAGAAGTTTGCAAGCCACCTACAGAGGATATTCAGAATTGAAAGAATGACTGAGAAAATCTAGGAAAATCTCCATGAGCACTGGTTGGAAATCCGCATCTTTGCCACGTACAAGTGCTAGAACCGACGTTACTTTTGGGTAATCAGCATTGCCCCTTGAAGCTAATAATCACACAAACTCACCGTCGTCCCATCCAGGGGCGCGACTAACGACCAACTTGACCCAAAGACGAGCGAAGACAAAGACGGCAGCAATGACCACGCAGACCACGCTGGTCAGTGAGAGATAGTGGCCATGGGATGCGGGATGCTCGAAGTTTGGAGTCACCCCCGGCGGAGGCGGCAGCACGCCAGGAATCTGCTGCCTTCCCACCAAGTGTGCCAAAACCTGTGCAGGCACCATGACGAAAATTGCAGACCGACGCCGAATAACATAACGGAATGGAGAAAGCCATCGATATATACCGTGGAGTACGAGAGTGTCGTAAGAATACTCTAATGTATCGTACTCAAATCCATACCTGAAGCTCTAGCGAACTAGCCAGGACAAGCTCCCGTCCACTGTTTCCATTTAGTGAGCAGGGGCGTGGTCGCTCATTTTGGCCGACACGTGCGACCAATCTCAGAGCAGCCTGGGTGGTGGCTTGTTCACGGTTGTACTTCGTATGCGACATATTAATTGTTAGTACGAACAGGGGTTGCTGGGGAAATAAACCCTGCCACGCTAACAATCAACATGCCGCATAGGAAGTAGAGGCGCTAAGCAAATCTTGTCGTGGGAGATACGGAGCATCGGATAGAAGGCTCGTTGCTTGAGCCATGGACCAGCTGTGACTGGCTTGCAAGCTGTCGCATATCACGCTTCATCGAACCAAGGTGGAGGCTGGTATGGCCATGTGGAAATCCTAAGGATTGTCAGCTTCAGGAAGCGGACCGTGGCTGGATAGGCAGTTGGTAGCAGCCGCAGCACTCTAGCTAACAATCAGCCAGTGACCCTGCCCAGGGGCGCCCTAACCCGTAGCCGTGGGCCAGGTGGGGGTTTCGGCCTATTCCGCAACTCCCCAAGCGAGGTTGGCACCAGTGGACCGTTGGGGCTAGTGATGGACATCTGTTAGTTACCACTTCGCTTACTAGCGGTAAATTACCGTCACTGACGATAAATAAAGGCAGCCACTCCATGAACTCCACCCTACTTTGGGTGAACTCCACCCAAAATTTGCGTGGACTCTACCCCCGCCACTAAGTCTAATCGGGTAATTAGACGACCCCATAAACAAACCAAATCAACAAGATTAAGAGAGACAATAAGATGTACACAATTTTGCGCCTGTTTATCACCAAATTCAATGTAGCTTCTTACCGACCTCCCGATGCAAATTTGTCCTGAAACATAACTTTCGCCTGCTTAGAATCAATCTCTATTTGCACGTCTAATTTACATCTAAAAACTGCCATATAGGAGGTCGGAACACCTGCATTCTAACCCTCCGCAACCCTCCCTCGTCCACCTCGCTGGCCGCCTTCGCAACCGCCTTGTTGGCGACCTTCTCGCCCATCGCGTAGCCTTGATCCTTCGCATGCTTGTTTACGGCAGCGACGAGATACTCTAGCGTTGGATAAATCTCCTAAAGAAGGTCATCAGGTGGAGGAGCAAGCATGATGATAATGCGCAGTTATTAATGCAGGAAGTGGGCGGTGGAGAAGAACGACGACGACGATGTAAACAAATAACGCGATGGATCCTGGAAAATTACCCGATTAGACTTAGTGGCGGGGGTGGAGTCCACGCAAATTTTGGGTGGAGTTCACCCAAAGTAGGGTGGAGTTCATGGAGTGGCTGCCTAAATAAACATTCTCATTTACGGTCAGTGACGTACTAGCAGGAGGCTTGCTACCAATAATATTTCTGAACGATGATCACGCGATACGCTAGCCATAAAGGGATAATGCTAGGCCCGATACTGTTAGCGCGTTATTTACACTTACAGGCCGGACATGTTGTTATTTACGTCAATTACCGTCAGTGATCGATACTTACCGTAAATAACCATCACTACTTGGGGCAGTGAAGTTGGGAGGAGGCTGGTTAGATCATGCAGCTAAAGTAAAGTAGAGATTGACAATGGGACCCGGGCCGACGAGTCCCACCCCCACTATTCTAGCTCTTAGACCGCGCCTCTGCTCGGTCTCCGTGTTGTTGGCATGATCTGCACCAGCTACTTTAGAAGTACTTTAGAGGAGAAAGCATCGGGGAGGCGGCGATAGTCGTGAGGTTGTCATCGGATCGCCCATCGCACTGGCTCCGATGCTCGAGCCTGTTGCTTGGTGACTTTGAGAGTCGACATCTCCGGGGTTGTAAATTGTGAAAACTATACAATCCTGATCGGAGGATTAGTGAACGGGCAAGGACTTCATAGTGTTCAAGTGCATGGATTATGTATAAGGAACAAGAAAGATTGCTAGACATAGTTCGGAAGATCGTGTGGGACTTGTTTGGCTGCCGTCTGGATTGCTTCAGGCTCACCGGCTGCCCCGAGTGCCTTCTCGCAGCTTTTCTTGTGGATTCGCGATATGTAGCATAGACTCAGCGGTGATGGCGATAATGAGCCTGCTGAGGGGCAGGTGCTTGAATCGCAATATAGTTTTTCGTACACTTTTGTAGCCAAATTTTGTTCTATGTTGTTGTTTGCGACCAGTGGTCGAAGATAACCAAGTATCTTACCTTATTGGTGTTCCTCGTTGAGTCGAACCCTCAGTATTCTAGGGCTACGATCTTCCTTGGATTGTCACTTTCTCGATCTTGAGCCCAGAATACAGACAACCACTAGGAATGAGAAGACATGCAGTGGCTGTAGTGGCTCGAAGATGCGTTTTGACTCCACCGAATCTGAAGGAGGGATCGTAGCAGTCATGTCCGAAGGCATTGCTCAAATTGCTCCGAGGAAATGTGACCAAGCATACCGAGGATAATGTGGATTATCACATTAAACCACCATCCGAGCGACTTTCAACTGTCTTGACAGTAATTTCATATATATTATCTTGTTCGATTTCACATCCGCGACTTCCAACTCAGTCCAACTTACTGCCCACCAATTGTTCGTACTAAAACCTCTAGGAATGGCAGTATCAAAGTAGCAAGCCGCCGAAGCCAACGCCTGGGTCCATGCAGTCTCTACCTGCCCCCAATTCCAACGAAGACCCCCAGCTGAGATCCAACAATCAGTTCCACAACGCCGGCGACTCCTTCGACACCGACCGCGGGATCACTGACTTTTATACCCCCGATGCGCGTCTCAATTTCGAAAACGCTCCTACAATTATCGGCATTGATAGTATTCGCGCAACGATGGTAGCACAAACCTCCGCTTTGGCGTCGATGAAGCATCTGTACGCTCCACCACTTTTTACCTACTAGGGCGAATCACTGACGAGTTCGTTGACTTTAGTGTTGGCCATGTGGACGTGATGCCCGATCGCATCTACCAGGAGGCGGAGATCCACTATGTGGTGAAGAATGATCCCGAGAAGGCGGAGATTATCGTGAAGGGTTTTGCGGTGTTCCATAAGCGACCGGAAGAGTCGCAAATGCACCAGTGAGCTGGCTCTTTTCAATGGCCCTGGGTTTGGGATGACTGATAGCAGATAGATTCGATATATATGGCGATTTTTCGAAGGTGCAGGAAAAGATTGAACAGTTCATGAAGAGTTGAAAGGCGAAATGAGCGACAGGTTGTGATAGCATCGGGACGTAGCTTCATGGCTTCAGGACAGTGGTGGAACTCGATGGGTTCTGTATTGAGCGGGCTACCGCATGGGGCGATATCGGAACCCTTCTGACAGCGAGCTGAGCAACTCCCTCGACCTTGTCTTTGCCGATGGCCGCCGGGTGATTGATTTTCGAGCTCCCGTTGATCGTTCCCATCATGGCAGCTGTGCTGCTATCGTCGAACCTACCCCTAAGCCCCATCTCTGTACCGTCAAGAATACTTTGGCAATATCCTTGATAATAGTCCTCCTTTAACATGGTCGTTCTAAACCTTTGGCGCGATCCGAGAAGCAGATGTAGATTTACTTCACTTGTGAAGAATCTATGTTATGCGCCAGGAAGGAGTGATGCATTTGTTGTTTTGCATTCGCTCCGACGAAAAGACGGAAAGGTAGGTCGAATGAATGATGATCGAAGACCCGCATCGAAGAAGGCAGACTGTAAAATATTTTACTTACCTGTGCATTACCTACTGACGCGCAACAAGCTTGGCAGACATCATCACAAGGCTGTCGAGCATCCCACTCATTGGCATGATGTTGAATATGGAGATACCCGTGACTCGATCAAGTATTGAGAAGTGTACTATAACCCGGCATAGATTACGCAACTCTCTCAGCTACTTGCCCTGGTCCTGGTGGATCAATCGATCCCACAATTCTCGAGGATCTGAATAATGCTTGACCCAGACGATTTCTCCAGCTTTGGGGTCCATTAGCACCGCATAATGGGTCAAGGCATTGGTGACGGGGTATGTGTTCAGCCAGTCCGAGATTTTGTTCTGTGTAATGGCTTCCTCGCCGTTCATGGTCCTTTTGCGTGAAAAGTCAGACTTAGCAGTACCCTCTCACAGCTTGGTCACGCAGCGTTTCCGCGCAGTGCTTTCTGCGACAATGCCGGACAGAGCGATCTTGTCCAAGATGTTCGTCAGCTTCCCTGCGTGAGACGACTCTACGTGACTAGGGCGCCATTCGCCAGAACCGAGCTCTTGCGCTCGGTCATGGTTTGTGACGACGATGAAATCCGAGGCCGATTGCAAGACAGCGGTATTGTAGTCTTTCTCCAAAGTGACAGCTTGCTCGCCGTCGCAGAATACCAGATAAGCAGCAGTAGTAGTAGTCGCAGGAAGCTCTGTCAGCAAAAGATCAAGGGTAGCCAAAGCTTGAGAAACGTCTTTGGGAATGAGAATAGTTCGGAGAATGGAACTAATCGCGGGGCGACAGCCGAAGAGAACCAGAGCATGGTGCAAGTAGAAGCGGACGTTGGCCAGCCAAGTGCTGGCATTGTGGACAGGCCTGAAGTTGAGAGATATACTCAAACCTTTTCTCACGCCGGTCAAGACACCGACGTAGCCCACGTAGGTGATGACTGAGGCCACCTTTACTACATCCCTAATGTATTCTAGCTGGATGATAACCTTTCGTAGCGGATCCATGCACCAATCCAGTGTGCGGAAGTGTAGCATTCTATCCTCCACGGATAATTTGACTCCACCGCTTGTGCATCCCATAAAGAGGTCGAGCAAGACGTTGAAAGCCACGAGGAGATGCATGTCAAGGCCGGTGACAAGGTGTATGCGAGATGTGGAAGGAACTCTGTGGCAACACGCTGATAGCGTTGCAGCGGTGGAAGCGACAGATCGATGGTGTACGTAGGTATTCGAGGCTCCTCTAAGCACTGCATTTCCGCGAAGCTCTCCTTTTGAGTGTCTCAAGCCTCAGTCACAGCAGTTCCGTTGCGATCTCCCTGTAGAGCATCGTTGATACGCTTCTGTACGCTCCTCTATGACACGTAGGAAGGCATCAACGGACCCAAGGCACAATTTCGATGCCAAAGGCAATGTGACTCATGGGCTAAATCTGAGACCTCGGCGTCAGTGGCGGAGCAGGAAAGAGGTTACTTTGATAGGCAAGGCTTTGAAGCGTTCGAGACATTCGAGGCGCAAGAGGAAAATGAGGATATTGGTCCTCTCACAAGATATTAATGACATGACAGCGCTACTCTGGGATCTCGGGTCACGTAAGTTGGCAACCCCTGCTTTCCCAAGAAGAAATTGTCCAGAACTCGTGGTCAAATTCTCTTCAACACTACTTATTATGCTTCGACCATGGGACCGTAGAAATAACAGAAGTAATAGCAGTAGAGATGGATTGGGCCAAAAGTGTGTTGCGTTCAATTGTCCATTCGAACGGTGGCAATATCCGATTGATATGAGAGGTTATCTCAGGGTGACAAGCTACCGCACAGAAATGAGGTGTCCCTAAGCGGCAGAGGTTATCGCAGAGACAAGCGTCATTGTACCAGCAGCGTGGAGCGTTCTCGATTTTCTGATGAATCCATGAAGCGCCCCAGCCATGGCAGCGCCAAATTACGATAAGACGAAGGGCACGTATGTATATGTATATGCAACAATTCCTGGTTCCATTGGCCTAGCAAGCTATTGTGCCACCTTCACTGAAGGTGGGAGCCTCACTAGGCTTGATCGTGAGCCAGAGCTGCGAGTCCAGACATGTCCGCCTAGTAGAAATCTTCGACATCTTGGGAGGTCGTACTAGTCTTGACACTCTAGGAATCTCTCCAGCAGGCCTCAAATCAATATTAGAAGTCTGCGTGTCTTTCTTTCCAGGACTCCTTGATTCATACACATATTGACTTGGTGTCAAAAGACGACCTTGACCAATTGCATGCAACAATGCCCGCTTGCTACACGTTTCTCCGCGGATCCTCCTTCGAACAACTACAGTGTTCAATCTAGGGGGTCTCTACTTGCTAGAATAATATTCTAGATCGCCTTTGTGGGCGGTCCCCTCTCCTAGGAGGTCGTTCGACTGGTGCCGGGGGTAGCAATTCTGGGAGCCGTCTTCTCGGACGGTTGTCGCTAGAAGACTGTAAAACACCCCTTGGCTGGAAGTAAAGCGCAGGGCAGTTGGTGCAAGCAGGGGATATATGCAGAATGATATGCCAAAAGTACGTCCGTTTTCACGGCGTACGGCTTATCTTAATAAACCACACTCTGCATTCCCAAATTTATGGCGACACAGGTACGATAACTCGATCGGCACAGCATTTCAGCCAGGAGCACCATTGGTTATCAGCAACAGGCCAAGTGTAATGGATGTCGTCTGGTGGTGTCTTTCTGGTTGTTCACCTGAACCTCGACCTGTGTGGACATACTTCCTTGTGGAAGACTCGAGGAGTGGCGGGTTTTGCTCTTCAGCTCGCCATAGATCCGTAAGTGTTTTGATCCTCCCTCCTGCATAGTAAAACAAAGGCAGAAGACATTTTGATTCGTATAGACCCTCAACGAAGATGATGCCATGTTCTCTGGCAGACCTACAGTGGTGAAAGGGAAGATACTGCTCTGCACACAGTAAGGCTGAGGCCTGAGCCTCATTTATTGGTAAGGGCCCACGACGACAAAATCTGGTGTCTGAAGAGGCTCGACCGGCAATACATATTGGCATGACTACCGGAAACGGCAAAGAATAAAGATTTGAATCCGGATGCACCTGAAAGAATCATGTCATGGCTTCGAGCGTCAACCATTGCGTTGCGCAGGAGTGCTTCATACAGTTTATTGGATCATTCAGTGCTTCCGAGCGCGTGCAGGACTGTTTCTGCTTTTTGATAATCTACTGTATCGTGAACAAGATGCACTGCTGACTTAGAAATTCCAGAGCAAGATGAGGGATGGCATTTTGGAGCCCCCTTGTGGAATTTCATCGAAGGAGCTCTCGAAAACAGAGCACAATAGGACGGTCGGAACTGGAAGAATATTATATAAATAGAAGAGATGGAAGAGAAGCGAAAGCTCGGCTTGGTGCTGATTCATAAGACCCTCCTGTTCAAGCTCACAGATCGATCTGACCCACGGATTTGAGACTGCTCGATGGCTGTAAATCTTTTCCATCTTCCTAATACCTGGATGGTATCTACAGTAATTTCCTGAAGGAACAGATGCTCGTAAAGCGTTCAAAAATACCGTCGATAAAGCTCGCTCATGGCTCGGGAATACTCGTACTACTTCGCATTGGGAATCGGCACGGTGTGCTGGCAACGGACCGACTATGGCGAGTAAGTACACCAGAGAGTCCCTGGCTTGATCTCGTGAATCTCCTAATTACATTATGTAGTCTTTCCCTGGCCGGAGTCCCTGCTGTCGGAATACTCCAATGTTCTTTACAGCGAATGATTTCCCATGGTCAGCATTCGGACAGAACCTATATCGCCCTGAGACCAGAATAGAACATCGCGATCATATCCCAGAAGAAAGAAATTCCGGTAGAACTTAAAGGAGTATCCGTGACTTACATGGTCGACCTTTACTAGAAATACTTAACCACAGCGAGGCAGGTACAGCATGATGCTGTCTTTTGGTACAATGCTGAATCATGTTTACTGTCTATATCTCACTGGTTCGCGTCGCAATAATGTTAGAACATACCGTGAGAGGTCAAGCCATCTTCTATTGGCTCGTTCGATAAAGAACAAAGCATTCCAGACGAGCAAGTATTATATCAAGTAAAATCCGTTAGTCCCTTATTTTGTTGTCTTTGTAAGCCTTGCCACAGCTACGCAGAGTTATCTAAGCAATGCTAGAAGACGCGGGCTTTGCTCTTGCCCGAGTCCGACATACGTGGACCGGATATATCATTGCTTGAGTTAAGCAGAGAACCGATAACGCTTCAATGCATTAACCTGAGTCCACTTCCTCAGAAGCACGCACCATTATCCGCAAGAACGATCTTCCATGTGAAAGTGGCGATACTGGAAGTGTCGTGCTCCACTCTCGGTTGTTCTTGGCCGTCGTGTTGACAAGAGGGACGGATATCTCCACTTTCCAGTAGCGTCACAATTCGGACAACAACACGGAAGATCTTGCCCTCAGATCTTCTTTCGCTGCTCTCTCTCTGTCACACATCTTCCTTGTTAAACCGCTGATCTCCAAAAATGCAAGCAAGCACCTGGATGGTCAAATCGTTCCTCTTAGCTTAGCAGCTCATGTCCAGGATATCCATCAAGGGCCAGCTACAACTTCGCATACTGACTGTCAAGATCAAGTCTTGAACATGGCGGCGGTCTACCTGAAGAATCTTCTGCTGAACTTCCTCAGTCATAGTTACGATGCTGGGTACTGCTGGGAAGATGTAGGT
>JAABUL010008348.1_pt1 | contig 10587 bp, 1 predicted proteins | sample 5559151 | NCBI WGS metagenome assembly JAABUL01 (sample SAMN10711876, study PRJNA513368) | rock metagenome | isolation source: Antarctica rocks | place: Antarctica: Victoria Land, Pudding Butte sud | reverse complement strand
TGCTTTTTAGAGCCGGAGAGTCCAGTCAGCATACGTGAAGTACTTACTCAGATCGAATTCTCCTGAATCCCCAAACAAGCGAATTCGGACGCCAAGGTCCCATGTCTTATGAAGGCTTAAAAACGGAACGATTGTTTGTTCATGGGCCTACGTTGGTCACGATGCCCAATGCAAAGTCGTGTAACCGTTGACCCGTCCCGTCCATGTGAAAGCCGACCGGACTAAGATAAGGCAAGATTACCTTAGCGGTCTTGGCGAGCGGTTTCTTAGGATCACATGAGAAACGCACGTGGTTTTTTTGTCTACAAGGAAAAATTTACTGCAGGGATGTAAGCGAGCCATGTACAAATTTGTATAAGACTATTGAGTTTAACATCCTATACATTACCATAGAGATGTTATAGTACGTCAGGATACTACACGTTTGTAGAACTTTTGCAAGGCATGCACAAGGATTGCAAAAGAATAAAATTAATATTCAAAAAACTTGATCTTCGCGGGTTTCGAACGTTGGTTACAATTTGACCATGAAATCTTATTAACTACGCTAGGCGTTCTTGACGAAAAACTTTGACTTATTTAGTATCATAAAATTGATTTTATAGGTATCTAGTATTATACTTCAATTACTGGCGTTTTTCTTGCAATGTTCTCTAATTATCCATGCATAGTCACAACGCATGTTGTTTCAACAATTGTATCTACGAACAGTCTATCTTGAACAAAGCGATTACATCAATCATACTGTTAGTTGTGGCACGTAAAAGAGTGTCAAAAGGATACCTTAGAGCGCGAGGCAGGGTTCCCGAAACCGCACCGGTCCTGTCCGTACATAGTATTACATAAAGGACTGTACATTTAGGATTCCTTATCGAAGAATTATACTAAAATCGTATTATAGATCTTGATGTTATAAGATACAAATATATAGCATCCTCAAATTGTTTTATATCAAAAGAAGTTTATTTGAAGACATTCATTTGATATTCTCGAGTATTTAGATTTTTACTCGTCTCTTCAAAGCGACGTTTTCAAATAGAAATAAAGAATAGAAAAGAGCAATTTCAATAGCATTCCAAAATTGTCTTTTTTGCAATATAGCTTGTTTTTGAGAACGCGTAAGAAACGATGCATTCGATATTGCAATATTGTTCAACTATCGTTTAAGAATAATACAAAAGGCAAGTATTGTGTACGAATAGTATAAGAAGAAATCTAAAAGACTACAACAAAAATGTAAAGAGATAAGATCTTAAAACAACGCTAAGATGCTTTTTATAGTTTGCGACTTAAGACAAAAGTAGACATTAGAGTAACGCATTTAAAACTATAAAATAGTTTTATAATTTATTGAACAATTAAGTCGATTAAAGCAGTTTGTTAATATATTGCGAAGAACAACAATAATAAAAACAATTATAGAGCAGCTTAAGTTGTCTTCTAATATCTTAAGTAAAAAGCTTTCTATAAAAACTTTATGCAATTGTAGCAATACTAGTAAGATTTGTTTAAAAATGCTTTTAATTGTTTGCGAAAGACAATTAATATTGCGTCTTAAAAAGTTCTTCGAACTAATATAATACAATTGCAAACTTTGTTTTAAAAAAGACATTAAATGCAAAAAGAATTTTTGAATCGAACTTTACTAGTAATAGATATGCAAAAAAGTTAAATAGTATAAAGCAAAATAGATTGCTTAAAACTACAAAACTAAATAACAACAACTTAAGATTTGTACAACTATATAAGCAAAACAGAGTATTTTAATAATATAGCTAACAATACTAGCGCTCAAAGATGCGACAAAAGTAAAGCAAAAAAATTTATTAACAATATAGTTTAACGTTCGAACATATAGTAAAAGCGAGAATGTTACAAACATTATTGCTAGAAGTACAACAAAAAAAGCAAGAGATTATTATCTTCTTTGTAAAATTGTCTTAAGTTTATTGTCTATTAATAATTAGATTTTGTATAAGAGCGCACTTTAACAAAAACAATTTTAATTTAACATTATTTAGAATTGTTTGTAGAAAAAACTTTAATGTATTTGTTAAAGAGTCTCTCTTAATGCGTATATTAATTTGTAAGTTTGTAAAACTAATTTTTGTTTACATTATTGTAGCTAGAATGCAACGCCAAAGTCTTTCAAAAATTTAACAAATTCTTAGTCTTGTTGTCTTGTTTATTCTTTTCAAATTGCTTTGTTAAATCTACGTACAACTTTGCTTGCATTGCGAGATTGTCTTAAATCTCTATTAATCTTTTAATTTGAAGATTAGAATTTGAAGAACTTTTAACGTACTTTTTAAGTATTTCTTTTCTAAAGCAAAGCACTTGTTAAGAGACACGTCTATATACTTATTTATAAAGTAAAAGACTTTACAAAAATTCTTCTAATTGAAGAGCGACACAAAGAAGTTGTGCAAGATATTGATATTACTAGATCTAGCTATACTTCTTAATCGAGTAAACTCTTCGATCTTCTTTGTCTTAACAAAATCCTATTAAGTTAATTGATATTGTTCGAAGACTTATTGAATATTAGATACTTACAATTATAGCAAAGATAATATTCGATTTGTATTGTTAATTATGCTAGTTAAGAATACTCTAAGTATAGTTGTACTCTAAATTATCAAATTTGATATTTTTCTTGTACACAAACTTAATAATTGCGTTTGCAATCTTTAATATCTAATATATATTTATAAGAATTATTTATCGACTCTTGCGATTAACAATATTGTAATATATTAAGAACTCTAGTTTCTTTAAGATTACAACAAGTTTTCTCTTTCTAATACGACGCTTTTTCGATTAGTTTACACAATTACAAAGAGTTTTGCGCAAGACAAGAATATTAATAAGAGATGTAAAAAAGAAGTTAATATCTAGCTTGAGATTTAGTCAATATAAAATATAAGAGTAATAAGAGAAAGTATTAATTAGAGTGCGTTTGTCGTTTAAAAAGCTAGAACTTCTAGACATGCTTTTAATTGTTAAGAATATAAAAAAAGACGCAATAAAATAATTTAACAAATACTTAAATATATCTAAAACAAATTAGAAGAACTACAATTCTCGATAAATAATAAAAGCTCTAAAATATATAAACTAAGAAATCAATCAAATAAGATCGAATACTTGACGCGAGATTCGAATTAATTCTTATTTTTTGAAACATTTAAACGCGTTCGATTATTTAATTAGATCTTATTGCTAATTCTTTTATATTATAAAAAAATTATCTAATAAAGTAAATCAAGATAATCGATATCTTCGAAAAGTTCGAGTTCCAAATTTGTCTCTTTGTATTTATTGAGTCTCGCATTAAGCTTTCGAACTCAAATTTGTTTAGCAAATCAAACTATATTATTGCATTTTAATTATTTTTTTTTATACAAAGCTTCGATGTTAAAGTATGCTCGATCTCTTAAACTATTAAGTATACAAAAAAAGATCTTAGATCGAAGATTAATCTATTATTCTAATTAGTTGTTTATATTATTTTGTATAAAGATCTTTAAATTTGTATTGCAAAGCAAATTTTAAAGTATTTTAGAAAACTTTAAAAGCAAATAAATATAAATTAATGGGAAAATATAGTTCAAAAATATATTTCTTCTTTAAAGAAGTTAAGAGAATTGTTACAAAAATCGAAACAAATATACAAGTTTAGCGCACAAGTATTAAAGTCGAATTTCGAAAATATATATAACTTTGCAATAACTATTATATTAATTGTATATTAAGTCGATCTAGACTTTGCGCTTTTATATAACAATTATTGTATAGTATTAAAAAGAATAAAGACTTTGCGTTGCAAAGTCTAAGATACTAAATATTATCTTCGCAAATAACAACAATATTATTATGCAATTTTTGAGTCAAAACTAATATATTTCGTATTGCGTAGCTTAATCTTATTGAGCGCAAACAAGTCTACAATCTTATTTTTCGAATCTTAAGAAATTTTTGATTAAAAATATCTTATTAACGTTTTATTCGATACTTTATATTTTCTTAAATACTTTAATCTCTATATTCTATTGTGTTGTCAAATCTTCTCTCGAATCTTTTCTAGATATTGTCGAACGCTCTACTAAAATATTACTCTATTGCTTTGTTGTAATATATTGTAATATATATCTTCAATCTTGAGCATTATACTCTTTAATAGTATTGCGATTGTTAACATTTTAAGATGTCTTTTTACAACTTGTCTTAATAGAAGATCAATTTAATAATATCGCGTACATTGAATTAAGCGCTATAATAAACGATTTAGAAGACTTTGAATTTTAGTTATTTGTAAAAGAGTTAAAGATTAATTATATAAGTTGGGGCGACAAATAACTAGATTTTACAACAAATAATTTTTCTCTTTCTATCGAAACTATTGATTTTGTCAACTTTAAAGAAGAGACGTAATTGCTAAAACAAATTAAAGACAATAATAATATTGTTACTTTGAACTTATTCTTTATAGCGATTGCTATTATCTCTCTTGAAATAACTGTGTTATTACGTCGATCTTTAATAGATACAACTTTAAATATCTTAAAGAAAGTGCAATTTCTTACAATTATTCATAAAATAAGCGATTTTTAATTGATATTAGATCTATAAATAATAGAGACTAAAATTATAGACAATAATTGAGTAGTATTACTAAAGATTCTTTATTAACTAAAGAATCTTTTCAAAATTGACAATCTTTTCAAAACTCTATCTATCTTAAAACGCAATATTAGAGCTTAAATTCCTTTGATAAAGATGCGCAAAAAGAAGATTTCGTTCGAAGCTCTAAAACAATCAACTAGATATTCTAGAATTAACGCAATTATAATATAAATGTACTTCTTCGATTTACTAGATTTTATTAGATTAATTCTTGTCAATTCTATTCGAGAGAGAATGCACGTAGAAATAGAGCATTTTGTTAAGAAGTCTTCGAAATTATAGTATACAAATAGTTAAATCTTATCGATTAAAACTTGTTCGAATAACTTTGCAAAATACACTAATAATATATCAATTTTTCTTTCGAATTTCGTCTATTATATATGCTTGAAAGTTATATGCTTATGCTAGCGAAAATCTTATTTTGATTGTATCTTTAATGTTGCACAAGATTACACAAATGCATTATTTATTAATGCAATTAAGATTAAAGTTTAGTCTTTATTGTATCGAGAGAAAATAAGTAATAATTTTCGAGATATTGTAAACGTTTTAACTAAGCTAATCAATTCTAAAGAAGCGCTATATATTAAGAACAACTTCTTTTATTTACTAGAATTAAGCATTATCTTACGCGAGATTAACGTTTTTCTAAACTATTTTTTCGAAAGTCGAATTTCTAAATTTTAAGACAAAGTTAATGCTAATAATTGCGCAATACTTCAAACGCATATAGGTTATTAAAATAAGTATATTGTTCGAAGAGTTTTAAATTAGAAGCAACATACAATTAAAGCACTAGAATTGTCTTCTTCTCTTTGCAAAGAACTAGAAATTGCTACTTACAAACGTCAATATTTGATTGAGTCTTTTCAATTAAAATGCATTTCTATATTGCTTCTTTGCTTTATTAATAGATTCGATTTATATAAAAATATGTATCAAACGCTTCTCGAAATATATTTAAATTGCAACGCGTTAAGTTAACAAAAGCAATTTTGAAAAGCAAATGTATTCTTATTAATCTTAGAATCTTATAACATCGACTTCGACAACGTTATTGCTACAATATCTCTAGTTTTGTTATATTTAAATAAAGAAGTTTAACTTGAAATCGATAATAAGAAGATCTTTGTTTGTGCTTATACTATAGCATTTATTAACAATATCTTTTAATAACAAATCAACGTTAACTTTAAATTATATAATGTTATATTAAGATGTTGTAACTATCTTTGTACTTAAATAGAGTTTGACAATCTAAACTTTGATACAATTACTAAGAATTGTTATTATTATTAAGTGTTTGAGCTACGAAGTAGATTTAAGAAGTTAAGAACAAAAATTTTTGAAAAGAAATTCTACACAATATAGAGCTTAGTAGCAAAGCAATTGTTGTTAATAAAAATAGTCTTAAGTCTTAATATAATTATATTAAGATTTGCGAATTTAGCTTACTTCGAATACGCAAGCATGTTAAAGTAGACTTATTATATACTTATAAACGCTATTTTAAATGCTTATAATTAACAATTCTATACAAAAGCTCTTCAAATCTTTTAATTTTTTATTAGCTAGAGTTAACTTTAAATGTCGATACATTATTTTAACAATTATTGCATACAAAAGTATGCTTGTGTCTCAATTATTATTTCTTTGTTGCTAAGAAAATATTTTGTTTTTGACTAAATTAAATCCAAGTACTTAATAGTTTATCGAGAAATTTTTAGCGACTAAATCTTAAAGAAGACGTACAATTCAAAAACAAATACTATAAATATTATTGTTTCTATTTACGCAAGTATAACGCAAAACAACAATTTGCTATTGTTACGAAATATAAACACAAATAATTCTATTAAGATACATCAACTTATCGTATATAGTCGCAAATAGTACAAAAAACTATATAAATGTGCAACAAGAGCGACAATTTTTAGAAATTAAGTCAAAACTATTAAACAATCTTGTTTAACAAATAAAGTTTAGCGTTGCGACAATATTAGTATTGTCGACTCTTAAGAATTTGTCGACTTTTAAATCTTAATTCTATCGAAATTCGAATAGCTAGTAAAGATATTAGTAGATGCAAAACTTAAGTTAAAGAAACGCAAATAAAAATCGAAGAAAAAAGATTCTAATATTTAAGTTAACTTTATATATTGTCTCAATATATATGTAAAATTGTATTATAAAAAGTTTGCTAAAAAATATAATACGTCTTATATCTATAATACTCTTGCTAAAGAGATAACGCACAAGTAAGTTTGATTTTTCGAACTTTAAATAAGTTTTTTAAAGAACTTGCTAATTCAACGCGTCTAGATTCTTCAAGAAAATAGTTGTTTAAACTAATTATTGTAATATAAAATTTGTTCTTTTTTCTAGAATTAATTTTTAGCAAAGTCTTTGTCTTCTATTGTTTCTTTTTAAAAAGAATGTAACTTCGAAGATTATCTAACAAGTACTTCGAATTTTGATTGTTTGTCTTTTATTCTTTGCAATTATTCTTTTAATTAAGAAGCGTTTAAATAAAGATAATAATATCGAATTCTTATTAAAGAAAAATTCGAAATATCTTAAGTTTTGTGTCTTTTAAAGAGTGTTGAAGAAGAACTTGATAAACTTAACTTTGTTGTACAAATTCTTTTTATTTTCTCGCGATAATTAAATGCTTTTGGCGCTTTATTTATTCTACAACAAAGACTATTAACAACTAAATATTGTTTAAATTGATAAAGTAACGCTAAGTTTGTACAAAAGAATAAGCTTTATAAATAGATAATCTTTCTCTTTATTTTGTGTTTCTAAACTCTCTTTTAAAAATTCTAGCTAAATTGTTGATCTTTATACGCGTTGCAAATATACTAGATATTGTATTATTCTTCGATTACAAAACTACGTTTAGTTTTGAGATAAAATACTTAGAAGAATGCAAACAATATTTGTGTATAAAATACTTAAAAGACAATATCGATTGTTTATAATAGTGCAAAGATTAAAGAATACAAATATACAAGATACAATATTAAATCTATTTTTGTTTCGAGATATAAGAGAGAGAATTATTGTAAGATTTCTAGCTATTATTGAGAGACAACTTTATATGCTCGAATAAGAAACGAAAGCTAAGACGCTTAACGAGTCTCTATAACTTTATTGCACTTAGAGAATTAAAGTTCTATAGTAATAAAGTAGTTTTGCATTTAAATATCGAAGATACAAATAACTTTAAAATAAATTAGAAGCGCATCTACTCTAGATAAATAAAACTTTTTCTCTCAAAGTTATCTAACTAGCACGTAATAGCATTTTGTTTAATTATTTGTATTTTATTTCTAATATTGCTTGCTTTGCTCTTTATCTTTTGTTATTTATACTTCTTATTCTTTCTCAAATCTTATTAGTGCTAATGCTCTTCTTTATCTATCGCTATTTGTTACGTATTTTAGAACGTGCTATTGTATATTAAAGCTTGCAAAAAATGTTCGAATACAAATCTTCAAAAATGCTAATTTTCTAAATCTTTAACTTTTTTGAAATCTTATTTTAGATATTTTGTTCTTGTTGCTTGTTCGATTTTATTCGATATTTTAAGTCTTGATCTAGCAATATTAGCACATCGATTCTAGCTTTATTTCTTTCGAATCGCAAGAATCTTAATAAAAATTAAGACAAAATGTTGGTCTTAAATAGTTAATTAACTAAAATTGTATAGTATTTTTCGATATTATATAATCTAGAACAAGCTAACAATTTTTAAAAGATTGTAGAATAAACTACTTTAATTAAGCATAGAATGCAAAGAGATTGCAACTTCTCAAAAAAAGATAAGTAAAACTTTCAAAAAGCGCAACAAACATTCTTAGAGTATAGAGACTAGAAATAAAATAAATTATTTGTACAATAGCGACAATTATATTACTTGTAAGTTTTATTAATCTACAAATCTATACGCTATATTTGTCGACAATAAGATCGATCTATATTTACAATCAAAAAGTTTAGAAAAAATAATATATATACAAGATGCGTTTATGTAAAAAGATTATTTTAATAATTGATTGCAAAGTTCGCTAATCTTCGAAACTTAAATACGTTAATTATTCTTCAAGTTATCGTCTTTTCTAAAATCAAGATTTGTATAAGATTTTTGCAAATTCGATCTATTTTTTTGACAATTTCGAGTTATTAAAGTCTTTTCTAGTTTTAATATCAAAATTTCTATAACAACACTAAGCAATTGTTTCTATTAATCTCTCGATTTGTTTAAATTATAATTTGATAATCTATAATATCTTCGAATATTGTTATATTATACTCTATCTTCTTTCTAATCTAATCAGGCAATAATTGTAGACTATTCTCGCATTATCCAAAACGCCTAGTTAATCGCCTATTCTTCTGTCTTGCTTTTGAACTTCTAAAATGTGCTTTCGCAATCTTAAATATTAGATTTTCGAGACTCTTTTTAGAACTTTTTCAACAACATTTTTGAAATGTTTCTTAAATACATTTTTATATAAGAGCTCGATAAAAGATCTAGCTTCTAAGCTGCGTTGTCGACAATTCTTATAAATAGAAAATAAAAGTATAGCATTGTATTGAGATTAACGCTTCTTTGTCGAATTTTAACATTATATAGCTAATATTTCTTTCTAGATATTGCTTTCGAAATTTTTAATACTTAATAATAAAAGCTATGCTTCTTTTTCAAAGCATCTCTTAGTCGTATTGCTAATAACTAATTATAAATCTTTTTAAAGACTTTCTTTACAAATGTTCGATTGCTTGCTAATTGATAAACGCTTTTCGATTTGTCTTTTTTGCGTTGTATTATTAACAATTGCTTCTAGCTATTATCGAAGTCTCTTCTTATTAAAATGTATATTTTATCTTATTATCTTTAATAATTAAATAATATTGCTAATACTTAAAGTTAGATATACTATTCTTCTATTATATAAAGACTTTCTTTAAATGCTATTGTACGTAATTCTTAACAATAATTTATTTTAGTATATTATTGATTATTATATATAGATTGTAGTTTTAGCTCTCGCAACAACATCAATAATTTTAAGGTATTTATTCTTGTTTCTTGTAATTTTGTTGTTTATAGCTAATCTTTAGATTTAGAATCTCGTATGTTTTGTCTCTTAACTTACTTGTTACAAGCACTTCTCTAAGATATGATTTTCAAGTTAAGCGATAAACAATTAGAACAACGCGCATATATGTATTAGCTAAAAGATAAAAAATATAGTTATAATATATAAATTTGCAATGCAAATTACGTATATCAATCGAACTTTATAAATTAAGTAATATTTTAATCTTAATGCAACTTTATCTTTATTTGTTATACTTTCTTAAGATACAATTCTAGTATACTTTGTAGATTGTATCGAGATTGTATTAATATAGTCTTAATATTGTTCTAGCTAGATAAAACGCTTACGACAAGATACGTTGCATTAACTAGACAAGTTGCTTTCTTAAATATACTTTTTTTACTATATATGCAGCGTTTATATGTTAATTTGTCTAGATATACTTGATTTTTAATGTAAATTTTACAGCTATCTATTGCAAACTCGACTGTTTCTAAGATGATTTATTCAAAGTTAAGATATCGAAAATAAATATCTTCTTTCTTGTATCGTTCCGACTCTAGGTACTAACCCTAGATACTACTAGTACGATAATCTGGGACCATCTTGGCGCCCTAAGGTAACGATGTAAGATACCTAGTGCGATACTATCGTAATCCTTAGAAATCGCCCGCATGAACCGCTAAGGTACCTTATTGTTCCCCAAGAGCCTAAGATAACCCTAATGTAGACTTATAAATTGCGGACCTACCGGAGCCTTGGCATTGGCAGAACGTTTTGGTATCCC
>JAABUL010008347.1_pt1 | contig 10588 bp, 4 predicted proteins | sample 5559151 | NCBI WGS metagenome assembly JAABUL01 (sample SAMN10711876, study PRJNA513368) | rock metagenome | isolation source: Antarctica rocks | place: Antarctica: Victoria Land, Pudding Butte sud | reverse complement strand
CAATATGTCGATTTTAACTATAATTTGATTTTTGAAATCGAAATATATTAATATAGAGACAATAGTAAAAATATTAATAAAAATCCGAAATACAATTAGAGCAAAAGTGTCGAACAGAAACAATCTATTTTGTTTTTCTTGTTTATTATTTTTAAATAGTTTAATTAAAAATCTAATTATTTTTGCAAAATATTAAACAAAGTATTGATAAAAGTTTGCAAATTTCAAAAATATTTGCAATTTCTACAATATAGTAGATCGAGATTATATACAAATTGACTTTACTTGTAATATATTTATAGCAATACTTTTGCTACTAACAATATAGTTTAGAAATTCGACACTCTATATTAAAAAAATATATTTAGAAAATTTTGTATATAATTTAAATTGTTTTAGTCGATCAAGTATTTGTCAAATATAATTTTAATACTTTTTGCAAATTTTAAAATAGATTAAAATATTGTTTAGATAGACAATACAAATATAATTTATTAAATTTTGCAATACTTTGTTAATTAAAGCTTAAAAGATAGTAGAAGCGTTAAATAAGTCGAAAAATATAATTGTATACTCAAAAAGATTATAGTATATACAAAATGCAGTTTTTTATTTGTCTCTCTTCTATATACAAATACGATAGTATATATTCTTAAAATTAAGTTTAATAAAATAATATATATCTATTAGTCGATTTAGTGTCTTCTCGATAAAAAATAATAAATATTTGTTTTTAATAGTTATTAAGTTCAGCTCTCGATAATTTATATAGAGTCGAAAAATATTATTTTTTTTAAAAACAAACAATATCGAGATATTTATACAATTTGTAGATTTGCAAATATATTCTAATATTTAATTTTTGAGCAAATAATCTCGAAATACAACAAATTCTTTTTTGAATAGTATATACAAAAATTTAAATAGCAATTCTGTACTAGATTGTAAATCTATAGTATAATTATTTTTGTTATATTCTAACAGTAGAGAGATATTAGTTTTGAAAAAACAGTTTTTGTACAATAAATTTTTTATTAAAATCTAAAAAATTGAAAAGAAAATTGTTTTTGCAATAATACTAATACTACTTGTTACAAGTGTGTAGACTAAAGTGTTCTTTGTATACAATAGAAAACTTTCGAAAAAATCTATTATAATTTTGTTTTTTGTTATTTAATATCTTTATATAAGAGTTTGCCAATTAATATACAGATTTGTTTTTATTATTTATAATAGTTTGACAATTATATTCTAAACAATTTTTGAAAAAAAGTAGAAAACTTGACGCAATATATATTTTCTGCTGTTGTTATTGCAAATTCTAATATCTATATTGTAGAACTCTAGAAATTGTATTTTAATCTTGTAAAAAATCTCGATTTTAATAGACAAAAAATTTGTATTCTTTAAATATTATATTTTTGTTTATTGTTCGAAAATACAATTAATATATATTTCTCTATTTAGAAATATTATTCTCTTATAATATTTATCTAATATATATATAAATAGCTCTGTCAAAATTGTATTAACTTTTGTTTTGCAATTCGCGACAATAGCAATAATTGCTGCAAATCTCTTTAGTTTTTCGAATTGTCGAAAATCTTGCTAATATGTTGAAGCAGTAGTATTTTTTGCGTAACGCGCAATATACTCGGTTTTGCAGCAACTGTTGTATTGATTTGCAGATTTTTCTTCTTAAAAAAAAAATAGTTGAAAGAAATATATTTTTGCTAATTACAATTGTAATATATGCAAATTTTGTTTGTACAATTATTGTTACTTAAGCTGTTTTGCAGAGAAAATATAGTAATATTTTTATATCGATTTTGCTAAAAAAGATTGCGAAAATCTGATTTAAAAATTGTTTTGTTCGATTCTTGTTCAAAACAATTATCTCTCGAGATAAAACAAAATTTATAACTTGATTTTTGAAATTGATTTCTATAATTATCTCGCGAGATAGTAGCATCTTCTACGCGCGCAATTAGCGCAACAAATGCGTCTTTTGTTATAGAGAAATTAGAGACAACAATAACTCTTTTATAAATTTTGTTTTTTAATTTATTTAAAAATATATTCTGTTTCTAAAATTTAGTAAAAAATTCTAAATCCGCTTCTAAAATTTTCAAATAAATAACAAAATTACTTATATTTTGCGTAAAATTCTACTTAATATAACTGTATTTAATTGCAATAGTTAGTCGACAATTCTCGAATAATTCTATAAGATTTATTAGATACTGTAAGAATTGTTCGAATATTTAAGTATTTAAAATAATAGAATTTGTTTTTTTGTAGTTATTCTATTGTATTGTCGAACTATTGCGTAGAAAGAATTGATATTAACAAATTTTATAGTTTTTAATAGAAAAGAACTTTAAACTAGATTCGAATATAATTTTTGTATTTCTAATTTAGTTTTTTTATTTTTTGAAATTTTTTTGTAGTAGTTATCTAGATAGAATAGTCTTAGATCGAGTATCGATTTTTGTTTTTTCAAAAATAATTTGTTGTTTTTTAAAATATTGTTTTTCGAAGACGCTGTACAATATTGTTGTGTAAATAGTGTATTTATTTTGTTATCTTATAATAGAGTTTGAAGTTTCTGATTTTTTTTTAGAAAAAGTTAATATTTATATTTGACAACAAACTATTTTGATTTTTTTTTTTTTTTTCTAGAAGAGTTTTATAGTTAATCTCGAAATTGTCGAAAATAAAATTTATATTTGTTTCGAATTTGTTTCTGATCGAAAATTTGTTATTAAAATTGTTATATTTTTTGTTTAATAATTTTTGAAAATCGATAACTACAAAGAGTTTTCTAGTTGCAGTTGTACTGCTTTTTGCGATAGTTGTTTTTGTTGCAGATTTGCTTTTGTTAAAACAAATTGTTTTTTTAAATTTTTGATTCGATATTCTAACAGACGATTGCTCTTAGAAAATTAGATAGTTTATTATTGTAAAATTATACAATTGTATAATAGAAGTAGCACTATCAAGACGCACGCTATATATATAAAGAGCGAAATAGAAAGATAGATCTACAATTATAGAAGAAATAAATTGTAAGAATTTAAAGAGAAATTCTCGGAAGAAAAACTTTTTATTGTTAAGATAGAATCTGGGCACTGTCTTGGCGCATAATATGATTCGGCTACAAGTTATAGCAGAGTTTGAAATATTATGATTATGGTATTACAGATAGCTACTTCGATAAGATCAAATATGTCGCTAAGAATTTTTCTATTACATATAATTTTGTTTTTTAGATTGTCTTTGAGATCTTGTCGAAATATTGTTATAAATACAATATTGTTCTACTCGATTAAATTGATATACTCTTGAAATCTAGCAACGTAGTCTGCTACAAAAATTTGTTAAGTTAAATGCTAAATTACTCTTTTCGCAATTTGTTTTTTGTTAAATATTTTAAAGATTCTTCGAAGCTCTCTTTTGAAGTTGTCGAAGTTCGTAAATATTGCACGAGAATTTTTGTTATAATTTTTCAAGTACTTGCGTAAATTTAATTTGAGCCAATACTAAGTTCTCTCTTTGAGAAATATTGATGCAAAAATCGTCTTCTAATTCGCTAGAACAAAATAGAAGATAAAATAGATATTTATCTATATAAGTTAGTTCTTTAGATCGATACAATCTTTATAGTAGATATCGAATTTATTGATTCTGATCTTGTTGTCTTCTATAATCGATAATTGACATAATACTAATAAGCTAGTGCTTGAAATAAAGACGCGTTAATCTAATACAAATATTCTAAAGAGTGTTCAAAGTGTTACGTTGCTACTTTCTAAGAGATTTTAGAGAGATATTAGAAAGAGTTGTATTGTTGAAGAAATCTATAGATATCTTCAAACAATACAAGCAATTATTCGGTAACAAGAGTTGCAACTAGATGTAGCAATAACAATAAGTAAAAACTTATTTTGAGTTAAACACAATCTATAAAAAAGTCGTGTCTAAGAAATCTATATATTAAAAAAGATTCTTTTTGTTTGTTATACTTGTTGTCGAGTATATCGAGCTTTGCTTGCTTTGCTTGTTGTTGAATATGTCGAACTCTACTCGCTTTGTTTGTTGTCGAATATATTAAACTTGTTTACTAGTGTGTCGAGCAATGCTTGTCTGCCAAATCGTCAAATATGCAGATAATCGTGCTATATGCTACAGACTACTCTATAGAGTATATACCAGCTGTAACGAGCTAGAGTCGTAACACAAAGCTCTTTTTATCTATATTGTAAATATTGCTAATATTAAAGTTGTAACGTTTTTTTACTTTCTATTAAAAGAAGAATTAGACAAAAACGTTTTTATATTTATTAAAATAAAATTTATTGTATTTAATTAATACAAATTAATTGCTTTCTAGAAAAAAATATTAAGATACAAATTTCTATATTTAATAGATATCTAAAAACTTTTTTAGAATATTAATATTTTATCTAATAAGAAATTTTATTGTTATACAACAAACTTAATATATTTGCAATAACTATTCTCAAATTTGTATTAATTCGATCTACTTTGTTAATATAGATTTCTTTGTCTTTGTAAATTGTTGTTTTTGCGTATAAGCTTTCTTAAGAGATTGCGTTTGCTTTAAAAGATATTGCTATTAAATTGAAGAAATTAAATAGTAAAAAATTACAATATTTTTAATAACAAAAGAGCTTTTTAAATTATCGATAAACAAGTAGACTTTATAGTTGCTTTGTAGCTTGCGGAAGATTGTTATTGCTATTTTTAATTGCAAATCTTAATCTAATAAATCAAAAATAGTTCTTTTTGCTTTTAATATCGATATTAGAGATATAGAACAAATAATAGAGATTCAATTAATCAGAAATGTGTAAATAATAATCTCCTAAAGTAGAAAGAGAAAAAGAATTAACTCTAATAACTAAGTTCTAAGATATCCCTGCTAGCGCGATGCATTACTAGGTCAGATGCATTAGAGGGTCAAAACGAGTAGCCGAGGATCATTTGCCGAGCCAATCATAGATCAAAAACATGCGCCCACGAGTCTTGCTGCTTTTCCAACGGAATACAAGGCTCATACCTTGAAAGTGAAGTTGAAACCAACAACAACAACAAGATGATGCCCGTGGCACCTCCGTCTTCCAGCTGTCTAGCGGCTGCACTTCGATTGTACGTCTTTAATTACGCCCCCCGGATATCCGTAAGACATAGGACGGCGAGGTACTTTATGCTTGAGTGAATGATCGAATGATCGAATGATCGAATAAAAATATGCTGATAGCCTCAAAATTCCACTAAAGTTGAGTACCGCGGCCATAAGTCGAACATTACTTGCGAGAAGAGATGCAACTCTACTAGGTGCATTGTAAGGGGCGGCGCTATAACGCTTCGTAGGATGCAGCACAGTCGCCGGTCGAAATAAGAAACAAGCTTCGAACCCTCATATTTCATTTCCTGTGAGTATACTGCACTGGCAAAGCAGATTTTGAGGATTTTATAGGTCAAGTATGTCGTGGCCGTGACCCAGAGGAATGGTTTCCCTGGCTAGGCCATAGAGAGATGGCTGCGGGCTCTGCGGCTGGCCTATTAGCGGTAATGTGCAAAGGTATCAGTCGTTCTGAGAGCTTCGAATGTCAACGCTTGAGCGTCTGAAACCTATCCAACCGCCATGCCAGCCAACTCAAGGCAGTTAACGGGCGCTTCATAGTTTCATCTTCCGACAAGTCTGTTGCTCTCTTATCATGCGCTGTTGCAATCCGTATCTCCTTGTTCCTGTTACGCTTATACTTCATTGCTGTGTCACGTCATAACAGAAATCCGTCAGGCAGCGTTGCACAGCCACACACAGGTAAAACGTACTCCGCCGCTATGGAGCATATGTCTCCAATCCAATGCGTGAACCTATTCGCTGCTTTGCTAATGCTACGTTTTCATCTCAGCGTACATGCAGTATATATAATGTCTTCGATTCTAAAGTATGACACAACAAGCGTTGAAGGACGCTTTCATCCAAAGCATTATGAAGTATTCATACCTTATTACCGGACTCTTAACCCATGCTTCAACTTCTATGGCAGATCCACTGCGTATACGAGTAGGTAAACGTCAAGCTGCTAGTGCCACTACCCCTGCCGTGTCCGAATTGCCAACGCCCGTATCAATACAAAGTTATACCCCGACAGCTTCTATTGAGAAAGTCAATCTAGATTACAAGTTCTCCTGGCAGATCAAGAAGACGTGCTCCGACGCCGACAAAGCCACGGTCAAGAAAGCGTTCCAAGACTCTAAAGTTCTCTCGGATGCCTTACGACAATACAGTCCGGATACGAACTACCAACCTGCAATGGATATGTACATGGGCACTCGTACTACCTTTAAGAACTACTTGCAGGACCCTCCTTACGACTTTCCTCTGCAGATCAACAGTGAGTATCAATGCATTGAACGATCGTGCTTGATTCCTTACGAGTGCGCTACGTCTTGTTAGAAGGCCGACTCTCATGCTCTCCTTCGCCTTCATTCGAAGTCAAGGTCAAATACCTCAAGGATCTTAGGCTAACCAAATTATTGTTTGCTTAGATACTGTTACCAAACATCAAGGCTTGTACGAAGGCAAGTCTGACCGCAACGCGCAGCTTTGGGTTTATTGCAACGAAGACAGCTTTTGGTGGGGATCCTGCGGCAAAAGTAATTCGCCCGGAGCCATCCTCGCTTATGAGTACGAAGCCGCTTTTTCCAATTACTGGTATATCACTTTCTGTCCGCCTTTCTTCGATTCGGACAGAAAGATCGATCTGGAAGATAAAATGAACGAGCTGAAAGATTATAATCCGGAACCAGACGCAATAGACTCTTACCATGGCCCGAGAATGATGCGGCCCTACATTTTTTTCCATGAAACAATGTGCGTCCAATAGCACTCTCGCTAGAGGCCAGACACTGATTATGACTTTGTTCCGATCTGTAGGCACATGAGTCAGCTCATAACTTCGCCGCAGGGTATGTATACGTGCCTCAGAGCTCCACTATACAGTCCGATTGACTAACTTGTTTACCTCATAGCGATTGATACAGCCTACGGACCAGACGAGGTATACGATTTGGCAAAGAACAAAAATACTGACGCTGCTGTCTACAACGGTGGGGTGATTGAAACCCACCAGAATACATTTCGCTGACGAGTAACAGCTGATTCATGGACCATGGCTGCATTAGGTAAGTCATATTCACTCTGCGCATAGTACTCCCCTCGCTTACTTTGGTTCTACACACTCATCCACGAAAATAAATATCAGAGACTCCCTGAAGCTCGGCTAATTCTCGAACTTTGAATTCCAGCAATTTGGGCTCAGAACGGATACAATCTCACTGGGCCTCCAACTCCAGCCAAGTACCTACCAAATGCAGCCTCGTCAGCCCCTACAATGACAAACGCCAATCCTATTTTCGACGTCGAATACGTCGACGCCTCGTCGGTCATCCCTCAAGGCGCCTCAGCCGTTCCGAGTGGCCAGAGCTATTATGTAGACCCCAATATATGGGAGATCCAAGATACAGCCGCCGGCTCCACGACACCCCAACCCACACCTACGGCCTCAACTGGATCATCGCCACCCCCTTTCCCCTCACCAAGTTGTAATCCAAACGCGAGTGGAGGATTCGATCTCAACGCGGCAATCACAGCCCTCGGTTATTTCTGTACCCAACAAACAGCTACCGTGCAGGCAGGCTCACAACCGATCTCGCAGTCATATCCTGGCGGGCAAGGCCCTGGGGAAATATTCTCAATACGCTTCACCCTTTCGTGGGACGCGTCTCAGAGCGGTTGTCCAGCGAGTCTTTCCCCTAATCAGAATGACGGGCGGGATTGCAATACCATCTTTCATAGCATCGTTAGAGGTTGCCCTGGTGATCATAATAGCGTAGAGAACGCTGGCGGTTCTGTGGCGTGGCAATGCGGGTACTGGTCCTTGGGGTTTGACGAAGGGGGACCGGTTCTGGCGCCCACGACAAGCTCGGGTGATCCGTTCTCAGCCACTGATCCAGTACCTACGCCGACTTGAGACTCACAGAGCCACCATCGAAGCTTGGGTCATATGCAATCAGGTACGGATTTCGTCACCCGATCCCTGTGAGGGTTTGTCAGCTCGGTCGTTACCAACCTGGATGTGCGTTCATATCGACTGAATACCGATAGGGCAGCTTTTCTTCCAACATTCGGAGAGACTCCCTATTGGAGCTTGGAGGCTCATATGGCACCCGTTCTTCCAACCAATTACTATTGTCATATCGTGCTATCCCATATTGCAAATTCAAGGTAATTACCAAATTAACATCATAGCTTCAACGTCCCTTTAGCCCTTCCCTTGGATATCCCACTCGCTAAACCCAGATGCTTCAATCTCCGCCCATCCCGTCATAAGTATGCTAACCCTACAGTCCATCAGCATACCACTGCCTCATGCTCTGATGAATGCCAAAAAAAACAGTGCATCACCTCCGTCCGGCTCTTGAAACAGTCTCGGTCTACAGTACCACACAAATACCGAGTGCACAAGCTACTAGACTGGGTCCTAAGTTAATTGTAAAACCATTGACATAGTTACGGGTCTATAGGAAGTATGTTGTAGGGTAGCAGTTCATGCGTGGCGAGCTATCGAACATCTAGGAGGTCTGTCAGAGGGTTATGACTTTGAGGGGGAAAGCCCGGCAATGTAGTGACTCTGCGAAGTTGGGCATGTTAATTGTAATGCATCATTTCGTCATCTATAGGGGGTTATCAAAGCCAGGGGTATGGTTTAAGATCTTATCACTTCATTTACGTATCTGGAAGGCTGGACGAGGTAGGACATCTAATGTCTATTAACAGTATATCTCTTTGATTCCTAAACACCATAGACCTCTAATGTGATGAAGGCTCATGCAATAATCTAGCAACCCCCAAGACTTACTCATTGTCTTTCTTCACGCGAAACTCCTGTTGATACAAAAAATGGCAAACCAAGTACTAAAGACACAGGACTGCTGATCTTATTTCGGATTCTGGTTTGTTATATTTCTTATAAAAATATTCCTTAACCATTTTTATGCGACCAAATTTCATCACCAGGCCCCTCACCTTAAACCCCTTGCCAAGCTCCAAGCCCTCCTTCCGGACCCCCCTAATCCCTATCCTAGACCCCTACGGATGCTCAGAATCTGATCAGTAATAGTTCCTTGAAATTTAATTGAATGTTATGACAATCGCAGCTTCTCGTAGGCAAAGGCTAGATGAGAACAGCGGAAGACTTATACCTTGGGGTGCATTTAGCAGGGAAACAAGAGCAGATAGGGTTAAAGGCTCCTGAGCTTTCTTACGCAATTGCAACTCCAAGTCAATATCCCAAGCTCGAACGCTGCGGACCGTCGTATAATATTTCTTGAAGATGTATCTACCAATGCTCTGCTCGGCGGTGATTAAAGCCTGAGAAACTTCCTGACTTCAGTAGCTACGAAATCTAAAATTGGGAGTCCGGTCTCGCTTGAGGCTATCACACACTTTTGCACCTGTAGATGCCAGCCTGCATCCCCACTCATCTGAAAGCGCGACTCTTTGTGCGTCCAGGAGAGCCTTTCGATGAAGTCATCTATAACGCTGTAACTTTTTGCCACTTTGGCAATAGGCCATCACTGGTCGTTTAGTCTACCGCTATTTCGCCAGCACGTCAAATGGGTGTTAAACAATCGATTCCCTGGAACGTGACAGAGCCGACAGATCTAGTGTGCAGACAATAAATGTCGAGTACGGGACTTAGATGCTCATGCTACGTGTCCATTCCTTCTGCTTTGCCAAGCTCCAACACGGCGTCATCGAGCCAGAGCCCAACCCTCCATCTCCCTAAGCCTGGCCACCAATTGTTATTAGTGTCTCGTTTCGATTCGCGCGACGCACTTTGAGCCAACAGAGAGTCGCCTTCTGTCACTCCACTTCCCTCATCTCGTCCCCGATCCATTTCGGTCCGATGTTGGCTCATGTCCCACCATACCATTCGAGTTTTCCAGCTTCTCAGTCTTGGCTTTGTTTTAATCCAGGCGTCACTCCCGCACTCTGCCATTGTACCCCCACTCGGAAGCGGGGGTTGGGCCAGATGGCTGCTAAAGCCAAAATAGGTCGCCCAATTGCTATCAAATGGGAAAGAGTAGGAATGCGGAAGATATGATAGCGGCTGGAGGGTAACATTAAAGAATGGCTTCGATGGGGACGAGTCATCTCGATTAGGAGGAAAAACAGCGATGGTAATTGGTGGCTGAGGATGTCTAGAAGACGAGCTGGATGGAGAAGCAGATAGCGGCTTAAACTCGAAGCGCGCTAGATGCCTAAGGCAAGCCGTGTGTCAGACAATGTCGGATCAGAAGCGCAGCAAGACAGTAAGGAAGCACGTCACGGACTTAGGAATATTCCAATTTTTGCGGCCTGGGGCATAGGTCAGCGGTCTATTGAGTGGCTCTTGTACAACTTGGTTATGACTGACCGTTGTAGCACGTATCATCCTGACTGACGTAGATCCTAGTGATTCGCATACTTTGTCCCTGCGACTTGGGCGTA
>JAABUL010008345.1_pt1 | contig 10590 bp, 9 predicted proteins | sample 5559151 | NCBI WGS metagenome assembly JAABUL01 (sample SAMN10711876, study PRJNA513368) | rock metagenome | isolation source: Antarctica rocks | place: Antarctica: Victoria Land, Pudding Butte sud | reverse complement strand
GCAAGACAAAAAGGGCGACAATGGCAATGAGGAGCATACAATCGCGAAATTACACGGGAATACTCTGGATATACTACAACGATGTTTGGTAAGATCTTGATGACAGCAACCTTGGTATTCATGCTAAGGTCATCTCTATAGTACAAGCCGACAGAATTGGTCCTCAAAGGTAACGACGGCACAATCAGCAGAATTACTGTCAGCCTCAAGTATATCCCCGTCAAGATGACGCTCGACCCAAGTGAAAGCATCAACAACATGGGTACACTCCGTCTGGACATCCTAGACGCTGCAGACCTACCGGCTGCCGACCGCAATGGATACAGTGACCCCTACTGTAAATTCATTCTCAACGGCAAGGAGATCTACAAGACGAAGACTCAGAAGAAGACACTTCACCCAGCTTGGAATGAATACTTTGAATGCCCAGTCAAATCTAAAATCGCCGCCAACTTCAAGGTCAGCGTTATGGATTGGGATTTGGGTGACAAGGACGATCTTCTTGGGGAAGCAATGATCAATCTCGAGCTTCTGGAGCCTTTCAAGCCGCAGGAGGTGGTGCTTAAATTGAATGGGAAGTCTGGTGTACTACGACTCAAAATGCTTTTCAAGCCAGATTACGTCACACGGTCCCGGCAAGGCTCATCAACATTTTCCGGGACATTCGCAGCACCTGGCAAGATCGTCGGAGCTCCTGTTAAAGGGGTCGGGATGGTTGGTGGAGGTGTTGTCAAAGGCGCTTCATTCTTGCGTCACGGTTTCAAAAATAAGAGCAGGGGCGCTAGTGGGGACATGATCAACGGCCTTCCCGGACCAGGTGCAGAAGAGTCGATGAACGATGACCCTGGTATGCTAACGCCGCAACGCGCACTTCCAATGATCGAGCGTAGCCCATCGATACCTCAGACTCCTCCCCATACTCGGCAGAAGAGTTTCGGTGCAACGTCTACAGTGAGCGGTATAGGAGGACTTCCCGGAAAGGCAGAAGTTGGCACCTGCATGTTCATAGTGGAATCCGCGTCGGGCTTCCCACCTTCATCGAAGATCCAAGTTCACATCAAGCAGGGTATTGGTAAAGGCGCCAAAGAGATTCACAAAACCAAAGCGATCAAGTCTTCCTCTGGTGAAATTGAGTGGGAAAACGAAATGTTCCGCGCCACATGCTCGCCTGACACACAATTTCAAATCCAGGTCAAGGATGACAAGCTTCTTGGAGGCCATGACCTTGGCGAAGTCCCGTTCTTCATTGACGATTCAGCCACTGGCAGTCAAAAGAGTGTTAAAATTGGCGAGGGTACCATTGTCCTCACAACGTCTTTCATACAAGCGGAGAACAATCAGGCTGATAGCCCACGGAGTCGACGGAGCTTTTTGAGCAAGAGGCCGCGGGATGTTAGTGGGACAAAGACGCCGGTCGGGTGAGTGAGTGAGTGGATATGATCCGGCTTTTGAACGAAGTGTCGTCCTTGACCCTTGATTTTTTTAGCGTGTTGATACCCTACGTTAATAATTTGATTTATTTTAACATAACCCGCAGGCTCATACTATGCGGTGGTCAGTGGTCTTGCTCGGAACTGCCCAGGAAGTATGACCCAATGCAAAAGCCGGTCCCGCTTGAGGTCACCGCACCGTCGATCTTCCAGCAGCCTACACAACAGGTCACGGCTAACCTTCTTGCAGTCAGATGCTACCGTACCCACATGTCAGCGAATATGTGGCCAGCTCCAAGAAGATATATATATCCGAGGATTAACAACAGGCTTTGGGACTAATTCAAAGGAGTCTGACTATTCCTAGTGCTGCTTGGCATCTGCAGGATTTTGCGGGATCGCGGGTTGCGCAACCAATCGCTCAATGGCGCATATCAGAGGCCTCACAGATACGAATGCACGATGGGCCGATTTGTCCGTACGGCTCAGCCTCATGCGCAACTTAGATCTGACGCCTTTAATAGGTGCATTCGAGGTCTAAAGTGTAGGATTGCCGTCTAGTCCTAAGACAGGAGTAGCTAAATCGTGCGAAGAACGGAGCTGCGGCTGGCTTAAGTTGCTGCCCCTGCAAAACTGTACGAAGGATATCTCCTCCAACGTTCTTTTTTTGTTTGACCGACACACCTGAGATGCGGTGGGCTATTGAGAGGACGCGGTCTTAACGTTCGTTACTTGTTATGTGTTTGTGAAAAATCCGAGGCCTTTCTCGTGCTCGCGCAAAATCTTGCCATTGCTTTTCATTCGCGCAGGCTCGATCTGTACACGGCACTTTGCTTTGGATATGAATAGAAGGACATACCTACCGGCTGCTCTGGTGGCCTTACTGCATTCGCAGCTGGTCACTCTGATTAGTGCACAATTTACCAATTCAACGATTAGTTTTTCTTCGTCCAAATCAACCACAGGCGCCTTAGTAACCCACTACGGCACGGACAACTTTGGACTTACAGAAGCATGTCTTGGTCCCACTGCCCCTCCAGGCCTCTCATTTCCTATACAAACAGTCGTGGAAAAACTCACAGAGGTGTCTGGACCGACAACTGCGTCGTACGCCTTTGGTAACGACCAAGGAAAATGGACAAACATACCATGGACGGCGACAGGTCCATCAACGTTATACACGACCTTCACACGGCAGCTGAAGCCCCAATTTGATCCTAATGATCAATACCCCCTGCCGAAATGCTGCGGCCAGTGCACTGTGTAGTAAGTGCGAGGTTCCCTGAGAATGAGTGCGGCCACGGTGCTAAAGGTCTGAGTAGCTTCTCCATGGTTGATGTAATGTATTGGCCAATTCCTGGAGCAAACACCGCCTGCCTGCACAGTGGTACCGATGCAGGCGTAAATTCAGCAGTAGCCACCATTCCGCCCTCTAACAATTCAATCTCAACGACCATCGGTCCTGATGGCTTCACCTACACATCTCCCTCCATCTACGTGGCATACCATGACATCAGCGCCTCCAATTCCTGCGGGCAAGTTGGTTCCAAGCATACCTCCATCACGCTCTCGTTCCAACCGGGTCAGCTCTCGACTATAGATTACTCACCCGGTCTCTTCGGCTTTGGTGGCAACCCGGGAAAGCCCAAGTCCTTCGATCTCAAAAACCTGCCTTGTCCGCCACAATCTCTGATAGATGCACAGGAGTCGGCGAATCAGCCGGGGCTAAGCCTTCCAGCGAGGGGGACTTATGCGCCCATAATTGCGCCGCCGCCCGCTATTCAAAGCTTGGACCCGGCATGGAAGACTTGTGTTAGTTTTTATGCGTTTGATCCGCCTAAGACTTTGGCGCCTGCTGTTGCTATGGTACCTTCGCCAACACCGGCGAAGCAGGCCGACCCGCAGATTACGCCCGCTATGCCGCGTCCAACAGTCGATGGCCCTTCAGTACAGACAATTACCACGGGCGCTATGGTGGCCGTGGATCAGCCGAGCAAAGTCACTGATCCAAAGAATGCTGTTGATCCCACCACTACTGCTCATTCAATGATTGCTGCTGATCCGAATATTCATTCTGTCGATAACGTACTATCCGTGAGCAGCACCCAAGATCTTTCACCCATTCCGGACCCCTCGAATAAACCCACTGTGCCATCGGCCAATCCAAGTATAGACGTTCCGCTGGGCTCGGAACTTGTGGCAGGATCTTCCACTGTAAAGATACCCTCTGGCAGCTCAAACAGTGTTTTCACAGCTGCAGGCCATGCATTTACTCCCCAGCCAGACTCGGGTGTCATCGTGGTTGGGAATACACTTTCTGTGAATGGACCAGCAGTGACAGTATCTGGAACTGCTTTATCACTCCTTTCGTCAGGCCTCGTGATTGGCAGTCAGACTTTCACAGTACCGACTCCCTCAATCGACCCCAAGACCAGCGCAAGCACAAGCACTGCATTTACAATGGGCGGACACACTGTTACACCACTCGGTGATTCCAGCGTCATTGTGCAAGGAGCAACACTTTCAGTCGGTGGCCCTGCCACCACAATTTCAGGAATCGGTCTATCTCTAGCTTCCTCGGCTCTCGTAATAGGCACCCAGGTTTTCGCAGTACCCACTCCCGCACCAAATCCCAAGACCAGCCCAAGCAATGCATTTACAATGGGCGGACACATTGTTACACCACTTGGTGATTCCAGCATCATTGTGCAAGGAGCGACACTCTCAATCAACGGTCCTGCCACCACAATATCAGGCACCGCTCTCTCGTTAGCGCCATCTGGAGTGGTAATAGGCAGCCAACTGTTTGCAGTACCAACTTCCGCACTGGGGACAAGTCGCGATATCGTCGTAATAGATGGAACAACACTGACAGCTGGGAGTCCCGTGGTAACTATTGCAGGTACGCCCATCAGTCTCGCCGCTGGAACCGCCGGGCTCTATGTCACTGGTCTCGGCCCAGGCTCTACAGCTTTCTCAGCACCAGTCATAGCAGGAGAGTCGATCTCTGTGGATCCCCCGGGTCAAATAGCAGTGAATGGCAAGACGGTGTCAGGCTCTGGAGCTGGTGGCGGGGGGTTGGGGCCTGCGATCATGCTTGGCTTTGGGGCGGCGAGCAGTGCTGCCAAACCCAGTCCTACAGGTGGCGACTCTGGCTCGATTTCCGGAATGGGAAGCACCGCAAGTGGCGTTATTGGCTTCACGGGAGAGGGAAAGAAGAGTGTTGATATGCCAATGATGGCAATTCTGTTGTCAATACTTACCTTCACCGGGTGCCATATATGGAGTTCGATAACGCTCTGAAAATAATAAATGCATGAGGAGGGGATGAGGGCCTACTTTAGACAATGACGATTACATTCGACGGATTACGGTTTATAGATAATAATTACATGCATCTAAGCAGTCAAAGAATCTGGTAGCCAAAAGATGCGGCTTAGCTCAGATATGATAGATGGTCTACCTATACTTCTGGAAGCTGGTACATTATTGGTAATTCCTTGCTTGCAACGAGCGTTTTCATGGACGGGATTTGATGGCCCTTGGTTTTCTCATAGTCTTTCTCCCACTTCTAGCGTATCATAATCAACTTTTTCTATCAGGCTAACATGCGTCTAATTGGCTTCGTAGATGCTTTGAGCATCGATAACAGTCACTGGCTATGTTGTCAACCTGCTGTTGCAACATCTCGACCGATATTGAGTCAGCAGCGAGTACCTGTTTCGACCACGAGGGATTGCTTTCTTGCCTTCGCGGGACTAACTTACATGTTTTAAAGATGTGAAAGTTGAAGATAGATATGGGGTAAGTGCATTGCTGTAGCGTGGTTGGTATGGTGGTTACGGGTGGATTGGGTAGATATTTTGTGTCGAGCCATCTTTGCCTGTGAGACTCAGTGGAATATCCTGTGTTTGTGTACAGTCGTTTTTGGCACTTTATATACAGAGGGTATACTACTATATGGAATATCAAGGAGCATAAGGTAGAGAAATGCTTTGCTGTCTCCTACGACAACAGCGCCAGATCGTACAGATACAAAAAACAGATCGGATCGGAGAGTTCTTGCGGGGGATCAAGGAGGAGATATAGAGTCGCATACAATTCCCAGGGGGAATCCAGCTGCTTAATCCGAGACTCACACAGTTATCGCAATGCAATGCTAAAGCTAGCTCGACAGTACGACGAGGCTCGATTTTCCATATCCAAGGTTGCAAAGGTCTCTCTTAAAAAGAAGTCCGCACTCCGAAAGCTTCCTAGCCTTCAAACACTACCAACCTGCCAGCAAGCACATTCACCTATTCCCATCCAGGAAAATCATTCTTCTTACGACCGAGCCCACAGCAGCATACATTCAAACATTCCTGCAAACCTCTTACGAGGTGGATGTAGATACAAAATCCGCGACATTACCACAACACTTGAGCTTCACTATCTCACTCTCGCGGAATATGGAAATATGGGAGAGAGATATGTAAAAGTACCTCTTTTCTTTGGTGAAGATGTTGAAGCATAGATATTTCCGGTGCTACATGGAAGATGACATCTAGCTTTATCCTACCTCAGGCAGGTGAGCGCTTTTATCTCCTAGAAAGCTGGGGACAGAGGCTATCTTTTCTTCAAAGGAATAAAGACTTGTGGATAGACTATTGTATATCCAAATGTCAATCTGTGGGAACCGGCTGTGGATGATAACGAAGTGAGAATGTAGGCTATGATTCATCACGCAAAGCAATGTATGAGGAACAGGTTTACATGGATGCCCAATAAAGATGGTCGGAGAGGTGTGAAAATTCGCGCTCAAACAGCTGGAAGTCAACCAAGGTTCCAAATTTTCCGACCATGTCATTGTACTGAAATTTCCATTGCGATTCTTCAAAAGTGTGCAGCTTCAATGCAATAATGGCCGGCCAATGGCCAAATGCTCCTAGTAGCAACCTTTCTATTGTTCTCTTCTTCCTGCACATCATGATTTTCCCAGCGCCGAATACCAACAAGCTGACCTAGTTGTATTCCGTTGGTTTTGCAAGATATGCATTGCCAGCTCAGTCATTGCCCCTTTTGAAGTACCTTCCATGTTTCGAGCTCATAGATTTGCGTATAGTTCTCATACCACCCTTGCCTGACCATGGTTGTCAAGTTCATCCCAATAGATCGTCAAATGCTCCTCCACTGCTGCTCTTTTGTCCATTACTCTGCATTGGCTGCTGCATTGGCTGCTGCATTGGCTGCTGCATTGGCTGCTGCATTGGCTGCTGCATTGGCTGCTGCATTGGCGTTGTGCTCGAGCCTGCAGCAGGAGCGCCCCAGATCCCCGCCGTGGCCTTCTGTTTCTGCATATCCGCCAGTTTCGGTCCTCCACTGCCCAGCGTTGGTGCCTTTTTGATGCCAGCGCCTGCACTTGTCGATGACCACAGAGAGGCAAACGCATCGCCTCCTGACGCGGACGGCTTAGAGGCAGGTCTGGAGAAGCTGTTGGTTGGTGCCATGGCTGGGCCGGCGCCTGGGGTGGAGGAAGGGTGGGGAGTGATTGATGGAGCTTGGACCGAAGTGAAGTAATTAGGAGTGGCAGCTTGGTAGCCTGTAGGGCGCGGTTGCTGTGGCTGATTCTGCTGCATCACTGGTGGCGGAGATGTGAAGGCGCTTGCGTTTGGTGGTGAAGAGATATTGTAGTTGGGTGCTGGTGGAGAGACAATGCCACTTGTGGCACTTGGTGCTGGCGAGATGGAACCGAAGAGGTCATTGAGATTGTTACCCTGAGGAGGAGCCGTTGATTGGGGAGCTGCGAGTTGCGCACTTGTTGGCATAGGTAGGCTCGGTATAGAGGGTTTGGATGTGGTAGGCGATGCCGACTGAAAGTCGTCAAAGTCGTCTTCGTCTTTCTCCAAAGTATTTGAGGTAGCCTTTCTTCCATTGGAGGAGACTTCTTTTGGTGGTGTCTCAGGAGGTACATCATCATCAAAGGCCAGGATATCGATCTCCGGTTCCTTAGGCTTCGGCGGCTCGGCTTTCTTGGTCCTTACAGGTTCTGTCGCAGTCGTTCCCGTTCTCCGTCGGCCAGAAGAAGGTGTAGAACCATCGTCGTACTCGTCGTATTCCTCGAACCGATCTCTCCTACTGCTTGAATCCTGGAATCCAGACGTATTTCCCCCAAATCCGCCCCCATCACCGTAGACGCCGCTGCTGGAAGATCCATACCCACCAGCGTCTTCGCTTCCGAAGCCTCCATATCGGCTTCCGCTAGACATTCTACCACTCATTGCGCCTCCCTCTACGCCTCCGAATTTGTTGCGGTTGGTTCTGGCTTTCTTGCGTTCGGAGCGGATGCGGTCCACATCTCCCAGTAACTCGGCCAGTTCCTTCGACCTGTTTCGCACGTTGACGCCCTGATCTTTTCCATTCTGATCAATAAAGTGAAATTGTCGTAGCATTTTGAGCAGGGAGAGATGGGACCTGGCGTCATCTATGACGCGCTCTGAGCCGTTCTTGATGAGAAATTCGAGCAGTTGGAGAGCCTACGGTTGTTAGGCGTAGCCGACTCTTTATATAATCGGCTGTCCTACTGACCTTATAGATCTGCCTCCACTCCTCTGCCGCCTTCTCTGTGAACCGCTTGTAGATCATGGGCATAATCTCGTTGAGCAGTTGACTTGGAATTTCATCAGTCCGCTCTAGGAACATTGGGTACTTCACATACTAGCTGTGGGTGCCATTGGCGATCTCCTGCATGAGACTCGATGAGGCGCCCCATGGTTCATTGTTCGTTGCTTCTCGGACCTGCCAATCCGTTCAGTGCCAACTCGATTGGAGGACAGCAGTACTTCATGCATACCTTCGACTCCATCTCGGTGTAATTCATGACAGCTACGATCGCCGTTGTCAGCATGAATGTGCTGCGATTACATGAAGAAAATCTTACCATTTTGGACCTTCCTTACACCTGCTTTCAGGTCATAGAGTGACAGATTGCTGACTTGATCTCTCAAGCTATTAAGATCCATGTTGAGGAAAAGCCAGTGTAGAATTGACACGAAAGCGAGTAGTGCAGGTGGTTGTCAGGAGGTTCCACGCACTCTTTGTGACATCGATCTGCGTACGTTGGTCCAAGTAATCTTTCCCGCAGCTCGCACGTCGGTGACAGAATAATTCGGGCACTAGGCCGAATGGAGAACCCTACCAGAACTCACACAAATTGCTCCGTAAAGGTCTCATGAACTAGCTAAAGCATGTATAAACTACTGACACTTCTTGGCCTTAATAGTACCGAATGGTACTTCTTACTGACTGATTTTGCTATGATACATGCTGTTCCGTCCGAAGCGCATGTGAGATCTGGAATCGTTCTTCATTCGGCCTAGTGTCCGAATTATTCTGTCACCGACGTGCCGAGGTCCGCCCATCACTCTTCAGTAATGTGCAGCGTCGCCGACGATAGTAAATCCAGGACTCTCACGACTTTATTACGAGGGATTGGACGATAGTACTACATTCACATGGACAAATATCTCATAATCCGTATCTGCATTATGTAAGATGGGTTGCATCTCTAATTCTCCTCTCTGCCAGGATCTCATTCGTATCTCTGCTTCAGTCATCTGTCGTCCTCCAGCGCGGTTGGCTTTTCTTCTGCCGTCACGGACGGCGCTCTTCAATTATTGCCAACAGGTTTGCCGCCTTGCCGTATAGGTCCCTAACCCTCCAACTCGCCTGACCTCTTACCGGCTCCGATGCCTCTACGTGGCTGCTTCAGGATCTTCTTGAAGTATTCTTCGAGAAACAGTCCATCGCCATCTTGTCTCACTTTCTCTCTTTCAGTCGCGTACTTATCTGATCCCCAAAAGCTCGCCTTGATTCACTCTCTTACACCACTTTTACACCACTTACATAAAGTAGATGCATGCCATACATCTTTACCCGTCATCTAACCAATCTTCCCATCCTCAACATCTCTCATCTTCTCTACCTTTTATGATTGCACGTCTGTCAAGCAATCACCCCCCTTTCAGATTCTGACCCTTCGCACACCATCCAAAACCACTGTACCAAAACATCAATTCATTTGAGTCTGTCATGCTGGTCCTTCGGCCACTCTCAACACCGCTCACTGTCCTCCCAAAACTCTCTACAACTCTTGCTTATCGTCCAATTTCATTCTGATGGACCACATCCACCCGGAAACCACAGATCACATGACCACGCTCAGATCAGTCATCGAGGCCTCAGTTGCGGCTGGCTTCGAACGATACATTGGCGAGTCACTCAGCGCTCGGATAGAGAGAGAAGTGAATGCAGCGCTGAATCGGCGGCTTGCAAGACCTGTTAGACACTCTAATGCTCATTCACATGTCACTGTACCTTCAGTTACAGGTATTGAGCCTATCGGAGAGGCGAGTTCGATCTATCAGCCGACTATCTCTACTGCTCCTTCGAACGTTAAATCTCAGCATGTACCTGAAGCGTTACCGGCAGATTCGGTGCGGTCAGCGGCGCCAGTAGGAAAGAGGCGAGTGACAGTCACCAAGCCAGCAAGATGGAACATTATCGACCTCACGGAAATGTTTGACGAGCAGCCAGAGGAATCACTCAATGTCACGTCGTCAATAAGACACAGAGTTGCGGATGTGAGCAATAGTCTGATGTCCGATGAGCAGGGAAACGATGCAGACAATATCGCCGGTGTAGATGCTCCTGACCATGAAGCAGCGGCTTCGACGATCCGAGCGGACTGGATCCAAGAGGCCCGGATTTCGACGCCAAAGAGGTCTTTCGAAGCGATGGTACAGCGAGCACCAACTGCTGACATGCACGCCAATCCCCATAAGAAAAGCAGATCCTTTGACCCACAGAAGACTGCTAGCGAAGAGGTTGATAGCTACGACAGCGAAGAGGTCGATAGCTACGACAGCGAAGAGGTCGATAGCTCCGACAGCGAAGAGCTTGATAGCCACGACAGCGACGAGGTTAGTAGCTACGACAGCGAAGAGTTTGATAGCTATGACAGCGAAGAGATTGATAGCCACGACAGCGACGAGATTGATAGCTATGACAGCAGAAAGCCCGCGTTAGTCACACCGCCAACCATAAAAGTGAGGAAGAAAGCCACTCTGCCAGGCTATACGACCGGTCCACCTGTCAGATTCCTAAAGCTTTGCAGCCAGTTGAC
>JAABUL010008344.1_pt1 | contig 10591 bp, 12 predicted proteins | sample 5559151 | NCBI WGS metagenome assembly JAABUL01 (sample SAMN10711876, study PRJNA513368) | rock metagenome | isolation source: Antarctica rocks | place: Antarctica: Victoria Land, Pudding Butte sud | reverse complement strand
GTCCAGGCAGGGGGGTCGCTCGCCGGGAAAGATCCTTCCGACGACTCATGCACGGTGTCGCCCGCCGTGACGTCACGATGGGCGTTGCGCTGCCTGACAAAGGCATCACCGACCCCCTCGCCACGCGAGGTAGAGCAGGGCGAGGGGACCGAAGACGAGCGCGCCGGCGAGGGGCGCCCAGAGCGTCGGCGTGCCGCCCAAGCTCATCGCCCTGGCGAGGGCGGGGTTGAGCACACCGCGCGTGGTGAGCAGGCCGGCGAGCAAGGCCGCGCCGATGACGACGCCGCTGCCGCTCTTAGGCACGAACGTGGTGGAGACGGCGAGCACGGTGAGCACCAGGAAGCCAACGCCGATGACCTCGCCGACGGGAGTGGCGGCGGCATAGGGCGGGAGCAGGGCGATGAGGGGGGCGAGCAGGCGGGCGAGGGCGGCTCCGGTGAGCTGGGCGGCGAGGTAGAGGACGCCGACGGCGAGGGGCAGGCGGCGGGTGACGACGAGGCCGAGGGTGACGGCGGGGTTGACGTTGCAGCCGGAGATGTCGCCGAGGGCATAGACGAAGGCGGCGAGGGTCAGACCGACGGCGAGAGCGGTGGAGGGGGCGGGCGTGAGCAGGGCAGCGAGGGCCAGGAAGAGGGTGCCCACCAACTCGGCCAGGCCGGCTTGCCACGTCTGACGCTTCAATAGGTCGCCCATTGCCCTGCTCCTTCATCTTCATAAGGGGCCGGCGTGTGGCCCGTGCGGCCGCCCACTGTGGGCGATGCGGGGCGTCTAACGCAGGTTGCATACCACTGGGCCTGCGGCACGCGTCTATCTCGCCCGCATTGGTGGGCGCTGGGTTCCGCGTCTAGACGACGGTGTCATGGGCATGCCGTGACGGGGGCTTGTGGACCACCGTCTCGACAGCGGCGCGCCATGCCCGTCGGTGGGGATCGCATCGACTCGACCGGCGGCGAGGTGGCAAGTGGTACTCATATCCGCGGCAGGATAGCCTCAGTGGAGAGAGGGCGCGGTTCACCCGGAGGACCCGGGACAGAGGGCCTAGACGGTAGAGGACCGTGCAGCCTTTTTTGTCCGCACCGGATCGTACCGGCCGGCCGGGGATAGACGTCCTATAGGAGACGCTGTCTCCCTCGCCTATCGTAGGGAAGGGCCGGTGCGGCGTTGGTCCATGGCCCTCATCCATCATCCATGAAAGGCAGAATATCCATGACCGTCTCTCTCCATCCCACCCCGGCCGACGTACGCGCCTGGGTCGACGGTGACGGCGATGGCCACATCAACGGCCGCGCCCTCGTCGCCCACCTGCGGAGGTTGCGCACCGACTCGGACTGGCGTGTGCAGCTGATCGTGGGCCCGGCCCTGTGGGATATCGCCCTCATCCACTGGCCCACGCACGCCCACCTCGCCCTCCGCCTCGCCCCCGTCGCGGGGAGCGGTGGCGCCCTGTGGCGTCGGGTTGCCTGAGGGCAGCGTCGATCCGGGGCGGGATAGCCCATGTGGGTTATAGCCCCTAGCCCATGAGGGGGCTATCCTACCTCACGCAGACGCCCTACCCCTCGTCAGTCGCGGCCGCGGCGGGGCGCTGTCGCTTCGGCCCTGCCCACAGCGTGCGCGTCATCGGCGTCATCGGGGGAAAGAGAAGGAGAGTGCACATGCAGGGCGTCGCGGCGACCGTGGCCGTGGTCGATAGTCGGACGCAGGGAGCGACCCCAGGGCCGTCCTTCGACCACCTCTTTACCCCATGTAAGCGCCAGTTTTGATCTGCACCACAATGCCGCGATAAGGTGCACCAGTGGACCGGCGTCTACCAGCGCTGCTATGGCGCTGTTTGACGCCCAGAAACGACTTCTACTTGAAAAAATAAAGGCGCTGGAGGTGGTGTAGCTTAAACCGGCAACGTTGCGCACTTCAGCTCCGGCACTCACAAAAAAAACCCCCCCCCAGTATCACGGGCCAATCTATGGGCACATCCTCGGGCTGGTGGGCGACCCGGCGCAGGCCGAAGACCTGACGCAGGACACGTTCCTCAAGGCGTACAAAGCGCTGCCTGGGGCGCGCGAAGGAGCCGTGGGAGCCTGGCTGTACCGCATCGCCACGCACACGGCGCGCGACGCGCTGCGCCACCGTCGCCGCCTGACCTGGTTGCCGTTCGGTCCCGGTGACGACGCGCGTCTGCCCGCGCCCATGGGTGACCTGGCGACGTGTCTGGTGACGCGGGAGGCCGTGCGCCACGCGCTCGCGCGGCTCACCCCAGCGCAGCGCGCCTGCCTCTTGCTACGCGCGCGCGACGGCCTCTCCATCGACGAGATCGCCCACGCCCTGCGCCTGTCCACGGGCACGGTCAAGATGACCCTCTACCGCGCCAAAGAGCGCTTCCGCGCCGCCTACACGGACCCTGAGACCCCCATCGGCCCGCTGTGCGAGGACGTAGGACGACGGGACGCGCTGGCCAGGGCGGTGACCGACGACCCACCCCTGCGCGCGTGCCCGCGGCCCCGTCGCTCAGGGGGTGAGGGTGTGCGGCAGAGACGCGGTACGGGTGGTCCTTGGTCCGACCCAGCGGGCGACACAGCACAGCAGGGCGGGGACCTCGAAGGGCTTGCCGACGGCGGCGACGGCGCCCATCTCAGTGGCCCGTGCGCGTAGATCAGGGTCGGCGGTGACGGCGACACGGGGAATCGCGGCGGTGCAAGGGTCAGCGCGCAGGAGACGGCTGAGGGCAGCGCCGTCGAGGCCGGGCATGTGGGCGTCGAGCAGGATGAGGTCGGGGCAGACGGCGCGGGCGAGTGGCAGGACGAAATCGCCGACGGCGGCATGGACGTGGTAGCCCTCCAGGGCGAGCACGTCGGTCAACAGGTCCACGATGTCCGGGTTGTCATCCACGACGAGTATGCGTCCCCTGGGTGTCATCGTTGCGTCTCCTCTCTCTCGCTCGTCCGCGTCACGCCCGGCCGGCGGGCGGATGCGCGTGGCCCGCCAGTGCAGCACTGACGGTCTGGTAGTGTATATACGCGGCTGTTGGCATTTTGGATCAGCGTCACGAGCGTCACGAGCGGCCGTGCGGGGCTGCTAACGGCCCTGAGAGTCGGATTCCACGCGACCTGCGCCGATGCGCGGCGTGAAGGGAACGCTGTTCCGCGCGAGATGCGGGGGATGGTCACACGCACCCTGCGCCGATCCTGCCGACAGCCCACCGATCCTGCGCGCGTCCACAGATCTGATTCCATGGGTGACGCGTCCATGAGGCGCTGTGGGGAGTGGCGCCGCATCAGCGGAACGTGGGCGCACGCGATGGGGCACAGGGTGCACGTCGCGGGAAATCCTACCCCGTGACGCGCCCGGTTGGTGTCGCTACAACGCTGTCACATCGTGCACCACCACATCATGGTCTGCCAAGTGGCTGTGTAGCGCGCGTAGGCCGAGGCGGAGGCGCCCCTTGACGGTGCCAAGGGGGACGCCCTGAGCGCGGGCGATTTGAGGGTGGGTGCAGCCGGCGGCGTAGGCGAGGGCGAGGGCGGCGCGTTGGGTGGGGGGTAGGTGGCGGAGGGCGGCGCGCAGGCGGCGGATGTCGGCGTGCTGGCAGGCGAGGGCGTGCGTGTCGGTGCCGTCGGAGGTCGCGGCGAGGGCCACGACATTGACCCAACGGTCAGCGTGACGGCGACGATAATCGTCGATGGCACGGTGACGCACGATGGTCAGGAGCCAGGAGCGGACGCTGCCGCGGGCAGGGTCGTAGGTGGGGGCGCGGCGCCAGACGGCCAGGAAGGCCTCCTGGAGGGCATCCTCGACGAGCGCGGGGTCACGGAGGATGTCGAGGGCCAGCACCGCGGCCACGGGGGCGAAGCGCCGATAGAGATCGTCGAACGCGGGGCCGTCGCCGGCCGCGACGTGGGTGAGCAACGCCGCATCGGAGGCGGGCGAAATATACATCGTGTTCCTGTCCCCGTGAGAGAGTGTGGCGTGTGTTGAGGACAGGGTAGACAAGAGGACGCGCAGACGGTATAGCCCATATGGGGGGGTAACCATTGACACCACGCGCCTACACCATGAGGAGCGTCGGGCTGTGCGCGCCGTTGCCACATGCGTGCATCAGGGGGACTCCGGCGGCTCGCGGTAAGGGACGCCGAAATACCTGCGTATCCCAGGCTTCCCCCGCTTCCCAGGGGACGCAGCGCCTATGCGAACTAAAGCAGCGCCGTTGTGGGATGAATTAGTATTTCGGCGTCCCTAAGACGCGCCGACGTGACACGCGGTAGCGATTGAGGGGGGCAAGCGTGGGTCAGGGCAGGGGCGAGCGTGGGCGTGACTTACACCGGCGCGGGTGCGCCACAGCAAAGCTCCCTTGTGCGACGCGGCAGCCAACTGGCACGGCCGCTGTGCGCGTGCTAGGAACTTTGCTGTGGCGCACCCCACCGGCGCTATCTCCACCTCCACGCAGAATTACACGTGGGGGGAGTTGTTGCCTGTGCCGGCGCCGTCTATCGGATGAGGGGCAAATAATGCCGACGGGGGGCGGCAGATGAGAGGACGCCTATTGCCGGCGTGAGGGGACAGCTATTGCCGACAATCAAGACGTAGGATCAAGACTCAGCGCGCGCCCTAGCCTCATCTCTTTAACCAGACGCGGGGCGGGCAGCCACAGGGGCGCGGGCGGGCGTGCTGCCGACGAGGGGGCCATAGTGTGCCAGGGTGGCGGCCCGGTAGGGGGCCGCTGTGTGCTGGTGTAAGAATGCACTTGTTGATCGCGCTCCATCAGCACAGGCAGATATGAGAACGAACTGGTAAGCATGGCCTGGCGTATAAAGCCTACTGGTTGCCATAGAGCGGCACGGACAGGGTTCTGCACCATATAGTCGCCAACTGTGGTTGTGTAAGGCGTCAGATTAGGTGCGCCGGATTCACGCGTGGAACGGCTCGAAACATCACAGTAAGTGCGCCGTTAGCGTCACATTAGGTGCGCCGATCCTGCAAAAACGTCAGATTAGCTGCGCCAATCCGCGCACGACATGTCGTGCGGCGAGGGCGTGGTGGGGACGGTGCGGAGGCGCGTTCACGCTCAAAAAGAGGGGTGGAGGAGCTTGAAAAGGGGATGGGTGGAGGATGGCGCACTTAATCTGACGCTAACGGCGCAATTACGGTGACGTTCGGCGCACTTACTTTGACGCCTTACAACCCGCGTCCCATTAGGGGCGCGCAGTTCGTTGGTGTTGGTGTCGAGCAGGGCGCAGGCCACCGCAGACGCGGGGGCCTGCGCGGGGGCGGGGCGTGCGCGGGGCGGCAGCGGGCGGGGCCAGGGGCTCAGAGGGGGATGCTCAGCCATATGCGTGTAGTGTAGCGCAGCGACGTGGCGGCTCGCACGCCGGCGACGTGGCGGCTGCGCGTGGGTAGGGGCGGCGTCAGGACGTCGGCGTGCGCGGGGCGGCGCGGAGTTGCTGCACGAGGGCGAGGGCGTCAGTCAGGGCGCGGGGGAGGGCAGGGGGCGCATCGGCCTCCAGGAGGAGGGCACGGGCGGCGACGAGGTGGACGGCAAGGCTGACGGTGTCGGGAGCGGGGGCCTGGGCCTGGCGGGCGGCCTTGGCGAGTTGCTCAACGGCGGCGGTGGCGGCGCGTGGGGCGAGGTGACCGGCGCCAACGGCGGCGCGCAGCTCGGCGGTGAGCGCGGCGAGGGCTGGGGGCAGGGCGGTGAGGGAGCGCGGGCGGGCGGGGGGACCGCTGGCGGGGGCGTACTCGAAGGGCATGGGAGGAATCTCCTGTGGCGCCAGGTGTGGCGGGTGGTCAGCAGTATAAACACCGATGCGGAGGCACAGGCCACAACACGCACCGTGGTCTTCTACTGTCTCTATCGGCCGGGTGTCGCCGCGTCTAAAGGGATGCGGCCGTCGATGAGGGCCGGGGGCGGCGAGATGAGGGGACCAGGGCGTGCCGACAGACGAAGACACGGCGAAGACTCAGGTCTCGCGGGGCGCCCTCTCTCCCCGTTGTGGCCGCATAGTGTATACGTGGAGGAGTTACTGGTGGATCAGTCCAGGTAGATGCCGCCTGCGGTGGTAGCGTCCTTCAGGCACAGCAAGGCTTCCGGTGTGTCAGTCTCGTCAGCGTCCATCAGCACCCTTGCTGTGACGCCACGGGGGCATGGTCTCCGACCGACACCCCGTGGCGTCGTCACGCTGGTCCCACGGCGGGGGAGGTCCCTGTGGGGGGCATCCGGCAGGAGGCGTGCCACTGTACCCGGACCACAGGAGGCGTGCGGGATGAGGGCTAGTCCGGGGCGCGGACGAGGCCGACGAGGCCGACGAACATGGCGACGAGGGCGAGGCAAAAGAGCACGAGGGCGGCGAGGATGAGCAAGGTCATGGGTCTGTCTCCTAGGGGCTGACCGGTGACGAGACGAGGAGCAAGGGTGGCCCCCTGCTGGTGGGTGCGATTAGATGGCGGGTACGACGGGGGTAGCTGCGGCGAGCTGGTGGTAGGCGGCGAGGGAGAGGGCGGTGCGGATCTCGCCGGTGGTAGGATTGGCGCACTCAACGAGATAAGTGACGGGTGCGCCTCTGTCTACGGTGAGGGTGGGGCCAGTACGGTGGAGGGCGTGGAGGGGCCAGGTGGGGCCGTCGGCGCTAGCAGGGACAGGGACGGCGGCGAGGAGCTGGGCTAGCTCGGGCAGGGTCAGGGCACCGGCAGCCGCGCCGTAATCGTGGCCGTGGCGTTCCAGGCGGGTGCGCAGGACGAGCCAGTCGGCAGGCAGATGGGGGGCGTGGATTTGGTAGGCGGCGTAGTCGCGGACCGCATAGGGGCAGGGGTGCATGGGGTCGCGGAGGTAGGCGATCCAGTCGTCGGCGGCGCCGGCGCGCTCGGCGTCGTCCAAGGTGAGGCGGCCGTGCGCGCAACGGGTCTCGGCCACGAGAAGGGAGAGGTCGTCGGTGGTCACGGGGCTTTCTCCAATACCATTTATTCTACTTTAAGTCAAGTTCTTATCAACACTAGTATACGTCCCCCCGCGTGCGTGCGTCAACGTGTGCTGTGGGAGGAACGTAGGCGCGCGGATGCCGTGGCGGTGGTGTGAGGCGTCACGTTTACTGCGCCAGGTGCAGGCGTGACACGGTGGGAAACGTCAGGTTCGGTGCGCCAATCCTGCGGTCTGCGTCAGGTTCGGTGCGCCGATCCGCGCGGCAGGTGTGCTGTCCAGGCGGCCGGGGTGAGGGCTTCCGCACGCTGTGTTGCGGGTGCGGCGAGGTCCCACGTCGGCCCTGCGGGCTGCGGGTGGTGGATGGCTCAGTGAGCGTGACGTTTCTGGCGCGGTGAACGTGACGCCTTACCAGCCGCTCCGCATAAACGGTCCCCTGTCGAAGGAGACGTGCTAGTACTAGTTGCCGCTGCGAAATGGACTGGAGCCGTGCTGGAGAAAGAGCGGTACTATAGGTAAGAGAAAGACAACCCTCACCCCTATAAAGAGCCGCTCTATGCTGATTGATCGCCATGAACCCGAAGATGTCTTTGCGCGTGTACCCGAACTCGCGGGCCAGACCGACCCTGTGTTGCGCCGCCTTGATGCCCTGCTCGATGACGATGTGCTCTACGGGACCGTGCGCGCCGACCTCAGCCGGCGCTATCCCCAAACACTCCACCATGGGCGTCATTCCACCCCGGTCGAGGTCGTGCTGCGCCTCCTGATCATCAAGCACCTCTACGATTGGAGCTATCGCGAGACGGCAGAGCGCGTCGCCGACAGCCTGGTCTTGCGCTGGTTCTGCCGGGTCTACTTTCAGCGCGTGCCCGACGCGACCACGCTGCTGCGCTGGGCGCACACCATCCAGCCGGAGACACGGCACGCCCTCAACGACCGGGTGGTCCAGTTGGCGACACAGGCGCGCGTCACACAGGGGCGCAAACTGCGTATCGACGGGACGGTGGTGCAGACGGCGATCCACCACCCGACCGACAGTAGTCTGCTCGTCGATGGGGTGCGCGTGCTCTCTCGGGTGCTGCGGCGGAGTAAATCTTTGGTGGGCGAGGCGTTGGAAGGCACGCGCGACGCGTTTCGCACGCGCACGCGCACGATGCGCCAGGGGCTGCGGACGCTCCACCGCACCGCCCGCCAGAAGGGGGAGGCCGTCGCGGAACAGCGCGTCACCATCTATAAGAAGATGATCGTCACGGCGGGGCAGACGCTGGACCAGGTGGCACGGGTGCGTGACGCGTTGGAGGACACGGGGCAGGCAGCCCAGGGGCAGGGGCGGCGCCTGCGGGAGCAGGTCGATCGTTTCGTCCCGCTGGTCGAGCGCGTGATTGAGCAGGCGCGCACGCGCGTGGTGGAGGGCGGGAAAGTCCCAGCGGATGAGAAAATCGTGAGCCTGTTCGAGCCGCACAGCCGCGTGATCGCACGGCACAAGGGCGGAGCCACCGTCGAGTTCGGGCGCACGGTGGTCTTCGATGAGGTCGAGGGTGGGATCGTGAGCCGGTACGACATCCTGGACGATGGCGAGACCGCGCATGGGGCGCTCCCGCCCGCGTTGACCCATCACCAGGAGGTGTGCGGGCGCGCGCCCACCCTCGTGACGGCGGACCGGGGCGTGCATAGCCCTGACAACGAGCGTCTGGCGGCGGCGGCGGGGGTGCGCCACCTGGTCATCCCGGCATGGGGCAAGGCGACGGCGGCGCAACGGGCGCGCGAGAAGGAGCGGGCGTGGCGTCAACGCTACCAGTGGCGGGCGGGCATCGAAGGGCGCATCAGCAGTCTCCGGCGAGACGACGGGCTGCGTCGCTGTGCCGATCATGGTCCCGACGGCATGGAACGGCGCGTCGGCTGGGGAGTGATTGGCCGCAATCTGCGCCACATCGGTCAGGCTATGGCCGCCTGAGCACGAAAACGGGCGGCGAGGACACCACGGAGCAGGACCAACCACGATGTGTCCGTTCACACGTCCCCCTGTTTTCGGCAGTTTTCAAATCGCAGCGGCAACTAATACTAGCTACTGGGAAAGAAGATTGCGTGCCCGGCCCCGTCTTTTCCCGGTAGCCGGCCGTGCTCGCGCGGCGCTACACTGGGGGCGAGAGCTGCGGTCACGGCGTGCATTTGCTGGCAAATGTGGACTCACTCCACATTTTGCTCGGTCGGCCCTGGGGGGCCTCCCCGCAAAATGTTCCGTTCGGTGGCGCGGTCGTCACGCTTTGGGGACCGCGACAAGACAAGGGATAGGTGATGTGCGACGATGACCTCACGATGGCACAGGCCGCCGCGCTCGCTGGCTACACGAGCCCCACTTTCCTGCACCACGCGGCGCGTGTCGGTCGCCTGCGGACGCCGCGCCAGGAACGATCAGGCGTGCGCCTGACGACCCGCGTGTGGTTGCAGGAGTTCCTGGCCGGGCGTGACATGCGCGCCTACAGCACGCGCCGGACCGTACCGGAGGATCGGGCGACGGAGTGGCTGACGATCCCCGAGGCCGCAAAGCGGGCGGGGTACACCAGCGCCTCGACGCTCTATACGGCGGCGAAAGCGGGCCGGCTACGCACCCAGACGGAGGGGGCCAGCCCCTACCTCACGACCCAGGACTGGTTAGACGCGTTTCTGGCCGGCTTACGCTACAACACGGAGACCAGGGGGCAGCCGGCGGCCGGCAGGGGTGGCGGCCGGCGGACGCGAAAGGAGACGGGGCGCAATGGCTAGATACGCGGTGCTGCGCCTCGCCAAGGTCAAGACGATGGGCCACGTCGCCGGGCTCGGCCTGCACGTCGAGCGGGAGCGGGAGACCCGCAACGCCGACGAGGCGCGCCGGCAGGAGAACGAGCGCCTGGCCGGGACAGGCGATTGGTGTGCCGACGTCGAGCGGCGGCTGGCCGACGCGCCCACGGTCCGTAAGAACGCGGTGCTGGCCATCGAGCACGTCATGACGGCTAGCCCGGAGTACTTCGGCGAGGGCAGTGCGCGCGAGCAGGCGCGGCGCCTGGCCGACTGGCGTGACGCGAGCATGGCCTGGCTGCGCGAGACCTACGGCCGTGACAATGTGGTGGCGGCCGTGCTGCACCGCGACGAACTCACCCCGCACATCCAGGCGCTGGTGGTCCCGATCGACGACCACGGTCGGCTCAACGCGCGGGGCTTCATCGGCGGGGATCGCGGCCGTCTAAGCGCGCTGCAGGACAGCTACCACGATGCCGTAGGACGCTTGGGGTTGGATCGTGGGGTGCGCGGGAGGCCTGGTGTTACGGACGCTACCACCAGCCGCAATCTGTGGCTGGTAAAGTGCCTTTTAACGCGCTGGAGTCGGCATTCGACCCTGTTGCACACCGGCCCAGCGGCCGCAAGTAGGTAGAAACGCATGATTGTGGCGAGGGAAGTGCTTCCTCCCATCTTTCTCGGCACTCGCCGTTACGTTTGTGCAACTGTTACGTGTTATCTGTTGCGCAAGAGTGCCGCCAGATTGCGGCCGGTGGTAGCGTCCGTAACACCAGGCCGGAAACGCCTGCGACCGCGGTCGCAGGGCAGACCACGTGCACTGCGGCGCCACGGCGGGTGCGTCGGAGCGCCGCGTCCAAGGGCTAAAACCGACCGCAGTCGGCGCACGTCTGCCCTGCGACCGCGGTCGCAGGCCGC
>JAABUL010008343.1_pt1 | contig 10594 bp, 8 predicted proteins | sample 5559151 | NCBI WGS metagenome assembly JAABUL01 (sample SAMN10711876, study PRJNA513368) | rock metagenome | isolation source: Antarctica rocks | place: Antarctica: Victoria Land, Pudding Butte sud | reverse complement strand
CCCGCACAGATCCCAGCGAGCGGGACTACCGCACTGGGCTCCTGCCTCGGGTGATGGCGGCGAAGCGGACCTCCGGGTAAGGGTGCAGTACGCGGGTCGGGGGTAGCCATCGAGTCGCGATGCGGTCCATCCGTTCCCAGGTCAGCCGGTGCCGCTGGCTGCGGCGCCGCAGCGCCTGGAACCAGTGGCGGGTCACCTGGTAGCGAAAGGACGCTACAGCATCGTTGCCGGGGACGGCGTAGTAGGCGCAGTGCCCTCGCACCACGCTTGCCAGCCACCGTCCCTGATCCGGGATCGGGAGATACCGGCGCAGCCTGAGCTGGTCATGAACCTGCCTGAGCTTGGCCCGCATCCGTTTCGACTCGGTCTTGCGCCGGACCCAGAACCGTCCACCCCGCCCGGTTGCGCAGATGTGCGTGAACCCGAGGAAGGTGAACGTCTCCGGCTTACCCAGACCCCGCGCCCGACGACGTTCGGCGGCGTACCGCCCGAACTCGATCAGCCGTGTCTTGTCCGGGTGCAGTTCCAGTCCGAACCTCGCGAACCGCTCGCGAAGCGCGCAAAGGAACCGGTCGGCGTCGTCCCGATGTTGAAACCCGACCGTGAAATCGTCAGCGAAGCGCACGACGATGACATCGCCGCGCGCCTCGTGGCCTCTCCACCAGTCGACCCACAGGTCGAAGACGTAGTGCAGGTAGACGTTGGCGAGCAGCGGCGAAGCCGATGCCCCCTGCGCCGAGCCCCGCACGGTCTGCGACCATATCCCGTCCTCGACGACCCCGGCGGCCAACCATTTGTCGATCAGCCGCAGGATCCGCCGGTCCGCGATTCGGTGCTCAATGAACTTCCTCAACCATGCCTGATCAAGCTGGCCGAAGAAGTCGCGGATGTCCGCGTCGAGCACCCAGTTCACCTTCTTCCTGGCGAGCCCGACCGTGAGCGCGTCCAACGCATCATGTGGACTACACCCGGGTCTGAACCCGTAGGAGAAACCCCGGAAGTCGGCCTCATAGATCGCGTTCAACACCTCGACGACGGCCCGCTGGACGATCTTGTCCTCCAGCGAGGCGATGCCGAGCGGCCGTAGCCGCCCGTCCGCCTTCGGGATGAACACGCGCCTACTCGGCTTTGCCCGGTAGCGCCCCGCATGCAACCGCTCGTGCAGATCCCGCAGGTTGTCCTCCAGATCCTGCCCGTAGGCCGCCCACGTCACCTCGTCCACCCCCGCCGCAGCATTCGGGTTGATCGCCCGATACGCCGCCCGGAGCCGGGCCACATCGACGTGGTGCAACAGCGCGGTGAACCGTGCCTTCCTATCTCGTACTGCCACTTGCCGCACACGATCCAGCGCACTGTGCGCGTCTTGCCCGGCACTGTGTCCGGGACGCGTTTTGCTGGCCGTGTTCCCCTTGGCCGGTCCCCTTTCCTCCCCCACCTCCGCAGCCGCAGCCTTGTTCGGCAGGTTCGCAGGTACTACGGGACCGTCCGACTGCCCATGACCGTTCATCCCAGCGTTACCGCCTCGGCGTTGCCTGGGCGGCCCGCCCGGTGATCAGCCGGACGGGCGGACACGGGCTCTCCCGGTTCTCGCGCATGAAGGTTCCGTACATGCCCTGGTTCTTTGACCACGCGGGGTCCGGCGGTGCCTCGCGATAGCGCCACCGCCGATGTTGCCTTCCGCCATTCCGACAGCGTGGGCACCCCGAAATGCTCATTTCGTGGCTCAATAGCCCGGCCTGCACGTACCCCTGTCAACGCTTCACCGCCACCCTCACGAGCGACGACGCATGACTCGGGGCCGCCGCGGGTCGCTAGCCCTTCGACGTAGAGCTCTTCCATCTCCTCCTCCATACCGGTTTACCCCGGCGCTCCGAAACTTGAGCCAGAACCGATTATTTGGCCGGTTCTGTTCACGTTATCTGGCCAGGTGACCGATCACCTGTTCGAGACCGCTACGTCGCCAGACAGCCCTGAGCTGGAGCGATGCCGCTCGAAGCGATCGACGCGGCCAGATAATTCGAACAGAGTGAGCCACTTAATGGGAACAACATGAGCCAACTAATTCGACAAGTGACAACCGAAGTCACACACAAGCGCATGAAGAAACTGCTGAAAGATGCCAAGGAGGTCACCGCCGACAGCCACCACTCCTGCCACGCGCCGAAGCCCATCGACGACAGAACCCTCGACGCGCCGCTGTTCCCACCCATCAACCAGTGGGGACACCTTCCTTATCCCATCGAGCCGCTCAGCCCGCACTCCACCTCCCGCCTCGCCCGGCAGGCCGACACCGGCCTCGCCCACCACAAGGTGCTCGACGCCGACGAGCTCGTCGCTACCGTCGCCGTGGGCCAGGCGGCGGTTGCGCCGGAGCCGGCGGTGCCGCGGCCGGTGTGGGATTGGGCCGCTGGCAACCAGCGGAAAAAGGACGCAGTACAGCAGCTCGCGCCACTCGCCGACGCCCTCGACGACATCGAAGCGCGCATCGCCGAGCTCGTCGCCAGAACCAACGATCTCGAGCTCGGCTGAGACTCATTCATCACTCGTCGCACGATCGAACCACCGGAAGCCAAGCAAGCATCGGCGGTTGCAAGAGGTGACGACGTCGTCGGTGCCTAGAGGCACCTTTTGTGGCGCGAGATCAGATACGCGACTGACTCGGGGTTGGTGGGCACAGCCACTCTGAGCGTGGGAGTTGACAGGTACTTGACGGGAAGCCCCCACTGGAGGACAAAGTAGCCAGCGGCGTTGGTTACAACGTCAACGGGCCTGGAGGTCACAATGGCAATCAGCTCACGGATTCTGGGCCTTATCGCGGTAGCGGCAGTAGGCATGAGCGTGGCGGCGGCCCCAGTGTCCGCAGCTCCGACGGCCGATCGGCCCACTGGGAACCATTCACCACAGCAAACCTCGGCCAGTCATCACAACGGCAAAATTGTATCCGATCAAAACTTCGGCAACGCATTCACGGTCAACCCCGATGGATCGCACTTGACTTTCATCGGTAGGCAGGACAGCACCGTGTGCACCTTCTGGTCACCCGACAGCTCGAAGCTCGCCTGCAACGAGTTCACTGATAACGGTCCCGAGCCCGCTACTGCGAGCCCGGACGGGTCTTACTTCACTCCTCTCACCAAGACCCGGCCGTTCGACCTCTTCTGCATCTACTGGTCGCCCAGCGCGATGCGGCTCCTATGTCACAGCGAAGGGATCCCCAGTTCGACTGACGCCGGCTTGTACACGGTGAGGTCATCAGATGGTGGCGATCCGGTCCGCATCACCGCCACCCCTGCGGGCTTCTACGATTTGGTCTACGGATACTCACCGGACGGATCGCGAATCTTGTTTGGCCGTTTCGACTTTGCTACCAATACCGGCCGATTATTTGCCGTCGGCGCTGATGGCAGTCACCTTACAGATTTGAGCCCGAAGAGCCTCGGCGTAGTCGACTTGACCTTCTACGATCAGGTCTCGGCTGACTGGTCGCCGAACGGGACCCAGGTGGCTTTCGCAGCGCTGGATACGAGTGAGAAAAAATTTAAGGCCGCCCTGTTCGTGGTGAACGCCGATGGCAGTGCCCTCCACCGGATCACCCCCTGGGATTCAGGCGCCACGTCTGCTCAGTGGGCTCCCGACGGGCGTCTCATTGCCTTCGGCAGCTGCTGCACAGAGAATGAGGTGTGGGTCGTTCGTCCGGACGGGTCGCACCTCAGGGCAGTGACACAATCGACAAGCGGAACGAAATCTGTCGCACCAGTCTGGTCTCCCGACGGAAAAGAGTTGCTGTTCGGCCAAGAAGACAGCGAGGGTCGCGCCAGCCTCTGGACCGCCAAAATTGACGGATCAAAGTTGCGCAAGTTGGTTGATGTGGCAGGACTGACCCACTACGCGTGGGGGCCTTTGGCCGAGGGGTGTCGGTTGCCGCGATAAGTGGTTCTGGCTCAAGTTTCGTGAAGACCGCGGCTGGTCGATCGCGTCGAGGATCGGCGCCCGGTTCGTGCGGCAGGCCAGGTGCACGATGAAGGTGCTGGGGGAGCAGGACACCCGACGCCGCGGCCGGCTGTGCGAGAAACGTGCGGCCGCTGGGCTGCACGAGCACAAATCGGCCAGCTTCACGAAACTCGAGCCAGAACCAATTAATGTGGCAATTCACAGCTCCGACGATTACCAGGGCCTATTCCGTCTGGGCAGGGCGGATCAGGAAATCATCGACCGAGGGGTCCATCGTCATCTCCCGGTAGTCGACGATGCGCCACGGCAACACCGACACCACCCGGCCGGCGGCGTTGCGGTACCAGTTGGTCATGCCGCGATGGGTCCAGATCATCTTGGCGTGTGACTCGTCGACCCGGCGGGTGTAGTGGGCGGCGAGCTCCGCCGGGCACTCGAGCGATCCGATCCCTCTTTCGAGCATCTGACGGATCAACGACACGATGTAGTCGACCTGGTATTCGCTGATCGTGATGACGCTGCCGCCGTGGCCGAGCGCCGTGTTGGGTCCCAGCAGCATGAAGAGGTTGGGGAAATCCGGGACCGTGACGCCGAGGTAGGCGGTGGCGTCCTCCGGGCCCCATTGCTCCTCTAGAGTGCGGCCCGACCGACCCCGGACGTCCATCGGATACAGGAAGCGCCGGGCCTCGAAACCGGTGCACAGCACTACGATGTCGAGTTCGGTCAGCGAGCCGGACGCCGCCCGGACGCCGGTGGCCTCCAACGCCGTGACCGGTGAGGTCACCAGATCCACATTGGGCTGCCTCAGGGCCGCGAACCAACCATTGTCCAGCAGCATTCTCTTGCCGAAGGGCGGATAGTTGGGCAATGCGGCCTGCTGGAGGTCCTCCCGGCCGGCCAGCTGTTCCTGCAGGTACCGGGTGAAGAAGCGGCGGTGGCCGTCGTTCGCCGCGTTGACCGAGCGGGTCGGCTCCGGCCAGTCCGGGTCGACCTGCAGCGAAGGATGAACCTTGTCGTTGAAAGCCCAGGCCAACCGCACCCGGTACCACTGCCGGTAGAACGGCACCGTCGCCATCAGGGCATGTACCTGGTCGCCGACAGGCCTGAAGTAGTCGGCGTTGGGGGCGATCCACTGCGGCGAGCGCTGGAAGACGGTCAGCTGCTTCACTTTTCCGGCGATGGCCGGGACGATCTGCATGGCGCTGGCGCCGGTTCCAACGATGGCCACCCGCTGCCCGGTGACGTCCAGGTCGGCCGGCCAGTGCGCCGAGTGGAACACCTGGCCTTGGAAATCATCTAGCCCGGGCAGATCGGGGACCTTGGGTCGGTTGAGCTGCCCGACTGCACTGACCACCGCATTGGCGACGATCCGATCGCCGGCCACCGTCACCAACCTCCAGAGCTGGGCCTCGTCGTCCCAGTCCGCGGTGGCCACCTCCGTGCCGAACCGGATAAGCCCGCGGAGGTCGTAACGGTCGGCGACGTCGCGGAGGTAGGACTGCACCTCGTCGCGCTTGCCGAAGTGTGTCGACCATTCGTGCTCGGCGAACGACAGCGAGTACAGGTAGCTCGGCGTGTCGACACCTGCTCCGGGATAGGCATTCTCGAGCCACGTGCCGCCGACATCGTCGTTCTTCTCCAGCACCGTGACGGTGACACCGGTGGCGCGCAGGTGGATGGCGGCGGCCATGCCCGAGACACCGGCCCCGATCACCACCACGTCGAACCGTTCGGCCCCCGGAACCCGCCGGTCCGGCCGAGCCGGGACGAAGCCGAGCATGTCCGCCATCATCGGTTCGAATTCGGCCGGGATCGGTTCGCCGACACAGACCGACATCAACCGGGTCAGGGCCGGGCCCCGCGGCGCCGGCACCGCGACTTCTTGCCCCGATCCCCAGGCCATCACCGCATCGAAGGCGGCCGCCCTGATCTCCCGCTGGACATCCTCAGCCAGGCCGCCGGACGTGTTGTCGTCCATGCCGCGGCCGGGCAGCGGCGCATACGGCTCATCGAGCCACCGCTCGTCGCCGGTCAGCTGGAACAGCACCGGAATCAACGTCGGGATGTTGGCGGCGTCCAAGTCACGGGCCAGGTCGGTTGCGTCGATCGCTGCGCGGGATTCAGGAACGGTCGTCATTGGTCCTCCAGGCTGTCATCCGAGCATCCGGGCGCACACGACATAGATCAAGTCCGATGAGGAACCGTCGTTAGGCGAACATAGGCTCGCCGACGCCGACCCGCCAAGCATCCTGCAAAGCAAACCCCAGATTCACAGCCATCGGCTCTTGACGAGTGGGCCCCGTCTCACCATGCTAGCGATACATCACCTAACGACGGATAGGACGGGACACAGCAATGGAGCTGACCGAAGCGATGCGTACGACGGGGACCTGTCGATACTTCTCCGACCAGGAAGTCCCTGACGACGTGCTGTACCGGGCCTTCGACTCGGCCCGGTTCGGGCCCCAGGGCGGCAACCGCCAACCCGTCCGGTGGATCGTCGTGCGGGACGCGGCCACCAAGAAGGCGCTCGCCGATCTCTACCTGCCGCCGTGGAAGGCCTACTTCGAGGGGATCGCCGACGGCGGCGTCCAGGTCGGCGCGATGCCGAAATCGGTGACGGCAGCGGACGATTTCGCCGAGCATCTGGCGGAGGTACCGGTGATCCTGGTGCTGTGCGCAGAGGTTTCCGGCCTGCATCCCACCGACACCGAGCTCGGCCGGCTCAGTGTGGTCGGCGGGGCCTCCATCTACCCGACGATGCAGAATCTCTGTCTGGCACTGCGGGCGGAGGGGGTGGCCTCGGCCGTCACCACCCTGCTGTGCATCGAAGAAGCGAAGGTGCGGGACATGCTGGAGATCCCGGAGGGGTTCATCACCGCGGCCCACATCGCCGTCGGCTACCCGGCGAAGTCGTTCCCCACCAAGCTGACTCGCAGCCCGGTGGAGGACATCGTCTCGCTGGACAAGTTCAGCGCGCCCATGTTCGGCCCTTCGCAAGGGTCCGCGAACCTGGTCTCGGCCTCGTGAGCGGACCGGCCGAGTTGTCCGCACAGCACCGGGCGGCGCTCGGCCGGGCCACCCTGGGCGACCAACTGCGCCGGCACGCGGCGAACCAGGGCGACAAGACAGCATTCGTGGTGTTCGCCGCCGACGGCGCCCGCCGCGCCATCAGCTACGCCGAGCTCGACGCGATGGCCAACCGGGCAGCCCACGTCCTGCAGGGGCTCGGAGTGCAACGCGGCGACCGGGTTGCGGTGCTCTCTCGCAACCGCATCGAGTCGGTGGCCACCTACTACGGGGCCCTGAAGATCGGGGCGATGTTCACCGGGGTCAACCCGTTGTTCCGCGCCTCGGAGATCCGTCAGCAACTCGTCCACGCCGAACCCGCCGTGTTCCTCACCTCCGGCGAGTTCGTGGATGTCGTCACCGAGGCGACCACCGGATTGACGGTGCAGCGCATCGACTTCGACGACACCGCAACGGGCGACGGCTGGTCCGGGTACGCGGCGCTCACCGCCGAGGCCGCCGACACCGAGCCGGAGGCGGACGTCGACGAACTCGATGTCGCGATGCTCGTGTACACCAGCGGCACCGAGGCCACGCCGAAAGGTGTGCTGATCCCTCACCGCAACTACCTGATCTCCACCGCGCCCGCGTGGAGCTGGGGTCTGCGCACCGGTCCGGACGACGTGTGGCTGTTCGTCATGCCGTTCCACACGATCGCCGGCCTCGGTTCGATGACGACGCTGACCATGATGGGGGCGACCCTCGTCCTGCCCGCCAGTACCGAACCGGGCACCTCGCTGGCCATCATCGGCGCCGAGGGTGTCACCGTGATCGCGCAGACCCCGACCTTCTACCTGGCGTTGGCCGGTCATCCCGACTTCGGCTCTGCCACCGTCGGTTCCGTGGTTCGCTGCATGACCTACGGCGGCCAGGTGTCGCCGCACGCCATCGATGCGTGGGCGGCGGCCGCACCCGAGGTGGTCTGGGGGACGTACTGGGGACAGTCGGAGCTCTCGCAGCTCGGCTCGGTCGGCTGGTTCCGCACCCTGGCCGACATCCCCGACCACGACGCCACCTGGATCGGCAAACCGGTGACCCACCTGGAGATCAAGGTGGTCGGGCCGGACGGACAACCGGCCGAGATCGGTGAACTGCTCTGCCGTTCGCCTTCGGTGATGCTCGGTTACCACAAGGATCCCGAGCGCACCGCGCAGGTCTTCGACGGTGGGTGGGTGCATACCGGCGACATGGTCCGACGTGACGAGCAGGGCAACTTGTTCTTCTACGACCGGGTGAAGGACATGGTCAAGACGGGCGGCATGAACGTGTCGTCCCAGGAGGTCGAACGTGTGCTGCATCAGCACCCGGGGGTGCTCCGGGCCGCGGTCGTCGGCCTGCCGGACGACTACTGGTCGGAAGTGGTCACCGCCTTCGTCATCGCCCGGCCCGGAACCCAGCCGGAACCTGTTGAGGTCATTGCCTTCTGCCGGCTGCATCTGGCTGGTTACAAGGCACCGAAGGCCGTTCATGTGGTGGCCGAATTTCCGGTCGACGCCCAGGGCAAGATCCTCAAGCGCGAGTTGCGTTCAAGATCGTTGCTCATCCCGGAGACCCTGTGATCCAACAGGAGTCATCGACTGACACCGAGACCGGGAAGGGCAGCGGGGTGGTCGGCGTCCCGTCGATCACCCGCTCTCCTCGGGTGACCCCGGAGCAGATCGTGGCGACGGCGGCCCGGCTGTTCGCCTCCGACGGCTATCACGAGGTGGGCATGCGGGAGGTCGCCGACGCCCTCGGTATCCGCGGCGCCAGCCTCTACCACCACTACCGGTCCAAAGAAGAGATCCTTTACGCGATCTGCCTGACGGTGAGCCGCGACCCGGTCGTACGGCAACTGACCCTGCTCGACGAGAGCGGCACTCCCACAGCGCGACTCACCGGGCTGGTCAGGGCACATGTGCTGCATCTGGTGAAACGTCAGGTGGAGCACCTGGTCGGCCGCCGTGAGATGAATGCGCTGACCGCTGCGCACCGGGCTGTGGTGGACGAGCATCGTCGCTACTATCATCGACGGGTCGCCGAGACGATCGCCGCCGGCGTCCGGGCCGGGGAATTCCGGGTGCCCGATGTGCGGTTGGCCACCCTTGCCCTGCTTGACATGCTGAACGGGACCAGCGCGTGGTACGACTCCGACGGCATTTCCTCTGCTAACGAGATCGCTGACACCTACGTTGATCTCGCTGTCGGACACCTGCTTGGGGGACGAACGTCCTGATCGGCGGGCGCGAAATCGAGCCGGAGGCCGGCGGGTACTGTCGGCCGGAATTCGCCGGCGTGCTCGATCAGTTCCGTCGCAACTTCGCCGAACTTGGCGAAGTGGGTGCTTCGCTCTGCGTTCTGGTCGATGGACAACCGGTGATCGATATCTGGGGCGGTGTGGCCGATCCGGGGTCCGGGACCAGGTGGGAGCGGGACACCGTGTGCGTGGTCTTCTCCAGCACCAAGGGTGCTCTCGCGATGATTGCTCACCTGATGGCGCAGGCGGGCGAGTTGGATCTGAACGCGCCAGTGGTCGAGATATGGCCGGAGTACGGGTATTCCGGGAAGGCCATGACGACAGTGACCATGCTGCTGGACCATTCGGCCGGCGTGCCTGTTCTCCGGCAGCCGGTGAAGGACGACGCCCTCGAGGACTGGGACTACATGGTCGCCCGGATCGAGGCCGAAGAGCCATGGTGGGAACCGGGTACCAGACACGGTTATCATGCGCTGACGTTTGGTTTTACCGTCGGCGAGGTCCTGCGGCGGGTGACCGGGATGCAGCTGGGCGAAATCGTGCGTACCCGACTGGCCGAGCCTCTCGGGATCGATTTCTGGCTTGGGCTGCCGGCGAGCATCGAGCCAAGGGTTGCCCCGATCCAGCGCGCCACCTCACGTCCGGGGCCTAGCGCATTCGACACCGCGATGCGTCGGGATCGCGGCTCGATCTCAAATCTGTTCGCGTTCAACTCGGGAATGTGGCCCCGCGGCGGCTTCAACACCAGGTCAGGCCACGTGGCGCAGATCGGAGCGGCCGGCGGGATCACCAACGCCCGCGGTCTGGCCGGCCTCTACGCACCGGCCTCGCGTCCAGGATCGGCCGGCTCTGTCACCGTCGAGCCGTCGACGGCCGAGCGCATGCGCACCGTGTTTCGATGTGGCGACGATGCGACATTGCTTGTTCCCACGGCCTTTTCACAAGGCTTCATGCTGCCGGTCGACAACCGGCACCGCCATGGTCCTGGAACCAGCGTGCTGATGGGTCCCCGCGCCTTCGGGCACATCGGCTCCGGCGGATCGTTCGGGTTTGCTGATCCCGAACACGGCTTGAGCGTGGGTTACGCCATGAATCAGCAGGGGTCGGGGCTGTTCGGCAACGAGCGCGGTGAGGCACTGGTCGAATCCATCTATGCCGCCGCACTGGGAGCGCCACTTCGGCCGGGTGGGCCGGGCGGGCATCCGCGGCACCCACCCGTGGCCTAGAGGGCTAGATCCGGCGAAGCCGGAGTTTTGAGTCAAGTTTTGGATGTTCGCTTCGTGGTTGTGCGGTCATGCTGCGAGACCTGTTGTGTGGGTGAGGTCCTCGATGGCCTGT
>JAABUL010008341.1_pt1 | contig 10599 bp, 8 predicted proteins | sample 5559151 | NCBI WGS metagenome assembly JAABUL01 (sample SAMN10711876, study PRJNA513368) | rock metagenome | isolation source: Antarctica rocks | place: Antarctica: Victoria Land, Pudding Butte sud | reverse complement strand
CGTAGAGGGCAACTTCATTCGGATACACAATTGCCCAAGCGATTTCGAAGTCACCATCGGCCTCAAAGAGGTTAGCCGGCGTTTGCAGATCTGCGATGGGTTCGCTTCCATTGATACTGATCGTTCTCGGATGCGTTCCGCAAGGAACGTCGGTGTATACAGAGAAGAAGTCGTCCAGGTCTGTGGGGAACTGTGCGGCTGGAGCAAACTCTACGATTCCAATAGGAATTCTTCCCCTGCTGTTCATTTTCTTGACGGTGGATGGATCGGGGATACCGTACAACGCTCTGACGCATGCAGGTGTGACTTTGTTGGCGCAATCTCCAAGGTATGTCTTTGGATCACCAGGATTGGTACCTGGTGGACATGTGGGGCACGGTGTAAAGGCTGGAGCATATCCGCATGCTCCTTCCTGGCGATTCTTAGATGCCGACCTTTGTTCCTTCCGTTTCGCTCGGCGCTCAATGTTTGTGTCAAAATGTACTGTTGGGGTGATGATATCCACATGCCCTTGGAGGACTTTCGGAATATAGTACTCATGACAGGCAGCTTTCAGACGTCGATCCGCTTCATTCATATGCACGAAATACTCTGATTGGAGTAATCGCTCCGCGTCTTTCGTTGTGATTTCGACCTCAAGCCAATTCTTACGATGATGTGAAATGCGATCCGCAGCAATGTCATTCTGCATCAGCCATTCTTTGACTGCGGTCACCGTATTGTTTGAAGAAGCGAATGTGTCTGCCACTTGCTCGGCGGTCCAGTGCTTTCCTTAATCGGGCGAATTAGGATGCGAGATTTTGTGGAGGAAATCTCCTGTTCGGTGGAGTTCTTGCTGGGCAAGACCGATGCGCATAGGTATGAGAGTATGGCTAGGTAGTCTGTGCTGTCTTTTCCAGCCTCCATCCAAGCTTCGGCGCTCGTGGAGGACGTATGGAGATGGGGGACTGCCTAGGACTGCACTCCAGAGAAGAGCAAATGTGATGGAATGATACACGATCCACATGTTGACGGACACACGATATGATAGGACAGTGGCGAAAAGTGAATCTGCCTTGCTCTGATGATCCTTGGGTAAGAGTTGGAAACCACGGCGTTCTTCTCAAGGTATGTAACATAATGATTCCTATAGTCGAAAGGCTTTCCTCTTGTATCCTGCACTGTATTCAAATTGACAATAGCAAAGGTCATTTTAGCGTAGTAAACTTAAGGACATATAAAAATAAGACATGGGTCGCGATATGCGCCGGGCTACTTCGTGCCGTACCGTCATGGAATTATGACTCGTACCAACCACATGTATGTCCTGAGGCTCAAGGTTTATAGCGGATCTCCCACTGGGGGGCCGGTTCCTGATCAGTACATTGGTGACTTCTCCCGCCGCTACTAGGCGAGCGGACTCACTTGTGGTTGGTACGAGTACATTGCAGCCACAAACGACCCTCGAAACCTCTTTCAAGACGGACGAACGGCATGCGTAGACAAAAGTGGCCTGGATTCCCGTTGGAGCAGCGCTTATGACGCCGCCTGTACAACCTGATGCCGAAAGCGAGAGCGTGGAGGTATGGCCGTCTACCACGGACGGCTGGATGTTTCTTCGATATGCACTAAGTTCCTTTCGTCGACTAATAACGTGAATCGGAGTCCACTAAATGCAACTTTGTATGCGCCAGGCTACCCTCGTACCTCGTTTGGTCCCGTCATGGGAATGCTGCCGCACGATTTTGAAGAGCCTCGGGGCTTTTTTGGGGTTTCATTTCGCATTATGGGCCGTGTGTAAGTCGGCATGTGTATCTGTAGAGCCACGAGCAGAAGCGTCCAGACACGGAGTATTCACAGCGCACGTCGTTGGAATCTCCCATGCACGAATGGTCGCCTTTGGGGTGCTATAGCGGAAAGATGAAAGCTCCCCGAAACGGCCGATCTTGTATGCTTCTCACCATGGACTGTCGATCAATTCGATGATCGAGTTAAACGAATTAGGCGTACCAGAATCTATCATGGAAGGGCAAGAAAACTCCAACGAAGGATATGAGCTGTTATAGCTATTGTCAAGCTCGAGAGAAGATTGCGCATAAGATAGACTGGTGAGAGACTTCGAGTCGCGATAGAAGGGCGAGACAGCCAGAGAATAACGCTCCTTATTATGTATCCCAAGTTCGATGAAATCAAAACTATCATTTTTGATGGAATGTTTGCATACCAATGCAGGCCCTTACTGTCCTTGCTTGAAAGGACAATGACACCGTATTACGGCGAGTACTGTGGTGAAAGCGATGATACGTACTCGATCGACTGACTCGATCCTCCATCGCGGTCTCCTCGCCCTTGCCCATGTCGCGGCATTGTGTATTTAGCGCTGGTTGCCGCATTCCACTTCGCACTATATCCGCCTACGTGCCAAAACTCTCACGTTCACTGGCGATATAGATTGCCGTCGTAGCATGACTCGCCAAATGTAGACTTCGAAAGCTTGGGCTCTCTTCGTCGCGCGCACCGTACCTCTAATAACCGCTCCCCCCTTCAACGTCACCTCTACTCTCGAGATCTTGCTTCTTCCGAAGTTCTATCAACGCAACACCCCCGGCGACAATCTCGATCATGGCGTCATTGCCCCCCTCTTCAACCAGCGGCCCAAGCTCAAACGTCCCAGTCTTGGATACAGAAAGGCCACTTCTCTTCAGTCTTGCCACAATCTCTCCATGTTGATCTTCACAAATCCAGTCTCCGCGGCTCCAGAACCCGTGTTTCTTCCACTTCAATGTCCGCCCGGGCAATGCAACGCTCTTGTACTCATGTGCCCTTGTCGTCATGGATCCAGTAGTTGACATGACTATCCGCGGCTGACCGTGTATTTCCAGACTAATGGCGCTGCCGTAGAAGTCTATGACCCCTTGAAGATTCTTCTGTTCGGTCGACAACAAGCCATTGTAGATTCGGACGTGGGGCGTGGAGGTGAAATTGCTCCCACTTTTCCTGTTTTGTTCGAAGGTGTAGAGGGTGGTCTCCTTGTCGGTCGAGAGAACCCGTTTGGTGCGCTGATGTAGGCCCTGATGGTATATATGAAGGACGTGCGTTCGCATTGTCTCGTCGGGTTCTACTATCGAGTGAGCGTTTATCAAGCATAAGGTGGAGCAGCTAGAGGTTGGGTATGTTGCTTCTTGTTATGGATGTTGCCATCCTGGTGGGATCAACACTCAGAGAAGATTCATCTGATCCTTCCCATAAGGTTCATCGTAAGCCGTCATCAATCGAGTGAAGCCTCTCGTCAAGGAGAAGGTGAGTTGAGGGAGGATGCCACCAATCATGGCCTAGCTCGGAAAAGCTGAGTCAGCTAAAGATCTACCTTAGCTACAGCTTTCGATTGGCTCACGGAGGTCACATACTTCCGCACCCTTGGCAGGTCTAGTACCACTGGTCGAGACACGAAATCCAAGGTGATATTGGTTTCGAAGAGGACAACATATGGATATATATCTGATGAGGAAGGTCTGCTTGGGTTTTCCTCGTTGCCTAGCATTGCAGTCAAAGGAAAAGATGGATACCACAATGGAATTCTGCCCCCTATGCGATTGGGGATCGGAGGCTAACGATAAAAGAAATGATGGTCCATGCACTACAGTGTTCTGGCCCAATCGTTGATGGACTCCTGAAAATGTGCGGCAAGTAAGCACAGCATGCACTGTTTTGGGGGCTGAGCTATGCTCCATTGGCTCTCTCTTTTAAGCATACTTTCATCATGGATACGCTGCTGGCCTGTTGTGTTCCAGGCGTGGGGGCGGGCAGACTATTTACAGTCGACCCGCATCGCATGTTCAAGACTTCGCATCTCGTATATTACCACAGGCAGAGTCGGGATCCAGCCCATCACAAGCCTAGTCTCTTTGTGTCACACGGTTGCTGAGGGCGGGAGGAGCGTGCAGCTGTCTCTACTCCCAGAGCTTTCTTTTAATGAGCGCATTTGAAGCCACCAATGACTCCGAAGATGACCGGAGGCGATATATTGTCGACTTGATATCACCTCGGCCATGGCCGTGGAAAACCGACGAGACTAGCGCCTTCATCGAAAATCTGCATCAAGCAGAAGGTAAAGCCCTTCTCTGTGAACACTCCTGATGACCGATCAATTGAGTCGTAAACAGATTCGAGGCTGGGAGTCAATCCTCCATTCTGCAAACAAAATGGATTTGCCGAAGAGCAAGACCAGTGGGACATCTTGTGTCTACCAAAGCCCAAGAACAGGATCAGGACCGCGCATTCGCTGGGAGACGAGTGTACCACCGTTTTCACCAGCGAATTTGGAGAGCTTGTCTCATTTAGTAAATTTCTGGGCCTAGGAGTACATGGGACCGTCCTAGTAGAACCGCCAATAGAATACGGGTCGGACAGGGACAAGGAGTACAATGATGTTTTAGATGGGAGAATCCCTGGTGTTGGTCTACGGCTCGAGGATCGTAAATCGTACAGAGAACAGAAGGTTGACTACGTTCATGATCGTTGGCCTCGAGTCTCCTATAAAGTTGGTGAGTGCCGATATTAGGGTAGGATTGCCAGCAACGAAGGTGTCGATTTAACCTTGTCACCACTTGAATCGGGCACTGTACGCGATAATTCTCTTGGTACTTGCTTACACTGGAGAGTGCAGGGGATTTAGACATCAATGTCCAATTCGTGATTCACCAAGGGATTGTTGCCCAGCAATATCTCGTCAAAAATTCATCTCAAGAGCCAAAGACATGCGTCTTCAACCTGGACCTTGGATTTGGCGCCCAGCCATCCCCCATGGGTAGTGGGATAGAGAACGACCAACCACCTTTCGTTGAGAGTCATGTCTTTGTGACTGCGGGCGGTTATGCTGCCATGTTTTGGGCAGGAGATGGACGAGGTCAGATACAGCTTGACGTCGCTCTTTATGAAGAAGGAAGATCGATCAAACTCAGTCCTTCCAGCCTCGGACCAGGATCAGCCGAAAAGGTTAGCGACGAAAATTTTGGTATGCAAGAAAACTGTACGGAGTCATCATCGTCGCCAAATTACCTACATACGGTCGCACTAAACTCGGGTGCCACCAAAGAGCTGACGGCCCTGTATTCTCTGGAAAGATACACACACACGAAAGAACAGGAGGAGGCCCTCGAGCCCGCTTTTGAACCGGAGAAAGACAGCAGGCTGGAAGGGAGACAGGCCACATCTGGGGTCAGAGCCAGCGAGTCAAATCCGGCGCGATTCGGAAGCGGAAATGACCAGACAGTCTCTGTCGAGGAGCCTACAAGTGACATTGTTCCAACAAGGCTAGAGGACTCGGTTTGGGACTACAGCGGCGAAGAATTGCCGGATCTTGAAAGTAGAATCAACGGCGACACGTCATCAAGTCTCTACCAGAAGATGGCAAACAAGCATTTTCTGTCCACAGGTCCACAATACATTGACATCAGTATGTTTCTGAAGCGCAACCACCATGGTAGATGGACCATTGACCCCACACCGACCAATCAGTTGCTACGTCGGCATCTGCAACAGGTACTTTTCGTTAATAGTCTATCAGTTCCACGTCAGAACGGAATACGAAGCGCTATCGTCTTGTCCGAAGCTCATATTCTTAGTAATGCCGTCCCAAACTGGGGCAGCCTTTGTATGTTTCGCTTCCTATTGTCTATGTACATTTTCCTAGGCCGACCGAAAGTGGCCGAGGAAAGGCTTCGTAAATATTTGAAAAGCCAGATCAAGGAAACCTGTGGGAGACATCTCGACTGGACTTTCGATATCTCGCAACCATTTGAGCGAGGTTGGGCTCAGGTTTACAACCTGAGTGGTTCATATCCTAAATCTGAGAAGAGCGATTGGTATTATGGTGCCATCCAATTCATCAAGCTGTCCGAGTTCCGAATGGTATTTCAATCCCCTGACGATCGAGTGTTCGTGCTGCAAAAGCTTCAAAATCGGCTTGGTCCCTGGTTTGAGAGTCTCGAGAAGCTTCGGGATGCTAAATCCAACTTGTGGGCCAGCTTCTCGCCCGGAGTCAACGTCGTCTGGCTGGACCCCCAATACCGCCAAGATGAGATTGTTCATATTCCTGAATATATGGTCGCGGATCTCATAGTCCTTTGGAAGGCATTCAGCTTCATCTTTGAGCTTCTAGACGAGTCGGAAATGAGGTACGAGCTTAACAGTGTAAAGGCCTCGCTACCGAGTACTTGGCGCACGACATTTTCCCCTACAAGACTGAGAACGAAGATCATGGACTACTTCACCTACGAACATCTTTCAGATCATAGGGCGCCTGGCGGTCACACGAAGGAGGCTGCCGCCCAGGTTGGAGAATATCAAAGCGACAAAGATACCATCGAAAATTACATAAGAAAGGTCGAGTGTCTCTTGGCTATGTCAGTGAAAGGCAGGAAGGAATCTGACCCAGTCCAGAGAAAACAGCTGCTCGCGTTTCGTTGGGCAGGGAACGATAAGCCGAGTTACCTCTGGTGTAATGAGGCATCACACATATTTGAGGCCGTCAATTCTGGCTTCTTCGAAGACGAAACTTCAATGAGAGTCTGGAAACATACGCTTGAGGCTCAAAGAGTGCATCGAGAGCTCTCGTGGGTGTATTTGTCAACATATGCTCTTGCTCTGAGAGCGACCCAACATGGACAGAGCCTAGACATGACGATGGACTCGGAGAAAATGCGCAAGAGAGTGTGCGAGCGCCTGCTGGAGTGTTTTTACTCGAACGGGACTTTCCCCTCGGAAATTGACCTTACCGCTAAACAGCCCACGAGCAAATGGTGGGAGCCTGGCTATCCATCAGCAAGTTTTGAGATTCCACTTCTACTTTTACAAGAGGAAACGAAGTGCTTGGACATAGCTGGGTATTGCTCTCCGCACTGCTTTTGATCAAAGGGTGGCGCTAAATTGTGAACAGGTTTCTTGCAGACGCAGATGGCTGCAGCGACCTGATTTCGCCTCATACCATGCCACATCGAGGTGCATTCATAGGCAATGGATCCATACACCACAACGCACGAGACACCAACAATCCCGAAGACGATCTTGGCTTCGACACAGAAGCAATGGCAAAAGAGCGTGCAAAACTGGGCAAGTCAGCCAGACAGTCCGCTCGTTCCACAAAAGTTGATCGAGCAAACATTCGAGACCCGCCAGAATTTGAACCTGATTGGCTTTTTCCTTATCCAGATTGTTTTGCATTCGATGAACCTACGGGCACACTTGATGAGACGATCCGCATCCGCGAGCAAGCCAAGAAGAATCTGGAGCAATTGAGGCAGACCTCAGACTACCGTGAAGACGCTGCTTATAGAGTCTTGGAGCCGGCCATTGAGAAGTACCTCTCTAATGAATCAGATACGGAGAGCGATACTCACTTCGAGCCTGATCTGTTCAGAGAGACCACGGTCGTTGATGTTGGTCAGACTGGTCGTTCCAGAATGTCTACGGCTAGAGTCCAAGCCTTACGTGGCTTGAATCTTCCGGGACTGGAGGTCCATCTACTTCGTAAGAGAACTGTCAAAGCTGCGAAGAAACGATTGACTATCATCCATTCTTGCCAACCCAAGCAAGCTTTGCTACTATATCTTGGTTCTGCTGAGTCGGAGAAGCGATCGACAGCTGGATTTCTTACTCGACACAAGAGGAGAGAAAATTTTACAAGGGATCATGCTCACAAGGAGGTTAATCTATGGGTCACGGAATTGCATCTCAGCTTTTACAAGAAAGTCATCAATTCTAGCGACCATTCCATTCTTGGGTCTCTTTTCGAGAAAATTATCTTCGAAGGACCAGAGAAGTTGTCTACGATTCCAGGAGCGCCAAAGTCTTCTGAGAAACAGTTACAGAAAGGTGCGATCGGTTGGCGATTCTCTGGAGATCTCCACGATCGGCGGTGGACGGGCACCGTACTTGCTTTTGTGCCAGACAAAGGCGGAGATGCGAATTGGATTGACAGCAAGGATTTTTTGATTGATAAGCACTTCCACGGACAGAGAAAGATTATTGAGGCACGCCTTTTCTCAGATATGATCAAGATCATATATGCGAGTACCAAAGAAATCCTTAGAGACTTGGACACTGTGCTGGACGAAGTAAAAGGGGTTATCTACCGGGACAGCACGGATCACCATGATGCATTTAGTGAAAGCTTTGACCAAAGCTACTCCCGGTCAAAGCTGTTCCTTCAATTATCCGACTTCTTGAGTAGTCTAGACGACAGCGTTAAAGGCGTCATGGATACGGTTGAAAGCTATACTGATAGGGAGAAGCAAAGACCAGTCCAACCCCGGTGGTCCTTCGAGGACGAAAGACTGTATGGTTTCGAACTCCGCAAATGGGATCAACATGGCATTGGGAACGTCGCTCTACTACGATCAGTCCGGAGCGAAATCATCACCAAGATGGGTCGAGCCCAGCATCTTCGTGAGAGACTTAATGCAGATTTGCAACTTCGCGAGGCTCGATTGCAGGCCCGTTCCGCCGAGGACGTTCGACTATTCACGTATGTGACTATCATCTTCTTGCCGATAAGCTTTTCTGCGAGTCTGTTTAGCATGCAACAAGCGCCTGGTAATAACGTCGTTGGGACTTTTGCCAAAGTCGCGATTGTTGCCCTTATCACCACCTTAATAATACTTTTCAACTTGAAGACGATGAGCAAGAACCTGTGGGCGTGCATAAACGCGGGTCTCCATAAGACTTCATACATCATGAGCAGCAGTAGTTGGAAGTTCTGGAAAGAGACCCGCGAAGATCTTGTGCAGGCCGAAAAAAGGACTATACAGTCTGATGAGCCTTTACAGATACGCAGGACGAGCAAGTGGTGGTACGGTCTCTTTGTCCTTATATTTGTTCTTATGGAATTACCAGCAATTCGAGTCCTCCTGGCATATGATGTATGTTTTCCTCCTAACCCACAGGACCCGGAACAGCCCACGCTACTCAAGAAAGTCACTCGCGTTCTTCTCGGATTGCTGTTCCTCCCGCTCTTCGTCTTTGTTTATGCTATCCTGTTCCTCCTTCGCAATCTCATCGACCTCCTCTATCAATCGTCCTCGTTATCAGGCGTGAACATACGAAACGATATCCAAGACACTCAAGCTTCCACCGACCCCCCTAGGAAAGCCAAAAGTCTAGAGATTTGCCGTATACGCAACGAGGAAGATCACAGGGAAGTTTCAGATGGCGTAAGATTCAGAGAGACAGCCGTGGAGAATGATACCACCAAGACAGAGGAAGATGCCGGCCTGGATAAGCGATCCCCACGCGCCAGAGAAGAAACTTTCAATGCTCGAGTCGCCAGACTGACGCACCCACCAAGGCAGCTTAGATCTCGCGCGGCGGTGAGCGACAGAGCCATGGAGATTGAGAGAAAGAACGATAGTCAGACCTCTAGAGGAGAGGGAGAGGACAAGCCGTCCATGACTGAGGAAGAAGAAGGCGATTTTGGTATACCAGGAATTGAATCACCAGTCGTGAGCACTGAAACCCGCACCGGGGGATTTCTGAATAAGTTAAGATGGAAAGGGATGTCGAAGAAAGTGTCGCAAACAGCGGGGACCCTACCGGTCTGAAGAGACGCTCGGAATTAGCTCATGGAGTGGCTCAGTAGCATCAGCAGCCGTCCTAGCCACTGTAAGCGCATAGCTTCCATCTACTACCAGCCTGGGGTGTCTGTACCTATTGGTTGTGCGATTCCACTGTTGAGAATCTTGGAACAAATACGCACGATAGAGCTGTACATATAGCGACGTCTCGACAAAAGACAAGTTGATCACAAGTCCGAACAGTCATGAGGTCCTCCTGAAGGCTTCTATACAGGCTTAGCAGTTCAGTCACGGGTTTCGCACGGTCTCAAAGATACTGCCCTTCCATCTGTACATCACGATCGATAGTATCGCCCATTAGCAAATCCAAGCCATCAGTATGGTACCGCCAAGGTTCCTAATTAGCATTCGCATTGCCATTGTCTATGCACAATAGCCTCTTTTCTACTGCTCTGAAAGCCTCACAATATCTTTAAACAAAACGAATAGCCTTGAGCATTGTCCGAACAGCACAAGATCTCGTCCTTGGGACAAAGCCCATAGTCCCTCAACCCACTGCATCTCAGCCTCACTTCGGTCGTTATATACGCTCCCCTCCCCCTCCCAGTCATTCATCCACCCAGCGCTCCTCTCTGCTCAAATCCAGATTCAAGCTCTTGTCTTTTCCAATATCTTCCCAAGAGCCTCTTTCTGTACCTCCTCAAAAACCCAACACACACAAACCCACCAACCATGCCCCAAACCCCTGCACCCAACACCACCACAACCCCCGCACCCACCCCCCCCTTCCTCGACCTCCGCCTCATGCCCGCCCGCCTCTCCTTCTGCAAACACTGCACGAATCAATACTGCACCATGGAAAACCTATCCCACTACCCCGTCCGTCTGCCCAAAGGCGACGTGTGCTGCTATTCGTGCGCTGCGGCGCTGCTTGATCGATTAAGCGATTTTCAAGAGGATGAGATGTTGCGGGTGGGGATAGGGAGGGCGAGGGAGAGTGTGGAGATGCAGGTTGAATGTTGTCGGCGGGTGTTGGAGGTGGAGGAGAGGT
>JAABUL010008339.1_pt1 | contig 10602 bp, 20 predicted proteins | sample 5559151 | NCBI WGS metagenome assembly JAABUL01 (sample SAMN10711876, study PRJNA513368) | rock metagenome | isolation source: Antarctica rocks | place: Antarctica: Victoria Land, Pudding Butte sud | reverse complement strand
CCCTGCTAGTCTGCCCTACCTCTCTGTCTTCATATGCCAAAGTCAAACCATGGCATCACTGCATGTACCTGCAGCATATCCAAGCACTGCAAGCTGAAAGAATTCATGGTCAGCCTCCTGACACACTGAGGGGTTGGCGCGCTAGTGCTGCGTGGGTTGCAGGGCTGACTGAAACTGCACTATACCCCAGCCTGGCCCAGATGCATTTGCACATTAGTAAAACTATTGACATAGTGCATGTATGTCCTGCAAATATCAGATGTACAGGTGAAAGGTGACCAAGGTACACTGTTGTCAGTCAGGAGTTGGCGCGCTGATGGTGCGTGCGCTGCAGGGCTGACTGAAACTGCCCCACACCCAGCACTGCCCAGAGTCAACAAGCAAGTGCTGACCATATTTGCATGCTTGCAGCATAATGCAGCCTGGTTATCAGGTCATTGCATGTACATGCTGCATGTCAAAGAAATCCTTAGCTTGCAACATTTGTGGTACGCCCAAAATCTCACTATCACAACACAGAAGCACAATCATAGCAGACAACGGCCGCCTGCCAGACTATTCTGTTTTGCTGTCATCATGATGTCCAGTGACATCATGCTATCATTGCATGTACATGCAGCGTGTCACAACATTCCCTACATAGGTATACCTCTAGAAGTGTATGTTCATCATCACTCCCCCTTGACACCAGATAGCACAAACCCATTGAATGTCATAAGGATTGCAAGCTCAAGAAGTGTATGTTTGGCCTGGGTTGCCCCCTGACAAAAGGTACAAACTCATCAGGTTTTGCAAATGGAGAGGGTTTCCCATCTTAAGCATTGTGGGGGGCTTTTGGTTTTAGGGTTTTCCCCATGCTTTGGGCATTATGGAATGGTATCAAAATCAGCTTAAATAACATTTTCAGTCTTGACATGGTGCTCTACAGGTGTCAGGAGGTGTCTCTATCACTCTAGGGCTTACAAAGACATCAGGAGAGGGCTTCATTTACTATCTTGGGTGAATGATCAGCAGTAACTTCTTTGCAGAGCTGAAATGAAATGGACTTAACTACACCACCAAGCTTTCTGCAAGATTTGCTGCAAGCAGGCAAACACTTAACTTCTGCCTTGGATAAGGAGCTGCTGGTAAATCTGGGAGGCTTGATTACCGGCATGCCAAATGTTGATGCTATCGGCTTTGTAGTTTGCAAAGCCCTTGAGGTCACCAGGGTGCTAGCTGATATATCCCAGCTGCTTTTGAGAACCTTAAGCTCAAGCCCCCAAAAAAATCAGGCTCAGGCCAATGATGACATCGTGAGCCTTTCTTGATCATGTACTAACACCCCTTTAGCTCAGCCCAGCCCAAACTCAACACAACTTGAGTACACGGCCTGGTGCACCAACTTTGTCCAGCTTGACAGGCAGGGCCATGCACCTGGCTGAATGCGTTTGGGGACAGCTGCAGCCTGGGCACACACACTTGTTCATATTGATGGCAGTGCCCAAGAAAGAGGAGGATATGCTTCCCAACTTTGTACTCTGAGAAGCATATCTTCTTGTTTCTTGAGCACTGCCATCGTTACGTGACTTGATAGTGTTCACATTGCAGCTTTTCCTGTCCACTCCTATCATCAGAGAGTTTTTGAGCCTTGACAGTAAAGCCAAGCACAACCACCTTGCCGTTGAAACCTTTTTGACATGTGCAAAGCGTGTCTTGAGGTTGTGGCACACTAAACCCAGAGGGAAGCATCTCAGCTTGAAGGATGGTTTGCAGTGGCTGCAAATCTGCATTGAATGACCTGGCGCTATTGCTGCTTCAGCTCTGTATATGTTCTCACTTCTTTTGGCGGGAAGCGCTATATGCACATGCATGTGGCATATGAAAGTAGTCATTGTGCATTGCAGTGGCATCACAGCAAAGGCTGCAGTCACAGTCACCACTAGACAGTACAACTTCAATCATCATACTGAACAACAACATATCAACATGGTATCACTGCACTGAATGAAATCTGCGACCTTCCATATAAGCAGTGCCTAAGAGGAACATCGGTATCTGACAATGACAGTCAATAACAGCAAGTGTCTCCATTTGCATGTGCCTTGCTGCAGGCAAGTAGCTTGCTCAAGCTATCAGCTGCAATCAACGCTGGAAATACCTTTGTGACTACTTCAGTTGTGATTAGTGCTCCTGCAGGTGGTTGATGAGGTTTTCGGGTCATTAATTAGGTTTCTGGGTCTCACAAGGACCCTGCCAGTCTGTTTGCAGCTGGTATGGCTGGGATGTCTGTTCCAGAGCTGGTGCACAGCATGGAAACATGATGAGCTGGACCTACAGCAAGAAGCTGTTTTCGTGCAGACTAGCAGATAGCTGCACGATGCAGCCTTTGGTGTCATTCTTTCACCTGCCTCCTGTCAAACTGTCATGCATTAGAGGCCTTGCCGGCATTCTGACTGCAAGTAATGGCAATAGGCTATACATCATCACCCTTGCGCATGTGCATCAAACTGCCTCACCAGAAGCATGCATGTAACACGATTTAGGCTTGCATATTTGTTTGTTCTGTCAACAAGATAATTTCATTCATTGGCTGAGCTGCTGTACACCTACCTAGGATCCTAGTTATAATTAATTAGGTAGCTACCTAATTAGAGCCACATAGAGCCACACCGGAACGCGCTGCTTGACCACCACATGCTGCCACATATTGGCCAGGGCTATCCATATGTGTACATTGACCCTAGACCATAGTTCAGCATGGAGCTAGTGAAGCCACATTCACTGTAAATATGTTACTGATTTCCTCCATTTGACCCCTCTGCATAATAAACGTCATGACAACATCATGGCAAAATAAACATCATGTTTATATATATGATATGCTTCACTCTACAAATTATGGATCAAATTCATATAATCATTATGGCGTATTATTATCATGCCATAGGTTGCACGTGCAATCAAAGCAGCCATCATGGCACATCATGCGAAGATGATAATTATATTTCAGGCTAGCCTAGTAGCTTAACTGTCCATGTGCCATTATAATTAGCCTAAGGGCGCAAGAGTTTGCTTCTGTTTGGGCTGTTTGCTGTCTTCACATGGTTTGTGGGCCAGCCGTATGGGCTGCTTGCTATCATGTTGAGCTGGTGTATCGTATGAATGTATATCATCATTTTACACAGCCCTCATGTGCCTTATATTTTTGGGACAGAGGGCAACGACTCAGGGCTGCTTTGGATGTCCAGGCTTTGCCCCCCCCCCCCGCAAGTCAAGGAAAGGTTTAGCAGGTACCTGCCGAAACAACAAAAGAACTGCTTTTCGTGCATCTCCCTGCCATATATCCTAAAGTCGAGTGCAGTAAGCGTTGCTAAACCTCATGTCGTTGTGCCGTCGCCGATCTGCGACGTTAGGTCATCAGACGCTCACCTAGCAATAAGCCAGATCAGTGTTAGTTTCGACACTGCCTGTTGCCCTTCATGTCAGCTACCGCTCAGCAGGAAGTAGACAGTCTTGATCGAGTCCTCACAAGACTAGCCACAACCGAGGAGACCAACTTGGAGAAGGTGGGTGTGGAAGTAACGCAAGCAAGACTGCCAGACCACACAGTACTGGAGATAAGCCAGCTAAATTTCATCTTCTTTAAAAGTGGTTACCTGCAAACGGACCTGCTCGTGAGCATGACTGCAGGTGCTGAGCAGATTATTACCTGTTGTGCTTGGGCAGTTGAAGTCCCCTCACGAACTCACCAAGAAGAAAGTGAGTCTGCTGTCATTTCAACATGCACGATCTTAGCAGCTCAAATATCATGCCTTTATCGCGCACAGGTACTGGAGATGCTATCACATGTCAACAAGAGAGTACGAGGTCATGATCAAATCAAGCTGCCGCTCGATGCTTTGCTGGATCTGTACCTGACTGATGCTTCAGCGCCATTGGTCAAGAACTTTGCTATTGTTTATGTTGAAATGGCCATGGAGCGGAGCACAGAGGACCAGCAAGCGGCTGCAGTTAGCATCGACAACTGCTCTTGCTTTCTCCTAACTTGCGTCGTTGCCTTGCATAGTCCATCACAAGTTGTCACCTGCACATGTCGACACTGCTACAACTAAGCTATCAAGAGACAACAGCACCAGGCAACATCAATTGCAGGACAGGTTGTACATGTGTATGTAGTATATGACGGTACGCTGTGAGAGATGGACCTAAACCCTGCACAGTCAAAGGCTCCATGCCTCATTTTCATTGTCTGGGTCTCTGATCGTCTGTGTTGCTATACGGGCCCTAAAGGGGTCCTGGTTTGGGTTGCAGGTGGCCAAGCTTCTGCACAACATTTCCAAACAGTCAGGTCAGCACCAGCATACATTGCTACGCTTGGCTATAGTTGGCCTGGAGGGCTTGGCTCAAGCCACCCCCAAGCACCAACAGATTACAGAGGAGGAGTTTGCTGCCAAATATGCATTCCTGCAGTGCACCCCTGACCTCACCAAGTTCCTGGATTTTGCTACAACAGTGATGCTGTATCAGCCAGCAGCTTTGCTGCCTCGTGTCATGCCCACTGCAAGTCAGAGATCAGCAGAGGCAAGTCTGTTGCTGAAGACACACATGCTGCATAGCATTGTGCCAAAATGGTACCAGCTCAGCCAACAGTAGCAACATTCATGCTTGTGGCACATGCCAGCAGATTGCACACCAATGTTACATGACATAAGAACAGCTGGTCATGAACCGTGAACATGCTTGCATGCTAACAAACATGCTTACACGCTTTCACAGCCATTGCTGAGTAGGAAAAACGACGCAGGCTCTTGGTCAGCTGATACAGTCCAGCATTACGGGTGGGCCACTGGCAACAGGCCCAAGTGGTGGCTCCTTGTCCCGGGGATCCAGTGGCAGTGCTGCAGGGCCCCTACCCACTCCACCAGGTCTGGCCAGGCAGGATGTGTCTCTGGTTGAAGGCAAAGCGGCACCCTCAGGTGGGTAAGTTCATGGCGTCCACTGTCTGCTTGACATTCTCTGTGATATTTTGTGCTCTCCTAGTTGCATCAATGTGGACGAGACTATCTTGCTGTTGTCTTTGTACAAGAGCATGCTGCTGTGTCATGTTGTACATGGTCTAACTGCTGCAAGTTATACTGCATAGTGCCTGTCTACATGCCGTTCTGCAGCCAATGCCAGGCATATGCAAGAAGCATCTGAGTGCTTTATGTCCAGTCCTAGCAGTGCATGTTAGCTGTGAGTATTTTGCAGTTAATGTGCTTCAGAAGCGCAAGCTTGGTATCTTGAATTTCACGGCAGCAGCTGGACTTGAGCCAGGTGCAGCTTTACTGCTGTACCTGATTGCTGCAGCTGACCCCCAGGACTCTGTCAGCAGGTACTGCTTACAACTGCTTCCGTGTTTACCTGAATTGCCACTGTCTTGGACTCTGCTCAGCTAAAATTGTTGCATGGTATGGACAATGCAAAGAAGCCAAACATCTTGCTTACAATTGCAGCCATTTGTTCCCTCATGCATTGATCATTGTTCGAATTGAACATCTGAACTGAAGGCACCTTGATTGCTTTGATGCAACCTGTCTGCAACACTACATTGATAGCACCAGGTCAGCCTGCAGCCTGCAATGCACTCGATAGTTTGACGCTGGTGTTGCAGACGAGGTGAGGACTTGCTGCGGAAGCGTTGTGGGCTGGACTCACCCAAGCCTTCTGTCAATCTGGAGGACTCTGCCCTCATCGCCAAGCTGTTTCACCTCTTTCAAGGATCTGTGCAGCCCGACATGAACAGTGAAAGTCAGGAAGCAGCAGCTGTGCCTGATGACCGTAAACTGCCAGCTGGAGTGCTGCTGCAAAGCCGCCTCATGAACTTGTTCACCAAGAGCACTGCTGCTGCTAATTTCTTCCCTGGAACCGTTCAGGTGGGAGCTGACAGCTGTTTGTCACATGATGTACATGCTGCTTTTGTGTTTCATCTGGGGACATGCAGATGAATGCTGATGTTCTAGATTTGCATTGTGTGTGTTTGTTGTCCGTACTCGGCACTTATGCAGAGCGTCTGTTTGTTAGTCCAATCTGGAGATCCTTTAAGTTCTGAAGGCAAGCCATGGATGATTGATGCAAGCTGACACAAGGCCGCAGAATGCCGCAGGTCATCTTGAGCTGTGTGTACGGAACCACCACAACAGCACGCCTCAAGCAGCAAGGCATGGAGTTTGCTGTCTGGGTCTTCAAGCACGCTGATGATGCACAGCTGCAACCACATTCCAATGTCATTCTGCAAAAGCTGCTGCAGCTTCTCAATGAAGGTACAAGTCAGCCATGTATCCATCATTAGCATTGTTGCCCTTGTATGCCTTCCAGCATAAAGTTGTCTATGTTGATGTAAAATGACATTACTACAGCCTTAACAACCCATGCACATGTCTGGAAGTGTGTCTCAATTTCAGCACATTTCTACTTGCAAATTCCTGACCATTTCTACAGGTTGCACTAAGCTGTACTCACATTTTGTAACTCTCTGCAGAGGGTGCATCATCTGACACTCCCACACTGACGCTGCGCGGCTTCACGTACCAGGCTGTGGGACAGCTGGCAAAGAGAACCCCACAGCTGTTTCAGAAAGATACTGACATTGCAGCTCAGTTCTTTTCAGCTCTTTCTGTGGAGCCGCCTGGTGTCAGAGCTGCCTTACAAGAAGCAGTCAGCACCCTAGCTGTAGCTTACAAGGGGTGCTCAGGTGTGTCCACCTAAGGCGCATATGTCTTGCCTGTGGGTCTCTTAGGTGTGTCCACTCAAGACGCATATGTCTTGCCCTTGAATCTCTCTGGCATCGCAATGCATGACTGCATCAGCAACATATGTCCTGTCTGCACACCTACGCTACCATGGAATCAGATCTGCAAAGAGTTCTGGAAAGAATGCAATGCTGGTGTGCAGGTGATGCTGCTGCTCGCATAGAGCAGCTGCTTTTAGGAAGTATCACCAGTCCACAAGAGGCTTCTCGGCTGTGTGCTGTGCAATGGGCCAACAGGCTGTTCCCCTTTCAGCATGTGCCAGCACGTTACATATGTGCACTGGCAGCCGGAGACATCAAGCTGGAGATACGAGAGGAAGGCCAGAGTGGCCTCAAGCCTCCTAAGCCCCAGCCAGGTAATTTGTCTGCAATTGTTTAACACAAGTCTCTCATCAATGAAGCCCATGAACAGAGTTCTGGGTGAGTGCAAAGTGCGATCTGCTCACTCACAAAAGTTGGTTGACTGGTAGGTTTCAGACACATCTCAAGTCACAGGTTCAAATTGCGTAGCTCATTTGGCAGCAGTGTTTGCATTTGTGTTTGAAGTGCAGCGCCGTCAATGCTGATGTGTGTGCATACTGCTATGGCTCTGGTGATTGCAGGTGCAGCACAGATGAAGGTGACATACCCACAGCTGGCAGCAATGGTGTCATACACTCAAAGCAGGCAGTCAGCCCTGAAGCAGGCAGCAGCAACAGCCAGAGGCTCCCTGGACATGAGCAAGCCATTGCCGTTGCAGCCTAAAGCCTACCTGGCTCTCATCACCTTCCTCAGGGAGTGCAGGAAGCAGCACACAGATGATCCTAAATCTGTCTCACAGGACTATTTAGGTGATGACCTGTTACGCCTTGTGTGCAAGTAACAGGTCATGCTGACTTTGGTCACACCTGCGTAACAGGTCACCAGGGTGATTACAAGTTGTCACTACCAACCTTTACCTATGCAAGTATGAGGTCTGTGAAGGAGCTTGGTGGTATGATCATCGTGCACTCTGACAGCTGGCATGATGTATGCAGGAATTCTAGAGCATGGCTTAGTGAAAGACGGCACTGGTGAAGTGCATGTGACCGCCATTGAGGCCTTGCTGGAGCTGGCATCAGACTCACCTCACCACTTTGCCGGACTATACAAGGGTCAGCTTTCCTGGCTCAGGTCCTTTCTCAGTCACACAGATGCTACAGGTAAGCCCGCAACCAGATTTCCTGCTGTAGTGCCTCCTGACTGCGTGATCGGTCAGCATGAAGATCAACAAGACCAAGGGCTCAACAAGAATAATGCAAGCACAGGGGTTTCTCCGTTTGCCTACCTCTGCGTTCAGCATGATATTTGTCTAAGCGTTGTGTCTGTATAATTTGCCAGCTTGATACAGTCATACAAGTGACCTTGGTTGTCTGCAGCTCGTGACACTGCTGGCAAGCTGTGCGGCATTGTCATGCTAGCAGTCAAGCCAGAAAGTGCCGAAGCCTTCCTGACAGAGCTTATAGCTGGCTTTGATGATCATGACGTCAAGAAACATAAGTTTGAGGTGCAAGATGGCTATCTTGGAGGCACAGGATATGTGCTGGCACAAGCCATGACGGGTAATCTTCCATTCCCGTTGAGACAAATGAGGGTCATGGTGCTGTAGACATTGAACGCTGGCTGCAGTATGCAGCAGTGTCTCTTATCTACACACCCTCTTGATGACTGTGTGCCCAACTTGTTGCTTCCCATGCCATTGCTTCAGTACACAGCGCAATTGGTTACTCATTGTTATCTGAGACAACGGTTGCCTAGCAGTCAGTTAGGCAAAAACAGTGCGGACATGGCCAGGACTGTCACATTATGTGTTGCCTGCAGGTCAACCGGCCCTCTCTAAGGAAGCTCAACAACAAGCCGCTGTAGCGCTGTGTGATGCCTTGAAGCACTCACAGCATGCCTTGGCAGCCACAGCAGCAGCAGCTCTGGGATGTGCTGGCCTCAGAGGCCCTCTTCCTCTCCCAGATACACCTACCCCTGCTGCAGCATCACCAGCTGAGAAGCCACATTCATCAAGTGATGCTGCACCTGAAGCCAAGCAGTCAAAGTCGCCTCCTCAAGAGCCATTTTCAGCTTCATCGCCCAGTACGTCTACAGTAAGGGGGACAGGAGCTGAGTCAAGCGGCCCAGCATGTGATGACATAGCTTCCAGGCAGAGTGCAATGCAGCGCATCATGGCCCTCACCAAGGACAAGGATGTCAAGGTTGTACAGAAGGCAGCAATTGCAGCGGGGCACTGTTGTGCTGGCCATCCTGTCAAAGCTGTTTTGGATCCTGCTCTGGAGGCTCTGTTTGCACTAGGATTCAACAAGAATGAAGATGTGCTATTCAGTGTCGGGGAAGCCCTGTGCTTTGCTTTTGGAGGTACAGTGTCCCATCTGGCCTGGCCCCAGGATTGCCACCACTGTGCATCACACCTTCACACAAGGCTCACGCACTCCTTGCTGAGACAGTACAAGATAAGGCAATGACATTATGACCTAGCTGCATACAGAGGACAACATGCCTCCCAGATGCACAAGCGTACAGACAGCAATGTCCCTGCTTCTATAAGCTTGCCACCTGATAATCAGCAACAGCGTCAAGCACATTGCCATTTGCACCTGTCACTGCAACTGCAGGGGTCCCTGTGTCTGCTGACATTGTGTTGCGCACCTCCTTCCACTCCATTGCCACCTGGCTCAACTCCAAGGAAGCTGGCACCACATCAGAGGCTGTTGAGGGTGTCCAGGACATGGACACAGACTCTGCTGCCCCCTCACCACACCTGAACGGCCACAATGAGAGCTCCTCTGACAGCGCTGACCAGATAGCAGCACAGGACCAGATCATCAAGAAGGTCATGCAGGAGCTTGTCTTTCACTCTCGTGCTGAGGTAAGCCAGCCAGCGCAACATTGCGATGCACGAACAAGTTTTGACTAAGCATCTACAATGGCTGCACGGTACATAAAGACACCAGTCAAGCTTGCTTCAAATCTAGCTCTGCATGTGGCTTCTTATCACATCAGCCATAGCCATAGCGGTGTGACAGTCTTGAGTCATGCTGAGGTGGGGGGGTGAGTGCGCAGGTGCGCTGCGCTGGCTGTGTGTGGCTGCTGTCACTGGTGAGCTACACTGGCAAGAACCCCAAGCTTATGCCATTGCTGCCAGACATTCAAGAAGCATTCAGTCATCTGCTGGGTGACCAGAACGAGCTGACTCAAGAGATGGCTTCCCGGGGGATGAGTGTGGTGTACAGCCTGGGAGACGAGTCAGCACAGAAGCAGCTCCTGGATGGCCTTATGGGGGTCCTGCAAGGTACCATCCTCCAGCCCTGTTTCATGTGCCAGTTGACAGCATGCGCGCTGCAGAAACTGTCAATTTACTAATGGGCCAGCAGCCTGATGGGGTGGCTTGATAAGCTAGCAGAAAATTCGGGCGTAATCTCTGTGATCTTTGTCCATTCTTTACGCTGGTACACAAAGTGTTGACTAGACTGGTGAAGTCACCTTCAGATGACAAGCCGTACAGTATAACAAGCCGCACAGAGCAAGCAGGGATCCAAAGGCTGACTTGGATGCAGGTGGCGCCAGAAAGCGCAGAGCAGTGAAGCTGACAGGGGAGACCCAGGTGTTCGAGGAAGGGTCCATGGGGGAGGCCCCAGGGGGGGGTAGCCTGTCCACCTACAAGGAGTTGTGTGCATTAGCCACAGATATGGGCCAGCCGGACCTGGTGTACCGCTTCATGGACCTTGCCAACCATCATGCCTCTGTCAACTCCTCGCGTGGCGCAGCCTTTGGGTAGGCCACCTCAAGTGCAACCTGTGTCTATG
>JAABUL010008337.1_pt1 | contig 10602 bp, 10 predicted proteins | sample 5559151 | NCBI WGS metagenome assembly JAABUL01 (sample SAMN10711876, study PRJNA513368) | rock metagenome | isolation source: Antarctica rocks | place: Antarctica: Victoria Land, Pudding Butte sud | reverse complement strand
CGCCAGGAGCCACTTGCTCTGAGCGCAGTCTCAGAGCAAGGTTGGACTCCTAATACAGGCAAACATGATGCGATTGAGTCAAGTTTTCGCGTCATGTCTCGTCGGTCTGAGGCGGAGCCTCGTTAGTTCATGTTCGTGCACAACAAGGCGAGCACGGACGCGTGGACCTTGAGGTCGAAGCCGGCATTGGTGCGGGCGCGCAAGCGCTCGACGCCCATCGCCTCGGCCTGACTGTTGACTGTCTCGATAGTGGTGCGGAAGGTGCGCAGGCCAGCGCGCTCGGCGGCCGTGTTCGGGGCCATGTTGCCCTTGCGGATGGGCACGAGGCGGACGCCAGTCTCATCGAGGATGCTCGCTTCGTCGGGGGCGCTGTTGTAGGCCTTGGCGGCGTAGACCCAGGCACCGCGCGGCAGCCCGTAGAGGAGTTCGTGGATGGGGGTAAGGTCGTGGTAGCCTGCGGGGAGCAGCACGGAGGCAACGGGCACGCCCGCCGTCGTGCAGACCAGGTGCAAGCGCCAGCCGAAGACCTTCTCTTTCTTGGCGGCGCAGTAGCCGCAGTAGGCCCGTCCGCGCACCTTGCGGCAGCGCCAGGCGCGCACACGCGTGCAGACCGGCAGCGGCAGGCTGTCGAGCACCAAGTCGCAGACGGCGGCCTGGGCCTGCGCGACCAGCGCGCCGAGCGTGTCCGCGAGCGGTTCGGGCCAGTCGGCCAGCGCGTGCAGGCGCCGGTTGAAGCGCGAGGGCGAGCGCGCGCGCGGGAAGTAGCCGCCCCGGTGAGCACACCGACCGCCCGCGCGTGATGGTTGCCGAAATAGAGCGCGGCGAGGACCGCCACCGTGAGCACCTCTGCGTCGCTCACGCCCGCCAAGCAATGGCTCCGATGCCCCAGCGTCTTCATCGTATCGTCGATCACCACATAAATCGCTACAATCAAGGCGTCGTCCATGGGTCCTCCTCTGGTCTCCACTGTCGTCAAGCAACAGTAGTGTCCAGCTTCGGACCCGTGAACGGCAACTATATAGCAATCACGGTAAGATACGTAAAAAGGAAGAAGGTGCTTTATGAAAAAGGGTACATACGATTGTCACGAAGCCTGCTCAGTGGAAGCAGCATTGGATGCGATAGGAGGCAAATGGAAAGGCGTCATCGTCTTTCATTTGCTTTCAGGAACCAAGCGTTTTAACGAATTGCATCGTTCCTTCCACGGTATTACTCATCGTATGCTGACCTTACAATTGCGAGAGTTAGAAGAAGATGGCGTCATCCGCCGTACAGTGTATCCTGAGGTGCCACCAAAAGTGGAATATGCGCTGACTCCTTTTGGTCAAAGCTTGCGACCAATTCTGCTCCTTATGCGGGAATGGGGTAAGGAGTATACAGAAACACTGAGCGAGACAAAACACGCAACCCAGGCTGTAGATCAGCCCGGCGTGCGATGACGTGAAAAGCTTTCACGATCTCTAGCTTTCGCTATGTCAAGCGGCTGCGTCAAGCGGTGTGGAGCATGGACGCGCGATGGACAGTTCCGACATGGGGTCGCGCCGTCGTCGTTAGCCCTAGAAGCCGACGGCAAGTGGCCGGTGCGCCCCCTTTTTTATGCGAATATGGGCCGGGAGCGGGACGTCATGGGTGTGGTAGATACCGTGGTCATCCGTGTGACAAGTATTATTTATTCGTCACACGGATGACCACGGTACCCACCACAGCCGAAGGGTCACTGTCACGTTAACGGATCTGTAGCAGTGCTTCAGAGGCGTAAGGCGACGTGAAGCCTGCGCTGGGGTCTCGTCTGATGAGCGTTGACGCCTCGGATTAGGCCGCAGCCGTGCCCGTCACCTCGCGCCATATCTCGAAGCGCCTGGTCATCTCCTCCTCGCAATCGTGACGGGCCGTCAGGCGATGGCGGCGGGGACGAATGTGTGGGGAGGTGCCGCTGAACGCGGAGAGGAAGCGTTGGGCGTGCCTGGGCGACGTGAATCGCTTCATCACACGCTCCTTCTGACGCGTCGGTTGGTGCGAATTCTTGGCGCGATTGTTCACATACGTGGGACGTCGGTGCGCGGCGCCAGGGAGCATATCCCGGTGCGCGACACCGTCGCTCGCCCGTTTATCCATGATGAGCACGCGGGGCGCGTCGCACAAGCCCTTGAGCAGCTTCAGGATGTCCAACACGTTGCCCTCCTGATCAACGGCGCGCCACGGATAAGAGCGCTCACCGTTGATAGTCAACAAGACGTCATCGAGGCGCCACTTGTCACCCGGCCATGGACGCCACGGCGCAGAGCGCGGGCGAAGGTCTGCCCGACCGTCTGGCGCCACGGGCGGATTACCTCTTGAGTCACCATGACGCCGCGTGCCTACACCATCCACTGGACATCGTGGTAACTGAGAGGGAAGCGGTCGTCGAGCCACACGCGGTGGCTACTAATTTCGGCCGGGAAGCGATGTCCTTGGTACAGCGACGGCGTGGCAGATGTCTTCATGTGTCCTCCCTCCCTTCAACGCCCCTATCTTACGGCATTGCTTGGCTACCTTGGCAGTGCGCATTCAACCGTCTTGTCACTGTTTAAACAAGGCTCTTATTGAGCAACACATTTCATCGTTAGGAGGCGCGCCTGAACGTCTATATTACACTGCCGCAGGATTGGCGCACGATCAGGCGCGTGTACAGCGTGGTCTTGGTCGGCCCCGTCCCTTCATTGCGCAGCAGCGCCAGGAGGCGGCGCACAGCCTCGGCGCCCATCTCGACGCGCGGCACGCTGACGGTGGTCAGCGGGGGGGTCGTATGCGCGCTCTCCGCCACGTCGTCGATGCTAACCAGGGCGATATCCTCGGGGATGCGCGCCCCGCGCTCCTTGAGCGCTTCCATCGCCCCAAAGGCCGTTTTGTCGCTGATCGCCACGACGGCGGTTGGGGGTTCAGGCGCATCGAGAAGACGCAGCATCTGGTGGTAGCCTTTTTGCCCTCCCGCGTGGTGGGTGGGGGCCGCGATGAGCGCGTGATCGACAGAGATGTCACGCTCCATCAGCGCCGCGACATAGCCCTCCTGCCGGTCGACGAGGCTGCGATATTTGTGCGGCCCCGCCAGTAAGCCAATGCGGCGATGGCCTAAACGCAGTAGGTGGCGGGTCGCCAGGTAACCGGCCGTGACATTATCCGCCACGACACAGTGCAGCGGTTGGTCTATGACGTAGTTGTCCACCAGGACGGCCGGTACCTGGCTGATAACAAGTCGCATAATCGCCTCGTCCGTCACATCCCCGCCATTGGCCAGGATCATGCCGTCGATCTCCTCACGCATGCCGGCGATCATCGCGTCGACGCCCGCCTCCCCGCCTTCGAGGAGATGCAGCAGCACACGATGGCCCTGGCGCTGCGCCTCGGCCTGGATGCCCTGCAAGATCTCGGCATAGAAGACATCGCGCTCAATCGGCTGCAGCAAACGCTCACTAATGATGGCCAGCGTATAGCGCGTCTCTTCCGTATGATTGCGGGGGCGTGGGGCGTAGCCCAACTTGCGCATCACGGCGAGCGTGCGGGCGCGCGTTTCATCGCCCACACCGGGACGGCCGGCGGCGACCAGCGAGACCGCCGAGAGTGACACCCCCGCGGCGCGGGCGACGTCACGCATGCTGGGACGCCGCTTGATCACCGCCTCTCGATCGTGCTCCTCAGCTTTGACGCTCACGCCCTAGCCTCCTACCTCTCTACCTATCTTACTCCACCTGGGTCATGATGTTGACCGCCAGACGTGTCCGCCGCCAGGCACATCCCTACGTGCTAATTGTGTGCCAGCACGGTGCAGCGCCTGCCACGAACCCCTGTGACCATCATAGTGGCCCGTGATTCGAGCGGCATTTGTTTACTAGATATTTATTAAGATCATACACCACGGAATCGCGTAATGCAATACCTTCATCATCAGGCAAGGCTGTGTAGGTCCCGGCCGCGTGTGTCACCGCGGCATGGAGGGCGTTTCGCAGACGGTCCTGTCCAGTTAAAATATGGTAGCGGATCGCGCCGTAGGGGTGCGGCTCCTGCGTCCGGTCGTCAGGAGCGCACAGTGTCGCGTGGCCACACGTGGGCGAAGGCGCCGCGCCCCGACGCCCCTTAATGGGGCAGGTAATGCTAATCGGACAGGGCCGTATAGCCCTATGCCCCTACATCCACACAGGCTACCACAGCGAGATCTCCATGGCCCTGTCATCATGGTCCTGGACACAGAGCAAGATCTTCCTAAAACGTCTAGTACAATATGATTGACAAAACCAAGAACAAGTGCTACTGTAATCTCAGATCATGGATGGACATGTGCGGGTAAGAGGGGAGGTGATGACAGCTAACGCCCCCGTGATCGACGGTCACGCCAAACGGCATGCGGCATACATCGATGAGACATCCGGCAATCATAGAGACACCGATACATCTCACGATACATCCCAAAGGAGGGACGAACTCATGGAGCCTGTAGAAACAAGTGGGGCGCTCAAGAAGGTCCAGCGTGGCACATTCATCAAGGGAGTAGTGGCCGCGACGGTCACGGCGGCCGTGGCCGGCGTGACGACCGATGTCGCGCACGCGGCGGGGCGCATCGCGGCGCCCTACGTCAAGACCTCACCATCAGGAGAGGTGCTCATTTGGGTAGCTGGCGTGCCGTTCACCAAGGCACAGGTCGCCGCTTTCAACAAAGTCTATCCTAACGTCAAGGTCACGCAGCAAATTACGGCGGGCGTCGAGAACACCCCGAGTTTATCGGCGCACCTCATCACGGGTATCGACGTACCCGATGGCATCTTCTTCATTGAGGACGCCTTCCTGGGACAGTTCGCGTCCCTGCTCTACGATGTCAGCGCTCATGTGGCGCCCTATGCGAGCAAGATCGCGCCGTATAAGCTGGCCGTCGCCAAACAGGAGGGGCGCACCGTGTCCGTCCCCTGGGATGTCGACCCGGCGTTCCTCATCTATCGCACCGATATCGTCGCCAAAGCGGGCGTGGATGTTTCCGCGATCAAGACCTACGGCGACCTCATCAAGGCCGCGCAGACGGTCAAGGAGAAGGTGCCCTCCTGCAAGACCCCGCTGGCCTTCCTGCGGGACAACGGACTCCTCACCTTCATGATGGAGGGATTGGCCTGGCAGCAGCACAGCGGCATGGCCGACGCGCACGGCAATCTCCAACTCAACACACAGCCGTATACCAACGGCTTCGCCTATCTGGAGAAAGCCTACAAGGCCGGCGTGGTGGGGTTCAGCCTCTGGCAAACGCCGTCACTGTACAATCAGTGGAACAAGGGCGAAGTCTGTTTCATGCACTTCGCCGACTGGTTCACCCACTGGAACGAGCCTGGCCTCAAGCCAGTCTGGGGCAAGATTGGCCTGGCCAAGCAGCCGGTCTTCGCGTCGTCGGATAGCCCCTACTCCATGATGGGCGGCTCCGGCTTCGTCGTCCCGCTCAAGGCCAAGAACCCCGACCTGGGGGCGCTGTTCGCGACGTTCCAGATGTTCGATCCGCGCGCGCTGCAAGCGGGCGACAGCGGCCGCATCTACGAAGCGATCCTACCGGCCGCGGAAGCCCTCTGGCCCGACGTGAATCTGGACCGCCCTATTATCTCCAAGGATCTGAATGAGCATCAGATGCTGGTCGCCGCGGCCAGGAGTGCGCCGTCGAGCTATCGGTATCCCGCCTGGTATTCGCGTACGTATCCGTACTATGGGCCGAAGATCGAGGCCGTACTCACAGGCAAGATGAGCGCCAAGGAGGCGCAGCAGGCGGCCTACAACGACGTGCTGACTAAGGTCGCCCAGCGGTATCGTTGATCCCAGGAGACCAGTACCAGCTTACGCGGCGGGAGCGCGCGTCGCATGACACGCGCCCCTGCCGGCCATACCATGATTGGATGTAACGATGGCTGACACACAGCGGTGGGGCCGTCCGGGGAGCGCCGTGGCGATTGGCGTCCCCCGCGCCTCGCGATCGCCCCTGGTCAGGCTGCGCAAGTGGCTCGGGGGGTCGTACGCCCCGTATTTCTACGTCGCGCCCTTCTTCGTGGTCTTCCTCGCGTTCTTCGCCTATCCGGTTGCCTACTCCTTCTATGTGAGCCTGCACCACTGGTCCGGCGTCGGCCCGATGCGGCCCGTCGGCCTGGGCAACTACTCGTTTGTGCTCTCCGACAGCCTGTGGTGGGACGCCGTCAAGACGACGGGGCTCCTCTGGTTGTTGGTTATCCCGGCGGGCTTACTTCTTTCGCTGATCATCGCGGTCGTGTGGAACCGGCCGCGTTTCCGCGGGCGTAACGCCGCCCTCGTCATGTATATCCTCCCGACCGTCGTCTCCATCGTGGCCGCGTCCGAGATCTTCCGCATCCTCTATGACCCGACCTCCGGCCCGATCAACGTTGTCCTGGGCGGCCTCCATCTCCCGACGATCCCGTTCCTCACCAGCGTGCCCTGGGCGCGCGTTGGTCTCGCTCTGGTGCGCTTGTGGGAGAGCGTCGGGCTGGGCGCCCTGTTCTTCTCGGCGGCGTTGCAGAACATCTCGCCGGAGTTGTTCGAGGCGGCCGCGGTCGACGGGTGTGGCCCCGTGCGGCAGTTCTTCAGCATCACGCTGCCGCTGCTCGCCGGCACGGTGCTGTTCCTCACGGTCGTGGGCACCCTGTATATCTTCAGCCTGTTCGCGGAGCCCCAGTTGATCATGAGCAACGGAGGACCCGACAACGGGACGGTGACGGTCGGGCTCTATCTCTTCCAGATGGTGCAGGGCCTCGATCTCGGCACCGCGTCGGCCGTGTCTTTCTTGATGACGCTCCTGATGATGATCATCTCTATCGCGCTGTTCGTCGGCGCGCGCCGCTGGACGCGCGCATGACTCAATCAACGGTGAGGAGGGCAGCGGTGAGGAGGGAATTTTTATGATCGCGGCAAAGCCACTGAGTGTGCGGCGGAGACGGAGCAGGGACGAGGTCGTCGCGCGCGCCGCCGGAACCGCGCTGACCGTACTCGTATGGATCGGCGCGCTGGCGTGTCTCTTCCCGCTGGCTTGGGCGCTGGTGTCGTCGTTCCGCGGGGGACAGAGTTTCCTGGTGTCGCCCTTCAACGTCGATCCGCGTGAGCTCACCCTGAGCAACTACGCGACCGTTTTCAACAATGATTCGTTCCCCACCGGCTTCAAGAACAGTGCGATCCAGGTCATCATCATCCTGGCGACGACCCTGTTCTTCTGCCCGCTGGCCGGCTATGGCTTCGCGAAATTCAAGTTTCGCGGCCAGAACGTGCTCTTCGGAGTGATGATCCTGACCCTGTTCTTCGTGCCCATCACCCAGTACATCCCGCTATTGATCGAGATGAACTCGATCGGGTGGGTCGATACGTACCAGTCGCTCGTGATGCCGCTCGTGATCAGTTCTTTCGGCATCTTCTGGATGAGCGGAGTCATCAAGGCGATTCCCGACGACTTGCTCCACGCGGCGCGGGTCGAAGGGTGCGGCCATTTCGGCGTCTGGTGGCGCGTCATCATGCCCATCATCAAACCGGCGCTGGTCAGCCTGGCCGTCGTGTCGTTCTTGAACGCGTACAACGACTATTTCTGGCCGCTGCTCATCCTGCCGTCGCCGGCGATGCAGACGATCCAGATCGCGCTCTCGCAACTCGCGACCAACGTCGCGTCAAACGCGTACACGGTCACGGGCGCCTGGGGTCCGGTACTGGCTGGCTCCGTGGTCGTCTTCCTGCCCACGGTCGTCATCTTCCTGGCCATGCAGCGCTACTTCATCCGCGGTGTGTTGCAAGGGAGCGTCAAAGAATAGCCTTGATCACCATTTATATGAGGGGAGCGCAGGGGTAGTGAATCGCGTCATCATCGACGCCGACGGGGGAGCGGCGCGCATCAACAAGAATATCTATGGGCACTTCGCCGAGCACCTCGGGCGCTGCGTCTACGAGGGCCTGTGGGTCGGGGAGGGCTCGCCCATCCCCCACACGCGCGGCATCCGCGACGACGTGGTACAAGCCCTGCGGCGCGTCAAGGTCCCCGTGTTGCGCTGGCCGGGCGGCTGCTTCGCCGATGAGTACCACTGGCAGGATGGCGTCGGGCCGCGCGCGGAGCGGCCGCGCATGGTCAACACGCACTGGGGCGGCGTGACCGAGGACAACGGGTTCGGCACGCACGAATTCTTCGATCTGTGTGAGCAACTCGGGGCCGCGCCTTACATCTGCGGCAACGTCGGCAGCGGCACGGTACAGGAGATGCAACAGTGGGTGGAGTATTGCGCGTTCGACGGCGTGTCGCCGATGGCCGATCTGCGCCGCCGCAACGGCCGCGAGGAGCCCTGGCGTTTGCCCTACTTTGGCGTCGGCAATGAGAACTGGGGCTGTGGCGGCTCGATGCGTCCGGAATACTACGCCGACCTGTACCGCCGCTACCAGACGTATGTGCGCCACTTTGGCGGCAACAATGTGTTCAAGATCGCCTGCGGCCCCAACCGCGACGACTACCACTGGACCGATGTGCTGATGCGCGAGGCAACCCCCGCGATGGACGGGCTCAGCCTGCACTACTACACCGTGCCCGGCCCCTCCCGGCAACAGAAGGGCTCGGCCACCGCGTTCGACGAGACGGAGTGGTTCGTCACGATGCAGAAGGGCCTGCACATGGACGAACTTGTACGCAAGCACGCCACCATCATGGACCGCTACGATCCGGGCAAGCGCGTGGCCCTCATCGTCGACGAGTGGGGGACCTGGTACGACGTGGAACCGGGCACGAATCCGGGCTTTCTCTACCAACAGAACACACTGCGCGACGCCCTCGTGGCTGGGCTCTCCTTAAACATCTTCAATAATCACGCCGACCGCGTGCGCATGGCCAACATCGCGCAGACGGTCAACGTGTTGCAGGCGTTGATCCTGACCGATGGGCCGCGCCTGCTCACCACGCCGACCTACCACGTCTTCGACATGTACAAAGCGCACCAGGACGCCACGCTGCTGCCCTGCCAGGTAGAATGCGACTCCTACGACCTGAACAGCCAGAAGATACCACGGTTGAGCGTCTCCGCGTCGCGCGACGCCGCCGGCCGCGTCAACCTCACACTCTGCAACCTGCATCCCCGCCTGGACATGGAGGCGCGCTGCGACCTACGCGGCCGCGCGCTGGAGGAGGTGGAGGGCTCCGTCCTCACCGCGGACGCCATGAACGCGCACAACACCTTCGCGGACCCCCATCGCGTCAGTCCGACCGATTTCACCCAGATGACGCTGCACCGCGACCGGATCGTCGCGACCCTGCCGCCTATGTCGGTCGTGTCCCTGACCGTTCATGTCGGATCATAGCGCGGGACACGACCAGAGGAGAGTATCATGGCTCACATCGCGATCAACGCGCGCCATCCCATCGGACGGATTCAACCACGCCTGTACGGGAGCTTCCTCGAGCACCTCGGCCGCTGCATCTATGGCGGCATTTGGGAGGAAGGCTCAGCCCTCTCCGACGCGCAGGGCTACCGGCGCGACGTGCGCGAGGCGGTCCGCGAAATCGGCGTCACGCAGCTGCGCTATCCCGGCGGTAACTTCGTCTCCAACTACCATTGGCGCGACGGCGTGGGGCCGCGCGAGGACCGACCTGTCCGGCGTGAACTGGCCTGGGGCGGCGTGGAGACCAATAGGTTCGGCACGCATGAGTTTATGGAATACTGCGCTCAGGTAGGGGCCGAACCGTATATGTGCGTCAACCTCGGCACCGGCACGCCCGAGGAGGCCGCCGATTGGCTGGAATACTGCAACTCGCGCCGTCCCACCACCATCGCGCGCCAGCGCGCGATCAACGGCCACCCGCGTCCGTTCGACGCGCGCCTGTGGGGCCTGGGCAACGAGATGTATGGCACGTGGCAGATCGGGCAGCGCACCGCGCGCGACTACGCGCTGGTGGCGCGCGAGACGGCCAAGGCCATGCGCTTCGTCGACCCCAACGTCGAGCTGGTGGCCGTGGGGCACGAAGACGGCCCGTGGTGGAACGAAACGGTCCTGGCCGAAGCGGCGCGCTACATCGACCACATCGCGCTGCACCTGTACATCGGCAGCGACGACACGGCGACCGCGCTGGCGCAGCCGCTGCTGTTGGAGAAACTGGCGCGCCAGCACGCCGCCCTGGCCGACCTGGTCCTGACCGATCTGGGGCTAGACAAGCGCATCGGCATCGCCATCGACGAATGGAACGTGTGGTATCGGTCGATCCCCCGCGCGACGGCCGAGGCCGGCGCATTGGATGATGTCGCCGGCCCGGAAGACGCCCAGGAGTTGGTACAGGCGGCGGTGGCGGAGGACCCTATAACCTGCGCGACGCGCTCGCCGTGGCCGGCTGCCTCAACGCGCTGGTGCGCTGCGCCGACATCGTGAGCCTGGCCAACCTGGCCCAACTCGTCAACGCCATCGCGCCCATCCACACCACGCCGAACGGTCTGCTGCGCCACACGATCTTCCACCCCAGGGTCTGTGAAAAGTCAGGCAGAGCGGGTCCTGGGGACAAGGAAGCGCAGAGCCTTGGTGGGGCGGGAGCGCAGATGCTGCCGGAAGGCGGCGATTTCGCTGGTGCCGGTGCGACGAATGAGG
>JAABUL010008336.1_pt1 | contig 10603 bp, 10 predicted proteins | sample 5559151 | NCBI WGS metagenome assembly JAABUL01 (sample SAMN10711876, study PRJNA513368) | rock metagenome | isolation source: Antarctica rocks | place: Antarctica: Victoria Land, Pudding Butte sud | reverse complement strand
CTCGCCGACCCCGCCGGCCTGAACCTCGTCGCATCCGACGCCGACCGCTGGATGATCACCGACGCCTACGACGCCGACTGCCCGCCCATCGAACTCGCCGCGCTGTTAAGCTCGCAGCGCCAGGCGCTGCAAGCGACCATCGATGCCGCCCCCTGGCGCTTCACCGCAACGATGCGCTTCATTCCCCAGGAAGGCCCGGTCCGCATCACGCTCATTCGCGACGATTAATGCCGGAGAGGACCGTTGGTGGGTGCTGTAGGGTTCGAACCTACGACCCGCTGATTAAGAGTCAGCTGCTCTACCACCTGAGCTAAGCACCCGCACCATGGCGAGGGCGCGGCTATAGCAGGACAAGGCCGCCGCTGCAAAGCGGCGAGATCACGCACGGCACGCAAACCTTGCATGGCTGCAGCGGCCGTGCATCTTGGCAACGCGCCGGGAACGAAGGAACCGCATTGGCCTACGCGCTGCAGCAGCTCATCAACGGCATCACCCTCGGGATGATCTACGGCCTGATCGCCGTCGGCTACACCATGGTCTACGGCATCATCGGCATGATCAACTTTGCCCACGGCGACGTGTTCATGATCGGCGCCTTCCTGTCGTTGATCTCCCTGCTCGGCCTCTCCGCCCTCGGCATCACCTCCGTCCCCCTCGCGCTGGCGCTCACCCTCCTGTTCGCCGCCGGCATCGCCGCCCTCTACGGCTGGACCGTCGAACGCATCGCCTACCGTCCGCTCCGCGGCAGCTTCCGTCTCGCCCCGCTCATCAGCGCCATCGGCATGTCCATCACGCTGCAGAACTTCGCCCAGGTCAGCCAGGGCGCCCGCGTCAAGCCAATCCCGCAGACCATCCCCGGCGGTGTGCAGCTTATGCAGATGGACGGGTTCGCCGTGCAGCTCTCCTGGATGCAGATCGTCATCGTCGTCACCACCCTGATTGTGCTGGCGATCTTCACTTGGCTGGTCTCGGCCACCCCGCTCGGCCGCTCCATGCGCGCCTGCGAGCAGGACCTCAAAATGGCCGGCCTGCTCGGCATCGACACCGACAAGACCATCAGCCTGACCTTCGTCATCGGCGCCGCGCTGGCCGCCGTCGCCGGGCTGCTGTTCCTGCTCTACTACGGTGTCATCGACTTCTTCATCGGCTTCGTCGCCGGCGTCAAGGCCTTCACCGCCGCCGTCCTCGGCGGCATCGGCTCGCTGCCCGGCGCCGTGCTCGGCGGATTGGCCATCGGCCTGATCGAGACCTTCTGGTCCGCCTATTTCAGCGTCGAATACAAGGACGTGGCCGCCTTCAGCATCCTCGTCCTGGTGTTGATCTTCATGCCCACCGGTCTGCTCGGCCGCAGCGACGTCGAGAAGGTATGAACCCCAACCTGCGGGATGCCGGGCTCTCGGCCTTGGTCGCGCTCGGCCTGTTCGCCCCTATGATCGGCCTGCTGACCACCAGCGCGCCCGACGGCCTCTATCTGCGAACCCGCCCCCTGGCGCTGGCCGTCGCCGTCGCCGTCGTGTTCTTCTGCCGCCTCGCCATCCTCCTGCTCCGCGGCCGCAAGCGCGAGGAATACCGCGCCAACCGCCGCCTCGCCGAAACCCTCCAGCGCTCCGGCCGCTTCGTCGCCCCGTTGCTGCTCGCCATCGCCTTGCTGCTGCCCGCCGTCTCCGGCCGCTACGGCCTCGACCTCGGCACCCTCATCCTCACCTATGTCATGCTGGGATGGGGCCTCAACATCGTCGTCGGCCTCGCCGGCCTACTCGACCTCGGCTACGTCGCCTTCTATGCCGTCGGCGCCTATGCCTACGCCCTGCTCTCCACCCAGCTCGGCCTCGGCTTCTGGACCTGCCTGCCGCTCGCCGGCCTGCTCGCCGGGCTCTGGGGCGTGCTGCTCGGCTTCCCCGTCCTGCGCTTGCGCGGCGACTACCTGGCAATCGTGACGCTCGCGTTTGGCGAGATCATCCGCATCGTCATCCTGAACTGGAACAGCCTCACCGGCGGTCCCAACGGCATCAGCGGCATCCCGCGCCCGACCCTGTTCGGCCTGACTTTCAGCGCCGGCGGCGGCCCGGGCACCTTCTCCGGCTTCACCGGCCTCGACTACAGCCCGACCCAGCGCGTCGCCTATCTCTATTACGTCATCCTCGCCCTTGCACTTCTGACCAACTGGGTGGCCCTCCGCCTCCGCAAGGTGGCGCTCGGCCGCGCCTGGGAGGCGCTGCGCGAGGACGAGATCGCCTGCCGGTCGCTCGGCATCAACGTCACCGTCACCAAGCTCACCGCGTTTGCCATCGGCGCCACCTTCGGCGGCCTCGCCGGCGCCTTCTTCGCCACCCGCGCCGCCTTCATCAGCCCCGAAAGCTTCACCTTCATCGAGAGCGCCATCGTCCTGGCCATCGTCGTCCTCGGCGGCATGGGCAGCCAGCTCGGCACCGCGCTCGCCGCCATCGTCATGATCGGCGGCATCGAGCTGTTCCGCGACCTGCAGGACTACCGCATGCTGATCTTCGGCCTCGCCCTCGTGCTGATGATGGTCCTGCGCCCGCGCGGCCTCGTCTCCGGCCGCACCCCCAGCGTCGCCCTCGGCGCCAAGCGCGAGATCGCGGCCGAACTGGTGGCCGAAGGCCGTGGTTGATCCGCTTCTCGACATCCAGCACCTGACCATGCGCTTCGGCGGCCTGCTCGCCGTGCGCGACCTTTCCTTCTCGGCTGCGCGCGGCGAGATCACCTCGGTGATCGGCCCCAACGGCGCCGGCAAGACCACCGTCTTCAATTGCATCACCGGCTTCTACCGACCCAGCGGCGGCGCGATCCGCCTCAACCACGGCGCCGGCTTCGCCCTGCAATCCCTGCCCGGACACAGCATCGCCCGCCGCGCCCGCGTCGCCCGCACCTTCCAGAACATCCGCCTGTTCGCCGGCATGACCGTGCTCGAGAACCTGCTCGTCGCCCAGCACAACCAGATGATGCCCAACGTCGGCGCCGGGCTGCTGGCGGTGTTCGGCCTCGGCGGCCACCGCCGCGCCCAAGCCATCGCCATCGACCGCGCCCGCGCCTGGCTCGACCGCATCAGCCTCCTCTCCCGCGCCGACGACCCGGCCGGCGCACTCCCCTACGGCGACCAGCGCCGCCTTGAAATCGCCCGCGCCATGTGCACCGATCCCGTGCTGCTCTGCCTCGACGAGCCAGCCGCCGGCCTCAATCCGCGCGAGACCGACGAACTCTCCACCCTGCTCCGCAGCATCAAGGCCGAGGGCTGCTCCGTCCTGTTGATCGAGCACGACATGGGCCTCGTCATGCGCATTTCCGACCACATCGTCGTCCTCGATCACGGCGAACGCATCGCCGACGGCGCCCCCGACCATGTCCGCGCCGATCCGCGCGTCATCGCCGCCTATCTCGGCGAGGGCGACGAGGACGAAATCACGGTGGCCGCCCAATGACCCTGCTCTCGATGCAGGGCGTGAGCGCCTATTACGGCGCCATCCAGGCGCTCAAGGGCGTCGACCTCACCATCGAACCCGGCGAGATCGTCACCATGATCGGCGCCAACGGCGCCGGCAAAAGCACCCTGATGATGACCATCTGCGGCAACCCCCGCGCCCGCACTGGCCGCATCACCTTCGACGGCGCCGACATCACCACCCTGCCGACCCACCAGATCATGCACATGGGCCTCGCCCAAGCCCCGGAAGGCCGCCGCATCTTCGGCCGCATGTCGGTGCACGAGAACCTGCTCATGGGGGCCGAAATGGTCCGCATGCGCAACTACGACCGCACCCGCGACCTCGTTTTCACTCTGTTCCCCCGCCTCAAGGAGCGCCTGACCCAGCGCGGCGGCACCCTGTCGGGCGGCGAGCAGCAGATGCTCGCCATCGGCCGCGCCCTGATGAGCCAGCCCCGTCTCCTGCTGCTCGATGAACCCAGCCTCGGCCTGGCTCCCCTGGTCGTGCGCCAGATCTTCGGCGCCATCCGCCAGCTCAACCAGGACACCGGGCTGACCGTCCTGCTGGTCGAACAGAACGCCTACCAGGCGCTCCGCCTCGCCCATCGCGGCTATGTCCTGGTCAATGGCGCCGTCACTATGGCCGGGCCCGGCGCCGAACTCCTGGGCCGCCCCGAAATCCGCGCCGCCTACCTCGAAGGCGGTCACGGCTGATGAAAGCCGCAATCAGAAGGTAATCGTGCTCCGCACGGAGCGCGATTAGAAAGCGAGCGTGCTCCGCACGGAGCGCGATTAGAAAGTGAGCGTGCTCCGCACGCCCAGGATCGCCGCGTCCCCGAGGCGCCGTTCCGGATGGTCCGGGTTGGGCACGCTGCCGCCGGGCCGGACCACGTACTGGAACACCGGCTGCACCTGCACCGACGGGATGAGCTGCGCCTGATAGGTCAGCTCGAGGATCACCTCGCTCGATCGCGTCGGCGTATAAAGGTTGGTCAGCAGCCGCGTCGCCCGGTCCGCCGCCCGGGTCGTGTCGCTGATCCGCGCCCAGCCCACCCCCAGCCCGAGCGTATCGTTGTCGCGTCCGAAGATGCCGTTGTAGGTCACGCCGGCATCCACGAACACGTTGATCAGGTTCCGGTCGCCGGGCGACCCGGCCGCCCGCGCAAACACGCCGACACCGCCATCCTTCACGTCCGCCGCCCGCCAGACCAACTGGTCGGCGACGGCGTAGATGCTCCAATCCCCCTGGGCCGATCGCGGCGAGATCGCCCCCGGCGCCGCCGCGTCCACCGCCGAGCCGGTGAAGAACTGGTTGGTGAACGCGTTGGAGTTGTACCAGGCGCCGAGCTTGTACGTGCCCGGCAAGCCCGTCGCGCCCTCGCCTTTGTTGGTGGCATACTGCGCCTCGCCGATCACGAACACGCCGTCGTTCAGCCGGAACGCCGTGCCGGACGGGTTGCGCCGCCCCTGCGGATCGCCGGCCCCGATTTTGGACGGGCTGCCGTTGAACACGCCGAGCAGCACCGTGACCGGGTCGATGGGCTTGACCCGTAGCCGTGCGCCCAGCGCGGCGAGCGGATAGGCCGGCCCGCCCGCCGGCAGGTTGACCGCCGACGAGGTCGGCCAGCCGAAGCTCGAATTGATGAACAGCCCGGCATACGAGCTGGTCGCGAACTCGGGATCCGCGCTCTGCTGCCCCAGCCGGACGTCGACCCTGCCGCCCAGGAACGACTGCTGATACCAGAACTCGAACAGCCGCGTCGCCCGCGTCGCCTCGATGCTGCTGGTGACGTTGAGGTTGTCGACATAGTTGCTCGACAGGCCGCGCCCATGGATCTGCAACGCGCTCACCCGGGCCGTGCCGCCTGAGAGCCCGATCGACTTCTCCAGGTCGAAATCGAGGCTCGCCGTCGTCAGCCCCTCATACACCAGCCCGGTCGCGCGCCCGCCGGTGACGTTGCCGAGCACCTCGCTCGCCTCGGTCAAGCCAAGCGTGACGCCGTATTCCTCCAGCTTGGTGCGAACCCCCCCGAGTGTGCCGAGCACCTTGTCACGCTGCAGGATTCCCGCCGTCTTGGCGGCACCGGTCCCGGTACCGGTCTGGGCGAGAACCGGCGTCTGCCGCTCGGCGGGCGCGGCGGCGGCAGGCGCCGGGTCCGGCGCGGTCTGCGCGGCCGCGAGCCCCATCCCGATCAGCAGCGCCGCTCCAAAACCGGCGGCGGTGGAGAGCAAAGCTGGGCCACTCATGGGCGCACGACGCGTCATTTCAGATACCGGTCTGTTGCTGGAAGCCCAGCCATACCCAAACTTGGCTGCCGTCACCAATTGCAAATGAGAGAGATTCGCAAACCGGTGCAGCCTGCTTCCCTCGTGCAACATCTGCAACTAGGCTGCGGCCCAGTCCATCAGGGGAACAAAAACCATGCTCCGCACAGCCCTACTCGCCTGTGTCGCGCTGTCCGCGTTCAGCGTCGCCGCCCACGCCCAGATCCATGTCGCGACCGTCGGCCCGATGACCGGCAACTACGCCGCCGTCGGCGCGCAGATGAAGGCCGGCGCCGAAAAGGCCGTCGCCGACATCAACAAGGCGGGCGGCATCCTCGGCCAGCAGCTCGTGCTCGACGTCGGCGACGACGCCTGCGATCCGCGCCAGGCCGTCTCCGTGGCCAACCAGATGGCGAGCAAGAAGGTCGCCGTCGTCGCCGGGCATTACTGCTCCGGCAGCTCGATTCCGGCCAGCAAGGTCTACACCGAGGAAGGCATCCTCCAGATCAGCCCGGCCAGCACCAACCCCAAGTATACGGACGAAGGCGCCTGGAACACCTTCCGTGTCTGCGGCCGCGATGACCAGCAGGGCCAAGTGGCCGGGAAGTATCTGACCGAGCACTTCAAGGACAAGAAGATCGCCATCCTGCACGACAACTCGGCCTATGGCAAAGGCCTCGCCGACGAGACCAAGAAGGCCCTCGAAGCCAACGGCGGCAAGGACGCCATGTATGCCGCCTATACGCCGGGCGAACGCGACTACTCGGCCATCGTCAGCCGCATGAAGCAGGCCGGGATCGACGTCATTTACATCGGCGGCTACCACACCGAGACCGGCCTGATCGCGCGTCAGGCCAAGGAGCAGGGCATGAACGTCACCATCGTGGGCGGCGATGCCCTGGTGACCAACGAGTTCTGGCAGATCGCCGGACCGGCCGGGCAGGGCACCTTGATGACCTTCCCCTCCGACCCCCGCCGGCGCCCCACCGCCAAGGCCGTCGTCGACGAGTTCAAGCTCTCCAACTTCGACCCCGAGGGCTACACCCTCTACACCTACGCCGCGATCCAGGTCTGGGCCGAAGGCGCCAAGAAGGCCAAAACCGTCGACGCCAAGAAGGTCGCCGACACGCTGCACACCGGCGAAGCGTTCCCGACCGTCCTCGGCCCGATCTCCTTCGACAAGAAGGGCGACATCACCAAGGCCGACTACGTGTTCTATGTGTGGAAAGACGGCAACTACAGCGAAATGTAGGCACCTTTACTCCCCTGCCCCGATCGGTGCAGGGGGCCCGCCTCACGCCGCTTCGACGATGATCCGATGATACGAGCGGCCGAAGTAGATCAGCCCCTCATGCGCGCCGCCGGCCTGGATCGCCTCAACCTCGCAAAAGAACACAGTATGCGTCCCGACTTCGGTCGCCTGCGTCACCCGGCAGTCGAACGAGACCACCGCCCCTTGCAGCACCGGCGCACCGGTCGCCAGGGTCGTCCACTCCCCCGCCGCGAACCGTTCGGTTTGGGCGGCGTCGGTGAACCCGGCGAAGAGCGGCGACAACGCCTCCTGCGACGCCGCCAGCGTGTTGACGCACAGCACGCCGCTCGCGCGGAAGGTCTCGTGCAACTCCGCCTCGCGATTGATGCACAGCAACAAGGTCGGTGGATCGTCGGTCACTGTGCAGACCGCCGATGCCGTCATGCCGCAGGGACCGTCCGGCCCGAGCGTCGTGATGACGCTCACCGCCGCACCCAGGCGCGCCATCGCATCGCGAAAACTTTGACGGTCAACCACGGCCGGTCCCTCAATGCTGGCGCAAATATGAGCGCCCAGGCCGCAAACGTAAACGGGCGCCCCGATAGGGACGCCCGTTCGGATCACGCGTGCCGTCGTTTACTTGACGGCGTCGCGAACCGTATCCTTCGCGCCGCCAACGGCGCTCTCGGCGTGGCCCTTGGCCTTGTCCGCCTGGCCTTCAGCCTTCATCTTCTCGTCGCCCGTCAGATTGCCGGCGCCTTCCTTGACAGCGCCCTTGACCTTGTCCCAAGCACCCTCAACGCGGTTCTCGTCGACCATAGGATCCTCCATCACGGCGTGATTGCCGTTGCTTGATAAACGAGGGTCCCCCGCGATAGTTTCAAACCGACGACAGCGGCGGCGCGACCTCCTCCAGCGAGCGCCGCTCCGCATCCTCGCCGAGGAAGAACGCCACGACGCCCGCCAGCAGCATCAGCCCGGCGCCCAGCAAATAGCCGAGCAGCAGCGCCGATCGCGACCCGGTCTCGATCAACGCGCCAAACACCGCCGGCCCGGCCACCCCGCCCACCGCCGTCCCGAACGCATAGAACAACGAGATCGCGATCGCCCGCACCTCCAGCGGAAATGTCTCCCCGACCGTCAGGTAGGCCGACGATGCCGCGGCCGAGGCGAAGAAGAAGATCACCGTCCACGCCGCCGTCTGCCCCGTCGCGCTCAGCCAACCCGACGCAAACGCCCAGCCCGCCGCCCCCAGCAGCACGCCCGACAACGCATACGTGCCGCCGATCATGCGCCGCCGCCCGATACTGTCGAACAAACGGCCCAGCAGGATCGGCCCCAGCAAATTGCCGAACGCAAACGGCAGGATGTACCAACCTACCGACGCGCCGGGAACGCCGTAGAACTTGGTCAGCACCAGCGAATAGGTAAAGAAAATCGCATTGTAGCAGAACGCCTGCGCCGCCATCAGCACGACGCCGACCAGGGTTCGGCGCCGATACTGCGTTGCCAGCACCCGCAAGCTCGGCAGGAACCAGTCGCCGCTATGCCGACGCAGCCGCAGGGTTTCGCCCGGCACCGGGGGCAGCGGCATGTTGGTCTCCCGCTCGACCCGCTGCTCGATTTCGCCGACGACGCGGCTCGCCTCCTCCGGGTCGCCATGGGTCATCAGCCAGCGCGGGCTCTCCGGGATCCACTGCCGCAGGAACAGCACCACCAGCCCGATCCCTCCGCCGATCATGAAGGCGACCCGCCAGCCCCATTCCTGATCGATCAGCGCCGGGTCGAGCGCGAACCCCGCCCCGATCGCGCCCAACATGGCGCCCAGCCAGAAGCTGCCGTTGATGCAAAGGTCGGTGAACCCGCGCCGCCGCGCCGGGATGAGCTCCTGGATCGTCGCGTTCACGGCCGCATATTCGCCGCCGATGCCCGCCCCGGTGATGAAGCGGAACAGCGCGAACGACCAGAAATTCCAAGCAAAGCCAGACGCGATCGTCGCGATCAGGTAGACCAGCACGGTGACGGTGAACAGTTTCTTGCGTCCGAGCCGGTCCGTCAGCCAGCCGAACCCGAGCGCGCCGACCACCGCGCCGGCCAGGTAGGCCGAGGCCGTCAGGCCGAACTCGGCGTTGTTGATCTGCAGGCGCGCGCTGCCGGTAATGGCGCTCGCCAGCGAGCCCACCAACGTCACCTCGAGACCGTCCAGGATCCAGGTGATGCCGAGAGCAATCACCACCAGCCAGTGAAATCGCGCCCAGGGCAGACGATCCAGACGCGCCGGGACGTCGGTTGTGAATACGTCGCCGTCCTGCGCCATGTCAGCTCCCGCGTTTCGACGCGAACGGGACGCCATGCTCGAAGTTGCGCCACGCGACCGCTTACACTCTGCTGTCAGGCGCGCTATGGGCCGCGACGCTGTCAGGCGCGCTATGGGCCGCGACGCTGCCAGGCGCGCTATGGGGCCGCGACGAGGGGAATGTGGATCACGCCAAGCAAGTCGCGCTGAGATCGATCGGGGTCGGCATCATCGTGCTGGCTCTGAAGGCCTGCGCCTGGTGGCTGACCGGCAGCTCGGCGCTCTACTCGGACGCGCTGGAAAGCGTCGTCAACGTCGCCTCCAGCGTCGCCGCCTCGGCCGCGTTGTTCTACGCCGCTCGCCCGGCCGACGAAAACCACCCGTATGGCCATGATAAGGCAGAATTTTTTGCGGCCGTGCTTGTCGGCGTCCTGATCATCGTCGCGGCGCTTTCCATCTTCCAGCATGCCTGGGCCAACTGGGATCCCCCGACGTCGCTCGACGCCCCCCTGACCGGCGTCGCCGTCAACCTCGCCGCCACGGCGATCAACGCCGCTTGGGCGCTTCTCCTCGGGCGCACGGCCAGGCAGGCGCGCTCAGCCGTGCTGCGCGCCGATGCCCGCCATCTCTGGAGCGATGTCGCCACCTCGTTCGCGGTCGTCGTCGGGGTCGGCATCGTCCTGTGGACCGGACTCGGCTGGATGGACGGCGCCATCGCGGTCGGCGTCGGCGTGCATGTACTCTGGTCGGGCTGGGGCGTGGTGCGCGAGAACATCGCCGGCCTGATGGACGAGGCACCCGGCGGCGAAGTGATGAGCCGCACGCGCGACCTCATCCACCGTCATGCCGAAGGGGCGATCGAGGCACACGACCTGCGCATGCGCCACGCAGGGCGGACGAGCTATCTCGAATTCCACCTCGTGCTGCCTGGCGAGATGCGGGTCGCCGACGCGCATGCGATCTGCGACCGGGTCGAGGCGGCGCTCAAGGCGGAGCTCGAGGGCATCGTCGTCACCATCCACGTCGAACCGGAAGGCAAAGCCAAGCATCACGGAGTGCTGGTGCTCTGACGTGCTGACCGCCGGTGCACGTCTCATGCAGCCCGCGCCCGCCCCGGCCCGGCTGATGCTGGCCGCCGTGGCCGTTTCGGCCGTCCTACATGGGTTGGTCGCGGGCGCCGCGCTGCTCCGCCGCGCCCCGCTCGTGCCCGAAAGCGTGCCGCCGATCGAGGTCGAGCTGGTGCGCGAGGACGCCGAACGCATCGGCGCGCCGCCCCCGCCATCCCCATCGTCCGTCTCCGCACCCAAGCAGCCCGAAGGCGATGGCCAGGCCCCGGCTGCATCGGCCC
>JAABUL010008335.1_pt1 | contig 10604 bp, 14 predicted proteins | sample 5559151 | NCBI WGS metagenome assembly JAABUL01 (sample SAMN10711876, study PRJNA513368) | rock metagenome | isolation source: Antarctica rocks | place: Antarctica: Victoria Land, Pudding Butte sud | reverse complement strand
TCAAGTGGTGGTACGCCTTCTCGGTGCCGACTTTGTACGTCCCGACTTTGGTCTCGTGGCCAAGTCCACCTGCAAATGTCAGCACTACCTTTTCACGCATTGGTGACTTACCCTCCATACAGCCCTCAAAGTCCGAGTACCCCAAGCTCTTCCGTCGAGGGGGATCCGAGAACGACGACCTTTTCTCCTCCCCCACATCCTCGTGAACAGCCGCAGAAGTCTTCTTCCTCCCGCTGACCGGCGCAGGACGGGAGGTGAGCTTGTCGTCGGTATACGGGGAGTTCAGCGGTGCATCAAAAGGAGAGACTGGCGGAGTAGGGAAATCGGTGAGCGGTACATCGTGGGTCTTTAAGGTGGTATCGAGTGGACGTGGGCGGAGAGGTGATGGGGATGCTGGTGTCGCGGGTGTGAGGTTTCGAGCTGGCGAGGCGCGGGAGATGCGTGGGGAGGGGGAGGGACGAGGGGAAGGGGGCCCTTGTAGGGAGACGGGGGAGCCTGCGGCGGAGAGGGAGTAGTCGGACGCGAAGAGGGATGTGGCTGGCGAGTGGGGCATGTAGATGACTGTGTTAATCTTCTGGTCGACCCGATGTATCAGGTTTTGGCGATGTCTGCTACCGGTGAGGAGGATGGTGAGAGTAGCTGGACTTTTGTATAGATGAGAACGTCAGAATCTCTATGCTCTCAATAGTGCAGGAATCGATAATTAATTCGATTCAGTACGACGCCGTCAAGTAAGACAACACCGTTTTAGCCCTTGAAGGTACATGCCTCATCGGATGGGATGGAAGCCTCCGAAGTCGGGTCGGGCAGGATTCCATGTCATCGTCTGATTGCATGGTCTGGAACAGGCTTGCGCCGAGGAGCATAGTCGGGCGAGAGAGAGGAGAAGCATGATTGGCTTAATTATTGAGAGTGGACGAATGCGGATAGTAAAGAGACGCCAACGGAAACTTTGTCCTAAGCAACTCGAAGAGTTTACCTCCGGTTCGATCGCTGATTAGGCTTCGGATCACACAAGACTGAGCAATTAAAAATCAATCGGGCGCCTAATTCCTGCGAATCTCAATGGGGCAACTCTATCGAGTCACGTGGAGACAAGCGGAATCTACCGTCGCGCGCTGTCTCATGTTGCATGTCGTCTGCTCGTTTCAGCTTGCGTCCAAACGCGTACTTCTTCTGTAAAGGATTGTGTTCGTGTAAACCGATTGCCAACCTCCATCTCGATCAATCCAAAGCGGATCAAATTTTCAGCGAGTGTATCACCTTGTTGAAGGTCCAACCCCGTCCCTAGTTCATCGAAGAAGACCCTGATCTGTCACTTCCGCCATGCCGCTCCATCCTGTCCCGATCATTATCGGGACAACACTAGCCATTGTTGGATCAGGATATGCGTTCAAGAAAGTACGTCTGCCTGTTCCCCTTTGTCCTCTACATTTCATCATCCACTCATATCGCCTGGGCACCTGCTTCAATCCTGCGCAGAATCCCAGCTGACTCGTCTTCTCTAGTTCATCTATGATCCCCATCTCGCTCCACTCATCGAAGCCCTTCTCGCCAGCCATCGCCAATCTCTGCCCTCAACCCCCATATCTCAACGACATACGAGTCCCATACCTGTCTCATCGAGCGGAAGAAGTACGGCGACCAGAGATCACGATACCAGGTTGAGAAGACGGGCAAGGCAGTCGGGCGGGGAGTACGAGCTTCTGGATCAACCACGAAGCCCTGTTGTGGAAGACGATTGGAGGCGAAGTCCGTTTGAGGCTGAGGGCATCCACCGGAGCACTGTCATCGAGGGCGATCTAGATGATACTTGGGGACGGCCTTCGGCGTACGACCTAAGAGAGTCAATGTTTACCGAACAAGTCCCCTCCCGTCGCTCGAGCCTCGGCTTGGAGCCTCCATCCAGACGAAAATCAAGTACCGTCCAACCCATCATCGACCTTGACGCTGTCGATCCCCCAATATCCGCTCAGGACGAGGAGATCCGCTCCGTGATCTTCAATTACGCTCCGACACCCACGTCCCGTCGATCTGGCGCTTCCTCTCCTGCCCATCCAATATCGGCTAACCCGCTTCTCCCGCTAAGTGGGATCAAGCCCGACATCCACGCCAGTCCTTCCGCCGTCCCCATCACTCTCATCACTCCCGGCCAACTTCAGAACCTTGACGAGTCCACGACATTCTCGTTCCTTTCCCTCTCTCAAGCTTCTTCGCCCACACCCCACGCTGTTCTTGGCGGGATGTCCTCCGACCGATGGGCTGGATTCGACCGGGGATCCAGTGAGGATGATGTGGTTTCGTTACCGGACACGATCACGGGTGGATACGAGGATGCCGAGACGTACTCTCCGGCGTCTCGGGCGATGAGTCCGGCTAGGGTCCACTCACCATTACCATCAACGCGAAGCCCCGGGTTGCTTGCCCAGGACGAGAATGCTGCTGCGGTTGTGGAGGAGATCGTGATGAGCATTGTCCCTCATTTGGTATTACGCCCCAGGGGACCGATGAGTGTGGTCAGTCTGAGCGAGAGCGAAGGGGAGGAGGTCGGTGAGGGCTGGGGGAGTGAGGGTGAGTGGGGTCAGTAGCGTTGAGATTGTATCGGTATCTGTAGTCGTAGTTTAGGGTGTGTATTCATATAGGCTGAGCTTAGTATGTGCTGCGCTGTTCAGTAATTATGTACAGTCTTCTAGACGCATCTGAAGGGCATGCACCCGATGGGACGCGTGACAGATTTCCGCGGGGATTGCGAGGTGCGGAGACCCCTTCATTTTCCCGAGGCTGGAAATGTTCCCGCCCGGTCTCCGTTCACGTGTCTCCGTCAACCGGTCTGACTTTCGGACCGACTATTCTCCCACCATGCATTCCTCCGGCCTGGATTGCTGCTCGGTCCAATGCTCCCCCTCTCCTCACTGATTCAGTCACGTACCGCTCAACGGTCTGGAAGGGATACAAACCCGACGCCGAATCGGAGCACCATGTCTTGGTGTCATCCTCCGCCTTCTCCTTCAACCGCTCGTAGATCCAGCTCGCTGAGTTTCGCTTCGAGGAGTAAGAGGGCGAGAAGGGGGAGTTCGGTCTCGGGTTTTGTGGATGAGTCGGATCCGTCGAGGTGCGCCTAGCTTTTTGAGATATCTGTGGGGGCAAGCTGAGTGAGAGATGGTAGACCGCTGGCGATAACCTGTTCGCCTTGTCGGTCACGGAAGATCAGTCAGTTTGAGACCGAGCCCGTAGTGAAGCCGCCTTATTGACGTCGGCTTGGTGGAGTAGAATGCGATTCGCATAAGCCAATTTGCGACAACTGCACCAAGTGGGTTCCTTCCCTCCTTGTTTTCATGGTGCACTCGCTGAACCGATTAGATCCCCCGCGGAATGCTGGTACCCCGTCAAGCTCAAACCCGGTCTGCGCCCTGGTACCGGTACCGACATGGCCAAACGTCTTGGTGAGTCCAGCTTGCTTACCTTCCCTCCCTCCTATCCCCCTCATGCTGATTCCCGCAGAACTTCTGGAGGACCGGATTCAGCATTACGAGTCCCGCCTTGCCGACCAAGAAACGCATCTCAACCAAGTCGCCGCCGCACAATGGCATCATCAAACCCCGGTCGTCTCCCTACCAACACCTCAAAATACGCATCAGACCATGACTCTCCCTTCCATCGGCGGCCCATCCGACCTGACCAATCCTCTTGATATATCCTTCCCATCCGCCTCTCCCAGCGGCCTCTCCACCGCATCCTTCCCAGATCCCCATGTCCTGCCGAGTCCCGACATCGTGCAAGATCTGATCGCCCTGTTCTATATGCATATCCATTGTTGGGCACCGATACTCTCGCCTACTCAGCCAAACTTCCATGCGCCATGGAATATAGTCGTCCACGCCATCGTCGTCGTCACGCTGCGCCTCTCGTCTGATCCACGTCTGGAAGGGCGGAAAGAATCGTACAAATGTGCGGCGAAACAACACGTACTCGGCCATGCCATCGAGTCAACCTCCATCTCGTCCGTTCAAGCACTCGCGCTTCTGGCGATTGACTTGATCGGCTCCGACCAAGGGCCGTCCTCTTGGGGTATATTAGCTCTCCTCACCCGCTCGGCAGTACACCTAGGATTGGCAGCGGAGGACGATCAGTCAGCCGCGTACAGTCGAGCACCGGCACCGAGCCTGAGTCGCACCAGTGTCATTCCACCCGCAGCCGATTGGGCGGAGGATGAGACGCGCCGAAGACTTTTCTGGCTCATTTTCGCGCTCGACCGATATGCATGTGTCTCGACCGGATGGGATTTTGCGTTACCTGACTACGACATCCGTCGTCGACTGCCTTGCGCAGACGAGATTTGGATCCAGCCTGTGAGTCTGCCTTATACCATTTGCGCTTGGGCTGAGAGAGCGGGACCAGCTCGCTCACGAATGGTTCCTGGCCCCGATCTTCCGGCCTATCCCACATTTTCTGACCCCGACCGAGCCGACGGTACTGAGCCCGCTTGCCTACCTTGTCGAAGCCCTCGACTTGCTTGGCCGTGCACACACTCTCCAATCCCAGACAATTGACCCTACCGACGCCCGCGCTGTAGATCGGAGACGTGATGCTAGTGTCACCCTAACTTCCGCGGCGAAGCGGTGGTTCTCGGATCTCGTCGTGGTGAGGGAGGGACCGCAGGGAGCGATGTCTCTCATGATAGTGCGTCTCCCTCAGGTCACGAAACTCTCAGCTGACTGTGTAAACCATAGCAAGCGATCCATCATGCGTTGGTCGGATTTTCGAATGATCAAGAACGATAGCTGATCTGAAAACAGAACCCTGCTCAAGCTCAACGCCTACTACGCCTTTCCGGCTCTGTCGAGCGGCGACCCGCTCGAGCCATACACCTCGACATGTCTCGTCGCTGCCCGAGCAGTCGTCGGCTTATCCGGCATGGCGAAAGAGATTGGCTTTGTAGCCAGCTCGACCCCGCTCTTCATCTGGTCTTGCTGGGTCGCAGCACGAGTTATCTTCGGTGCGTGACTCCTCTTCTTTGGCTGTCCGAGCTCATTTGGCTAGTCCACGCATTTGTGAGCCACCAACTCCAGCCCGACGAAGATTTCGATATAGTCGTCACGGCGCTGAAAGATCAAGCTGCCTACTGGTCCCTCGCTAGTATGTTCTGATCCTCTCTACCCAAATATCCGTGTAGCAATATGTTGAAGGATCCCACCCCAGATGGATATGTCAAACTTCTCGAAAGAGCGAAGCGCAAGTGGCTATCCGCGACGTCTGCAGCGGACAATAACCCGAACCTCCCCGACGCGATCCATGTCCTCCTCGATCTCCGGCGTACCGCCTATTCCGCGGTCGTGGCGAATTCGGAAGCGACACCGCATGTCTCCCCGCCTGATGTCAACCTTAGTGGACTGCCGGCTTGGGCGGTACAGCCGCTTTTGGGGGATCTGCATAGCTGGTTCGATCTTCCGGCGGGTCTGTTCCAGTCGGATATGTGATGCATCGCGTGTAGACTACGAAAGCGTTGGGGAACGCTATGACAAAGTATGAAGACCGAGACATTGACGATACCCAATGATATCCCAGACCAGCGATACCGCTTTCCGAGCTCCTGCTCAGGGCGAAACCGCGGCGCGGTGCTAGTGAGGTTCGGCGCATCAATGGCAGATGTCCGGGATGCAGTCAAGTGAAGATATCATGCATCGGCATACGTGAGTAGGTACATAAAGTATGCGAATCCCTCCTCTGGACCCATCTCCCGATATGTGAGGGTAAACCCAGTTCGGTCTTGAAGATACCTGCGACATCGATCAGCATCGACATAGAGACTAGGCGCAAGGTTGACACTCGCCGTTTTCGGAAATGGGGTTGACCGAACGTGAAGCTGCTTGTTGCATCAGCGTGCGCAGCTGTTTGACGGGTGGTCGACGAGCTAAACGAATTTTGATCCTTTCCGTTCCCGGAGCACCCTGTGAACGGACGATGTCAGCTGCGCTCAAGGCAAACGCTGCGGTGGACCTGCCGAAGAGCTTCGGTCACCTCCTGCGTACATCTTTGGACGTCCTTGTCCGGTTGACTCTAGATGTCCGGAACCCGTCAGCTCTTGAGGAGCTGTGTCATCCGCAAGCTGACCCAAGGATCGCCCTTGGTGGTCAGCATCGCGCTATCTCACTTCAGCGCTGCCAGCGTCTGCGAGTGAGGATGTTCACTCCATCGTCCCTAATTAGGCGTCATCAGCTCCCTCGGCTACCTGGATGAGCTAGGGAGATGCACTCACCTTTGTCGATAACGAGATCAAACGACTCGTCCTCGAATTTCATGTCCAGCACATCCATCTCCAGCCAGGTCATCTCCGGCCTCGAAGCAGAATGTCGAGCCTTCATCTGCTCGATCACAGCTTTCGAGTACTGCATATCCCCATTCAGCGTGACCCTGCGCGTATACAGATCTGACTCGACGAACATCAACGTTGACGATATCCCACCAGCCGGCATCGTACATCTACACCAATCAACCGATGCCATGTCGAATTCTGCGAAGGGGACGTACCGCCTCGCTCAGCTCCGAATTCCCGCATCCCAGCATTAGTACTCTCGCCGCCTTCCCGGTCTCCGCTGTGAGTTCCTCGAACAGGGGCAGAAGGTATGCGGGAGACAGGAACCAGTCGAACGAGCCCAGGGGCTCGCTTCCCATTACACGTCAGCCGAGCTCATGCGGCTTGTCAATCGGTAGGACTTGCTTGGTATATCGCTGCTCCCTGTGTTGGTCATCAGCGTTGTAGTGTGAAGAGACAAGGTGGACGTACCAGTACTCCTTCGTGCCGTACCCCTCGTTCGTGTCCGGCAGGTTATCCTCCGCATACGATGGCATCACCTTCACAACGCAGAGCTGAGCTCCTTCCGATCTCTGTCCGAAGCTGACTTGAGAGGCAGTAAACAGCTAAATGCCATAATTAGCGTCAACATTTCGAGGCGGGGACCCCGGTCGCACGTGGTTGCGAGAAGATCATGTCTTGAGTTTCGACTTTTCCTGAATGATCTCACCTCACGGCCGATAGGTCAGGCTTCGCTACGAGGGAGAAGTCTCGCCATGGATCCAAATGTTGAGGAACCACCTCCGAAGGTGGAGATCGGGGAAGTTGAGACCGAGGTGGAATTTGGATCAAAGGTCTGTCCACTTGTCTGACTTGAATATCATTATTGAGCTGAAGCATGGAGTAGGCGAATCCCGTTGTCTTTCCTCCGCTGCAGGCTCCTCTATCGAGTAGCATCTTCCAGGATGCTTTTGGATCTCCTGGACCGAGTCACTCACCGCGTCAGTGTTCTGCCGCCTGTCATGAGCTCTCAGACTAGACATTTGGGTCCGAGCTGTGATCAGTTGACGGATCCTGACATTGTGTCCAGCTTCAGATCCGGAAAGTGTACAACGATTGAACGAGGAGGAGTTCCAGCGGAGACTGAGAGGAGAATACGAAGCAGCTCAACAAAGACTGTCAACAGTCGTGAGTACACCCTCTACTGCTCGAGCTGCACGGCTGAGCGGCCACAGGTGTCCGACAACATGTCTCGTCCCCTCCGACTCACCTCCCTCCGCCTATCCCCACCACCACAACACACTCGCACCTCATTCCTCGACGCCTTGGTCAAGCCTTTCCTATCCCAACCTCATCCCTCCTTACCCGTCTTTCTGAATCCCGCACCACCACAACCTAGAACACTGCACGACATACTCCTGACCACTCGAGCACTAGTCGGACATCTGGAAAGATTCGACATCTTCAAGATGGATCAACTTGGGGTGCGGCTGGAACCGAGAAGAGGGGGCGATGCGGATGAGGTGGAGATGGTTCTTGAATTGCGAGAACAGGGAAGGCTGTTCTTCAAGGCGGGAACAGAGATCGGAGGGGGAGAAGGTGGAGCGGTGAGTGCGCTCTACCCGGATATGGCTTATGCAAGAATGTGACCGCACGGTTACGGAATGCACTTGGAGGAGCTGAGACGCTCGAAGCGAATGCTTCTATCGGGACAAGGACAAAATCTGCATATCAGGTCAGTCCGCTTCGGCCTAGTCGACGGCTCCGCAGCTGGCTCTCTGTTGTCGAAGGGACTGAAGTTGTTCTCGCAGGTCGCTTTCTCAACCCCTCTCCTCGCCTCACCCCTCCTCTCCTTCGCCATGTCGGCATTCTCATTGGACCGGGATAACTCAGCGTTCGCATCACATCGTGAGCAGGCTCAAGGTGGACGGGGGAAGCTTAGCGTATGCCGAGTCTTGCGAATATCGGCAGGCACGACAAAGTTGATGACGAGATAGGTGATGGCTCCGTGGGGTGCACACGAATTGGTCTATGAGTTTATGAAGCGGAATATTGGGCATCTCACTCCTGGAGCTTCAGTTTCGTCAGTATCTCAGCTGTCCACAAGTTTGGCGAAAGGGAACAGTCGCGCTGACTCTCGCTGCAGGATCCGCGAGCTAGCCGAACCGTCTACAAAATCCTCGGTCATACATACGTGGACTAGCGATACCCGCGATGACCCGTGGCTCGGAACAAGGGGAAGATTATGGAAGATGAGCCAGGTGAGTCTCAAAGCTAACGAATGCTGGAGTGCATCTCGCTATGTCAGCGAGTATCGCCGGGGGATCACGAGCTGAAGCTGATCACTTGACTCAGGAATACTCCGGCCTGCCTGGTTCTTCAAAACGAGCGCACTTCTTCAAGTCTACCGCTCAATTTGCATATCCTCGGTCTCTCTATCCGGGCTCACCCATTGTTCGTCCATCTCATACCTGTTCGTGTGTTTCTGACATAAATGTCCAGCACCTCTCCGTATCCTCCCTCACCACTTTTCTCCTTCCCCTTTACCCTCGCTCATCAACCTCCGGAACCTACCTGCCGGACCGTACCTTCCTCGGTGGCCCCAATTCAATACGAGGATGGAAAGCCGGTGGCCTCGGCTTACGTGATGGGCCAGACTCGCTTGGGGGAGATTTGAGCTGGGCAATGGGTTTGAGCATCTTCGCGCCGGTGTATCGACTCGCCCACTTGCCTTTGAGACTGCATAGCTTCGTGAATGTGGGGAAAGTGGTGGGGTACGACTCCGGTGAGCGCCTATCACCCTGCTTAGAAGTGGTGTTGACGCCCAGACGGACAGATCGGTCCTTCAGAGATAATTTAGTCAAGATGTGTCGGAATCCGAACGTCTCTGTGGGTATAGGACTACGGTATCGGTGCGTCACTTGTTTGGTACCGCTGGGGGAGAGCTCGATCGCTGATTTTGCCTCAGGCTCGAGCCAATCCTCATTGAGCTGAACTTCACCATACCTCTGATCGGTCGACGAGGAGAACGGACTGCAAGGGGGTTTGGAGTAGGCGTGGGCGTGGATTTCTTGTGAGCAGGACAGTGAGACGAGGATTGATACCAAGCATAAAAGGCAATTTCATCTTTGCAACATCACTCATGTATACCTGAGCAACGAGACCTGACGTCTGGTGACCCAACACGGTCCTTGGTATCATCGCGACGATCGACTAATAATCCGCTCGTCCTTCGCCTTAGCGTCATCGCGACGCTTAGCTTAAACACGTGACCTTTGCCCCGCACTGCTCCGTTCCTGGAGGTCGTTACAAAATCCGAATCATTTCCTCATCCCTTAACAACCAACTCATCCAGCTCGTTCCGCCTCCCTACCACTGACTACTCCAATCATGTCGAAGCTCGCCTCCTCCTCCACATCAGCCGCCAAATCTTCACTCCCATCCGTCCGCCTCGCCGCCCTAGCAGCCGCCGAAGCCCGCCTCCGCGGCCCCCCTCCCAAAGCCAGAAGAGGAGGTATGGGAAGGACCGAGCGAGAAGGGCGATAAGGAGCTTAGGCTGAAATTTGGGAGATCGTTGGATAGGGGGATCGTCAGGGATAATGGGTATCGACAGAGTGCCGAGGCTGTCGAGGTGGGTCGTGGCGTGCATTTCTTATTGGGGGAGGGCGACGGTCTATTACTGCTTGAGGAAGCTAGGGAACGGCTAGGAGTACGGTGTATGCGCTTTGGCAGAGATTTTGGCGAGAATGATGTGAAATTCGGCTGACGTTAGATGGACATCAGACTCTCTTCAAGATCGCCAGTAATATCCTCGCTAACTCCCGGGAAACGAAATATCGGACTCTGAGGTCCACAAATCCCGCACTGAAGAACAAGGTCCTAGCCGTGAAGGGCGGACACGAGTATCTCATTGGCGTATGTCCCTGAGTCGCTGCTGGCTGTTGGCTGTCTACTGATCATGGCTGCTTGGACTGTGTAGCTTGGATTCCGGATGCAGACTCTCGACTTTAGTCAAGAATACGTCTTGGCGCCAAGCTTGAAGCGGATGCATGAGCTGAAGATCGGAGCTGAGGTGCTGGATACTCATGTATGTCCTGCCAACCCGCTCCCCAGTCGCCCACCCCCACCACCTCACTATCCCCCTCCTGCCCTCTATCTGCATCTCCTCCCTGATTCCTCCCACCCCGCTGTCCCCTTCTCCTCTCTATGCCCCATCTCCACCCATCCCTCCTCCTCCCGGACCGAACTCGCCGCCTCCCTCCTCCCTCCCCAAAGTTCCCCTCTCTCAAATTTCCCCCTTCCCACCGCCCAT
>JAABUL010008332.1_pt1 | contig 10607 bp, 12 predicted proteins | sample 5559151 | NCBI WGS metagenome assembly JAABUL01 (sample SAMN10711876, study PRJNA513368) | rock metagenome | isolation source: Antarctica rocks | place: Antarctica: Victoria Land, Pudding Butte sud | reverse complement strand
CATAAGCGATGATACTATCTAGTATGTAGAACTGTGTTTCGTAAAGGCATTAATTCGTAGGGATTTTAGAAGAAAATTCTTAGGGAGAAAACTTTGCATCGGCGCCAAGTCGCCACTACGAGAGCTTGGCGCTAACATGTTTATTTAGTTATTAAAGGCTAGCATTACATCCAACAATAATTTAGTTTACATAAAGTGTTAACAGTGCGTCAATTATAATTTTAAATAACGTTCTAAGCATTTGCATTAATGATAACAACAACAAAGAGATAATTAAAACGTAGAACGAAAGTAAAATCGATACAATTAATTCTAAAAGGCTTTAATTACTTTGTCGTTAATTCTTACACACAATGTATATTAAGCTTAGCTTTATGTTTTATTAACATTAATCCTATAATATAAATCAATTACATCGTTATTGATTCGAATGTTGTTGTTAATCATTTACAAGATACAATTATTAAAAGAGAAATAATAAAATTATTTTAAACTCTAATTATTTTTCTAATTGATTCTATCATATTTAAAGCAAGATTAACACAATATTTTATACAACAATTATTCGAATAACACAAGTTAGAATTTTACAATCAATAAGAACACAAATCACTTTATAAGTTATTTTAAACTTATGCTAAGAGGTAAAAATCTAGAACTATTAATAAAACTTAAATAATAACTTTAACTTAAAGACGTTAGTTTAAATCTCTTGACATTATAGGTTCTACATTAACGATAACGCTGTTTAGAGAAAACAATTTCTTTATGCTTTTGACATTAGAAAGCGAGAAAAGATCATAATGTAATCTTATAATATCGTTGTTATTCTCCTAAGCTTTAAGTTATTAAGTAGTGAGTTGTTAGTAAAGTTATCTTTTAAAAGACATTCGCGTTAAGAGTTTTTGTTATTGTTAATCGCGACTCGAGCCTAGCTAGACTTAATAGACTTTATTAAGGTTGTTAAACGCTCTATCTAAAATAGAAATTTCGACGTTCTTTTTCTAAAAATAGAAATTTTGACGTTATTTTCGATACTTTGTTGGGTCGATCGGGTCGGATCAACGTTTTTTTGACTCGACTCGATACTTGGGTCGGGTTAAGAGGTTGGTATTGAGTATTTAGGTCGATACCTAATACTTGGCCCAAGTATTTGGGTCGGTACCAAAAAGTTGTATCGAGTATCAACATGGCGATCAGTCTAGTTATTGTTTTAGATGCTTAGAATTGCCTAACGACGTAAAGCTAAGTCAAATTAAAGAACTAAAAATTGACGCCATCTAGAGATAAGTTACTAGCAAGATTAAAATCTAGCAAAGCTAGCTTGAACTAATGATACTATCTAATTATAAGATTTAAAATAAAGATAGATTTTCTAATCAAGTAAGTTAAAGAACAAAGAATTTGTAATCTCTTTTACGCAATCAATTTATAAATCTTTTTTAATATTATAACATTATTTAAAAGTTTTAATCTAGATCTTTTCAACAACGCTAATGTAAAGTTAAACGAATAAGAACTAATAATGTTATTTAGTTGCAAGATTTTAGATAAAGATAAATTTCTTAACTAAGTAAATTAAAAAGTAAAAAATTTCTAAGCTTTTTTACGTTATTAATTCGTAATCGTTTTTAAAGATTGTCGTTTTATTTAAAAGTTTCGATTTAGATCATTCTTATAACGCTAGTATAAAGTTGAACGAATATAAATTAATGATGCAATTTAATGCGAGATTTTACGTAAAAACGAAATCTTTACGTTGCGTTATTCGAAAGTCTTAATTTAAATCTTTCTAATAACGTTAATATAAAGTTAAACGAATAATTGCAAGAATCTAAATGAAGATAAGTTCTTTAAAAAGTAAACTAAAGAGTAGAAAATCCTTAATTTTTTCTACGTTATTAATTCGTGATCGTTTTCCAAGATTGCTGTCTTATTCGAAAGTCTTAATTTAGATCTTTTTAATAACGTTAATAAGAAATTAAACGAATAAAAATTCGTAATGCAATTTAATTGCAAGATTTTAAATAAAAATAAGTTCTTTAATTAAGTAAGCTTAGACTAATCGTCGAATTGAGTTTCGAGTCAAACATTTAAATTCGACTTGACTCGTCGAGTCTAACATTAGGATTCGACTCGAAATTCGAATTTGATTTAACTTAATTTGGACTCGACTTGACTCGATCGAAGTCGGTTTTCGATCTAAATTTCTAACCCGACTCGAATCGCTAAGAACTCGAAAAATAACGTCATTTTGTCAAGAAAGTCTATTTTTAACAAATTTCGCATTATCTAAATTACTAAAAATAGATTAATAATAATGATAAGTTAATAACGTTTAATTAATATAAATGATGCAATGCATTATCTAATTGCATTACTATATAATAGTATAAATAGTTTAATTAATTAAAATAAATTAATTAATGCACTATTTATAAGTCTTAGCGATTCGAATTGGTTTTTTCGAGTCGGATTTCGGTCCTCGAAGTCTAACTCAACTCGAACCCTCGATCTAAGCCCTAAGGACTCGACTCGAACTTGGTGACCCAACTTGACGCGATCAGTCTAAGTAAGCTAAAAAGCAAAAAATCTTAAATCTTGTTTACGTCATTAGTTCGTAATTATTTTGAAAGATTATTGTCTTATTTAAAAGTTCTAATTTAAATCTTTTTAATGACGTTAGTATAAAGTTTAATGAACAAAAATTAATCATGTTATTTAATTGCGAAATTCTAAATAAAGATAAGTTTTTTAATTAAATAAGCTAGAAAGTAGAAAATTTCGAATCTTGTTTACGCCATTATCGGTTTTTGGTCCTTTCGCACCTTTCAACCTTCTAGCTTTCGACTTCTTGCCTCCTGAAGACGTCGAGAAATCATTGTCATCTATCTCAACTTGGTCAACAAGCTGGTAATCCTTACATATCACGGGCATTGCTGAGAGGTTTTTGGTCTGCTCATCGACGTGCTTCCCCTCGCAACCATGGGGACAACTGACTCCGCAACTCTTTCTTGTCTGGTACTTTGGTTCGAGCCTCGGCTGATGCGTGGTGACGGCTGCGTCTCTGTAAGTGGCGAATCTAAGCAGCCTTGGTGGGTCAGGGTTCCTCCGAGCTCAGCCACCCTTAGTGCCCACTTGGAAGACTTAGGCGGTGGCTTTGTTCAAGGCTCTCTATACGCGAGCAATTATAAGATGTCTATGTTTCCCGGAGCACAGAAGATGGTCAGTTCATTGCAGCTTTGTGTATTCGGTCGAGCCTGACTTTTTCTGTTCGTCTTTGAAAAAATATTAAAGTTTGAAAACACTTCTCTCAAGACAATGGGTATAACCCATGGGCCCTTCAAAAACAGACTTTCAGATGAAGAAGCAGGAAGCTCAGACGATCAGCCGCCGGCGTACCCGCCCAGATATGAGGCCGACGATGCCTCTTCGAGCGCTCCGCCGTTGCCAGTTCCGCAATTAGAGGTTCCGCCACAGGTCCACACCGCGCCGAGGCGGAACAGCCAAGACCACACGGCCTTGCTAAACCTGTAGCAGCCAAAGCCGGCCCGTCCTAGACGTCCAGATTGTTCGCCACGTGCATTTCCATTTCATCAACCTTGAGCTGGTTGGCCGTTTCCTGGCGCAAATCGGCCGTGGGCTTTGGGTCGCTGTTTGCTTTCTTGGGACCGGGGTCAAATGGCTTGGTATCGGGTTCCTCGGTCTTTTGTTCCTGATTGTAATGGCACTGCTGAAGGTTCTGGGGGCAATCGGATTCGCGTTGTTTTACATTTTCTGTCGTGGAGGTCGATGTTATGACGACAAATCTGCGCTTGAGTGCTTTGCCTTGCTGCTTGCTGTGATGAACTTTTTTGGCTACTAGGTTCTGTTATAGAGGTTTCTACAGACGTCTAGCTTGGTGGAGATGCTCTTCGTGGCGAGCGGCGATGTACCATGAGCACCCAGGCGTTGGGGGCGAGGTATAGTATGTGCAACAAAGCGGGTGTAACTAGGCGTCCCATGCTGTCTTAATGAGTAAAGATTCCATCAGAGCTCTATTTGCTTCGAAAGGATAGCTATAGAAGCATAACGATATATCCCACGGCCCGAGAGTTGTTCTACTCACGTGGCCTATCACCACTTCCATGAAAGCAGTTTGAACCTTTGTTGTGGTTTGCCTGTGAGCTCACCCTCTGGGCTTCGGCAAAGCATCTCTTTCGGAAGTAATGGGTTGGTGATTGGACAGCCGCTTATTGGGCCGCAAAATTACTTGGCAAAACGGAGTATACCTTGTTCCTTTTGATGTCGGATATTGGGATTACAAAATGGGTTCAGACAAGAGAAGGTAGCTTAGCGCCAATTTGCTACTAGCGCAATTCTCGCGGTGTTAATGGTTCAAAGAACTCAGGAATGACTAGGTCGACCTCTAGCAAAGAAAGCAAACCTTCAAAGTTGGGAAAGAGGGAGTCGGATAGCTCAAAGGAAGCGACGAGGGACCTAACAGTAGTAATAAGTGGTTTCCCAACGAAAACCACCTGAGGCGCCCATATGATTGGCGGAGCCGGCTGAGTCACTCCCGCTTTCGGTGGGAAACCACACTTGGGAAACCACTTGATTTCAAACCTTGCAGGCAGTGCCACGCAGTCAGTTTTGAACTTTCTTGAATTATTATCGCGCCGTTTGAAAGCCCTGATTGTAAGCTTTCAAACCGTCTCAAATGACGCGATAATAGTTGAAGTTCAAAACTGGTGAAGTTATTCAACTGCGGGATTTTGGGTGGAGGTGGGTTCCCCGACCGGGCGTGTTGGAGAGCAAAGAATCCCCAACTCGTTCCACGCAGTCAATTTTGAACCTTTTTCAATTATTATCGCGCCGTTTAAAAGCCCTAATCAAGAGCTTTCAAATGACGCTGGAATGGAGTCATTCGAACGCGTACTCGATTCTATGATAAATAATGAAGTTTGGGCTCCCGGGCGCACAAATGTTCGCCACCAAGAATTACGCCTTGAAGAGCGCAGATTCCCCAATCAATATCACGCAGTCAATTTTGAACCTTTTTTTATTATTCTCGTGCCATTTCAAAGCCCTGCTCGACAACCATTGATCGGATTGTCTTCGAGATAGCCCGGATCGATTTCTAGTGATCTAATTATCATGTACAAGGTTTGAAAGCATTATTATGTCGTAAGATGTGCGGGTGGAAGAGACTCAAGTCGAACGGAGCTTCGGGCCAATGAAAAGTCGACTCCAAAATGAGGGTCTCTTGCTTTGCTGCTTATTCACCATGATACCCAAGACGTCTTCGGTGTGCACAGAAACATCTAAATCGATGGCGATACCATCATGCTGGGCATCGATCTCGATTTCCATTCCTGAGGATATTGGACGCAGCCAACAAAGGTTGCCGACGTCGACAGAGACAATGTCCGTGGCCACATCTATGTGCTTTCATCGGCTAGCCACATTGTCGCGTACGAATACCGCGAAGACCCCATTACGGACACAGGAAAGCAAGCTCATTCTTCCTCTTCTTGCAGCTTGCGGAACATCTTGTCCAAAAAAAGCTTTCGGGCGTGCTACTGTAGGACTTCAAATCTTGGGGCGGCGTCTTCGGACACGATGCTCGAATATGTCCACGGAGAACGATTCCTCCCCCCCTTCGTCTTATCTCCTTCGAGGCCCTTGTGTCTGCTTCGCATCCTCCCTCCACGACAAGGCAGAGCCCAGGGATTTCGCAGCGGATATCGGTGTGACTCGCTCAGCGAGCAGGGGACTTCCGGGCTTTCTTTCGTTTGGGCTCAGGGGAACGAGAGGCTCTCGAGGTGGGGGCGGCACCGTCGTACGCAGGCTTTAGCGTTGTCCAGCCGCGCTTCTTGTAGACCATCGGCGGGCTCTCTGGCTTTGGAACGCTCCCTGACTTGATCATCACGTGCACCTCCACCCCCACTCGTTCCTCATTCCTGAACTAGTAGAGGGCGAGCTTTCGAGCTGTGGCCCAGTCCTCCTTGGTCTCCAGCGGTCGTGTCGCGTACTGGGCGGGGCGGACCGAGCGCACGGTTACATGTTGGGTGTAACGAATTCGATTTCGCGATTACTCTCAGCGTCTCGAATCTCGTAGTTCAGATCTCTCAGCCAGAAGAACACCCACTCTCTATCTCACGGTGGTCGAACACCGTTGTCCAATTGTACATAGGGCGAGGGTCAAGATCGATCTGGGTCCCCAAAGATCAGGGGGATGGTGACGATGCTTACTTTCGATCTCCGTATGCCTCCGCCTGGGTTTGTGGGCCAGTCGTTGTCGCTGCCGCCAACGAAAGAAGCTGCTCCGACGGGGATTCGCTCTTCAGGATCTGGCTTCCAACGGAGGTTTCTGCTCGTGGGACTCGCTCGCAGGGTGTTATCGGACGACTGTCGGGTACGATGCGCGGTATATTACCTGCCATAATCTCTGTTGTCGCGGTTGAAGTTGGCGTCAGAAGACCAAAATACCCACGACTGGAACAGGGAAGAGGGAGACTGGGAGGAGAAAGATTGGGAAGTGGGTAGCCGGGATCGCTCCGGTGCGGCGAGCGCGGCCATAGGTAAGGGGTATTGTCTTCTCTCTGGTACTACCCTACTCGATGGCCTTCGGGGCCTGGGAGAGCCGGAAGGGTCTGGCCAGACTGTTGGCATCTCTGGCATTGTCCATTCTACCAAAATGAGCGGCAGGCCATCTGCAGCCATGGCGTCATGTTTGTGGGGGTGCGAAGCTGACATGTCGGCGATGGACGTTCTTTACGTTCCTGCACGGTTCTCCGTAAGCGCGCACCCAAGCCCAGGGTTTTTTTGTTGCGCCTACGACCGTCTGCTCCACGGCACACCCAGCCTTCCGAATTGCTGAAAAGGCTGGTTCTTTGAATAAGTGCCCCCACCTGAAGCAAAGCGCCCCAATATACAGTCAGATGCATCCACAGCACGATGACCTAGTCGGAACCGTGGCAGCAAGAGTGAATAAGACCTGCAGGCCGTGGCAGGAACATTTTGCCTGACAATGATCTAATAACATGTAATGCCGTTCATGTACTAGAGATTTGTTCATTAAACATTCTATAACTACTATTGTCAATTTGTTTATTGGTTTGATCACTTAAAATAAATATTGCATTACGATAGCTCTAAGGACTTCTATTTTCAACAATGTGCAATGATAATTATTGCAAAATATACATATAGAGACACAAGTTATGTATCAGATATGATATGATTCATCAGTAATTTGCGATTATCACGGGCAGAAGTTCATGACGAAATTGATTGGCGTTTTGGATCAAACTCACGTCCCACTCCCATAATAGCTTCAACAGCGAGTCAAGCTTCTCGTCTGCTGGTGAAGTCGACGACCAACGCTGAATTAGTGACCTTGGGTAGCGTTCAATCACCGTTGTCAGATCATGCGCTTGATGCCTAACGTCGAGAGCAACGGACCGTGTATTTGTGGTATATGAGACTCGGAAACCATCAAGCCTAGTAAGCAACATCGACTAACTCAGGACCGCTGAGGGAAAACATCATCCTTGCTTAGTACATGTCCCTTTGGGTTGGCGGCTCATAAGCAGCAATGGAAGCGGTGAAGCATTGCTGACTTTATCCAAACGCCAAGGTCGTAATGTGCTGACCAAAGTCAGCAGTGCTTTCAAGGAAGGTCGCCTCATTTGGCTGACAAACCTTGATGCCTGCATTCATATCATGCAAGGCCTAAGACTTACTGGACATTGATCTGATCGCATATTGACGGATGGCCAAATTACGCGCTTCGCCCGAAGAACCCATCGATTGTCGAAGAGTTGTCCAATAATCTAAGTATAAAAGCAGTCGCCAGTCAGGACTTTGACGTCTATGTTCGGGATAACAATATGCGAGATAGATACCACTTTTCGCGTAATCCACGGATAGCACCTCTTTGGTTGGTCCCGAAAGCCGGGCGGGCGATCATGTTTTGCAAAGACTTCGATGTCGTCAAAGCCAGAGAATCCGTAGAGGCGTATAATCCTCGTGGAGTGCATGGGTATGATCATGAACATCTGTTGATGCGGGCAATCTTCATAGCCAAAGGCCCTGCTTTCTCTCACAAAGCAAACAGTAGACTTGGTGTCTTCCGTGGGTCGACCGTCATCCGCACATGTGACGCTAGAAGGTTGATCTGTTCTTAATACAAGATAAGAAACACCGAGGTCTACAACATCATCTGTGACTCTCTAGCTGTTGTCCCAAGACCAGGCAATGGCACTGTTCGATTATACGCTTCGTCCCACTGGACTTCACTCGGATCTTGGCGCACCTGGGCTGCACACGCCTGAGGATCCTCTATGAGCAAGATGCTTAGGTGGAGTAGAGTGATTGGAAGAACTGGAGATTCTAACCCTGCTGAAGCACTAGTCCAGATATCTGAAACATACATGAGGGTAGAGCTGTAAGGGAGTACGTGACACTCAACGAAATAGGATCAACAAGGATTTATAATTAGGGGTAGGAAGCATTACTGGGAGAAAGGATTGCCTTAAAAAAACCTCTGTTGTAGATGACTTCTAGCGCGACTACGCCTAACTTTCCAAGCAATGCTGAGCACTAGCTCCACCCGAAAACCCTCACGACTTCAAACAAGTTTGACGCAAGTGCTTTCCACGAGCTTAAAGATAGCCAAAACATCGGCGTTCACTTGAAGCATATAACACCCTCAGCCCTATAATGCTTGGCGCAGTGTAAGTAGCTCGCACACACTCCATAGAACTTACGAAATCAGTCGTCAATCACTTCAACACGTTCCATATATGTTGCTTAATTGTTCTTCCTTTCTCTCATCCTTCTTTCTGCTACAGTGCATTATCAGTAAGCATCTAGGCTGTCAGCCTAGATGTTATCACCGTCCAAGATCATCAATCACGTCAGCATTGTTAGCCTTACTGGCTGCGCAATATCGCTGGAACAACCGCGGGTCTTGTAAGCAATGTGTGTTTCACTAACGATGTTCGGGATCAGCATTGTGAATGTAAGCAATGAAGTGCTGAGACAATTATAGCTCCATGTGAAAAATTAAGCCAACAGTGAGCCCCGACCTCTGATCGAGAAGCACCGGAGAGAATACAAATTCAAGCTAAGATTCTGCATCGGGTCCAAGACAGATTGAACTAATTCAGGCTTTTGGCGCCCAAATGGGGCTGCTTGGAGTTTGAACCGCTGACAAAGGAACATTGTCAGCAGCGAGCGATAAGTTTTATTACGCTTTGTGCACAAACCTATTGCTCGTGTATCCGGGCATGTGATATTCAAAGTAGCTGATTGGTCAAGGTTTAAATTACGTTAAGCACTGCCAACCTTATTTTTTGCGTCAGAAATCCGGAAGTTATATCTTCAGCTTCGCGATTGCGTGATGCTGACTTCGAGGTTGTCATTCAACCGGCAGATTATACTTCTAAGCCAGCCGTGTAAGCCATGTCAGTCAGTTTCATCATCATGTCAGCCTTCTGTCATCCCTATTAGTCGCTAACCATCTTAGCGTACCCGACTACTAACAATTCGATCATATTCGCTAGATCTTATCGAGAATGCGAGTTTTCTATACATTATCATGTAATGTGAGCACTGCGGCTGCTACCTGATGACGACTATCGGTGTCGTCATGCACCCGGCCCCATGCTACTCGCATTCGCCCTTTCTGTATCTCGTTCCCTTGTTGCTTTGGTGTTTCCTTCGAGGTTGTTTAGGCCGTGGGTGGCTGGCCTCGAAAGACATCGGTGCGAGCTCCTGTGTGTACGTGCGCCGTTTCCTCCATAGCGACAGCGTGTATGCAACAATATTCTGGTAGGCATTCTATAAGGAATAGGCGTGACACTACAGTCACACATGGAAGATAGTGCCTATGTGCACACAGCTCCATAGCGCGTCAGGGGTCGTCGGTGGCTTAGTTTCGTCTGCAATGAGAGACTTCAGGGTCAGCAATCAGCTCGGGTGTTGGGAAATCATTCTCATCGCCAAAGATGCGACGTCGCAGTCGCGTTCAGAGACGCGGTTACACTCATGTTCGGTACATATCGACTGATCCACACATGATTTGACGCCCAAGACGTGCTCAAGCCTGCTGGAGGCCTGGGATGGTCTGAGCGGGGCTGGCTTTTCGTGTACTCAACACGACAATAAATGCAGCCCCGGGCAATGTGGTGAAGGAAGAATATGCCTTACCTAGCTTCCACTTAATCCGAAGCAGGCTTATCCGCTTCCTCGCCTTTCCATCAACCTCCGCCCTCGCCATCCAAGCCTGTTTCGATATCCTAGCGCTGGAAGTATTTGCGTTTCAGTCAGAGCAAGCATGTCCATGGATCTCGGCATGGGACGTTGGCGTCTTCTTCGTTCCGTTAGGAGGAGGTACAACGTGCAGGCCGTAAGTATGTGCAGGAATATCCCAACGTTTTTCTCTCGCATTGGAGACTCCAGAATAGGAGGCTCTGCACGAACGGCTGAGATCGCATCCAATGGCCATTTTGTCGCCACAACAGTGGGGACGATGCCGCTAGATGGCGTTGTCTATGTACGAGAAACCCGAGACACCGAGTAAACTGTGGGTCACTGCGTGGAAAAAACCCCAGTTCCTT
>JAABUL010008331.1_pt1 | contig 10611 bp, 18 predicted proteins | sample 5559151 | NCBI WGS metagenome assembly JAABUL01 (sample SAMN10711876, study PRJNA513368) | rock metagenome | isolation source: Antarctica rocks | place: Antarctica: Victoria Land, Pudding Butte sud | reverse complement strand
AACATGGTGTTGATGTATGCCTGGGCATGGATTGAGACTGTTTGCCAAGTCCTTTGTGAAGGTGAAAGAGCCCAACTAAGAACATAGTTTTCCACATGCCGCTGTACGAATTGCGCGTTGTAAGTCTACGAGGCACAATGAAAATCTGGTATCCAAACACTGCATGACCCAGGAAAGACATACAAGGTGGTCAACAGCAATCAAAAGCCATGTTGTATTTAAAGCAGCCTTTCCAATCTTTGGTCCAACGATCATAAGCATCTCTGTAATGCCCAAGAAGAGAATGTCCGAAGACGCCAAATTGGTCATTGAAGGTGCGAGAGGAAATTTAGAGAAAAAAGCACGCCAGAGCCTCGAGGTCATGGACGAGAGCAAAGCCATGACTTCAGACACAACAGCCCAAGCTGACGACTCGCGTACCCAAGATGCTGCGGTTAGTTTATCATGAGCCATGCCTACCTCTTCATGGCCTTCTCTCCAAACAATTATCGTTCCTAGAGCAGTACACAGCTGTGCGTCGTATGGATGCTAACGGATGACTGTATACAGACCACCAGCGACAAAGACACAGATGTTGGCAATCGTGCAGCCGATTCTCAGCCTGATCCAGGCAGGAGTGAAGAGGTCGATGTTGGCGGGCGTGCTCAGCAGACGGGCAGTGCTAGTGCTTATGGGACGCAGCGTGTGGCAGGTTCGGGAGCAGCTGGACACAAGCAGCCGACGGTTGAAGATGGTGACGATGTATGAGCGTGATCTCAACCGTTGATGGTTGGGTAGTGGGAAAGACTGGGACAATCGCAGGCACGTAGCAAGACGAAATTGAGTCCGGAAAAGGATTTTTGTGACCTGAGCGCTTAGGATTTAGCGAAATAAGACTCTTGATGTGGTGTTGTAGTCTTTCTCTTGCCTTCTGGATGCAGCTCTGGCGCCTGTCAGCTTCTCTCACATGCAAGGGTACAGTATGTGTTATAGAAGCATAGTCATTGTACAGAAGAGAAACCAGACGATGCCTGGATGCTGTTAAGATTGCTTACACGAATGTCTCTATTATGACATTTGTTTTGCTCTTGTCTGTTGTGGCAGTACTCGATATGCAGATGTCTAGCCTTGTGACGGGAGGGTGAAAGATGACAGAAGTCTTAGAAAGATACTGAAAGACACACGATTTGAGTGTGTTCTGTGTTCGCTGAACAGCTCTTGATGAATTGGGGTAAAGCCCTTAGTTTAGTCCCGAGGACTTGATAATTCATTATAGGGCCAAAATCACGTCGCTCGAGCGACCTAGCGTAAGCTAGCTTGGGTGGCAGACGTGTCACCATACGCAACCCCACGCCTCAACAGGAAAAGCTTTGAAGTACCTCCTGAGTAAAATCCCCCCGGGTTTTCGTAGGGTGACCTCGGTCACCTGAGCTTTTGCCGATGATAGGACGACTTTTCGTGGTGACGAGTATTCTTCTGGGTTCGATGCTGGCCTGCGCTTTGGGTTTTTTTCTTTTTTCGGTTTTCGAAATTTCCAACGCGAAGCGTGTTTTCATCTCGTCGCGACATGTTCCTTTGGTTCTTGTAAAAGTACTGAGGGTACATACTTTCTGCCTAGGTCTTCTTCATATTCTTGCCAGCTGCTTTCGTATGGGAGTCTTTTTGCGTGCTCGCGGGCGTTTTTGAGCATAGATCCTTTCCAATAAGGACAGCTCTTGATAGATTATTACTGTGGCGCAATAGAGTCGATAGCTTATTATTCTGGCTTGACAGGATCTCATCTAAATCACCCCTTTTTGTGAGGTGTGGGCTTAGATGTCTTTTGATCTTAGGCTTAGGATTCGAATCCGGCCTGGACGGCACGCTGCTTCAGGCTTTGTATTGTTTTGCTGCTTCCAGCCAATGGGTCTGACCAGATCATGCACTGATACTTCAATAAACTCACATCCTCATGCTTGTCTCGATCGCAAAAGGTACGAAGTCTCCGTGGTCCTCCGCAGCTTCCACCGCTTCCTGGGGCGTGACGGTATCACCTCTTGGCAATGTTATGGTAGGAACGTATACATAAAACTCGGACCTGAATAGAATGCATCTCGCAAATGATACGCACGGCTATCAAACCCACCAGTGCCCCACACACGAAATTCGTTCTATACGAACGGCTTGATCATAAATACGACGGCTTTGCGCTCACAATGGCAGGCATTCGAAGGCAGAATGAGCACATATGTGCCTGCAGTTAGGTATTTTTCATATTGCATGGAAGGCATCGACTAGATCGCAACATCAATCAGAGATCAATCCCAGCTTGGTGGCTTCAGCAACCGAGGTCAGACAATGTAACATTCTCAGTCAACAAAGCGCCCAATCTCTGCCTTCCATTACCTCAGAAGCATCAGATCCAGACGACGGTCGTGGAAGGAATTCCGAAAATGCCAAGCCCAATGGATTGTTTTATTTGTCAGCAGGATTTCACCTGTCTCACCTCTTGATCTTCCATTGATGGCCACTACAACTGCGGCGCTGCCATTTTAATGAGTTACAATGGACGCAGGTGAAGCTCCGGAAACGGCCATTCCTCTATGGTTGGATTGTGACACAGGTACATTTTGGTAAAGCAAGCCTTTTGCTGCCAGCCAGTTCAGCGGATTCAGGTGCTGACATGCTCAAGGTCATGATGTGGGTGGCCTACTTCAGCTGTCGGCTTCAACGATGGAACCTGTGTGCTAAGCAGGCTCTCAGGACGCCTTCGCCATTCTCCTTGCCGCCCGTTCTTCTACCCTGAACCTTCTCGGCATAAGCACAGTTCACGGCAATGCCTCGCTCGAACAGACTACCACCAATACCTTAAGTATCCTCGCCGCTATTGGGAGGACGGACGTGCCAGTCCATCCTGGAGCTGCAAAGCCCTTTTGTAGAAAAGCGGTGCACGCCCCTGACATACACGGTTAGTTGCTGCAGGCTTGCAATAGTACCAATCAAGCACTAATTTCAATTCAGGCGTTACCGGTCTGGATGGAACAACATGCTTGCCTGCTCCCACGACCTTGCCCGAGAAGGGGTCCAATGCCAAGTTAGCCATGCGGCACGCCTTAATGGCCCAACCCTACCAAACGGCGTGGATAGTGGCTACAGGAGCGTTGACGAACATTGCATTGCTGTTAGCGACATTCCCAGAGTTGATACAGCATATCCGAGGCTTGAGTATCATGGGTGGAGCAATCGGTGGCGGATTCACCAATGCACCAATGGGACATACCAAAGGGGAAGGTGAACGCTTTGGAAATCATACGAGATGGGCAGAGTTCAATATTTATGTATGATTTGGCACCTGTTATGACTCCTACTGGACTAAGTCTCATCCTTGCATAGTGTGATCCCGAAGCCGCGCAAGCGATATTCTCCAATCCGGAAATAGCAGCCAAGACCACGTTGATACCACTGGACCTGACGCATCAGGTGCTTGCGGACAGGCAGGTCCAGGATAACCTTCTCAACCCTCCTCGGCGCGACCTAGGCTTGCCCGAAAACCCTTTCAACATTCGCAAATTATTCCACGAGATCCTTATGTTCTTCGCCCACTCTTATCGCGACGTCTTCGGTCTCACAGATGGCCCTCCTCTCCATGATCCCATCGCAGTGGCCGTGCTCTTGAACGATCTCGAGGGCTCTCGTATCTTCGACGATGACGGGGAAGAGCGGTGGCATGTCCACGTCGTGACTGATGGGCTGCATAGCGAACAAGAGGAGGAGCGGCGCCAACTGGGAAGAACCATGATAGCGAAAGCTGAGGCAGGTGGCGTCCGCATTCCCAGGGGGATGAATGTCATACTATTCTGGGAGCTTGTAGAGACCTGCATGCGAAACGCCCAGGTAGCGATCGCTCCATCGTACGACATGTAGAAAGAACAATCACCACCCCGTCCTCCTCATCGTCTCCCCTCCACCATGATAATATGATACCCATGCCCACTCTTAACCTCCACATACTTCGGATTCCCCGTCGTGCTCGGCTCCAACTCGTAAGCTGCGGTCTCATATCCCGCATCCAAAGACCCTCTCACTTTCCACCCCAAGCTACCACCCTGACGCGCTTTATCTTCTGAGAACTCTCGCGCTACGTCGTCGAATTTGGCGCCGTCGCGTAGCTTTGCTAAGGCTTCTTCTTTCTTCGAATGTTTCTCACACTGTGATGGTAGGTGAGTATGGAGCTTACTTAGGTAGGTAGGAGAGGGAGGGGTCGTACAAGGATATGGCGTGTATTTATTGCTGTAGCGGGCTTCAGCTTAGCCCCACTCTCTTTGTCGGATTTTGATGAACTGGCTTTTCCTTTCGATTTGTTCTTTTCATCACTCTTGGCTGGTTTGGCATTGCTGGCGGGTTTTTTGCTGGGCGCCATTCTGCACGATAAGCCAATGTTATGTATGAAGAATCCTACACATATGGAATGGTGGAGGGGTTCTCAAGGTTTGCCAAGACCGATGGAGAGACTCTTTCAACCACAATATTAAAAACATGTGACCACAGCTCTGGAAAGGCTAAAATGGGAAATGAGAAACTAAAAAAAGGTATCAACTAGACCATGTGGGCTAGGAATAGTTAGCATTAAGTCGAAAAGAATTTGACAAATAGATAATGCCTACGGTCGAACCCACGACATCCGCATTGCAAATGAGTGCCATATTGGTTGGGAAACCTATATAAGAACGGCGCGCTACCACTGCGCCAATGGTCTCTTTGCAACAATATAAATCTTAATACAATATATGTATTTATGAGTCTAGGACTGGTGAGTGAGCGTTGACCTCCGCTACGGGTAGATAAGATAAAGAGTCTCGGCTATAGGTATCTCTATATAAGATAAAGGCCTTGGCAACTACCTTCTCTCGTTGAATTCAAAGGCTAGACCTCACCAGAATAATTTTGCAGCATCTTTGCGACCCGCGTGGGTAATAAAGACAGCAATTTTAATAGTGCCAGGATAATGAGAATTACGACCTAAGATGAAGCCACTTCGTCTATACCGTTGGCAGAACGCATGGCAGATTTGGAAAGCAGAGGTTTGTCCGTGTGAGGAAGAGAGCCAATGTAAAGTATCAATGGTGACAAGAATTCCACCTCCGAGAGTCGAGAGTCCCTCCGTATGGAGCATACATGGGGAGGACTGCGCTTGATTCCACGCCCATACTCTAGCTCTAGCTCTGGAATCAATCTCTAATCACCGCCTCAATTCCTCTACTGGTACGATCCCATATCGGGGACTGGCATCATTCGGCACCTTCGCGCTCACACTCACGACCCCGTACCCCCTCGTCGTCTAGCTTCTTGGTACACTCCTCGAACACACCCTTTGCGGGCTTGGCTTCCTCGTCCGTCTAACCGCCGCTGATAGCCTACCAACTTGAACCTAGAACGTGGCTCCAGTACGCGAAGCCTTCCGCACATCGAAAGTCCCGTAGGATCTGTCGAGCGAAGCTTTGGTGAAGAAAGCCAAATTCATCATTGCCTGCTGTGTCATGAAGTCTTCTGCTGACGTGACCGCCGTCGATGACAACATCTTGCGTGTGCTGGTTTACTGGTATTCTAAGACTCCTGAGCCACAGATCCGCCAGCCAACCCGTGGGAGTTGAGAAAGGTGCTTTTTCGTAGTCGCTGAAGCACATGCGTGAAGCCCAGCATGCGGCGCTTGTAACATGGGTAAGCCTCCCGCAACTGAAAACAAGATGTCATCGAAAGGTCATATCATCGGCGAGGCAGGAGCGACTGGCTATCACATTGGCACAGGATTCTGGAAGCAAATGGAAAGGAATATGATAGGTCTGTAAAGAATACCGTTGCACTCCCCAAATAGTCCTTGTTTCATACGGTAATCCTCCGATCAACTTGTAACTTAGACGTGTATGAAATCAATGGTTGGCTCCGTGACACCCGCATACCTGTAATATATAGCAAAGACAGAAGAAAACCTCTCAATCATCCTGATGATAAACGTAATAATCATGTTAGATCACCCGGGTTCCATCCGTAAGGAGCCCACAACTCTGCCGCTGTTATCTTGGACGAGGCTTCAACGCCTTCAATCTTCCATTCCTGTACTTTACCTTCAGAGTGCAGCCTGAGCAGGTCGATTTTCCCAAAACCCAGGCCGCGACCAGCGAGATGCCCAAGTATATTGCCGAGTCCACAGAGACCCCCATAGTCTGAAGTGTCGCAATGGGATCCAGAGTATAAGTCGAGTGGTTTCGTGTTTTCTTGAGCGCGCACACATTTCACTTCCTAACACAATATCAGATTCAGCACTCAGTCATCAATCATGATGTCGTGTCCCAAAACGCTTCAAAGCACCTGTCCCAGAACCCACAAGGAGGGCATTAAATGGAGTATAACGGAGCAGATGGCATAACATACAAATTCTTTGAGTTTGATCTGTTTCTGTTTACAATCACGACAGCGTATATGCGAATATCCTGCCAGCTGTCTGCTATTGCAGAGGCTGCACGTGAGCACATGGCCCCTTGTTATGAACTGGCCCAGAAGCCTGAGTAGACTCGATATACCTCCACCAACACAAGCATTGTCAATACACTTGACACCTTGGCCGTGTTCATCATCCACAGTGAAATCGCGGACGTCGAACTCCAGGCATCTAAGGTACTTCAATGGCACAGGCAGCGCAGTCCAAGTCGGCCATATCCGCTCGCGGCGGATCATACAGTCCAATTTGTACTTCAAGCCGCCTTCGCCCGCTGTGCTCTGACGTTCTATGGCTCCGACCATTTCTTGCGATATCTGGCGGGTGCAAGATAGCAGTCCGGTGCAAGCAATGGCCATTGGCTGATATTCATACCAGATGTCACGGTATTGTTCTTCTCCATTTGGGACGCTATATCCGCTCATGGCCGATGCATCTATATCTCGCCATCTGGGACTGCACTCTTCTGGAAAAGCTGGAGGTCGGCGTTCAGAGGTGAGGACAATTACGTAGATCCGGTCACGTAGCTCTCGAGGCAGATCTAGGAAGCGAAAAGCTCCTACATGCTCTACAGACTGACCCATTAGATGTTCGTTAGAGAAAGATTCGTTGTTTAGCTCCTAGGATGATATATATAATATAGAGTATAAAGGAAAGCAGGCCACACTTGCAGTATCATTAAGATCGAGACGTAAAATACGGCGGTGATTTACAAAAGCCACGTTTGAACGCCGCACCGCCCCTAAAACGCCGGCTGACTTAGGCTAGCCTTAGGCGTTATGGGCCCCGGGGTCTTTTCTCTCTTGCCACATTTGTGCCTCAATGCCACTAGGTGCACCGGAACGTTCTCCGTTCATCAGCATTTTACGGGTTCAAATTTGCAGAGACCTTTTGAACGTTCAGTGTGGATACTTGATAAGTGCTATTGATCATCTAATCGGGAATTACATGGCAGTATTTTGTCTATGGAAAGAAGTAATGGAGCCAGATTGGCCAACCGGCACGTCCATGGGCAAGATTCCTACTGAACGATATCGACATACCATCAGACCTTGCTTTTTATGCTGTGTAAGCCTTTTACCGATCGAGCACCCGACCTTTTAATCCAAGATGGGCATAGGATCGTAAATTGTGAACGTATTGGCGCAGCTCACCAGATGGTGTTTCGTTGTCAGCGGCCCGAGGGTCTCCTTTGCCTGATCGGTACGTTGAATGCCAATCGTCATTCTCCATCAGCTCGATGGTCGAATTGGGCATGTGTGGGAGCGTTTTGCGGCAGACTATCAGTCAATGATAAAAGCCGCCGAGCACGACGGGGCCGGAGGGGCAAACTCTTTCGATTCCGTCCACAATGTGGCGACTTCTTCGAAAGTTTGCGTATATTCTATGGAGCGTTGTGGGTATGACACAAAGGCAGTCCAATATTCGGGATCTTTATTCCTACCAAGGATCATTGGGACCTCCGCGAATTCAAATACAACGTTTGGTCGCGAAGAATAAATAGGTAGACGGGAGGGCCTTGAAATGGCCATCGATATACCATGCAGATCTAGTGAGAACACATTTGGGCACACCTGCAGCAGGGATTTGTCCTATGACGAGACAGGGAATTGGAAATGTAAGACTACCTAAATTTGGTTGTTCAGTCTACTTACTACCGTCGCCCCAATCAAGTGTTGTATCATTAATAGCATCAAGCTTCATCAACATTATATCCTTTTTCTATCCCATAGGCAACACACTAGCTGTATGTTTGACGCAAGATCTTCCACGAGAGACGCCAGCCCAAATCTTACTCCTTAGATGTGGCGATGTCCGTAATATCCTTTTCACCACCTATTCTGACGGTCAGTCGATCCCCAAACTCTAGCCAGACGCACTATTAATTATATTCAGAGCATTTTGCCTTCGAGATCACTTACTGCGATGCTGAGGTGGCAATCCTTAGTAGAAATCTGTGAAAATAATTGAAAGTGCAGCCAATGACGCGAACAGCTCGCAAAATGATATTACTTACCCTGCTGGTCGACGATGTCGATGGGGCCAGGAGTGGAGCTGTATGGAACATTTACTACCACCTTTACCTGGACAAAGAATCGTATCGACTTCTGCAAGATCAGTCCGAGAAGCTCGCCTGGAGGACGGCTTCAAAGTGCTGCTGTTCGATCAAAGTTGGGATGTAATTCTTTATGGGCAGACGATCACATTTCTTCTGAAAATTCGATTTCAACCTCTCAACATTTTTCCTCTTGAGCTCTCTGGTCTTCTTCCCTTGGAAATGCAGCCATTCGAGCCTGATGCAAGCCATTCCTTTGAACTTCACCTTTCTCTCCGCTTGAATTCTCAACTCTTCCTCCTGAGTACAGGTCGGCGGCATTCTGAGCAAACTTTTCAGAAAATGTTGGTGGAAAGATAACGAAATACGGTGCTCTCCTGGGAGCTGCCGACCCTTTCATTTGTGCTTCCTTGGGTGAATTTCAAATATGGCTTCCCTCTTCTGCCCACAGAACTAGCTCCCTCATCTTGACAGCACCCTTTTTGATTGTGCGCTTTAAATACTGACAGGTTATTTATAGCCTCTCTCGTGCCTTTCCGCCCTCTTCGATCTCGCATTACGATTCCCATCATCCGTTCTCGAACCTCTGAATCGGTATTGCGCGCATACAGTTACTATGACCTCTACATTTGACAAACGCAAGACACATATCGCTCTACACAAGATGGGAGAGTTTGAGCGGCCTCCAAACCCCGAACCCAGGTCTCAAGAGTCGGGATCGAGTGTCTGGAAATATGAGTTGTGACAAGTGCAGCTCCTTATCCCTGGCCGCCCGTAGCTTGTTTATCTGCGTCTTCCTAAGGTGCTTTGCCACACCGTCTCTCAGGTCTGACACCGTATCACATATCACAGATAGCGCCGGGGCTGGACATCGAAACGGGTTTTCCAGATTCGCTATTGCTCTCCACCCAAGCATGTCTATCTGAGGCAAAACTGGACACAATCTCGCGGGTGTCTTCATCTTCACAGCGAGGTAACGGATGGCCATGCCTGTGAGACTGGAAAATGAAAGGTGGTGGTAGTGTTGTCGTGGCACATCTCCTCATGAAGTCGTAGACTTACCCCGATGTATCAGCGTTGATATTACCAATATTGCACGGTAGACTCACATTGCCACCATTCGTTCTCTCTTTGTATTTCTCGCAGCACCTAGGTCAATTTGCTCGGCCCCTTTCCGGTCAGATGTCTCCTTTTCAGCAAGGTCTAGTATATTGCGAAGGTCTTTGACAAGGTCGTGAACTATCTCAGCTCGCTGAGATCTGGCTTCCGGCTTCGTTATTAGCGTCTCCAAGGACTCGTCCGCAAAGTCGACTCGATCACTCAAGCGAAGGCAGCGAAGTCCTGGAGCCATAATGCTCGGTAAGTATGCCAAAACTAGAGTGATGTCTAGAGTTCGCCTTTGTTTGTCGAGGGTTTTATAAATGTCTGGCAGGGAGTCCGCCACGCTCTAGAAGGGTTCACCCACAAATGGTCCAACCCCCCAAATAGTCCACGCTTATTCCCCCCAGAACTATAGACTTTAATAGTTTACTTTCGCTTATAAACTTATAATACTCCTTAAACTAACTAATTTTTATCACGAAATCTTTCTAAGAATCCGCCCTGTTATTAAGTTCAATTATAGGAACTTTGTCAGAAACAATGACGTGGATACGTTATGTGGTGGATGATAATAATGATGATGATGTCTATCTACGTGGTTACAGGGCAAGGTATGTGCGTGCCAAGCATCCATGCCAAGACTCAGTCACGTGACCGGAGTTGTACCGTGACAAACTTAGTATATAAGTGTTACGGTTCACTCCGTCCGTGGATGGGTGTTACGAGCGGGGACCTCTGGTCCTAATACTACGCCTAGCAAGGGCACTTTTCGTAACAGTTAAGTGGATTAGTTGTTGAACCACTTGAACCACAGTTAGGTGGATTAGTTGTTGAACCACTTGAACCATAGTCAGGTGGATCAGTTATTAAACCACTTAAACTATACCTCTTGGCAGGATTTCATATGTCTATATAGTAGCGATGCTTTCCCTTCCAGATAGGAGCTTCGTGCTCAACTCATGTTATCAACCTAGCTATCTCCTAGACACTGAATACAATACAT
>JAABUL010008324.1_pt1 | contig 10618 bp, 13 predicted proteins | sample 5559151 | NCBI WGS metagenome assembly JAABUL01 (sample SAMN10711876, study PRJNA513368) | rock metagenome | isolation source: Antarctica rocks | place: Antarctica: Victoria Land, Pudding Butte sud | reverse complement strand
CTCGACGATATATGCGCAAATCGCGTAAGTCAGTGTTGCTAATCCTGTCTCAGGGGAGAATCTACAATCATGGGGGCCGCGGTGGATCCTGACGACATATGCTTTTGATATCTCTTTACATCTTGTGTCCCATCCGCCTGAGCTTTTGATTCTCCTTTGCTCCCACAGTCTCTTCCGTATTCCGTCTCTCTCTGGATACCCCTTCGTTCTTTTCTTTATTCTACTCATCAGTCATGATTCCCCTGAATTTGCGCATGCTGCTCGTTGGGATCAGCCTACCTTTTCACTCTTTGGCAGCGCCGAACCAAAATAGGGGGAATGGGTATGTCCACAGCGAACAAGGGACGAGTCATTCATCATATCGACTCGCGCCACTCTTACCCATGAGGACGAGCCAGGCATCGGACTTACATGGATCCTCAGGCTCTGCGACTCTAGAAACTTACCCAACGTCGACCGATGGGTACGACCGAGCAACTTTAATAGGAACGGCTTCCGGCACGGGTGACGCTTCCATGCCCAAATCTGGCCTGTATCCTCTCTATAATAGTACTTCACAGTATGGATCCCTAGAGACTTTGGGATCTGCACAACAGACTACAGCATATCCCATACAATCAAACCAAGCATGCCCACAAGGTTCGACAAGTACCCAGACGGTCACCACGGTTACGACAGATACGCAGACAGTAACGACGGTTGTTACGAGCACTCAAATGATTACCAGTACGACAACGGCGACTATCACGGCCTACATTACAGCCACAGTCACATCCACGATGAACCAGGCCTCAGGAGGCTCTGGACCAACATCGGATATTGCACCGATATCTACCGGAGCGAATGGCGCTTCATATCTCAACATTGGGAATCAGCCAAACACTGCTCAAGGCAGTGTTGGTCAGTCGATTCCAGGGGCCAGCATTCCATATAATACAGGTGGACAACCGATCTACGGTCAACACGGGACCGGCAACGCATTTGGCTCGCCTTTCCCTACCAGCAGCGTTGGCCAGTCGATCCCAGGAGCCAGTATTCCATACAATACAGGTGGCCAACCGGTCTACGGTCAATCCGGGACTGGCAATGCATTTGGCACGCCTATCCCAACCGGCAGTCCGGGCCAGTCGAGCGCTGCTGTCCCCTACAATTCCAATGCAAACCTGCCCACACTACTTCCTGTCCGACCTCCGTATCCAATCAATAGCGGTTCTTCGTACGTGCCTGCTGGCAGCGTAGTCTCTCCAGCGCCTTGTTCCATAGCTGCAACGAGCAGCGCAATAAACGCACCGTCTCCGATATCGAGTCCTGCGCAGCCAATTAATCCGCCATACTCCATCACCACCAACTCTCCACCCCAGTCCACCAGCACAGGCATCATCAGCTGCCCCAACCCAGGCCCAAACACCACTTCCCCAGCCGCCATCACCACCACGACCCCACCCCCCAAAACCTGCACCTCCCCCTCCACCACAACCAACACCGCCTTCGTAAGCCCCCTCCCCCCCTCCCCTCCCCTCCCCCGTTCCCCACATCTAACCCTCAACCCCCACAGTTCGACGGCCTCAACACCAGCCTCCCCCTCCCCACCCCCTACCTCTCCATGAACTTCACCACCTTCGCCCCCATCGGCTGCGCCCCCTTCGAATACATCCTCTCCCCCAACACCTCCCTCCCCGCGCTGCACAGCATCCAGCTCCCGCACACGCCCAACCCTCCCACCGGCACCACCACCCTCTCCTTCACCCTTCTCTCCATGCTCGTCTCCTGCGCCCCCCGGCCCGCCAACCTCAGCTGCACCGTCGACCTCTGGGGCCTCAAAGCCCCCGCCCGCACCGCCTCGGGGTCCGCCTCCGGTGGGCTAGCGAGGATGAGTATCCAGGTCCCGCCCGGCGCGGGGGGTGGGAAGGACGGTGCGGGTGCGGGCGTGGGGAAGCCGCAGGATGGGGCGGGGGGGGTGAATACGACGGCTTATACGGCGCCGCCGGGCGGGGAGACGGGGGTGGGGGTGCCGGTCAACTTCACGGGGGCGGGGTGGACGGGGTTGCAGAGTGTGGGCTTTGAGGCGAAGATTGATGGGCCGTGGGGGGAGACGGATGGGCGGACGGGGGTGGGGGTCGATGGGCTGGCGTGGGAGGTGGTGACTTGTCCGTGAACGGGGGGGGGGGAAGTGTATATAGGGAGGCTTGTGGAGAAAATGAAGCTGGCTTCGTTGTCAAGGCTGTTTTGACGGTGGGATGGTTGTGATGTTGGTGACTGCGTGATGCTGTTGAGGAAACACCTTGTAGAGCCTTTGGGTAGATGCGAAAACCGCAGGAGGTTTGTCACTTGCTGTAGGCTTCTGGTCGTTGGTATTCATGTCCATTCTAATGGGAAAGAAGAGGTCTTATTGACTCTACGTGCTCGAGAGTTCTTGTCCTCGTAAGCTATCGATCGTTGACCGTTGTGACTCATGGGCCAACACTCGCAATCGCATGCGACTTCACAAGTCATGACCTAGCCTCACACGTCTGCCTCCAGTGTGCCCGCTCTTGCGAACCTCGCCTGATAATTCCCAAACACCGCCCAATGCCTCATCTGCGCGTCTTCATCGTCTTCGATACTGGCACCCACCTGACCATCGGGATTGAGATAATCGAGATTCCGTACGAGCTCATGGAATGCGTGTAGCAATTCATCCGCCTGCACGCCGAACGTACCTTTGCGAGTGCGAGGGGCATGCAATAGGAGAGAGGCGAGGTCCTGGAGCTTGCGGATCTAGAGAAACGCGGCTGGTCAGCAAGGGTTGTTGGATGTTGAGGGAGAGCTGGGAATAAAAGGAAGGAGTAGGACACGTACGAAGGCAGTCCCGTAGTATTCCATGCAGTACTGGCCGAGGGTGCCCAACAAGGCTACGAAACTCCTAGTTATGTCCTCCTGCTCGTTCATTATGTTCAGCTCCGCCGCGCCGGTGCCCTCCTGAGCTTCGCCGGGGTTCTGAGATTCTGATGCAGTGATGATGGAGGAATACTTGTCCACGATGTAGAAGCGGCTCACGAGCTGCGTGGCAGCGAGATCGGCACGTTGCACTTCGAGTTGTGCGCGGCGTCGTTCCGTGTAAGGATCCTGCAGTTGGCCGGTTGGATAATCGGCCTGCTGAGGCTCTAAGACGTCCTGCTTGGGTGGGGGATAGTTGGATTCGGTGTGTGGCTTTTCCATGCGCGGCCCAAATGAGAAAGTGAGATCAGTAGGGAGGTTTTCGAATGCCCGCTTGATGGAGCGTAAGGACTGCTCCAAGAGACGCTTTCGAATTTGCTCGGTTGGCATCTCATTTGCATAATCGGCAATCTCAACGATAGACAACTTGTTATAGCTGAGGTACACACGGATATTGGCGTTGAAGCCCAGGAGCTCAGACACGGTTCCTTGTGGTTGCGGAAGGACCTGATCCTGCATGATATACCTATCGTCGACTTCCATGGGTAGAGGAGGGTATGACCTCGACCTGCCTGCCGGCAATATATTCATTTCCTCTGCAGGCATTCCAATCTGCTGTAGTCTCCTGATTGCCATGAAAATGAGCCAGAATGTGCGCCTCCCGAGCTCTTGGCGAATGCAGTCTTGCTGTCCATTGGGGTCTGGTAAGTCATGACCATCTACCGTGTGTGCAAGCGAGGCTGAGCCGTCGACTTCAACGTACTCTGGTCCGTTCGGCTTGTGCAGCCCACATATTCTAGACATTGTCAAAGCCTGCTCGAGATAGATTCTTGTTCTACCCCAAAAGGATGTGAAGGCGGCAGTCATGCCCATGAGATAGCTTATCATGGCGTCAAGAGGTACAATGTCTCGATCCAGATAGTTAGCTTCTCGAGCTTGAGTGGCTATACTGTGGCAACGCTCGATAAAGAGTCCTGGAGTAAGGGGGCCTGAACTCATGTTCTGTGTACGAAGATAATGCCGTGATCTTCGGGGCAAAGCCGCGACCACGCATGCGAGCATCGATGCTATCAAAGCAAGGATTCGTGGGTCTTTGAGGTCATCGCGGCGGTCCAAGTACTCTCTAAATGATGGCTCATGTGGTATCGGTACTATGAGGATCGGCGTCAGCATGGCTTCTTCTTGTAAAAGAACTAAACCACAGGCCACTCTCGTAATACGATTCGGGCCCGAAAATCATATGAAGTCTAGCGATCAACATAACAGCGCGTAGTATACGGATTATAGATGGACTGTACGTACTAATGGGGTGAAGATAGGTAAAGTAGTCATCAATCAGCGGTGACACGACAGTGGGAAGGGCTATCGCCTCGATAGACAGGACTTGCTGTTGAGCAAAGGAGGCCAGAGTTTGCGCAGCGTGGGTGGGTGATGATGGGCCAGACTGGCCAGACTGGCCAGAGGGATCAAGCTTCTGCCTTTTGAGAGACTCTGCATGACGATTGGGAGGCCCGCGTCTCCTGCTGGGTCGCTCGAACTTGCATGGGAGGTTCAAGCTGGCGCAGGGTCGACATGGTTGCGACTCGTCGCACTGGGGTAGTGTTAGTGACCAGCTGTGGCTTCAGAAGGGTGGATATACTTCACCTTTACTTTGCGCAGCGAGCATGCGTCGCAAGCCTTCCTGAGACGCGGTCTCACAGCCGAAGTAGGACCTGGCTGGGGATTTGGGGTCGGCACCACTCCGGGCGGAGGATTCTCGGAATAATTTATATTGGGTTGTTGAATGGGCATGGGTGGATACTGCACACTTGGATCCACTGCAAAAGGTGCCTGCTGCGCCATCGAGCCTACATCCGCATACGACGCCATGGCTGATAGAGGATGTGCTTTACAGCGTCTGTCATTAACGGAAGAAGATGCCCAGCTCAACGCGTGTTGCGTATTTGACGCTAACCGAATGTAGCCCCTATCACGTGAGGGAATTTTACTCTACTTTACAATACTATGAAGCGTTGTACGTTAACACAAGGAAGTCTTTGTCATACATGGTGAACATTGGTAATGGAGTACCCTCTATTATGCAGTGGAATTCCTGACCATAGAAGCTACATATTGCTACACACCCTCGAAGTGGCTGGACTTATCTGTCTGGTAGCTGGAAACGTCGATCAACGGTTCATCTCGTGTGCACTGGTCATGTCTGGGTAATCAGACCACTACCACCTCGGTAACATAGGGTTTCAGATGCTCGTCTGCTTGAGCAATGATGTATTGAATCAGCAACCGAATTGCAGGGTATACGTGACTGTGCGAGCATATCCACATGAGCCACCGGACTTTGAAAGCTGCTAAAGCGAACAACTGGTCTATGTCACAGATTTTGGAAACTTGCAGGGGTACATAGTCCACGAGTAAATGCATAGAGGCTACTCAGTACAAGGACCTGAGCAGCCGTCAAGCGAATAGCAAGTACGGCTACCTAATTAGCTGAGATGTGTATCGTTCGTAACCTCCTATCCAAATGCCACCTTCAATTCAGCATACTATCACAACACCAGGGGCTCACGCAGCAGCAGCAAGGGCATTGATCCATGCAGCAAGCCTATAGCCTCCTTTGGCAAGCTGGAGTTCAATGATAGGGGAAGCGCCAGTGTAGTATGCGCCATCAAGCTCCTGGTTGGTTTCATCCGCTTTCAGGACGTATTGGCAGTTGAAAGCGTTGGCGTCCTGGGCCCATGATAAAGCGCAAGCAGCCTTTGCATATTAGTCCACAATTGGGGTATGTACGGGCTTCTTTTAAGTTCGATCGGATCGAGACTCACCGCGGTTTTGATATTGGCGCATTTGACCCATGAGGCTTTCTGGCTACTGTAGGAACCATTGTCAATCTGTGCCTCCAATTTCGCTGCAAATGCCTCCAACACCGTCGTAGTGTTGGCGCCTCCAGCTGCCTTGTCGACCATTTGCGTGTCCCAACTAAGTAGATCTCGGTGTCAGCTTTGCTCTTGATGCTAGGGGATGGACGTATGAGACATATCTTTACAGCATCCACTCTGAGATATGCCTCATAATACCCTCGGTCAGAGATAGGAAAGACTCGGGAGTCTCCTTACCATGAATGAAGATTGGTCTTTGCACCTTCCCATGTGACGGAGATGTGGTTACCGCCAAGCGCTTCGGCTTCGTCATGGAGAGGTTGGGTAATGTCGCCAATGAAGTGGATGAGAAATTCAAGGGCTTGCTTTCTGTTCGTAGCGGAGTATTTTTTATCATTCACTCGTTCAGTCTATATGTGGTAAAGCCATGTTAGCTCAAGTAGTGTGGAGCGACTCGGGTGCTTTGGTTTGCTTAGAACAACGACTTACATAATTAGCAATAGCAGAGACGACGCATCCGCCGGCACCACAGTCTCGAGTTGTGTCGACGCTGCAAGATGTAGGAGGGTTGTCTTCGGCGTCGATGAAGTGGTATGGCGCGCTGAATCTTCCCACACTGGTGCGTCGATACTCATCCGCCCAGCTTGCTACAGAAGCCATCGAGACACCAGCCCCTAGGAGACCCGAGACATATGTCTTTGCTTGCGATGTGAGGTAGTGACTTGCTATTTCCGCCACGGTAGCGTGGCCCAGCACACCCCAGGCATTTGCGCCCGAGGAAGCCGCTAGCCAAGCCAAAGCAGTGAATGCAGATTTGTGCATGATGAAGTATGATATAATATATTATGACGCAGGTGCGAAGAAATTCTCAGGAGAAACTTGACATTTAAGGTAAGCGACAGGTGCGGTCGGAGGAAAAGTCGAAGAAACGACCCGGACATATAGAAGTATGATCACGTATCCTGGCATCATCAGGTACCACATCTACATGCCCTGTCCAAAATGATCTCCGTGATGCGTACCAGGGGTCTGTTCACGTTGTCAGCTCCTATCAGGTGCCTGGTCAAGGTTTTGAATGATCATCCGAAACCAATGTCGGTCCGCCCCGAGGCGTTCAAGAGACCTGCCTGTCACGGCTCGACTGCCTCTTCTGTAGGAAAGAACCGACATTGCCAGCTCCCATTCGCCCAATCATAAATTTATAGCGATACGCGTTGCTCAACGGAGCTGCGTTATTGGTTGGCGATGAGTGAAGTAGTTTGTGCCAATGATCATGCGGCGCTTACTGCCTGCCTAAAGTGGTATCATTGCCGCCTCTGTCACGTGACTTGAGGTAGACGATGGGGCACGGTCAATAATCAAGAAGGAAAATACCATTTAAATTCTATCTACAACGCTCTAATTCAGAATGCAGTTCATATATCTGGCCATACCAAATGTTCAGCCCCAATTTTGAGACAAACAACGACATGAAAAAAGCCGTAACCCATACACGGACATGGTGCGCTCATGGAGAGAGAGTCGTGGTTGCAATCGATTAAATATCGTCCCCAGATATCAATTGCCGTCGAGCACCGTCTTCGTCACAGTGATGAAATTTGTGACTGTGACTTGCCCAGCGCCGACAAGTGGAGCAGCTGTGATGTCGGGGATACTTTCTGAAGGCTTCGAAGGTTCCGTCACGGCTTGAGGGGCAATTTTATTAGGGGGTGAAGTCGGTCTAGGGTCAACAATGGAGATTATGATGGGATCATCTGTGGGTGATGCCGCTGCGGGTGTGGGAGTCGTTCCTTTAGTCTCGGTGGTGGGCGCATCTGGCGACGCAGGGGGCTTTGAAGGTGATGCAACTGCCGAAGGAGTGGTCGTACTCGCTGTTGTTGTGGAAGGTGCATCCTGAGATGTAGAGGGTTTCGAAGCCGAAGGCACCGCAGGTGTGGTAGTTGTGGTTTCAGTCGTAGTGGATGGAGCATCCGGTGATACGGTCGGCTGTAAAGGCGACACCGCTGCCGCCGTGGTTGTAGTGCTTTCCGTTGTTGTAGTGATGGCACTCGGAGAGCCACTCGGTTGCGAAGGTGAAGCAGCTGGAGGTTCAGTTGGCTTGTTCGTTTGCTGCGTTGGCCCCGATACAGTCGGGCTCTGTACTGTTGTCGTCTGGGTACCAGTCGATATCGATGGTTTAGTAGGCCCATTGGGAGCAACAGGGTTTGGGCTTGGTTTTGACGGATTTGGCTGAGGGGAAGCTACTGGAGCCGGACTAACAGGCGGTGACGACTGCGAGCCCTGTCCCAATTGCTGACTTGCTGCTTGCATCGAGGCACACTGGACGGTCACGCCTTTGACACCCGGTGGAAGCGGAAGTGCAAAGCATTGTTGTCCTTGCGGGCAAGCTGCCAATGTGTACTTGCCGTTGCTGCCACACTGTGCATACTCTCCGTTGACGCAGACGATTGCTTCATTCGGGTTCTTGGCGTCGCAAGGAGAGTTGGCGTTCATACTAGCAAAGATCGAGTTGAAGCCGAGTGCCATCGCAATATTCCCATTCTGTACGGTTGTGTTGCTTGGAGCCTGTGATGCTGGTTTTGGTGCATTGATTGGAGCGCTTGCTACCGCCGGTGAAGGCTGGACCGATTGCTGAGTATTGCTCGGGCTAAGTGCAGCTGTACTCGTAGCGTTCGTGGATACTGGCGTTGCCGTCCCAGTAAATACCTTCGGCAGAGAAATCGCGGGCAGACCTGGCTCGGTCGATCCTGTATTAGCTACAGCAGCTGGGTTGTACCCCAAGGGGGATTTTCCCGAGGAGGATGTTGCGGCGCCGACCGAGGAAGCTGTAGACTCCTGGGTCGCGGCACCGGGCCCACTGCCAAAGGCAGGCACAGAACCGACTTGTTTTGACTCAGTTGGTGAGGGTGCAGCAGCAGAATGTTCGTACTGTGACGGGGAGGCGGGGGAAGCTGTAGGAGCTCCGCCAGGAGCTTTAGACGTGGTCTCCGTACTCTCCGAAGTTGTGGTCGCTGCGCCGGGACCATCGCCAAAGGCCGGCACCGATCCAATTTGTTTGGAAGCAGACGGGGTTGGCGATCCGTCATTATGCTGTGCGGCAGGCGAAGTAGAAGGCGGCGCGGTGGGAGCCGCCGGTGAAGTCGAGTTGAGGAAGCGTGGTTGTAGATAGCCGTCGTATCGAATCAGGCCAGCTGCGACGTTATTAGATAGTACTGCCAGCAGTACGAGCGGTTGTAGACGCATTTTTAGTACGATACAAGAAAATAGTAGAAGTTGACCAAGTGGAGAATTGTCTCGAGATTGGGAAAGATTAGACCGAGACTAGGAAACAGAAATGTGTAATTAAAGATCGCAGTGAGAGTGATGAACAATAAAGGAGATTGATAGAAGGAGAGGAACTGAGAGAACCTTACGTCGGAGAACAAAGGGAAGGTGAAGTACGCAAGAGACAAAGACGTTGTAGCATGTTAACGACGGGGACAAAGAGCTCATAAGGAAGTGATAGGCATCGTCCATAGCATTGTTGAAACGCCGAGTTACGAGGTCGATGGTGCTAAAGAAAGGAAGTATGGGCGCGATAGAGAGGTAACTTGGTGGCGATAGCTGCGACGTGTTTGGGTATAGCAACTGCTTGAGTACTGGTTGCCAGTGACTGTGGTCGACATGAAGTCAAGTTTGATGTTTCAGATTCGAAAGACTCGTGGCTAGGGAAGGTGTTTGGAGATTGAGAAAGACTTTGGCGGCTGTCGTTTCCTTTGGACTTGGCGAATCGCGTCCGCGCACTGTGATTGGTCTAAGCCAGTCAGCCCAATTCGAGATGCCACAAAACGAATGGAAGTTGAACTTTCAATTGCTTTGCTAGTCTTACTCCACATGCGACTTTGAATTCTTCAACACGCACTCGACCGGTCGAGCCCATTCATTCCTACAATAGAATGAATTTCATCAATCTCAGGTCATGTTTCAACTCATGATTGTCTGAAGGTTTTGTGACAAGAAGGCAAAACGGTACACTCGGAAGGTACATCAGCCCGGATTCACTGGTGGTCACCCACCCAACTACTGACGGACCGGTTAATTGCTCGTGTACGCGAGATCGGACGGGATCGCCAATTTCAACTGCCTATGGATGTACCTCACGTTAGTCTCCTTGACCTTTCCCCTCGTAGCACTGATTCGAGTTCATAATCCCGAATCGCGAGAACCTTCATCCCCTGCGCTGGCAGGGTGCTAATTACAAGGGCTGGCTGAGGCAAGAAACCAATACCTTTGCGATTTGGGAAGACATATTGACATGATGTGCAGCGGTGGGCAAAACAAATGCTGATGACCCAAAGTCGGTGGGCACATTGTCGGGAAACCCGAAGTAAGTAATGCTAAAAGAGAGGTTCCTATAGGATTTCACCACATAGACGAAGCACTCAATAGGCCCAGCGCATGGAGCATGTACTGTGGAGAGGAAGCAGGTGCATGTGATGACGGCGAAGGGAATGATTAATCAGCTGTGACATTTTACTTCCGTTTCACTCACAACAAGCATTGATCATGTTATGTCGGTTCGCGGAGGATCACTGGGTGCCGCGTAATCATATGTCTCTGATGTTCCTCGGCCTGCTCAGAAGGGTGTTCCAAGCTCACGGTCCTGCTCTGTACCTCATGTACAATGTCAAGCCCCAAACCCTTTGTACGAGAAAACCCCGTCTTCGATAAATCGATTGCCTGCCTCTTTCTAGAAGGCCAATGCCATGAAGATATGCGCTTGATGCTCATCCCATGTTCTCCTGTATGCTTTCGAATTACAGCTACCGACCCCGATCGTACAATGC
>JAABUL010008323.1_pt1 | contig 10619 bp, 17 predicted proteins | sample 5559151 | NCBI WGS metagenome assembly JAABUL01 (sample SAMN10711876, study PRJNA513368) | rock metagenome | isolation source: Antarctica rocks | place: Antarctica: Victoria Land, Pudding Butte sud | reverse complement strand
CTGCAAATATGACCCTACAAGGATGAACTCTACTCCTGCTGCGGGCGGCGGGCTGCCTCAACTTCACGCGTGCCCGAGTTACCGCGGGGGGGCGCCCCACCGCCGGTCTGACCCTCTCAACGGCCCTTTCAGACACCCTCGACGAGCCATTTCGGCACCTCTCAATGACAAGCCCTTGCAGAACCTATCAATGGCGGCCGTTTCAGAACCTCTCGATAGCGCGGATGACCTTGCTATCCTCAGACGCCTCAGCGGACGCCAGGCCGTCCGTCACATAGAGCACCTGGTATTCCGCCTTGCTGCAGCAGCCACAGAGTTCACATGCTTGCAGCATAGGCAGAGCTGGCAGAAGCTTGATGCATTCACAGGCCATGCCACCAGAAGCAACTCATGTCGCTTGCGCACATCCGGCAGTCAAGAAGCTTGCAGTGACACCGTGCTTCCGAGGCAACAACGCGAGCGAGCATGGGCCGGCAATTCGTGTGTGGAGGGAGCAGGGATTCAATGGGTGTTTTTACACCTGAGTGTGTGCTCGCCACGCTTGAGCAGGCGCTGCCAGCCGCGGCCCGCCTCAAGCGCCGAGCGCAGCTCGCCAGACTGCTGGTTGGGGTCCAGCACCAGCAGCGACCACACCTAACCTCCGTTCAGGAAAAATTTAGTGAGAAAAATCTGACCAGACTGCTGGTCGGGGGCCACAGCACCAGCAGCGACCACACAAGCGCCCGTTCACAATCGTACCAGGCGCTTTCGATCAAAGAAGTTGCAGCAGAGACGCAGCTGTGCAGACGCATGCTCCATAATGCATGCCGCATGCAACGCCAACGGCTGCGCAGTGGCGCCGCCATCGGAGGCACGTGGACAGATGTTTGGCTGTGCGCTGAGACTCGGCCACGGGCGGATCACCAGTTTCACGGAATAGGGTGTTTTTTCCATTGTTAGGAAACACATCATGTGACCGACCTCGCCGTTGGGCTGCTGCCGGCACTCCACGCCCACGATGGTGCGGGAGTGGCCCTGCGAGCAAACAGCGCAGTAATGTATCATTTCATCAACGTGCATGACGGAGGGCCTGGAGCAATGTGCGATCATCTGAACTCCAGGGTGTGGCTTGAGCCTGTTGGCGCCCTGACCACCCCTCATGAACCAAGCGGAGCTGTCATGGCACCTGAGACAAGGCGGACAGCGTACGCAGTCGACAGCGCCCTGGCCTATGCGAATCTTGGCAGGTACCCCTGTTAAGAATCTCGAAGTTTGCTTTACTACCGAAGGGAATTCAATTTCACTATCTTCTCCCCGCACCTCGTGCTGGAAGTAGAGGGGCGGCTTGTCAGAGCGGACAACACGGTTGCCGCGGCGCGCGTTGCTCATCATGTGCTGGAAAGCGTTGCCGCCGCCGCTGCCCGCACGCCGCAGCTCTGGTGCTTCCTCCCCCGTGAAGTACTTCCACACCCTGCAGGCATGCAGGGCTTGAGGCATACAAACTGGATGCAGGGGCTGCACTGGTTGCACAGTAAATCCTTGCCCAATGCGCTTGCATCTGCATGGTTGCAGGAGTGGTGGCAGATGCGAAGGCGGAAAGCCGCCCCGGGTCGACAGTGCCAACTGCCAGCAGCTCGCCAGGACCTTGTCCAAGTTTTCAGCACATCTGAACTGGGCCGACATGCAAATGCAGCGCCCGCTCCCCAGGCTGTGAAGCGTCTAACCGATTAAGACCCTTGTTTATCCGAGCAGCCCGTGCGCACCACTTCATGAGCGCTGGTCCGTTGTCCTCCTGCCCCTGCTTACGCCCTGCAGCAGCAACATCGACGCGGATGTGACGGCCTCGTGGAAACACCAATTCTTGTAGGGTGATACAGCTGCAAGCGTGCCGCAGCCCAACAGCACGGTGCAGGCTGCCGTCTTCTCACAGCACCAGCATCTGCACTCGAACATGACTGGGCAAGGGACAGCTCTGGCACATGCAGCAGCAACTGACCTTGGCGGCGGGCGAACGGGGCTGCCGCCTCCGCCCCAGGCCGCGCGCGGCAGCGGCTGCACAGGTCGTAGTTGGGCCGCCCCTGGCTCGTGTAGCAGGGCCCTGTGCAGCCAAGACTCCGATTTTTATCAGGACTTTCCAGATATGAAACCCTACAAAAGGCCCCAGCAGGGTGCCGCAGCGCATGTGTTGGTGTTCAGTGACCACATCGAAACAACAGTGGCGGGGCGCGCGACACGCCTGCCAGGTGACCCACGGCCATGCCCTGGACATGCGGTCAATTACAGCGTGCTCCGGGGCGGCCGCCCGATTTGGAAGCACAACTGGAAATACTACCTGTTCATACTGCGGTGCGTGAAGGAAGGGAACTTCAACAGAACTTCTTTGAGGGGCAGGGGGGCCAGGGCGTGCCGCCGCACCTGTAATCGGCCAGGCCTCGCAGCCATCGCACTGCACGCCGGGGTGCACTTCCTCCGCGGAGGTGTCGCGGGCAGAATCGGCGTGCACCGGCTGCGACTGGTTGCCGTGCACCTCCGCCGCCCGCAGCGGCACCTGGCCCCGCCCGCCCTGCTCAAAAGTGACAGATCATGCACATCAAACATGGATTTACTGATGCTGACTGGTTGCTGTGCACCTCCGCTGACCGCAGCAGCACCTGCCCCCCGCCCGCCCTCGACCTGCTCGGGAAAACCCAAATACATCGAGAAAACCCCTCTCTGTGCATCAGTGGTTTCTTCAAAGCAGCATCACGAACGAGTTGGTGCGTCTGCGATTACGCCCTAAAGATGACCACTTCGACACCACGCTCAGATGTCCGCAAAAGATCGAACATTGCAGATGCACAGCCCTTGCGTTTGCAGCCGGCTCTGGCTTGCAGGCATGCAGCACAGTGCAGTGAAGGCAACAGCTCCCCTCACCTCGAAGTCGACGATTTCGGCCTTCAACCGGTAGGAGCGCAGCAGGGCAGCGCACTCCGTAGTCCCAATCCAGGTGTGCGTGCCCCGCAGCTTGCCGCCAAGCTGCTCGTAGCCGGCCCTATGCGCACGCACGAGCACACATGTAACATGCACATGGATCTGATGTCGCAGGTCTTTCAATTTACAAGATTGGGCGGGCGAGAAAGCTTGGGCCAGGACCGCAGGGAAACATGCGACCGCAAGAATACTCCGTCTATGATGAACCTTTCGAATGCGACCGCTATCTCCCAGTGCCGGGACAGTCAAGACGGTGCGCAGTGTAAAATCGCATGCTAATCAATGATTCTGATTCGTTGATTGACGATATAAATCAGTGACAACAACAGCTCACCTGTCCCAGCCCTTGGCCCAGGAGGCCTCCACCAGCGACTGGAGGGACGGGATGTCCGGCACAAAGCCGCAGCCGTCAAACAGCGCATCCCGCATCTCCTGCCGCCCAGGCAGCGAAGCACATTCAGTTGCACGTCATTCAGTTGGTGCACATTCAGTTTTACACAAGTAGTGGCATTCACCCTAGCGCCTGCTGCTGCCCCTTTCACAAGCATCACCCGGCACGCCAGCCCATGTCATGTGATGCCAGCTGCCTGTGCCGGCGTTGCTGTGATGCTCGTGTTACCAGGCAATGACAGACCCGGGCAGAGTATCGGCAGGTGATCACACGTGCGGTCAGTGCAGCGTCTCATGCTGAATGGCAACAGCACATTGAGGCAGGACAGCGGTACAAGGGCATCTTGCCGCATCCGCAGCGGTGGGCCGTCCAAATGTCAGCATCTGGACGTGTCATGCAATGTCGATAGCTTTGTGCATTATGTACATGGTTTTGAGGCGGCCAGGCACCTTGCCGCGGCCGAGGAGCGCGGCCACCAGCATCTGAATATTTCGGTAGCCGCAGCCCCACCCCGTATCCTCACGCTCCGACTGGTAGTGCTCCCCGGTCCCTGCAGCCCGCCGGAGCACTTCCTCCTTAATCAATCTACATCAAAGCACATTATCCAGAGTGGGCCACAGCTTGGGCGCTCCAGGGTGGGGCCGCCCCAGTGTGTTCCTTCTGCAATCCACTGGCCCCTGCGGCTGTCAGCTTTGCTGCAGTGGCTGATTGCGCCCTTTGCCTGCGCGGTCCACAAAAGGGCCACAAAAGCAGGCTTTAGCGTCCAGGTCCGACAATCCTGCGAGAGTGGCGTGCAAGGCGACAACTGCAGTTCTAAGACGGGCGCCAGCGTGGCGTTCATGCAAAACGAGTCACCCTGAAACCCACCTGCCAGCGCTGCCAAGAAGGCGCAGTTCTGCTGGCCATCCAGGCAGCGCGCGATCAGGGGAACCAGGTTGCTGCCTCTGCCGTTGCAGCACGCCGGCTGCAGGGGCTCTGGCCTGCGGGCAAAGGGAAGCGCGACGCGCTCTGGGGCGACAATGCATCAGGTTGTCTACCTCATGCATGCATCCCCTGAGAACACTCGTGACCCACTGCAGCAGGATTGGGATTGCCCAGGAGCCCAAGTCGCCTGTGCACCTGACAGTCGGCGCCGCCGAGGCACTGTGCAGGATCGCACGCGGCAGAGGAGAGTCACTTTCGCCGCCAGCGAGCCTCGGCTGCCTGCACGAGGCACAGTCGACGTTACCTGTTGCGATGTTGACATGTCAGTGCGCCAGTGGTCTTGACGGCTCCAATTGCAGGCCGCTCTCAAAGGCGTGAGCAAGCAAGCATGAAGTTTGCGCGATGCCATGCGCTGTGCATAATCGTGCAGCTGGTTTGGCGGCAGAGGTTTCGCAGACCCCAATGGTGCAGGACCCACCTCCGCTGAGGATCGGGTGAGTCTTCCTGCTCGACGAAATGCGCCTCGCAATGAGCCTGTGCAACAGGACGACAGATTCGCCTGCAGTGCGGGTTGCGCGCGGGGGGCAATGATTCTGGGAACAACCATTGGCATTGGGAACAACGCCAGTGTGCAACATCCGGCGTGTGGCATCATCCATCACTATATGAACTGTCGGCACGCCAGGGCGTGACGGAGGAGTCTTCAGACCCACCTCAATTTCGGCGCTGGGCTGAAGCATGCCGCAGACTGGGCATAGCGACTGGGTCGTCTGGGCCATTTGCGGTCAGCTGAGCTTGAGATTGTGCCCGCTGGCAGAACGTCAGGCCTGAAGGGTTTGTGGCAAAGCCATGCTGCGACTGCCTGTCGAAGATGGGATGCCTGTGCACGCTCGTGCAAGTCACAGCATGCCGGCAGGAGCGCCAAACGCAGTGTTTCACGCCTCAAAGATGGGCCGAGGTCGCACACGTCACCTCCACCCTGGAACGAACCGCACAGTCGACCTCAGCCCGCATTGCAGCGAGCCTCAGAACTTGCTCGTGGCGCTTCAGGCACGACCGACCTGATAAATCGACTGCTCAAGCGTTCCAATATGATCACCTAACAGCATTCGCCATTGCCAGCACGTCAGTCCGAAACGGTGATCAATGCCACAACTTCGCCATGCTGTGCGGAATCCAGGCCGAAGTCGCGCTCGGTTCAAAATATCTGGTTGCAGCCTCCTCTGTCTCGCCAGCCCATCATCTCTTCTCCTCTGCTTCAGTCCACCAGAAGCTGCATGCCGTGCCTCGGGCCCACTGGGATGACGGATGGATGCATGAGGCCGGCGTCGCTCCGGACGTTGCGGAACTTGAAGCGCTGCGCCGGTGCATGAAAACACATGAGCCCGCCATCCAGCGCGGTCATGTGCCAGCATGCACCACCTGTTGCAGGGCAGCAGCCGGTGCAAGCCGGCACTACCGAAGCCGACCGAGCTTGTGGCTGCATGCATGCACCTTGAATCTGCCTCAGGCACTCGAAGAGTACAGCGCAGGCTCGCAGAAAGGCGAATCGCGGGCACCTTAACCAGCAGCGCCAGCACCACCCGCGCCTCCAGCAACGCGAAGAACTGCCCGAGGCAGTTCCTCGGGCCCTGGATGAAGGGGACGAACTGCGCGGCGCGAAGGCGACTGTTCAAATTCGGAAGCAGATCCAATGCTGCAGCATGCCACTCTGATGCGCGCTTTGTCGGGACTGCCTCCCAGGCCCAGATCCCCCCGGCATGCTGCATGCGACAGACAGACGGTGTCCGCAGCAAAAGACGTCCATTCTCTCATGCAACGACACGCGATTGCTGGGCACGCGCACCATGTATGGGCGGATGTCCTCGTCAAAGGAGTCGTACTCCCCGCCTGGCATAAAGCGCTGCGGGCGCCATGCCTCCGGCGCCTTCCACGTGTGGTGCACTGCCTGCAGTTGCGCACACGACTCATTAATTTGGCGAACTAAAGCTGTGCAACGGATCCAAAGAGGCAGCCTCGTTGCTGCGATGGTGGCGCCCAGTTTGGCAGGGCCTTCCTGGTTTCCCTGGTGGCGCAGATGTGGCATGTGTCGCATGGTCTTGCAGCCGAGCACGGCCGGGTGTCGACTGCTGCATTGGAACAACCACCCAGGACAGGGTGCTTTCGTGCGCGTATGCACAGGACAGGACGCGCCTGCAGGTGGCAGATGACGGTCATGCCGGCGTCGATGGTGTGCCCCTCCAGCTTTTACATGTCCAAACGAAAGTTGACATCACAAATCACGAACTCTGCAGTCCCACGTTCTTTTCCTTCAGTAGGAGTCATACCTGCAGGTGGCAGATGACGGTGGCGCCGGCGGGGATGGCGTGCCCTTCCAGCTCGTCGTCCGCCGACATGTCACTTGCAGGAAGTGTGTCCACAGAAACGCTGTTTATGTTGACATCTAGTTTCGTTGGATTTCTCCCAGTGAGAACGCACCTGCAGGTGGCAGATGACAGTCGTGCCGGCAGGGATGGCATGGCCCTCCAGCTGGTCGTCCGTCGTCAGGTGGCGCACCACCACCGGCACCACCGAATACTTCCGCAGCGACTCCTGCAGATGAGGAGTGGCAGCTTCGTGTCTTTGCACTTCAATCCCCTTCAATCGGCAGCGCTTGTCAACCGGCCGGCTGGCTGTCAGCAAATGAGGCAATCGAGGCGACAGCAGCTGCGAGAAGGGCGCTGAATGTGCGCCACGCCATGCGACTTGCCCCTCGACAGCATGCAGGAATGAGCATCCTTGCTCTGTCAAGGAGGCAGCAGCAAGCAAGCTACAGCAGAATGGTTCACACGAGCGGCCGGCAGGGCACCTTCAAGGCGCTGACTGTGTAGCTCATGTCCTCCACCGCCTGCCGCGACAGCTGCCGCTCGTCCTGGCCAAACGCCCGCACCGCCTCGTCCTTCACCTGAATCAGCATCCGGCACACAGCTTTGCCGCACGCTGGCAGGTGGAATGTGGACGGAAAGCCGCTTTCCTCACTGCCATGCTGGACGTGCAGCTCCGCCGTCGAGTCCCGTCAGCAAGTCCAATCGATGAAGCCAGGTGGCCGCGGCAAGCCAGGCAGTTGCACTGAACGAGGTCCGACCTTCGCGAGGGCGTCAGGGTGCTGCGTGAGCTCGTACAGCGTCCAGGTGAGCATGGCGGCGCTGGTCTCGTGGCCCGCCAGCAGGAAGGTCTTGATCTCGTAGCACAGCTGCGTCTCCAGCGCGCTGTCCCATGTCTCTCCCCGCTCCTGGATTTCATGTGACAGCGTGAGTGCGATGTTGCCCACTGCATTTGCAGAGGAATGGGTATGGTTCCTCAGCCGATCCCACAACATTGCGTCTCCAGCATGCCATCCCACACCTCCCCCCGCTCCCGTCGTTGGCCATATGTTTTCACACAATTCATTGGTGCTACCTTTACCTAAAATTGCCCGAGGAAGCCGCAAATGTGCAACCGTGTCTCCAACGCTACCGTCCAGCAGTCGCCCTTTTTCGGAACAAGAAAGGGCAAGCTCTCTGCTGCACTGCCGCCACAACGCGTCCAGAGGCAAAGGAGAGCTGAACGAGAGGCGAGCTGAGCAATATCCGTACATCCATGGCGCTGCAGGTGCCCGCAGTTTCCATAGTTTTGTGGCAGCTCACCTGCACAGCCGCAAGAATTCGCTCCAGCACATCCGGCTTTGCGGGCCCGGCGCCAGCCTTGTGTTCAGCCCAGCGCTTGCGCAGGAGGCCGAGGATGTAGGAGTTGAGGTGCCGCATGCGGCTGTTGTACAGGAACAGTGCCGGCGTTGGCAGCCACTCGCGCCACGGCTGCAGCACCCGCCGGTTGCTCTCCTCCATGACCGGTAGGTACAGCTGCGGGAACACCTGCAAGGTGTATTTCATCTTGTTACTGTCAGTAGCAGGTGTTGCATGGGGCTTAGCCGTGTAGCTGGACTGCGGCACTCTGCGTACAGACCTGCGGCTAGCGGGAGCTGCTGCTGCTGCTGCTGCTGCCGCCTCTGCAAAAATCGCCGCCGCGCGCCGCCGCCGTTGCTGCTGCTGCTGCCGCTGGTGGTGCTGCCGCCACTGCTGCATGACCACCCCCGCCGTTGCGACGCTTTGGCATCTGTTCAGCGGTGCTGGCGCGTGAAAGGCTGCACCAGCGACAAGCGACTCCGTGCATGATGTTCCCCAACAGAGCAGGCCCCATCGATGCTGTTCCCTGTCGCATGCTGGCCGTGCAGGACCCTCCACCTTGTCGCACTCTTCGTAGGGCAGCCCTAGGATGGCCTCGCCGATGACCTGCAGCGTCAGCAGCCGGAACTCCTCCTCCATGTCCACCGGCCGCTTTGTGCCCTGCGCAGACAATTGCATAGGCACTGGTCTGATTCGGCTTGTTGTCATGGTTTTGATGGTCACCTGCAAGCTGCAGCAGCCGGAACTCTTCCTCCATATTTACCGGCCGCCCTGCGCAGCAATTGCAACCTCGACTATTGCCTGTTCGCAACCTGCATGCGTGGCAGGTTGCTGTGCAACGCTGCTCCACAGCAGTGCCAGGAGCACTGCCTTCAATGACAGCAGGGCGGCTGGCACATACCCAGCGATCCTCTGCTGCAGTAGTCCCGACGCCGAAACCCTGAGAACAGCCCCAACAGACCCGACTCCGAGCTCTGACACAGTCCCACCTTTGCGCGCGCCAGCTTCCGGCTGAGGCGGTCCACCGCGGCCTTCGCGATGCCCACCACGTCGTCCAGGATGTCCATGCGGAGCGCGGGGCCGATGAGCAGGCGCTGCGCCTGCTCATTGCACGCAAACAGTCAAGAAGTACTGCATCGTATGCTGTGTCGTCTCACAAAGGAGTTGAGTTGGAGAGACTTTTCTCAAGCAGGCGCACGAGTTTTTGAGGGCAAAGAACTCCGGTCAGCTTGCCTGCCACAGCGCGCCGTTCGCCGTCACCAAACCCGAGCCCAGGATGGGCAGGAAGGGGTGGTAAGAGAAGTCCAGGTCCTTCTCGTACAGCCGCTGCTTCGTCTGCGGGCGGTTTTCCACCGAACATGGGCGGAGTCAGAGTCCCAGGTTTGACATGCGTGTGCACGAATGAAGTTACAGCTGCGCGGCAAGCTCATGAGACGTGAAGCTCGCAGACGGAGGTGTGCCAGGCAATACGACACAATCACGTGCTCTGCATTGCAGAGCGGTCTCAGGCTTGGGCTCGCAGGATGGTCCGTCTGCCCTCACCTGGAAGATGCGCTTGAGGCCCGCGGCGCTGCCGACGATCACGCACGGCCGCAGCAGGATGCGGATGTGGACGATGGGCGGCGACTCCGCCACCCACTGCCGCATGACCTCCCATGGCGTGTTCTTGTACAGCGGTACGATGGGGCCCAGCCACTCGTGCAGCCACCGCTGCAGCGGCGCCGTCGGCGGCGCCGGCGCCGGCACCGCCGCCAGCCGCCGCTGTATGCGCTGGACGTTCAGCAGAGTGCGGGCGAAGGACGCGGCGAGGACTCCGGCCGCCAGCAGCGCCAGCAGCAGCGCCAGCTTGCCGGCCGTGCCGACATGCTCGGCCAGGTGCGCTGGCAACTGCATCGAGCTGCGCATCGATTCCAGACCCAGCTGCAGGCAACAACAGCGTGGCTGCTGAGCAATGTACAGCCTCCTCCGGCAATTAGCAGGATGCGAGCTGGCCGCAGGACTTCACAAGCCTCACCTGTAGCAGAGGTGTTGCAGGCCAGAATGGAGCCGGCGACAGCGGCAGCGAGGCACCGAGCGGCCGCAGCACCGGGCGCAGCCCCCGAGGAGACCTGGGCGGCGCCTCGCGGCTCTATCCAATCTGTTATATGCAAGTCACAGTTCAGCAACGGCCTGGCAACCACCGAAACTGTGTCAGCTTGCTGACCAGCTGGCTGCCAGCAGGATCCAGTGAACACTTCGCTAGCAATCCAAAAAGTTTGAATCCTGTGGCAAGGCAATTCGAGCTGAAGTCCACTTCAGAGGTCGTTTCGCGATGCTACACGGTGTTGTCGGCTCGCCGGATCTCAATTTTGAGGAGCCTGTGATCTACTGAGGCAGTGCGCCAGTCAGTGTGGGCAGATTAATTCCCTCGGTGTGTTTGTAATTAATTAATTAATAACACGATGTTACTAATCATGTTACTAATCCCTTCCTGACCGCCACTGAAGCTGAAACACCTCGGGAAAAGTCGACAAAATTCAAACGAAGAAGCTGAAAAAGCCAGCAGTCGAAATTACGGAAAAAATAATCACGCCAGGATCGAGTTCGGGAATGCGTCGGGGTCGACGCACTCCGCCGCCGCGGCCGGCGCTGTGTCGGTAGCCACCGGCTGCTGC
>JAABUL010008322.1_pt1 | contig 10619 bp, 14 predicted proteins | sample 5559151 | NCBI WGS metagenome assembly JAABUL01 (sample SAMN10711876, study PRJNA513368) | rock metagenome | isolation source: Antarctica rocks | place: Antarctica: Victoria Land, Pudding Butte sud | reverse complement strand
CCGCTGTCACCGGCCACTGCTCCGCCCCTCGCTCCATGCCCATGCCCATCCTCCCTGTTTCCGCGCCTCCTGTTGCCTGCTAGTCTACCCCTTTTTCTGTCCGCGAAAAAGTGGCGCGCACCCCGCCGACACCTTGCAGCGATAGCGCCATGAAGAATGTGATAAACTTGATGTATACGCCCAGTACAGTATATTGTCTCTTGTGAGTTGATAGAGAGTTTATGCCCCTATCCCTACCACGGCAATTCAACAGCGACGGGTTACTGCCTGTGGGGGATTACGAGTTGACTTTGCAAGAACTGCGCTCTTCAATGCTCGTCGTGGGGCCGCAGCTGACCGCGCCCGATTGGGATATGGACCATCGCCGCTATCTGGTGGATCAATTGAGTATCCTCGTTGATCAGCTGTGGCAGGTAGGAATCACTCAGATATACGCTGATGGCTCGTTCGCCCGCGACAAACCGCATCCAAACGATATCGACGGCTACTTCGTGTGCGACAAACGGGACTATGCGTCGGGCATGGGCGCGCCCCGGCGTCGCGCCGCCCCAAGGTCCTGTCCGTGTCGCCGCGCCGCCGGTGTGGACGAGGACGCGTGGGGTAGGCGGCGCGCACGGGGGGTGGGGCGGCGCGTGTTCCTTGACACCCCCACCATCCATGCGACAATGGTCCTGGGAGGAGGACGCGCGTCCTGCTCGTCCTCCGCAGGCGGGGCGCCGGGGGGCGCGGCGCGGACGCACGGCGTTGCACGAGAAATGGTCGGGGGGCTGAGCGCGGTGCACGGGCGCGTGGCCCGTGCGGGCGCCCGTGCGGCGCGCGTCTATCGCCCCAGGCGCACGGATGGCCGCGTCTCACCATCGTGAGGCGCGCCCCCCCAATGAGGCGGGGTAACTTTAATCGGACAGGACTGCTAGAATACCTAGCGCCGACGTAAAGCGCTGGCGGGCAAACCTGCTTACCCCTGATAGGCGAACGGGGGCGGTCCGGCGACGCCCGGTTGGTAGCGGAAGAGTGAGCCGGCGTGGGGCTGCGCGCGGCGCTCCGCGTCGGATAGGCCCTCGGGCGAGGTTGTGATGTAGAGGTCGCTCATGTCCGGCCCCCCGAAGGTGGGGCAACTGACATGGGCCGTGGGCAGCGTGACGATGCGCTCAAGCTGCCCCGTGGGCGTGTAGCGATGCACAGCCCAGCCGCCCCATATCGCGACCCAGACGTGGTCTTCGTCGTCGACGGTCAGGCCGTCCGACTTCCCGACATCGGAGGGGATGGTGATGAACGGACGCCGGTTGGTCATCGCGCCGGTCACGGGGTCGAAGTCGTAGGCGTCGACGCCGCCGGTCGCGCCGGGATTGAAGTACATGGTGCGGTTGTCGAGGCTCCACGCCGGCCCGTTGGGGATCGTCACATCGCGCAGCACGGGCGTGACGCTATGGTCGTGCTCCAGGCGGTATAACGTGGCCGCGCCGACCTGCTGATTGGACGCCATCGTTCCGGCCCAGAACCGCCCGGCGCTGTCGCACTTGCCGTCGTTCATGCGGCCGGATGTCCCAGCTTGCGGCACGGGCGCGATGAGGTCAACCCGCCCGTTCGTCAGGTCGAGCGTGGCATAGCCCTCTTGCAGCGCCATGACCAATCCGCCCGAGGCGCGCGGGACCACGGCGCTGACGGGTTGGCCCACGTCAATGGCGCGGTCGGAGCCGCTGGCTGGATCGTACAGGTGGACGAGATTCCGCGCGATGTCGAGCCAGACCAGGATGCTATCCGCCGCGTGCCACATCGGCCCTTCGCCATGCTCGGCGCGCGCGTCCAATATCAACTCCGCCTTGTCGCGGCGCACATCCGGGTGATCGGTCATACCAACACTCCCTCGCTACTCTCGGTTCGCTCAAATGGCGCCTTAGACGCCCTCTATGCCGGCGACTGTAAAATGGGCGTACGACACACGCGCGACCGTCCACGAATATATCCGCACGGTAGTCATTGTTTATAGTATAAACCCACCGTACGGTATTGCCCTCGATGAACAGCGGGCGCGCCCCGTGATGGTGAGAGGCGATCGCCGCTGGCCTGGCCTTAAAAGACCATGGCAGGAACCGGACCTTAAAAGGTCTCCCGACGACAGCCGAGCCGCCATGACCGCTAGGCGCTTGGCGGGGGGCGCGTGTATCACGCCCAGACAGACCTTTCAAGGTCCGTGCCCTGCCATGACCTTTTAAGGTCAGGCCAGCGGCGATCGCCTCTCACCATCGTGGGGTACACCCGTTGGCCGTGTGCGCGCGTTTCGGACGTCGTCTATCGACGCCTACGCCCGTTTCTTCAGTGGTAATGATGGGCAGTGGTACTAATAGGCTATCGGCCTCCGCCACTCTTCGATCTACCATGACTGCATAACCCGTGAATGTGCGGCCAGGGCAGGGGTCCGCGAAGACAACCCGTTGAGGGAGCAGCGGCCCCATGACGACACTGCCTGCGGATAATCCACAAGATGATGAAGGGCGTAGAGGACGTAGAGATGGTGTGGCTGACCCGTTTTGATGGGACCCAATTTGTCCTGAACGCGGACCTCATCGAGTGCGCCGAGGCGACACCCGATACGTTCTCACGCTGACCAATGGACATCATTATGTCGTGCGCGAGGAGGTCGATGAGGTGGTGCGGCTGGTCGTGGACTTCCGCCAGCGCGGTCAAGGCCGCCTGGGGATAAGCGGGGTCCAGCAATGAAGAAGGCGTTCGACAAAGGCACGGCGATCGGCTTCGCCGTCGGCATGGGCGCTATCGCCGGCTCGGTGGTGATCGAGGGCGGCAATCTGTTTTCGTATTTCAACGTGTCGGCGACGCTGCTCATCTTCGGCGGTTGCGTTGGCATCGCCCTCGTGGCCTTCCCGTTGAGCCTGGTCATGCGCGTGCCCAAGCTCATCATGCTGGCTTTCAAGGAGCCCAAGCACGACGGGGCCGCGCTGGTGGAGCAGTTCGTACATCTGGCCGAGCGCGCGCGGCGCGACGGGCTGCTGGCGCTCGAACAAGAGGCGGCTGGGATCACCGAGCCGCTGCTCAAGAAGGGCATCATGTTGGTCGTCGATGGGACCGACCCTGAGGTCGTCAAAGCGGTGCTGGAGATCGAGGTCGTGGCCCGCGAGGCGCGCCACGAAGTCGGCATCGGATTGTTCGAGGGTCTGGGCGGCTACGCGCCGGCGCTGGGCATCTTGGGCACGGTCATGGGTCTCATTCGTATCCTGGCGCACATGGGGAAGGCCGATGAGTTGGCCAAGGCCATCGCCGTCGCCTTCACCGCCACGCTCTACGGCGTGGGCTCGGCCAACCTGTTCTGGCTGCCCGTCGCGGGTAAGCTCAAGCGCCGCTCGGCCGAGGAGGCCGAGCACGCCGCGCTGGTCATCGACGGCGTGGCGGCGCTACAGGCGGGCGACAACCCACGCATCGTGCGCGAGAAGCTCAACGGCTACGTCGGCCCCGTCAAGGCCAAGAAGGGTAAGACCGCGGCGGCGCCCGAAGGGGCCGGCGTCCCGGCGCAGGCAGGGGCGTAGTCATGGCGCGCAAGCCGAAGGTGGTCAAGGAAAACAGTGAGCGCTGGCTGTTGACCTACTCGGACCTGATCACGCTCCTACTGGTCTTCTTTATCCTGCTCTACGCGATGTCGTCGACCGACGCGCGCAAGTTCAACGACCTGACCGGAGCCCTTCGGCAGGCCTTCAACAACGGCTCATTCCAACTTATCCAGGTCGGCGGGGCGCCTGGGAAGACGCAGAAAATCGCGGGCATTATTCCCAGCAAAGGCAAATTGGTCAAGCAGTTACGCGAGGAGATGTTGAAGTTGTCGAAGGAACTGGGCCTGAGCGCCAACGTGATACAGGTGGGCCAATCGCGCGAGGGCATCGTGCTTACGCTGGCGGGCAACCTGTTGTTCTACCCCGGCGGCGCCGATCTCAAGCCCGATTCCTATGTCTTACTCGGGCGGATCGCGGGGCTCGTGCGCACGCTGCCCAACCGCCTTCGCGTCGAGGGCAACACCGATAACCAGCCCTCGGCCGACCCGGCCTACGCGTCCAGTTGGGAATTGTCGTCCCGGCGCGCCGATTCGATCGCCGAATACCTCGGCGGGCCGGGAGGAATCGCGGCGATGAGGCTGGCCGCGGAGGGACTGGGGCAATACCATCCGGTCGCCTCGAACCGCACCGCCGAGGGGCGCGCGCGCAACCGGCGCGCCGATATCGTTATTCTGTATCCGCAATAGTCGGAAGTCGGAAGTCGGAAGTCGATAGTAGACAGAACTTAGAGCCGGAGGTTTACCACTCGCCACTCCCGACTAACGACCATCGACTTCCGACTTCCGACTTCCGACTATCGACTTCCGACCATCGACTAGCCACTAGGTCACCAATGCCTGACGATCTACTCTCACAAAACCAGATAGACGCTCTGCTCGCGGAGCGCACGACCGATGACGACGATAGCTCGTCGCCGGAAGGCGCCGCTCGTGAGCGCTTCCGTTCGGTGCGGCCGTACGACTTCCGGCGCCCGAGCAAACTCTCCAAGGAGCAACTGCGCACGCTACAGATGATCTTCGAGGGTTTCGCACGTCTAGTGAGCACGTCACTCTCGGGGGTGCTGCGCTCTCAGGTACACCTGGCGCTTGTGTCGGTCGAGCAGGACGTCTTCGATGACTATACACGGACATTGCCGGCGACAACACTGCTGAATCTGGCTACGGCTGACCCCCTCCCCGGAACCTTCGTGTTCGAGTACGATCTGGGGACCGCTTTCGTGATGCTCGATCGCTATCTAGGAGGCGTCGGTAAGGCGCCGCAGCATACACGTGAGGTCACGGAGATTGAGGAGGCGCTGCTGCAATCGATCGCGCCCATTTTCCTCGACGCGTTCTCGCAGTCCTGGCAGCATATTTTCCCGATCGAGGCGCGGCTACAGCGGCTCGAATATTCATCGCGCTTCCTACAGGTCGCCCCGCCCAACGAGGTGGTGGTGCTACTCCTGTTCGACCTGCGCATACAGGACCATCAGACGACATTGAGCATGTGCCTGCCCTACTCGGTGATCGAGCCGATCGCCGCCGGGCTCAATGTGCAAACGCTGTTCGCGGGTACGCCGAGCGAAGGGGCGACGGAGGAGAACGTCGATGCGCGCCATCGTTTGCAACGGGTGATGGTCCCGCTTGTCGCTCTCCTGGGAACGACGGCGCTACCGCTCTCGGCGGTCAATGACCTACAGGTCGACGACGTTATCCGTCTGGATGGGCTGGCGAACGAGCCGCTCAGCCTCTCGGTCAATGGGAAGCCTACTTATGTCGCCCGGCCTGGCCTGGCGCATGGACACATCGCCGTCCAGATACTAGGGGTGCTACACGAGGGAGATAATCCGGCATGACGATAGCTGACAGCCCAACCTACCTGAGCGAGCCCAGCGTGGACAGGGCGTACGGCGTCATCCAGCAGGCGGCGCAAGATGTGCTCGGCGGAATGACGAGCCAGCCCATTCGCGTCACGTTTGAGGGGCGCCGGACGCTGGCGCCGGACGATATCGCCGCACTGGGCGATAACGTGCTCGTGGAGTTACAGTTCGAGCGTCCCGCCGAGGTCCACCACGGTGTTGTCATACTCGCGGGCGCCGCGGACCTAACCCGCCTGTTCGACCTGGCGGCCGCTAGTTCGGACGAGGTGATCGACGCCGAGTCATTACTCAGCCTCGGCGACATCGTCAGTACGTTCCTCGATAGCCTGGTCGGCGAGTTGACCTGGCTGCAGCCGACACCGCGCGCCTGGCTCGCCAACCTGGAACCGCTGCCCGCCACGGGCGCCGAACTGCCAGACCTCATAGCGCGGGACGACCCTCTTTACGTCGCCGATGTCATCTTAACGGGGACCGACGGCCTACCGTGTCGTCTACACCTCGTGTTCGGTGAAGGGACCGAGCGCGCCCTGCTCGGGCTCGACTTTGACGCCGTGAGTGTAGCCGAGCAAGAGCCTGACGGCGACGTGGATAGCGCCGTCACATCCGCATCGTCTACGTCGGCGGCTTCTCTTGATGAAGCGCCGGCCGCGCGCGGGGGAGCGGAGGTTGCCGCGCGACAGAGCGCGCCGGCGCCGGTACAAGCGGCCCAATTCAAGCCGCTTGGCCCCGAGCAAACGAACGGCCGCGGGCAGAGCATTGATTTGATCAAAGATGTTCCACTGCATGTGTCCGTCGAATTGGGCCGCGCGTCCATGACCGTACGCGAGATTCTAGCCCTTGGACCCAGTTCAGTGGTCCAACTCGATCGCCTCGCCGGCGAGGCGGTCGACATATTGGTCAACGACCGTCTTATCGCGCATGGTGAGGTCGTGATCGTCGACGAGAGCTTTGGGGTGCGCATTACTGAGATCGTACGCGACGCCGGCCGCCGGAGCGCACAATGAACGCCTACCTGTGTCCCGCTCGTGGCGCATCGCCTCGCCGTGTCTACTGGGAGCGCCGGCTTCCTAGGGTCTACGAGAAGTCGGCGCGTCCCGCGCTCCCAGGACTTTTCACAGACCCTGGTCGCCGGTCCCGCTGTATCATGGCGTTCCTGGCCTTGTTGATGTGCCTGGGCGTATGGCTCGCGCCAGCGGGACACATAGCCGACGCCGCCGGCCTAGCGGCCATGCCGCCCACGACTTCCGGCTTCCGACTTCCGACTTCCGACTTCCGACTTCCGGGGTCCAGTGACGACACCGCCCGCGTTGCCGTCCGCGGGCGCTCAACAGATAGGCGCCGCCGCGGTAGCTACCCCGCCGGCGTTGCCGGCCGGGAACCCACCGCGCGCAGCGGCCGGCGCTCAACAACGGACGGCGCATAGGTCTTCGCCCGACGCGACACCGCTGCATCTGCCGGCCTACACGCCGGCCGGGGCCAGCCCGGACACCACGTTGAGCGGCGCGAGCTTGCTGGGCCTGCTCGCCAAATTCGTCGCCGTGCTGGTGTTGTTGTTCATCGCGCTGCGCATCTTACGCGCCGTCATGCCACGGTTACAAGGAGGGGGGGGTGGCCTGACTTCCGGCGGCATGGTCCTATACAACGAAGCGCTCGGCGATAAGAAACGCGCCTGCTTGCTCGACCTCGGGGGTCGGGTCGTGCTCGTCGGGATCGGGACGACGGATATGTCCCCTCTCGCCACGATCGACGACCCTACAGAAGTGGCGGCGCTGCGGGCGCGCTACGGTCCACGCACACCTTCGCCGAGAGAGCAGGGCGCACGCCCCACTTTCGCGGCGGTCCTCAAAGACGCCGTGACCCGGACGGCCGTGCCGGGATCAGGGGCGAAAAACGCGCCGGCTATCCCTGGGATAGGTACGATGTCCGACGTGACGTACGTACAAGGCAGTGCACATGGTGATAGGGGCGCGGAACTCGGCGCGCTACGGACCACCGCACGGGAGGCTGCTGGGTCCCCGGATGCCCGCATCGGCGGGGCGCTCGAACGAATGCGCCAACTACGCGAAAAGATCGGGGCGCTATGACCATCCCACCCATCCACATCGGCGTCGGCCACGGCAGCGACGGGGTCTCCAGCGCCGTGCAGGTGCTGATCCTGGTCACACTCCTGACGCTGGCGCCCTCGCTCGTCATCATGCTCACCGCGTTCACGCGCATCATCGTCGTACTGGGCTTCGTGCGCTCGGCCATCGGCGTGCCGCAGACGCCGCCGAACCAGGTGCTCACAGGGCTGGCCCTGTTCCTGACCTTCTTCATCATGACGCCGACGCTAACCTCGATCAACAGCACGGCGCTGCAACCGCTGCTCAAGGGCAGCATCACGCAGGCGCAAGCGCTGGACCGCGCGCAGGCCCCGGTGCGGAGCTTCATGTTCAAGCAGGTGCATGAGAGCGACCTCTCGCTGATGGTCTACGTCGCGCACGAGCCGCGTCCACGCACCAGGGCCGACGTACCCACGATCGTGCTCGTGCCGGCTTTCATATTGAGCGAGTTGCGCACGGCGTTCCAGATCGGCTTCATGATCTTCCTGCCGTTCCTGGTGATCGACATCGTCGTCTCCAGCGCGTTGATGGCGATGGGCATGATGATGTTGCCGCCGACCACTATTTCATTGCCCTTCAAGCTGCTGCTCTTCGTCATGGTCGACGGCTGGCATCTCGTGGTGCAATCGCTCCTGTTCGGGTTCCATTAGGAATCTGCTAGGCAACGGCTAAGGTCTCCCCGCTCTTTGCTATCCTGACAATATAGGGAGATCCGATGCTATGTGCAAGCGATACATCGAGGAAAGGGGGAACATATTGTATGACCACATCTGAGGCTGCAACATATCAGCAAGTGCTGACGCAGGCGGAAGACCTGTCTCCAGCCGATAAATTGCGCTTGTTAGAGGCGCTCGCCGCCCAGTTGCATGGCGCCATTGACGACGTTAAGCCACACAAGCGTCACCACATCACGGAGTTCCGTGGTATTGGTCACGCAAGTTGGGACGGGACCGAGGCGCAAGAGTACGTCAACCAGGAGCGCGACGCGTGGGATGGGTAGAGGATCTGTCCGGCCATGTAGTTGCCCTGAATACAGCGCCGCTCATTTATTACATCGAAGCCAATCCCGCTTACCTGCCGCGCGTCGACCCGTTCTTTGAAGCGCTGGGGCGCGATGAGATACATGCCATCACGTCGATTGTCACGTTGGCTGAAACCCTGGTTCAGCCGATACGCAAGGGTGACGTCGTTCTAATGTCGCGTTATGAAGACCTTCTGTTGGACACCGCGCAGATCGACACGATTGATCTCAACGCGCCTATCGCCCAAGAGGTTGCGCGCCTCAGGGCATCCTATGGCCTGCCCACGCCGGATGCAATACAACTCACTACCGCACTCGTAACGGGCGCGTCAGCCTTCCTTACAAACGATGTGCGACTCGTGGTGGTCCCGGATATCAAGGTCATCGTGCTCGATAGGTTGCCGCCAACATGAGGCGTCTTTGCGCTAGCGCTGCCGACATATAGAGACGCTCGCTCGACGTCAGCGCGAGGGCTTGTACCGCGGCAAGGGAGCGAGAAGACACGTTGCCGCCGGCGCGCTGCTCCAGTTCCGCGCGCAGGGCGAACAGGAAGGGGAAGTCAACGTTCTGAGCCCACAGGAATTGATTCTGCTCCTGCGCGGTGACGTCGCTACGCGCCGGCTCGGGGGACGTGGGGTTGTACCATCCAGGCGCGTCACTCAAAGCCACGGCCAGCGCGATGCGCGCCCGTCCAGCCGGTGTCTGCTGCGCGGCGTTGAGGATCTGCTCAGACAACTGCGCGTTGGCGGCCGGATTGGTGATGTGCACGAGCTGGAGCGCCGAGTCGGGCGCCAGCAGGGCCTTGAAGGCGAAGGCCGAGTCGAGCGACTGGTTCCAGGTCCCGACGCCACCCGCCAGCACACCGCACATGGGCAGGGCGCCGGCGAAGCGTTGCGGATACTTCTGCACTAAACCGGCGGTGATGATACCGCCGAGCGAGTGGCCCCAGGCGATCGTGCGCGTGGGACGCCCGACCTTACTAGCGAAGAAGTCGAGCAGTGCGGTCTGGTCCTGGAAAGCCTGCTGCAACGCCCAGCCCGTGCTGCTGTACGACGAGCCGGCCAGGGCATAGCCATGGTCGAGCAGCCAGGCGCCGGTGATGGGATCACCAACATCGGTGGCAGGATTGGTCTGGCCGGGGGCCACGTAACCATGGCTGTACAGGACGAGGGTTCCGTTCCACGGGGCGGGCACTTCTATCTTGTAGGCGGCGCCGCCAATCGTGCCCGTCAGGGTGGTCGTCGCCGCAACAGAGACGGTGGACACGGCGTGGGGCGCGCTTTGGTAGACGGCCGTCCGCGCCGCCGAAACGGCGTTACGCGCGCTTAAGGGTATGATTAAGGACAAGAGCAGCGCCGGCGCTACAAGCCGAGATAGTTTCATCGTCGATCCTCCTCGCATTACAACAGGGGTAGTAGCCCGCTGGCAAGAAGGGTAGCACGGCATATAGCTGACTAGTCAATGCGTCTAGCGAGGATATTGTTTGTGAGTGGATCTGATCATGCCGCGCCGACGACAGTCACGGTAAGGGTCGTAGGGGTGGCGCGGGGTAACCCAGGGCTAGCGGGGGCGGGTATCATTATCGCCGACGCAGGTGGTGGACCGCCCACGCGTGTCGCGCGGTACCTCGGCAACGCCACGCAGCTAGAGGCTCAATTACAGGCCCTGGAGCTCGCGCTGCGCTACGCGCGTCCCTACGCGCCCGCGCCGCTACGCTTTGAGCTTGTCAACGAGACGGCGGTGCGCCAACTCAGCGGCGAGCAACAGCCCCGGCACCCCGCCGTGCTGCGTATGTTAGAGCCCATTGACAGGTTACTAGCCCCCTTCGGGCGCGCCATATTTACACTAGGGCGGCAGGACGACCTGACCGAGGCGATGCAACTGGCCGACCTTGGCATCGACACACGCCTGCGCCCGCTGCCGATGTACGATCCGCCATTACCGAGTGACGAGTTAGGGCAATCGCATATTAAGCGGCGAGGACTTTGAGCAGATAGCGCTGGTCCCAGCCCGCTTTAAGACGACGGGCTTTGATGCCGCAGCGCGCGGTCTTTTCCTTGCGGAGGAGGTTGAGGGCG
>JAABUL010008321.1_pt1 | contig 10622 bp, 6 predicted proteins | sample 5559151 | NCBI WGS metagenome assembly JAABUL01 (sample SAMN10711876, study PRJNA513368) | rock metagenome | isolation source: Antarctica rocks | place: Antarctica: Victoria Land, Pudding Butte sud | reverse complement strand
CGAAGGCGAATTCGAGCCTTCCCTCCTCAACAGCGCCGTCTACCTCCTGCAACTGATCCAGCAAATCTCCACCTTCGCCATCAACTACCAAGGCCGCCCTTTCCGCGAAGGCATCCGAGAGAACAGGGGCATGTACTGGGGCCTAGTCGGTGTTTCCCTTGTGGCGTTCTCCTGCTCCACGGAGTTCATCCCGGAAATCAATGAGAGGCTGAGATTGGTACCGTTCTCGTTTAACTTTAAGGTTGTTATGACATCTGTTATGGTTGTCGATTATTTGGGCTGTTATATCATTGAGAAGCTATTGAAGCGCGCGTTTAGTGATTTCAGACCCAAGGATATTGCAGTACGAAGGCCGGATCAGATTAAGGCCGAGGAGACCAGGTTAGCGAAGCTCAAGTGGGAGGAGTTGGAGAAGGAGAAAGGGATTGCGGGTAATGGTGTTGCATAGTGCAAAGTAGATGGATAGATATAATAGATAATCGTTTCTTGATTGTAGGTTGCATGGGTAAGTTGGACTTCTAAATCCAGATCTTGCTTCTCTCATAATCTCTGACATCTCCCTAACATTTGTATCGCATCTGCAACAGCTTCCCTCACTTCGACAAAGTCACATCGTGAAGTCGGCTTCATCTATGCTTGGCGGCGAAGCTGCCTACAAATAGCCATCTCTACGCACAACGAACCTAGATTTCTCCATAGTCCTCTCTATATCAGCGTGGATGGTGAGCATCTATATCTGCCCTGAACCAAGGTGCTCGAGACGTCCTAGTGTGTTCACCCCAATTGCAGGTCCCCAACGCGGTTAGTGGACAGAACACCATCCATCCTTGGGGGGACATGCTTCCCTACACTACCCATAGCATGGAAAGAGAGTCATGCCAGTATGTCTGCAACACATGTTCCTCGTGGCAAGTCAACAACAACGTGGCAAAGCACTCAATTGCCATGGAACATCTCAGATCCTGAACTGTGGTACTTTTGAAGACATGAGTACTAACTCGCGGATTTGCATTCTCGCCTCCAGTTCCTGTCTTGAAAAGCGTACCTGAGGTTGACACTGTGTTTTAGCATTTAATATTACTGTTTTTCCGCTACGATGGCGCTGACGGTAACAGTCTGGATCGATATACTATATCAGCAAAATTAGAAAGCTTTACACTGTCGCCGAGCTTATTTGACTACAAGGGTATTTTTTTCTCTTGCTCGCGCTTATGCTATTCTGCAATTGCTTCTCAATCATGAAGCCTGTGGGCTTGATGCTTTCACGAAAGACAAGTCTATGTCCACCATTGCAGATAAGCTCGGATGTCCCTCCAAGACACTACTAAAGCAGCATCGCATCTTCCCCGGCTCACCATAACCTGCCTCGTCAGCACCATCGACGCCTCGGATCTTGATCTGGTGGAACTGCCCAACCTCGCTACCCCCAAATCTCTCTCGACGACAGATTACACCACGTCCAAGTTGTCAATTGCGGACATGCACCAAGATCGCGGAATGAGCGTTCTTTCAGCGTTGGTCATGCTGTACACAGACGATGCCGCGGAAGATATTGCCGATGGTTGTAGGTTACGGAAAAGCCAAAATTGTTTCGCTCTGTCAGAAGACCGTGAAATCCTTTGATCTCAGTCGACAAGCACAAGATGTGGTGTTTTGGCCTCCTACTGAGGACCATCTGAACTGGCTGCTGGAATTATGCTGTCGTATTGGGTCCCGTTTGACTCGTATGGCTAAAAGAATGGATATCAGTTGTTGCGACATGGCCAAATTCTCAAGCCCAGAAGATCGTGGAATATATGAGCCTTAGAGTGGCTTCATATACATTCAACCTGAAATACGGGGTCAGGTTTGAAGGCAAGGGCAAGAGGCCCTTTACCTCACACAGCGTCTCATATGTCATTACTCTCATTGAAGACCTATTGCAGAAATCTTGGTTCCAGCGAGTCATGCGTTTCATGACCGACTGCTTATAGATGATCAGCACCTACGGGTTCTATAGAAGTCGCGGATGCCTTCAGTGTTAAAGGTCCTGGTGAAGAAGAATAAGATGATGACGAACTCAAGGACGGTTTTATGACATTCAGGATGAAGAGAAAAAGGTTGTGATGGACGCCGAGATCATAGCAAATCTAGCTCCAGCGACTATTGGCAGGCCCTCGAAAGTCTACAAGTAGCACTCCAGTAGCTCTCGGCCAAGCTACAATCATATGGATGAGAGAATTCTTATGATCGGGCTTGATACTGTGTCACTGATTCCGTGGAGTCATGGGGTGGGGGCAAAAGTCCCGTTGTGCCCGCAGTACCGAGACCAATCTGGGATTGGAACAGCCGTCTGGGCGTCGACGCCCTCACCCGCGCCGTGGACAATGTGGCGCTTGGCCGTGACGTGGACATCACCGATGAGATCCGCCGCCAATTCTGAGATCTGCAAGCAGCCCACAACACCGTGATCACCGTGGCTCCCGACTGCTCTGAAGCCTGCTACCTATTCGGCTTTGACGTCCATGAACCCCTCTTCCCCGAACAGTGTCCCGAGTCGAGCACCAGCACAGCGCCAGAGGCAACTGAACCAGCCGCTGAGGTGAATGACAATGCCAATCCCAACCATAACATCGGTGGCGCAGCAGCCGAGAGCGCCACGGCACAGCCAGAAGCCCCAAAGCACACCCAGAAGCCCCAAAGCACACCCAGAAGCCCCAAAGCGCGCCAAACGCACCTTGAAGCCGCACCAAGTCGTCTTCCTTGCATGGGCCTGATGGGTTGAAGAGATTCTGGGTGGCAAGGCACAGCGACGATATGGGGCTTGGAAAAACCGTGGCGGCACTGGCATGCACTACTGACTGGGGGCACCTAGAATGGATATATGAAAGCCACCGCCGAGAAGACCTCAGTTCACGAAGTCTAACGCAACTCAAAAATAGCGCTGGCCGATCTCGGATTGCCTAAGGTGTCTCGGATGGGAGATGGAAGCCACTGCCATCCTGTTCGTTTCCATCCCTCACTGCTTATGCTCGAAGCTATAGGTTTGCCGCCCAGCCGTGTCCTACCAGCTCGATCGACCATGGTGTGGATCACAGGTCGGGGTGGAAGAGGCCGTAAACGCTCGTAGTAAGGCCCAGCAATCAGAGCTAGCTGCGGAGAGCTTAAGGCTGATATCCATACCTCGAACGAAGGAAGCGCCAGTGACAATGTTCGCAAGCCAAGTACAACGTGTTCGCTAGGTTGATGATCCGTCTACCTACCAGGTTCTTAGTTGTTTATGCTCTGCTACTCTCTTTGTGATTATTCGAATGAACGTGACGGGTTTCTATGACCTATTCTATATAGAGAAATTCGACGGTCTGTCTGCGCTCAAATTTTTCTTTGGCTCAGCTTTCATTTGTTTCGATATATTCGACGGACGACCCGAATGCGAGCTCAGAGAGAAGATCAATGGCAAAAGGATCAGACATAGTCTACGCAGAAGTACTATCTGTCTACCTCGGAACGTGGCATATTCTGGCTGTCAATCCCACGCCACAAAGAGCCGGCACAAGTTACCATGGATGAAGACAATCTTGTCCCAGATCTGCTTGTTCTGGTCATAATTCAATGCGAGGTGCGGAAAGATGGAAGTCACACTAGGTGGACATCGATGGCGATCAGTGGATTCGTCCAAGCTGGGATCATGGCATGAACCCAGCTTGCACAACTAAGCCAAGTCACTTTTCAAATATTTCTCCAACCAACTGCAAGAGCGCCTCGACCAGCCCGCCAGCTGTGTACTCACTGTTGACACAGCACAAAGACAGGAAGGATGGAGGGAGATGGCACGTCACAAATGGCCTGTTTTGCAAATCACTCAAGCATTTCGCGAAAGCGGCTACGGAGTCTCCGAATAGCCTTCTCCTTCAAGTGGTCATGTACACTGGCAGCCAAACTACACAAGATTAAGGTCAACAGGAAGCCCAAGTCCGACAGGGGGACCAAGATCAACAGGGAAGTAAAGTCTACATGGCATATGGGCAAGCTCCGCCCGCACCTGGTCAGCCTCTGGCTGGTTACGGTGAATATCCCGGCGCACCTGGGCAAGTGGAGGCAAATCAATACACACTTGCATCATACGACTCCCAGTACCAGCCACCTCTCAAGCCATCATCTCCATATTAAGCTCCCTCTGCACGCTCCTCTCAGACTCATCCCCGTACGGCCTACTGAGAGCTTCAAGATTCGTGGGGTAGTTGTCTTGACGCCGTAACACCATGGGTTCTTGGGGCTGGCTTCCATTTGTCAGATCGGTCTGGTATACCTAGAATGGAAATTAAGAATCAACGCTGCGTTGCACAAAGCAGCCGTGGACTACGAAGCAGGGACAACTGTTGAAAACATACTACTCCGTCCTTCCATTTCGATTGCTAATCAGACTACATTGACAGATCAGATTGCATGAATGAAAACACACGTCGTTTGAGTTGTTGGCTTGGATTGCGGTGTGCGATCAAAGTCGCTAGCTGTCGGTACACCTTACGTCAAAAGAGATCGCTGCTTTCTTGCCTAAAATTAACGAAGCAGCACTCAAACTGCTTCCCTTCCTGAATGACAAGCCTTAGACGACATTAAGACGGGAATGGGAGACATAAGGAAGAAGACGACAATCCTGGACAAGTTGCGACGGTCACAAAAGACGAAGCACCAGTTCTCAAGACGGACGAAGGTAAAGCTATGATAAGCTATCGGTTCAGATCGAAGGTTTGTGCCAGGAACGAGGGAGATCCAACGCGCCGAGAGGCAATCTAGTGGGTAAAAAATCTCAAGTCCAGAGTCTATGGCTCGTTCCAAGCGCTCTGAGAGCTCTGAGACTTGCCAAAGCAGCAACAAGAAAAGGTCCTCCGCTCAACAATCTGTTCGACTGAGCACGTGGAGTAACATCTATGACCATCACTCGCGTTCTCAAAAAACTTCGAGCCTTGCCGGCCTGATCAGAGTAGGAAACATCTCGAGGCCCAGTATGGCTAGAGAACGCTGTAGATGCAGGACACAGGGGCCAACTATTGCTGCTTCGATCCGATCCGGCGGACCTCTTAACCAATGTGGCCAAGAAGATCATAATCTCGATCAAGCAGCCGAAGGGTCCCAATACCTCAATATACCATTAACAGCACGGCTCACAGTCGAATGGCCGCTTGGACATTCGCTCAGTCAAGTCAGAGGAAGGTTGTCAAAGTAAAGATCAGATCAAGTCAGCTCTAATCGGGTCTGCATCGTGCGGCGATACCGGCAATGAGAGTGGTAACGGCGGTAAAAACGCTACTGAGGCCTGTCCTCTCTGCAACAACAGTTGGCACAGGAGTAGTCAATGCTGGTTTCGATGTCATCGGCGGGGCATGAACTACGATCTCGCTGGTCGAGGGAGCTGGTCGCTTGTGTGGCTTTGGCAGGCTTTGCCCGCGCCGTTCGATTCCTGATGCTTGAGGTCGAAAGCTTGGAATGAGCGACAAGTCAGTACTTTACTGCGATAATCTACAAGTACAAATATGGGAAGGCGGGGTATTCCTCCAGGTTAAGCACAGACGGAAATGAATCTCATCCTTCGCACCATTAATGAAAAACTCAACGCGTAAAAAAAAGAACAGCACTGCAGCACATTGCGACAATATACTGCAGTAAACATGGCCAGGCTCTCCGACCATCTAACGACAGTCACTGCAATGCCCTCTACCACGAATCGACGTCCCAGTGGGCTTAAAACACCTCGAAATTGTAAAGAACGCGGTGAATTCTCAAGAAGAAGGAGAACTCCTTGTACTATATGCAAGAGAGTGAGGCCGAAGCCGCGAATTCAGACATGAAGGAGCTTTTTGCAAAGCAGCAACTGCACAAAATCGCGGTGAGAGGTCGAGTAGCTGACACCCTCAATACGTGTTTCATCAAACACTCTGAGGTCATCATGAGAGAAAGAATTGAGGACTATTTGAGTTGAGAAAGGATCACACACTTGAAGAATCTCTTATACGATTATCTCCGCGACACGTAGAAGTCCTGTATGTTTCTTCACCGTCTGACCGAACGCAAGGCCCAAGAGACTAGAGGTTGGTTTTCGTACGATGCCCTACGCCCTCACCAGCAGAATTTTCGCAAAATCTGCAGTACTGGATGTTTCACGCAGGCCTTCGTCCGATCACGTTGTACGGCTAGTGATTTAGCCGTAGTACACCCAAATACGAGACTCCCATGGACTTCGCCACATTCATCCGATTCCTAGATCTTGATAACAACATTTCCAGATATCTCCAGGATGGACACGAAGCCGACATCATTTAGGGCTGTCCACCAGCCGAGAAGCATTCCAAATAATTGGCCCGCCACGTCCTTCGGAATTAGAGTCCCGAATATCTACACCGAGAACGCCTTGTTCAACAACCTTCTTGATTCCCTAGTAGCAGGTGTCAAAGCGCTCGTGGCTATAGAGGTCGAATGTGACAGGCTTGCGGCGGCTCTCGCCCATGCTGCTACGTTCCCCTTGGACTTTCCCACCTCACTTAGCTTTGGCGGCTCTCCATTCGGCTTCCCAACCTTCTCTGGCGGCTCAGACTACTTACCAGGCTCTGGCGGCTCGTATTCCTCCGCATCAGGCTCCCCCTTGGATCCGGGACCCCCACTCCGAGCTCAGCGACCGTATCAGTGTGCAGCGGAGCAAGACAGTCTTGATAGACAAGATTCGCAAACGCGATCCCAAGGAGCCTGCAAAAGACGTTCAACGCAGGTAGCAACTCACCCCGGAAAATATGACGAGCAACGTGCATCATTACAATGGAGCCCCAAACCGGCTTATAGCGCAAGGCAAGCCACTTGTGCTCAAGAGTGAGGAATGGAAGAAAGTACTTCAGCACTCGAGAAAGAGAGAGGCGCTGCCTAAAGAATTGGGGCGTCACTGAGCGAGGTTCGAAAGAGACGCCTGCTACCAAACGAGAACCAGGATATGTCAAAAAGAAGAAAACGCTGCGTACGATCGTGGGATAAATTGTGTTGATTGATGATAATAACAGGTCAGTCGCAAAAGTCTTCTACATATCTCTACTTCCTCTCGTATCTGCTTAGCGGTTGCAGTGACGCAATTACTTGCAGTTTCAGATTGGAGGCTCGCAGGCAAGCTTAATCTGAGAAAGCGGACTCCTATGTTCAAATTATCTGTGTTCAATTAACCTCTAGAATGGTTCAAACTCGATCGAAAGCGAGAGCCTCTGGTGGCACCGATTCCTATAAGTCATTCAGGCTATGTGCTCGAGGCCTAAATCTTCACAGGATGCCATGCCTGTTTATCCCCCTTGATCATTCAAACAAGTTCAAGATTAAAAGGCAGAGCAGTATGCCGAGAAACACTCAGCACTTTTGCTTGTCGGAAATTTGGATTCCGAAAGAGCAGAGACACAAAGCTTCGCAGAAGAAATAAGAACATAACCCAAAAGAGAAAAATCTGGAAACACTGTTATTGCTAATTACGATTGAGCTGATGCGAGAGCGTGAGCCAAGCTCATTGCTCACCCTCTTTACACTGCTCCCGATTTCCCTCTTTCCCGTCGTAGCAACAAAGAAACGCTACCATCTTTCTCAGCACACTACGTCTGCTCTCTTATGAAGAATCCGTTCACAAAGCACATTTCAAAGAGTCAATAGACCTGCTGACAGATACAAGACCGAAAGATGAATGCAACACATGTCGTTGCTGCTTATGTATATATATGCATCAAGCTTATAATGGCCCGGCTGGGTTAATCGCGCCAAATTTGTCGACGAACACTGTTCAGAGGTTGTGGAGACGATTCTGGTAAAACCTCGCCAGCGCTATCACGTTGTACATTCGAGTCTCAAGATGGCAGGTTTCCGGCTGTCGAAATTGAGCGATGATGTGGCGTGCAGTCTCTACCCCTCGAGAAGCTCCAGTCTCGGACTTGGTGCCCGCTTTCTGATCTGAAAGCCTCCATACTGGTGCAACTCCGTCAGAAGTACTACTGGGCATACCCTATGGCCAAGATGGGAAACTTTTGGGACAGCATCGGGAACTTTCAGGTTGCCGGGTGAGTAAATATCTGGGCATTCTTTTTCTCTTCCGGAAGTCTCAGGGCCTGATATTGCGGTGTCCATCCAATGGGATGGCTTCAAGAAACAACAGTTAGGCTAACAATTACTTCAGCACTTTCTACGGTTGGGCTGCTAGTGTTGTCGATAATACCGCCAGTGCTGCAGCCGAGATCATGGATGAAAGATTGAGGCGAGTGATGTCATCACAAACGCCTCCGAAGCGCAGGCGGTTGCTATCACGATAACGACTTGCTTTTCAATTAATTCTCCAAAGCATCAGCGACCAAAGCAATGTCCAACAGCAATCAGAACTCTACTTCACGACGAGAAAAGAAATATAAGTTGTCCCAGTCTCCGCGGTTCTCTCTGCTCACGCAGCTAGTCAACATGACTATACTTTCGCGACTATTGTCGTTGCTACATAATTTTTGTCACGTTCGTTTATATAGATTGACTTCTCTTATAAATCTCTCTTAACTTCGCGCAGTTACAGAGGTCTCAACACTACGTTCTTGTGGTTATACTATTATTGTGATAGAGCACTCCAGTGGTCGAGGCCATGGATTCCTGCAGATCTTCAACTATATTGGGATTCAAAGAGAGATAATAGACAAACTCTTCGTATTAGTGTTTGCAACCAAAGATCAAGCGCAATTGATAACTTCTATCGAATCTTGTTTCTTATTACTAATTGAAGTTAAGAGCTTCCAAAGGTTCAAGAAGTACCATGTGATACTGCGCATTGACGGCTAATTTCAGCACGGCGGGATCAAGCTCTCAGGGGGAAAGCGACTGACCCACGAGGACCTCCACAGCCTTGGTCAAATATGCGAATATCGAGGGAGTTCACAAAAGCGACTCCAGACACTGATCACTCCAGATGGGCGGCCAGATAAACATAGCGGTCGTTTCTTCGTAATCACCACGCCCAAGTTCCTACGAGAATTACATGGAGAAGGTGATGGAGCTGAGTGCCACATACCCATGGATAGACGAAGAGAAGTATTGAATATTAGTATTCTTTGACCGATAAGATCTCTGCAGACAAAGTCAGTTCCCAATGGGTTTCGTCTGCCACGACTATGTGAAAAAAAACTTGGCCCCACGCACCACCCACGACGCCCGAGACAGCTATGAGAGGTCAATGACGCCTGCTACTCTCGGCGGTGGTGCTTAGAGTAGTCAGCTGATCGATTGTCAGCAGAAGGGGGTAATTGAAGAGCTTTCTGCTTACTTCTTTCGAGCCACGAAGCTAAGACAGATCCCTAAAGACATCCAGATTGTTGTTATCTCGGAGTCCTGCTGTTCTGGGTTTTTCTCAGAAAAAGTGAGAAATGATTGCTAAAGGAACAGATTGATCCAAATCGTGGCTCGCAAGAATGAAGAAACTTGGCCGGCCGCAAAGTTATCTAGCAATAATTATCAAAATCCACTCTGCGTGACAGGTTTATTACGCTCCGAAGGCGGTCTGGCAACATTCAACAATGCGTCGTCACTTTCAAAATACGTCCGCAATCTCAATTTACCTAACATTCCAAGCACAAAATCAAACTCGCAATCGCTTTATTGGTTGTCGAATTAATCAAGACATTCATTTGTTGCAAGCTTTAATCGGAATGGAAATCGTGTTTAAAACTTTCAAGTTGACCGGTTATATATCTTCAACATAGATAGTCTCACCCCCCAGAACTCAGAATGCGGTCGCGCTTTCGAACATTCTATCTAGAGAGAACACGGTGTATATCTCAGAAAAAGGACATTCGACCTACAGCTAATCCGCCAACGCTAAATTTTGCTCTGATACCGAGCGATATAGGTTCGATTGCCCAACCAAGAGGGCGGGATTCCGACTGTCATGTCGCCGCCGCTTTATCGAGGTTCGATCTATTTTTTTTTCAGTAGTACGGCGCTTTCGACGGTTCATGTACTATAGAGACGAAAACAATGCTCTCTAATTGCTCGGAGAGAATCTTTCTACATCGTACGACTCAAGACCACAATGACAAGCACAGAGATCCCCATGCGCTTTTCAAGTGTGAAATTTACATTCGACCAACTTACTCCCACGCGTCACAGAACCTAGTACTCTTATGTAAGTGGCAATCTTTCTTCTTCAGCATCACCCACTCTTGCTCCGGCGGCGCTGCCAACCCCAGAAATTGTTATTCCCAATCCTCCGCCGGACATTCGTGACCCCTACCGAGCAACCACGTCTACGACTTGGCAGCGTAGTACCAAACTAACAAGCAAAGACATCTCAATGCGACTTCGACTTCCATGTCCTCTTCTCATTCTGGCACAAACTCTATATGTTCCGCCCACCACAGCGGTAATGGGCTTGGCCACCGGTCGTAACTTCGGTGAAGCCACGTGTGTGTTTGAGCATCTTATAGAATCTTAAGATGTCAATCTCTTTCCTGTGTTAAAGATGAAAGCGATTTGCCAAAGGTAGGCGCGGGATTCTCTGCGCTGAGTGGAGTAGTGGCTATCGAAAGCACCACATAGGTGAACAGCAACCAATTCTGTCCTTCGGCGCGAAGGATTAGGTTCTCCTAGAAACACAG